>Ga0163153_10000195_pt1 | contig 106433 bp, 78 predicted proteins | sample OliLakLV19MP6IB1_FD_148629 | JGI IMG/M metagenome (GOLD analysis project Ga0163153, IMG submission 148629) | Freshwater microbial mat bacterial communities from Lake Vanda, McMurdo Dry Valleys, Antarctica - Oligotrophic Lake LV.19.MP6.IB-1 | ecosystem: Environmental > Aquatic > Freshwater >...
CATATAGACTGATTCCATTAGAAACCTATAAAGTAATATTTATTAAGTTGAAATAGTGGTTTAAAGCTTATATCTTTGTATGCAAAAATGAAAAAAAATCAAATAAAAGACTAAATAATTTTGAAAATTATTTAGTTTTTTATTTTTTACAATTCTCACAGATCATACAGTTGATATTTATAAAGAGATCATATCCGAATTCCGTAACTAATATATTGCAATAGTGAATAAACCAAGTTTAAACGGCGTAACTACACATTCCAAAAATGGATTTAATGAAATTCCCAATTCAAAGGATAATTTCAAGCATTATCTGAGTATAATCCGCTCCAACCTACTTCCAATACTCTTTATTACTTTAGCAAGCCTCACCTTTACAATAATTTATGTATTGTATGCAAAGGACATTTATAAGTCAACTGCAACGATCAAGATAAACCGTCCGCAGGGTAGTGTTTTAAGTTCAAGTCTGATACCTGAATTCCAGGACTTTATAACCGACAGGTACATATCAAATGAGATCGAAGTTCTAAAGAGCTATAGGATAAGAGAAAGTGTCGCGGCAAATCTACTGGATACATTCAAAGTTTCGCAGGACAGAGAAAAATTTTATTATATATTCAATCAAAACGGTGAAGAACCAAATACACTTATTTCACAGCTTGCACTGGCGGATATTTTGTCAGGTCTTGTTAAGATAGATCAGAAACGCGGACTTGACGTAGTTGATATCGTTGTCGAAAGCCCGGCAAAGTATGAGGCGATGCTGATCGCAAATCTTTATTCTAAGGTATATCAGATCTTCAGTCTTGATCTTTCGCGTGAAGAGCTTACCAATCTTACCGGCTATCTTCAGGAAGAAAAAGAAAAAAAATCCAAAGAACTTGGAAAAGCTGAAGAAGAGCTTGAGAGCTATCAGAGAGCTGGCGGACTTATATTACTTGACGCTCAGGTAAAAAACCTTGTGGAAAATATTTCACAGCTTGAAGCTCAGAAAAATGCAGCATCCATTGAGCTCAGTAGCAGGGAAAAGGAATACAACAGTTTGAATTCAGAACTGGAAAGAATTGATCCTACACTGGTAACCTATCTCAAAGGTAAAGTTGATGAATTATATATAAATGATATTCAGACAAAGATCGCGGAGCTTGAATCCAAAAGAGACATCGAAGCTTCCATTCCTCAGGATGAAGCACTAAGGAACAAGACTATTGCCGAATACGACAGAAAAATCGATCCTTTAAAGAAGACCCTTGACGATAAATTTAAGATACTTGAATCAAGTTTGTATTCAAGCACACCCGAAGAGCGGAGAGTAATTGCACAGCGAGTGATCGAGGCAAATGTCGGTGTCCAGTCCTATTCAGCGAAAGTAAATTCACTTTCAAGAATGCTGACAAAGTATGAAGATCAGTTCTCAAAGCTTCCTGCTCAAAGCATAGAGTTCGCCAAGCTTGAAAGAAACCGCAAGGCGACCGAAAAACTTTATTTAATACTTGAAGAGAAATATCAGGAAGCAAAGATCAACGAGAGGATCAAGCTTGGTACGGTCTTAGTGATTGCTCCCGGCATTATCGCTGCAAAGCCATCAAAGCCAAACCGCACACTAATTGTCTTTATGGGACTTGTTCTTGGTCTGACTGCAAGTTTAGGGTATGCATTTACAAGAAATTATTTTGATCATACTGTAAAAAGTCCGGATGAGATTGAAAATAATGGCATCAGTGTTCTTTCATGGATACCGGCAATTGAAGAACTAAAAAGTAAAAATCCCGGTGAAGAATTTATAGTAGCAAACAAACCAAAGTCACCTCCTTCGGAAGCATTCAAAGCGCTGAGAACGAGAGTACAATATGCAAAGCTTGAAGAGACTCCAATTAAGACAATTCTTTTAACAAGCTCTGTTCCGGCAGAAGGTAAGACAACTATTTCAGTTAACCTTGCAGGAAGTCTGGCGCAGATGGATAAAAAGGTTTTATTGCTTGACTGTGATCTTCGCAAGCCGAGGATACACACAATTTTCAATGAGGACAGGTATCCGGGTTTGAGCGATTATCTTTTTGCAAATGCTACATTAGAGGAAATAACACGAAAGACTCACGTAAATAATCTTGATCTTATCACTAGCGGAACGATTCCACCGAATCCTTCAGAGCTGCTTGCATCAAAGCAGATGAAAGCGTTTATTGAAAAGATGAAAGAGAAGTATGATTTTATTGTGATCGATTCACCGCCGTTCATTTCTGTTACCGACGCGGAGATCCTGTTCAGGATAGCGGACGGAACAATATTAGTGCTTAGAGCCGGCAAGACACCTGCTGATGCATTCTACAGAACATGTGAAAAGCTCAAGAGCATTGATCACCATAATTTCCTTGGAGTTGTTTTTAACAACTTCAGCTATAAGAGCGCTTACGGTTATTATTATAATTACTATTATTACTACTCCAGACCTACAGGCGAAAAATCTAAAAAGAACGGAGTTACAACATCATCTTCATAATTCCCCTTAAAAAAATTTAGCTCAACTATATTTTCCAAAATCTTTTATTAAACTTTTAATTACATGAAAGGAAATTTTTGAATTTAAAAGATAAAGTAAGACAGAACAATTTTACGGTCGGCATAATAGGTCTGGGATATGTTGGACTCCCGCTCGCACTTGAATTTGCTCATAAAGGAATTAAAGTGATCGGATTCGACCTTGATGATTTCAAAATAAAAAAAATCTTAAAGGAAAAAAAATCTTACATAAAGCACATACCATCCGAAAAAATAAAAAGCGCTGTTGACAATAAAAAACTGACGGCAACTACAGACTTTGCCAAGCTTCCACAGGCGGATGCAGTAATTATATGTGTGCCGACTCCATTAAATCATAACCGCGAGCCGGATATGAGCTATGTCGTCAGTACTGCAGAAATGATCGGTAAGTATTTAAGGAAAGGTCAGTTTGTCTCTCTTGAGAGCACTACCTACCCCGGCACGACAGATGAAATTCTTTTAAAGATATTCGAAGCCAAAGGTCTCAAAGTCGGAAAAGATTTTTATCTTTGCTTTTCACCTGAAAGGGAAGATCCGAATAATGAAAAATATTCAACTGCTACCATACCAAAAGTTCTGGGCGGTGTAACAAAGGAATGTCTGGAAATTGGCACGGCGATCTACGAAAAAGTGATAGTCAAGATCGTTCCGGTGTCATCTACCAAAGCTGCGGAGTCAACCAAGCTTCTTGAAAATATTTTTCGGTCAATTAACATTGCGTTGGTAAATGAGCTAAAAGTTGTATTTGACAGAATGGGAATAGATGTATGGGAAGTCATCGACGCCGCGGCTACAAAGCCGTTTGGTTTTACTGCGTTTTATCCGGGACCCGGTCTTGGAGGACATTGCATCCCTATCGATCCATTCTATCTTACATGGAAGGCAAGAGAATATGAGATCTCGACTAAGTTCATCGAGCTGGCAGGCGAGATAAATACTTTCATGCCCGAATACGTTGTAAGTAAAGTTTATCACGCGCTTAATGAAAATAAAAAATGCCTTAACGGAGCAAAAATACTTCTGCTAGGGCTTGCATATAAAAAGGATATCGATGACCTTCGTGAATCCCCTTCCCTGAAACTGATAGAATTGCTTCAGGATGAAGGTGCTGTTGTTGATTATAATGATGAATATGTAACAACGATCCCAAAACTAAGGAAATATGAATTTAATAAAAAATCAGTCAAGCTTACCAAGCAGAACATTGCAAAATATGATCTGATACTGCTTTCAACCGATCATACTTATTATGATCACAAGCTTATCTTTGATAATGCTAAGATCATTGTTGATACAAGGAATGCTTTCAAGAAATTCAAAGCAAAAAAATTATACAAGGCATAATGAATATTGATTTTAACATTGCTGTGATCGGCTGCGGGAAATGGGGAATGAATCATGTGAAGACTGCTCATAAACTTTTTGGGGACAACTTAAAATACTGCTGCGATAATTACATTCAAAGCGAGACCGGCGTAAAGAAGGTTTCTGATAAGATAATTTTCATAACTGCTCCTGAAAAAATCCTGAATGATGAAACTGTCAGAGCTGTCATAGTTGCATCTCCGGCTGAAACACATTTTCAAATTACAAAGCAGCTCCTTGAAAACGGAAAGAATGTTCTGGTAGAAAAGCCCATTACATTAAATTCAGATGAAGCAAAAATTCTTTACGACATTGCGAAGAAGAAAAATCTTGTGTTAATGGTCGGACATCTTTTATTGTTTCATCCCGCGATCTTAAAGATAAAAGAATTTCTTGATGAAGACCGGCTTGGAAAGCTTCAGTATATTTACAGCAACCGACTGAATCTCGGTACAATAAGAACTGAAGAAAATATCTTATGGAGCTTTGCGCCTCACGATATTTCCGTAATACAATATTTCATAGGCGAAGTGCCGCAGGAAGTAAAGGCGACGGGCGCGATCTTTGTTCAGCATGAGATACAGGATACAACTCTTACTTATCTGAAGTTCGCAAACAACATTCACGCACACATTTATGTAAGCTGGCTTCATCCGTTCAAAGAGCAGCGGCTTGTTGTCATCGGAGATAAATCGATGATGGTGTTTGAAGATACGCTGAGTGAGAACAAGCTGAAGTTTTACAGGAAAGGTTTTGAAATGGTCAATGGTGTTCCGGTAAAGATGGATTCGGAATTTGAGAATATTGAGTTTGATAAGACATCACCTCTTGAGCTTGAGCAGATTCATTTTGTTGAATGTATAATCAACGGAAGCACGCCGAGAGCTGACGGTAAAAATGCAATTGAAGTGCTTGAAACTCTTGAAAGAGCTCAGCATGAATTAGGAAAATTATAAAAAAAAGTTTATGTCAAATTATAAAGTTCACCCAACCGCGATCGTCGACGACAATGTTGAGATCGGAGACGGCACATCGATTTGGCATTTCTCACATGTCCAGCCCGGCGCAAAGATCGGAAGCAAATGTACACTTGGACAGAATGTCAATGTCGCAAACAATGTTTCGATCGGCAACTACTGTAAAATTCAGAATAATGTATCGGTCTATGAAGGAGTGACACTTGAGGATTATGTATTTTGCGGTCCTTCGATGGTTTTCACAAACATACTTTTACCAAAGTGCAAATATCCCCAGCGCGGAGCTGAGTTTTACACCAATACTCTTGTAAAGGAGGGTGCTTCCATTGGCGCCAATGCAACAATTGTCTGCGGAACAACAGTAGGCAGACATACCCTTATCGGTGCGGGTACAGTCGTCACCAAAGATGTTCCTGACTACGCGCTTGTAGTGGGCAATCCGGGTAAAATAATCGGCTGGGTAAGTGAAGCAGGAAAGAGACTGGAGTTTGATAAAGAAGGTTTTGCCTTTTGTGAGCGTTCGGATAAAAAATATAAATTTGAAAACGGCAAAGTTAGCGAAGTGAGTAAGTAAGTAAGTAAGTAAGTAAGTAAGTATTGCATTAGATATCTTAGAATGGAAAATTTATTTTCTATTCGCAAATCACCTCTGAAATTTCCGGGCAGACTACAGGATAAAATTTTTTTGAAATTAATTACATTCATAATAGTGTTCATATTTAATTAATATTATTGAATGTCACCCCGATACTGTCTAATTTAACTCCACACTAATCCAAATCTTATGAAATTTTTTATATTACCGGTACTTTTCTTAGCTCTGATGATAAAAGTCTGTCATGCTGATGATTACTGGACTGCTGTCCAATCCCCTACTACAAAGACCTTAAAAAAAATTACCTTTTTAAATGTGAATACCGGCTGGATGACCGGGGATTCCGGTGTGATAATAAAAACAACTAATGCCGGAGTCAATTGGTTAGTTCAGGATTCAAAGATCACAAACGACATTCATTCTCATTTTTTTCTCAATGAAAGAATTGGATGGGCTCTCGCGTGGGAAGTAAATTTCGGAAGCGAGATTTATCCTGGAACAATAATTTTAAGAACCAGCGATGGTGGGAATAACTGGACAAATGCATTATATCCCGACACCAATTATTACTTTAGTACAGTGTATTTCCTTGATTCTCTGAGGGGATTTTTAGGAGGCATACCTAAATTTTTATTATACACAACAAACGGAGGCACGAGCTGGAATGAAGTTGATTCCGATTCAATAAAAACCGACGGATATCCTGCTAAGAAAATTTCTTTTATTAATGCAACCACAGGCTACGCTGTCGGAGGATTGATGGATCTTGGAGGACTGATCTGGAAGACAACAAATGCAGGGATCAACTGGAGGTCATCCCCGGTAGGACCCGATGCTTTAACGGATATATTTTTTTATGGACAGGACACAATTTTTCTGGCTTCAGGGGATTTTAAGTTTGGGGCAACATATTACAGATCAATTGATAACGGTCAAAGCTGGACAAATTACGATCTTGGATATTTCGGGATAGTGACGGCTTTAAAATTCAGGACAAAGAAAGAAGGATGGATGACGATAGGTTATCAGCAGAAGTTTTTTCTTACAACAAACGGAGGCAACAACTGGATCAAGTTCGATCCCCCTGACAATTCACAGAACTTTGATTTTTCATTCCCTGATTCTACTCACGGTTGGTCCGCGGGTGTCAACGGAAAAATCCTGAAGTACACACGTCTTGTTAATATTCAAAATGAATATATAGAAAACCCAGGCTTCCGACTTTACCAGAACTACCCAAATCCTTTCAATCCTTCAACTGAGATCATATTTTCCATAGAATCAAAAAGCCGGGTAAAAATCACCGTTTATGATATTCTAGGAAAAGAGATAGCTGTTGTTACTGAAAGGATCTATAATCCGGGCAATTACAAAATAACATTTGACGCAGCAACTCAAAATCTGCCCAGCGGAATATATTTGTATGAATTAAATACAGGCACGCATAAACAAATTAACAAAATGATGCTGTTAAAATGATCATTTAGAAAATATTTTAACGAGTCCGGCTATTACAGCAATAATCGCTACTATAATAATTATTCCTACCCAGATACCCGTTTTAAAAACATCACCAATAAATTCACAGCCGTTAAGCATTAACGGTAATGACGATGCAAGGAAGAATGCTAAAAGCTTTTTCATGTTTTTAAGTTTAACTTGTTATCAAGAAATAATTCAGGATTAATATTGAATCTATCCTACCGGATTTCTTCCCTGAATTAACCTTATGATAACAACAACAACTGCAATCACCAATAATACATGAATGAAACCTCCCATTGTGTATGATGAAACCATACCGAGAACCCAGAGTACTACCAGAATTAGAATAATTGTCCACAACATTTTTCGCTCCTTAATTTAGTTTTTTTAAATTAGTACTTTATGAATGTTTCTTTTTGTTATAATTATTGTCGGCTTTATTATTTTCTGTTTCAGACTTAAAAACCTTCGATAGCTTTGAAGCTTCATCCATCAGCATTTCTTTTTCTTCCGAAATAAATCCTGACGCAGTATCGGCAGCAGAGGACACTTTCTTTTTTCCCTCTTCTACAATATACATTGCTCTTTCCTTTGCTTCGGTGATTATGCCTGAAGCGCGCTTCTTAGCATTGTCAACAACGTTTGAAGCCTCATTAAGAAGCTCATCTTTTTTATAATTTATATCCTTGCGAAGCTCCTTGCCGGTTTTAGGAGCATATAGCAATGCTGCTGCTGCACCTACTAAACCTCCTGTAAGTAATCCAAGAATAAATGCGTTTGAGCTATTTTTTTCTTTGAACATAATTTCTCCTTAAAGTTTTAGTTAATAAAAAATAATTTAAGACAGATCATTTACGGCTGTCATAAATTCATTGATCAAAAAAGGTTTGTCGAAATAAAAATTAATTCCTTCGTGTAAAGCTTTTTCCCGAAGTAATCTGTTTCCATGACCGGAGATCATAATTGCTTTTGTATCGGGATTCTCTTTTTTTGCTGCATCATAGATATCAATCCCTGTGAGTTCATCCTGAGAACCAAGATTATAATCCAGAACTAACAGGTTATATGAATTTTTCTGCTCACGCAATTTGAACATGGCTTCGTCAGCCTCAAGTGTATTGTCAACTTTGTGACCACTCTCTTTTAATATATCACACAATGTTTCATTCATGTATATATCATCTTCAACAACTAATATTTTCATGTCAAATTTCTTCAATTCGCTTATAGACATTAAATTTCCGTGCCAACCCATTCAGCTACTTATTTTGTTCTGTTTATGAAGAAAATGTAATTTCAATGGCTTAATAATTACAGTGCCTCATTAATGACTATGTATCACTGACTGACAATTGACGGAAATGTCAGTCGCCAAAAAACTACATTTTAATTGCAGCTCTGTTTCTGTAAATTAATTTTATACAATTTTAATGGAAATAAAATCTAACATAAGAAAACAGTTCAGAACAAATCTTGAAAGATTTGAAAGCAAACTGCCGCTTGAAAAATTTATTCCGGGTGCATTTCTGATATTCCTACTTTGCCTGTTTGTGCTATGCATACTTATATTCAGAAATATTCAGGAATATAACCAAGGTGTGGTTATGATCAACCGTACCAATGAAGTGATAAATAAAGTCAGTGATATACACTCCGAAATTATACAACTCCCGTTGTCCCGCAGAGGATTTGTTATCAGCGGTGATAAAAATTACCTGGACAATTTTGACCTAGTTTACAATAAACTCAAACAGAACATTTCTGAACTGAAAGTATTAACCAATGATAATAATGAACAGGTCATTGATATAGCAAAGCTGGATTCAATTTCAGAGGTAAATGTAAAAATATATAAGTCATCAATTTCTTCCTTCAATGAAGACACAATCGATGGACAACTTCAAATCGAATTTACAATCATCGGTCAAAAGAACCTGGAGCTGATGAATCAGCTTGTAAAAAAAATCCAGTTCAAAGAATTTGAACTCCTTAAAGACAGGAGAAGTCAGGTCGATAAAAGTAATTTAGACACACAGCTCATAATTATTATAACAGGAGCTTTTTCGTTCCTTGTAATAGGGCTTTCAATGCTGCTTTCGGACAAACTTATCAAAAAGAAAAACTTCGCCGAAAGATTGCTGATCAAATCTTATGGGGAGCTTGAGGATAAAGTAGAGGATCGAACTTCAGAGTTGAACGAAGTAAATTCAAAATTGATTGAACAAATTTCTATTCGTGAAAAAAATGAAAGATTTCTTAAGATTCAATACAAAGTTTCAAAAACCCTTATCGAATCAAAGTCTAAAGAGGAAGCAATAAAAAAGGTGCTTGAGGATATTTGCGGAGGGATCGAATGGAATTTTGGAGTGATCAGGGAGAGTAATGAAAATATAAATTTACTTAAAAAGGATTTCATCTGGAGTGATACAGGCATTATAGATGAGAAACTTCCTGAACTATACCTTGTATCAGACGGCTTTCAGAAAAAGACAGGACTTCAGGAGATTGAATTCAAAGAAAAAAAATCAAAATGGATAAGCGACATTGAAACAGCTCCAAATTTTATAAATAAAGATGATGCTCTGAAAATGGGCTGGAAGTCTGCGCTTGGTGTACCTATTTCAAATGGAAAAGAAGTAATCGGCGTGATCGAATGCTTCAGCAAAAAAAGTCACGAGGAAAGGAAGGATCTGATCGAAGTGCTTGAATCGGCAGGGAGGCAGATAGGAAATTTTATTGAAAGAATTAAAGCCGAAGAACTTCTGAACCAGTTAAATCTCCAGCTTGAGGAAAAGATAAAAGAAAGAACCATCCAGTTGTCCGCCACTCTGAATAAACTTGCAGCAGAAATACAAGAAAAGGAAAGCATTCAGAAAAAGATCGAATTATTTGCTTACGCGATCAAAAGTATCCGGGAATGTGTCTACATTGTTGATCATAAAGGTAAAATTGTATTTGTGAATGAAGCATTCGAAAAAGCATACTGTTATAAATCAGATGAACTGACAGGCAAACAGAATCCGATATTTGATACACTTGACCTGAAATCAGGTCTGAGGAAAGAGCTCGTCCAGAAATTCTCGCACGACAGTTGGAAAGGTGAGATTTTGACCATGCGCAACGACGGCACTTCATTTCCTACATTTTTATCTACAAACATAATCCATGATGATAGCGGTAAGACAGGAATGACAGTGGGAATTTGTCAGGATATATCCGAAATAAAAGAAGCCAGAGATTCTATAAGCAAATCAAACAACCTGCTTCTCCTTTTAAACGATATAATTCATCACACAAACAAAACTTTTGATTTTGAAGAATCACTCGGATATACAGTAAATAAAGTGTGCGGTTATTTAAAATGGGATGTTGGGGTATCCATTTTAAACGAATCCCGAAACAAAGCCGAGACGATTGTATGGAATGATAACATGGATGCTCATTTTGATAAGTTTAAAATTGTGTCAGAAGAGGGATTTTCAAATCTTGAAGAAGAGCCATTGCTAACGCTGAAGACAGGCAAAGCAGAATGGATAAATCTGGATAATGAAAAGCACAGAGCAAGCTCAAAAAGATTATCTGTAGCTTATGAGTGCGGTTTGAAAACCGGAATACGCGTGCCGATAATTGTTAATGGAAGTATTGCAGGTGTATTAAAATTTTTCAAGCAGGAAAGTCAGGAGCCGGACGAAAGTATACTCGGTTGCATTACAAATATCGGAATCGAGCTCGGAAGTCTTTTAGAAAAACTAGAAACAATAAACCTGATAAAAAAGAGTGAGAGTCTCCTTAACGATGCTCAGAAAATTGCCAAGATCGGAAGCTGGGAATGGGATGTTACATCAAACATGATCTCCTGGTCACAAGGAATGTACACAGTATTTGAGTTAACAGAAGATACTTTTAAGCCGACCTTCGAAGGATTTGTTGACAGGGTACATCCGGAAGACAGGGAAAAAGTAAAAAGCATTATGGGACAAGCCCTAAAAGAAAAATCGGGCTTTAAGTTCTTTTACCGATTACAAACGCCCTCAGGTAAAATAAAAACACTTAAATCGCAGGGTGAGATATATACAGACACAGAAGGTAATGTTGTGAGGATGTTCGGAACCGGTCATGACGTAACGGATGTGTGGGAAGCAGAAGAAAACCTGCGACTGAGCGAAATGAAGCTCCGTGAAGCGCAGCATCTTGCGAGTCTTGGAAGTTGGGAATGGGAGCCTCAAAGGAACAAGCTTGTCTTATCTGAAGAAGCATATAATATTTATGAAATTGACCCTTCCGAAGGCATACTCAGCAATGATGTCATAGCCAAACTTGTAATTGAGGAAGACAGACATATTTCAGAAGAGCTTATAAAAACAATTTACGAAAGACGTATCCATCCCGATACAAAACTAAGGATCAGGACGAAAAGCAATAAGGTTAAATACATAGAATCGATTGGTAAAGTATATACCGACAAGTCAGGTAAAATTGAACGCATTGTAGGAACCGTGATGGACATAACAAAGATCAAATCCGCAGAGGATGAGCTTAGAAAGATCAATCAAAAGTTAATTGATACACAGAAAGAGCTGATACATAATGAAAAGCTTGCAGCACTTGGAAGGTTTTCTTCGGGTATTGCACATGAGATAAGAAATCCCCTGGCAAACATAAGCAGTCTGGCGCAGCTTGTTATAAATGCAAATGTAGATGAGAAGAATAAAAAGCGGCTTAATTATATATTAGCAAACTCGGACATAGCAAATAAGATCATAAAAAATTTACTTAACTTTGCCTCACCCGAAGATTTGATATTTAAAAATGAAAGCATTAAAGCTATTTTAGAGAGTGTCATTAACAGCAACGAAGCGAGGAGTCTTGAAAAAAACATAAAGATCGAAAAAGATATTTCTGATAAATTACCTGAAATGTTCATTGACCGGCTCAGACTTGAAAATGCTTTCATGAATTTTGTCTCAAATGCGATCGATGCGATGCCAAAGGGCGGGACACTTACCATTCGGGCACTTGCGGATCAGCTCAATGATGAAGTTGTACTGGATTTCATAGATACCGGGATAGGAATAGCTCAGGAAAACATTGATAAGATCCTTGAGCCATTTTTTACCACCAAACACGAGGGTGTAGGGCTTGGAATGGGACTGGCGCACCAGACAATAAAATCACATGAAGGTTATTTCCACATTGAGAGCGTACCTGGGAAGGGCACACACATTCAGATAAAATTACCAATTAAAAAGATCATAACTTAGATGGAAAAAATATTAGTAATTGACGATAATGAAAGTGTAAGATTCGCTCTGACGGAGCTTCTTGAGGAGCACGGCTTTGAAGTAATTTCTTTTGACAACGGAACCGATGCTTTAAAAGACATTAGCACGTCAAACCACTGCGAACTTGTCATACTCGATATGAAGCTTCCGGGAATGAGCGGCATAGATATTTTAAAAGGCATTAAGTCAAAGAAATCCCACATACCGGTTATAATGCTTACAGCTTTCGGCGATATAAAAACTGCCGTTAATGCAATGAAGGAAGGCGCTACGGATTTTATTACAAAGCCGTTTGACAATGATTCGATGATAAAGACGATAAGAAAAACCCTTGAGATGAATTACCTTAAGCAGGAAGTAAATCTGCTGAGAAGGAAAGTTGAAAGCACATATAAGAACAGTGATGTAATAGGTAATTGTAAAAAGATGAAAGAAGTATTAGACCAGGTTCAAATTGTAGCGCCGAGTACACTGAGTGTTCTGATACAGGGAGAGAGCGGGACAGGTAAAGAGATCATAGCGTGCATGATCCATAAGGTAAGTGACAGAAAGGACAAGCCGTTTATTGCGGTTGACTGCGGAGCGATCCCGGAGAGTCTCATTGAAAGTGAATTGTTCGGTCATGAGAAGGGCGCATTCACAGATGCGCGAACAAGTAAAGAAGGAAAGTTTGAGCTTGCCAATGATGGAACGATATTTCTTGATGAGATCACGAATCTGTCTGATTCAAATCAGATAAAGCTATTGAGGGTAATTCAGGAAAGAAAGGTTACGCGACTTGGAGCGAAAAGTCCTGTCAAGCTTAATATCAGAATAATCTCTGCAACGAATATCAGATTGTCCGATGCAGTAAACAATAAAAATTTCCGGCAGGATCTGTACTACCGGATGAATGAATTTCACATTGATCTTCCGCCTCTGCGTGAAAGAAAAGAAGACATTAAATCATTTGTTCAGTATTTTATAAAGGATGCTAACAATGAACTGAATAAAAATGTCAGGGAAGTTGATGAAAAGATCCTTGATCAGCTTGTTAATCACAGTTGGCCCGGAAACGTCAGAGAGCTTAGAAACGTCATCCGCAGAGCTGTGCTTATGGCTAAAAATGACAGGATCGCTTCCATCTCGATCCCGGATGACATATACACACATATTTCCAAAAATGAGGATTTAAATTTATCAATGAATAATTATACCAAATCCATTGAGAAGGATCTGATCCTGAAGGCAATGGAAGATGCCAACGGAAACAAATCCAAAGCCGCAAAACTATTGAATATAAATGAACGAACATTTTACCGTAAGCTTAAGAGCCTAGGTATTTCCTGATTTTGCAATTGACTACTCACTATCTAAATCAGCTACTTATTAGCTGTCAAATCTGACATCTCTGTCAAATAATCTTATAATTTTTTACCGTAAATTACCTTATTTATTCCAAATAATAATGGCACGGTGTTTGTAATAAGGATTATCAAAATTCAATCAGACCAAACAGGAGGATTTTAAAATGAACCGCACATTAAATACAAGAACTGATTTAGAATCATTAAAAAGTCAGTATACAAAGAGTTTAAAAGACATTGATATGGAAATAAGATCCAGTGGTAAGTTTATGCAATGGAGATATGAATTAGCTGATCTAAGCGGTCAGTTGGAATACGAAAAAGATGAAATCATGTCCGCAGCAAGTGAGTCTACAGTGATTAGCGACGAGTCAACTGTTGTTCCCATAGATGACGAAAAACTAAAGAAAGATCTGTTTGATGTTAAAGATATCCCTGAGAAAAAAGAGATTAAAGATTCTAAATTAAATCCAAATAGCGAAACAGAATTCAAAGAGCCGGACCCCGACGAAAGGATTCACATAGCTGAATCAGAATCCGGAAACAAAGATCATCCTTTATAATTAATTAAGGATTTAATTATTAAAGAGCTTACGTAACAACCGAAACAACCTCACCAAGAACCTGTCAGCGCGATAAATTATGGGGGAATAATTTGTTGACAGGTTCTCCTTTTTTTAAAAGGAGATTTTTCCCTGAAACAAATATCACAAACACGTTCATTACACTAAATAATTAAGCTGATGAGTGATCTTTTTTTACTCTCGATAGAAAGCATAGCTATCTATCTGCTTGTAATATTTTGTTTAAGACTTATTGGAAAGAAAGGGCTTTCTGAGCTTTCAGTTCCCGATCTTGTATTGATAATTTTGATCGGAGAAGCATTAGGATCATTGATACCAGAAGAAAACCGATTTCTCAGTGCTATAGTATGCATCGCCTCTCTCACATTTGTAAATTTCCTTTTAGGACAATTCTTATTTAAATCTAAAAAGTTCAAAAAGCTTGTTGAAGGCTCTCCCATTGTGCTTGTTCGCAATGGCAGGGTATTTGATTCTAATTTAAGGTCAGAGAGAATCACAATGGATGATCTTGAGGAAGCAATGCGAAGCAAAGGAGTTAGCTCTGACTCTCTTGATAAGGTTGACCTTGCAATGCTGGAAACCGATGGAGAGATCAGCATATTGGTTAAAGATAAAAATTAATTTAATTTCATAATCTTAAGCGGGAGAAAATTTTGGAAAAAGAAATGAACACACTGGTTGAACACATTCAGAGACTGCGTGACAAGCAGTACATTCATGATTTTGTAATAGAGAAAGAAATGGTCTGCTCAAAGGAAACCAACGAAATATTTGAACCTGAAAATCTCATCATTGAAAGAACGTATCGCTACGAAGGGGATTCGAATCCCGATGATATGACAGTAGCTTACGGTATTGCAGCGCCAAGCGGAACAAAAGGAGTAATCATCGATGCTTACGGAACATACGCCAATCCAAAGATATCGGAAGCGGTAAGAAAAATTCCTGTGAGAGAAGTAGATGAAAATCAGGTAACTTCTTAAAACTTTAAATAATCATAATGGAAAAGAATCCTAAAAAAAATCTGTTTCCCTTAAGCTCAAAATATGACACTGAGTGGATAAAGAAAAATTCCATGGGTGAAAATGTGCTGTTTAATCTAGAGAGTCTTTGTGAAGTTATGAACTTCAATTCCGGAATGAGAGTACTCGATCTTGGCTGCGGAAAAGCTGCAAGCGCGATTTTCCTCGCAAAGGAATTCGGAGTGAAAGTTTACGCGATTGATCCTAAAGTCGATCCCGGAGATAATTTAAAAAGAATTACTGAAATGGGGTGTGAATGTCTTGTTACTCCGTTAAGGTTAGATGCAAGGATGCTTCCGTTTCCTCCTGAATATTTCGACGCGATCATTGCAGTGGATTCATTTATGTATTTCGGAACAGACATGGTTTACACGGAATACATAACAAATTTCTTAAAGCCAAAGGGGCAGATCGGGATTGTAGATATTTGTGTTAACAAGGAAATTGAGTGTATTAGCTGCATTGAGGACATACCAGCCTCATCAGGTGGTAACTTTAATTTCCTTCAGGAACTGGGATGGTGGTACAGGCACTGGCACAACAGCAATCTCCTTAAAATTGATAAAGCGGAGATCGTCCCTCATAATGATTTTATAAAAGACGAATATATAAAAGATGTTGAGCAAAGTAATAAAAAAGATATAATCGCTGAAGAGCTAAAACGGGACAGTCAAAAACATATCAATGTATTCAGAATGGTAGCTGAAAAATACGAAACTGTCTTTCACCAAAATTTTAATCTGAGCAGAAATATCATTTTCTGAAATAGATAATTTGCAATCTTATTCGGCAATCGTGAACAAATTCCATTTAAGAGATACCTGGGGACTTGTTGTACAGACCTACTATGAATTTTTAGATGACAAAGCTCTAAAGATGTCTGCTGCACTATCTTATTACGCCTCTTTTTCTTTGGGTCCTTTACTCATTATTATTGTCAGCGTTGCCGGATTTATTTTTGGTGATGAAGCTGCTCGCGGCGAGATATTCAAGCAAATAAATTATCTCATCGGCAATGACGGTGCGCAAATGGTTGAAACCATTCTCAAAGGAGCTTCTGACAAACCCACAGGAATAATAGCAACTTTACTTAGTCTCGTTTTTCTTCTGCTTGGGGCGATAGGTATATTCGTTGAGCTGCAGGAATCACTGAATGTAATCTGGGGTGTCGAGCTGAAACCCGGAAGAGGGATATGGGGATTTGTAAAAACCCGTCTTGTATCATTTTCAATGATCGTTGCAACCGGCTTTTTGCTTATGATATCACTTGTGATCAATACTGCCATATCATTATTCAGCAGCTACCTCTCTGATGTTTTGGAAGGTTTACCAGAACTTGCTCAGGTATTTAACATTCTTTCTTCATTTATAGTAATAGCCCTTCTATTCGCGCTGATCTTCAAATACCTTCCGGACGTAAAGATAAGCTGGCGATATGTATGGCTTGGCGCATTTATAACATCCGCGTTGTTTACATTGGGAAAATTTCTGATCGGATTATATCTCGGGAACAGTTCATACAGCTCGACATACGGAGCAGCTGCATCACTTGTAATACTTTTTATATGGATATATTACTCAGGAGTGATCTTATTTTTTGGAGCGGAGTTCACCCAGGTATATAGAAAAAGATACGGAGCAGTTCCTTTAAAAGCCGGCGATGACGGAGTTATAATTCCGAAAGTGTCAGAGCTTGTTAAGGAATTAACGGAAGAAGCTGAGAAGAAGCAACAACGATAACTTCCGGGTACTCTCTGGGGCTTTGATGAATTTATTGGATCAAAAATACTTCGCAACGATCTCATCAGCAAGAGCATAGCCATTTCCATTCAGATAAAATCTGACATTACTTAACTCTGCATAATTATCCTTTAAAAGTTCATCAATTGATGCTTTATATTTTTCCATAAATACTTCCTTAAAAATTTTCTCAAACTCAGCAAGATCAACCCCGGTGCTTCTTAAAGCTAGCATTAAATATTCAAGCATCTTCTGTTCGGGTGAAAGTAAATATTTATTTTCAACGGGCAGCTTATTTTGCACAAGGTCTGAATTGTAACGGATGATGTCCCTGTAATTATTCCAACGAACACCGTCAACCATTGAATGAGCGGACGGTCCGAATCCAATATAGTTTTGATACTGCCAGTATTTCAGATTATGCATACACTGAAAACCTTCCACTGAAAAGTTGGATACTTCATAATGTCCAAAGCCCAATGATGTAAGACTTTCAGAGACATGACCGTACATTTCAGCTTCCATGCTGTCTGTATTCTTCTTTACAAGTTTTTTCTGATAAGCTTTGTAGAGCGGCGTTCTTTCCTCATAGGTAAGAGTGTATGCCGAGATATGCCGGACTCCGAGTGATACAGCTTTCATCAATGAAAAGTCTAGATCTTCAAGCGACTGATCGGGCAGTGAATAGATTATGTCGGCATTAATGTTGTCCAGATGCTTTAAAGATTTTGTTATCACTGTTTCGGCTTCCTCTGATGTATGCTGACGTGTGAGAAATTTAAGCTCTTCGTTTTTGAAAGACTGAACTCCCAGACTGAGCCTGTTTACACCGGCAGCTTTGTAATCCGCAATATCACTGATCAGAAAATCTTCCGGGTTTGCTTCAATGGTAATTTCAGCATTTGATGAGATCTGAAAATATTTATTCAGATGTTCAATGATATCAGAAACTTGATAATGCGTGAGCAAAGAAGGTGTTCCGCCTCCGAAGAATATTGTATCAAAATTTCCCTTATTATGTTCTTCAGATGTGATCTGAATTTCTTTTTTCAGATTCACTACAAACTTATCTATCAGACTTGTATTTGTAATGAGATAGAAATCGCAGTAGCTGCATCTCTTGTTGCAGAATGGGATATGAATGTATATGCCGGACAAATGCTTAAGTTGAAAGTTGAAAGTTAAAAGTTGAAAGTTGAAAGTTAAAAGTTGAAAGTTAAAAGTTGAAAGTTGAAAGTTGAAAGTTAAAAGTTGAAAGTTAAAAGTTAAAAGTTAAAAGTTAAAAGTTGAAAGTTGAAAGTTAAAAGTTAAAAGTTAAAAGTTAAAAGTTGAAAGTTGAAAGTTGAAAGTTAAAAGTTGAAAGTTAAAAGTTGAAAGTTAAAAGTTAAAAGTTAAAAGTTAAAAGTTGAAAGTTAAAAGTTGAAAGTTAAAAGTCTGCCTTCGCTCGCCTTGCTTCACAATGTTATAAAAGTGAAATTTAACAATACACATTTATTTGTAAAGTATCTGATCCTTTGGACAAAAGAATCTCCGGCGTTTCTTTTAACTCAATTTCCATTAATATTGAAAATACAAATTTATTGATTTAAATTGACTCACATTCTTTAAGAAATTAAGTGATTGAGCTCACATCCGTCCAAAACGACTAAATAGTTTTAATCTTCTTTAAAAACGATTTAAAAAATATCATTCTAACTCACAGTTTTATTACAGACAAGTAGCCGTTTGGGTAGCCAATGCATGTGTGAAATGTTGAAAACAACAGATTGTACTGATATACCCTCGCACAACTTGTTGGAGCATAAATATACCCACGTGTGACTTGTGAACCGGAACACAGATTATTAATCTGTGCTACGATTTCAATTTCGTTTTGATGAAATGTCTCCATCATCCTCCGACATTATCCCGAGCTCTCAAATTCAGGGCTGGCGAATATCAAGAATGCATTCGAGCCATGGGATGAAGATAAAAATCTTGATTCGAAGAGACATCCGTTGAGAGGATGGGATAAAACGCTTCGTTAAAATGTCAAAAATTATTTGGGATATGGAATTTAGAATTACGATTTTACTTTTCTCGTGAAGCGGAAATTGAAAAGACAATTTAAGTTATTTCTTACCGAATGTGATCTTACCCTTATATAACAGGTTAGCTACAAAAATTGTAATGAGCACAAAAGGTATTGCAGCAATAAGATCTATTACATAGTGATAGCGGAGATAGACAGTTGAGAAGATCATAATTAAAGTATAGGGAAGATAAAAGTAGAACGACTTTGATCTGATCTTATGGGAAAGATAAGTGATCAGAATCATTACAATGGTATGACCTGACGGGAAAGCGTCGCGCTGCGCGAAAGCTTCGGGATTGGAAACATTGCGGGGAATTGATTCACCGATGTCGATAAGATAACGTATCTTATCAGCGAAGAAAATACCCGGAAGCTCAGTTCCGATCATTTGAAAATTATGAAGTGAGAATCTCGGACCGATCGCCGGTACAAGTACATAGCCGATGAATGAAAGATAAAATCCAAAGAAAACAACAAAGATTGCATACTTCAGTTCTTCATATCTGTGCCAGAGATACAGTTCCATTCCATAAACGATCATCATAATATAAAAAAGTCCGTAAACAATCTGAAGAAATTCAACCGCGAATGGATTTATGAAGCGGCTGAGAAATTCCGTGGGATTAACTCCGAAAAGCCAGTAATCAATATTCAGAAGAATCGTATCATAAAGCCCATGGTCCAGACTCATCATAATAATATATATTTCCTTAAAGCATACAAGTATCATAAAGCCCGGATACCAGAATCTTAGAAATCTCGAGACCGATCTTTCTGTTTTATTTTCAACAGGTTTTTTTTCGTAATGTGAAACAAAGTATGTTATGAGTAAGCATAGAACAATGTTTACAAGTGTGATAAAGAATTTTTCCGAAAGACTGCTGACAAAAATAATGCTGAATACAGAAATGACAACGAGGAAAATCTGATTGGTAATGTCCGGTATGTCCAGATACTTAAAATTCTCTCTGAAAGATTTATACAAATGTGTTAAACTTGAGTGAGCAAATATGTTGCGATGGTAAGAAAAATCGAAATACCTATGACATCCTGGAATGCAGTTTCAAAAGGTCCTGAAGTTATTGCAGGATCAAAGCCGAGCTTCTTTGACAGCATGGGTGAAAGCGTTCCGATTATACCAGCTACATTTATGGAGATGAACATTGAGGTTGCTACTGATACTCCGAATCTTATTTTATCCGCATCGCTTAAAAGAAATCCGAATACTCCAACAACGATCCCAACGGCGGATCCGATGAGAAGGTTTGTTTTGAACTGCCTTGAAAGCGGCTCCCACCATCTGTTCAAAGAAATAGTTCCTGTATCGAGTCCCCTCACAATTATTGCTGACGATTGCAGTCCTGTATTGCCGGAGATCGCGGAAATTATCGGCATGAAAGCAGCCAGTAAAATTACTTTCCCCAGAATAACATCATGCGACAGCACAATGAAAACCGCAATGCACTCTATAAATAGTGTCACCATCAGCCATGGCAGCCTTAGCTTCGCGATCTGGAACGGTGATTTTTTTTCAAGCTCTTCCGCATCCGTTCCCGCCATGCGTGCAACATTCTCTGAATATTCCTCTTCAATAACATCCACAACGTCATCTATACTGATCTTACCTATTACTTTATTTTCAGCGTTCACAACGGGCAGCGATACAAGATCATAACTCTGAAAGATCTTAGCGACTTCTTCCTGATCAATACTTGCTTCGACTGAGATCACATCGGAATTCATTACATCCAAAATGAGCTGATCAGGATTTTTCAATGCGATTATAAGCCTCTTCAGAGATAAGATACCGACAAGCGTGTTTTCATTATCAACAACCCAAACATTATAAAACTGATCGACTTCTTCTGCCTGATCCTGAATCTGTTTCAGCGCTTCACTTACTTTAAGGAATTCATTCACGGTAATATATTCCTTGCCCATGATACCGCCTGCAGTATTTTCATCGTAACTAAGAAGTTCTTTTACTTCATGATAATCTTCCTTGTCGATCTTATCAAGATTTTCAAGGACCTCGTCCTTCGTATCTGTATCAAGCTCAGAAAGAAAGTCAGTCGCGTCATCGGAATACATTTCGCTTACAATGTCGGATATCTTCTCGCCGCTGAGCTTCTCAGTAATGAATTCGCGTCTGTCATCGCTGATCTCGAGAATTACCTCACCTGCAGTCTCGTCCTTAAGCAAAGAAAAAAGATAAAGGGCGTCTTCCTCTTCCCTGAGATTATCAATGATAACCGCAATATCAAAATCATAGAGATCGGCAAGAATGTTTTTTAAAGCTGCTTCTGATCTTTCATTGATGAGATCTGTAATATCATCAAGAAAAACCTTATCGACTTCTAAAACGGATTTATTTTTTCTTTCTTCTGCCAAGGGAAGTAAATGGTGGTGAAAATTTTATGGATTTTTCAAATTAATTATTAAGGGAAGTTTAATCAATTGCATTCGCTCACAATTCCTGATCAAGTGTTAGTGCTGTTCAAAAAATTTTTATCAACAGTTTAATAGTCTTAAAACTAAACAACAATTAGTGTAATCAATATCACTCTTTAAAAGAACCCGCCTGTGAGAAATTGCTAATCTGAATGTTTATCCGAAGAAAGTATTCAGTACAGTTCTTTTACAGGGATCTTAAATGATTTACATTATAAATAATTTTCAAATTGAATAAATTAAGAAAAAATATTAATGAATAAGAATTCAATAGCGGATATTAGAAAAGACTACATCTTCGGGGAGAGTACCGGACTGAAAGAGGAAGACGTTTCCGGGGATCCATTTGATCAATTCGAAAGATGGTTCAGCGAGAAAGTAAGTTCGGGTGATCCTGAATCAAACGCGATGTTCATCGCCACAGCAACTAAAGACGGCAAGCCGTCACTGCGAACAGTTCTCCTGAAAAACTTTGACAGCAATGGATTTACCTTTTACACTAATTATTCCAGCCGCAAAGGGAAGGAACTTGAAGAAAATCCCTTTGCTTCAATTCTGTTTTTCTGGAAAGAATCCGAAAGACAGATAAGGATCGAAGGCATTGCAGAGAAAGTATCAAGACAGGAATCCGATGAATATTTTCATAAGCGCCCTTTCGAGAGCCAGCTTGCAGCGTTGTGCTCGGATCAGAGCAATGTAATAGAGAACCGTGAAGTGATCGAGAAGAGGTTCACCGAATTAAAAAAACAGTATGAGAATAAGACGATTCCCCTTCCCGATGACTGGGGCGGCTATCGTTTAATACCTGATAAATTTGAATTCTGGCAGGGACGACAGAACAGGATGCACGACAGGATAGCTTATACCAAAATAAATTCCGAATGGAAGATCGAAAGACTTGCACCCTAACACTCCGACATTGAATATTCTCCGATGAAAAATATTTTTTACCTGCTTATAATTATCTCCGCCTCCGCGTTATATATTAAATTTATTACATCCGCATCCTTCGTTTTAGACGGAAGGACATATTACACTCTTTTTGACGATGCAATGATCTCGATGAAGTATGCACAAAATTTCGCGGCAGGCAACGGTCTTGTATGGAATCCCGGAGAATATGTTGAAGGATATACAAATTTTTTATGGGTCGTCTGGATGTCGGTTCTTCATCTGCTGCCCTTCCACGAATCAAAGATCTCAATGTTGGTATCATTAACCGGTGCGATCATTCTCATACTTAATTTACTCGTAGTAAAGTCTCTTGCCGCAAAGGTTTCTGAAAATTCATTTACCGTTATTTTCATCTCACTTGTATTCACTGCCTTTTATTACGGACTGATCTTCTGGACATTACGCGGGATGGAAGTAGGAATTATCACATTGCTGACAACTTACAGCATGCTTTTGATATTCAGACTCCAGGATTTTTGTTCAAGCAGGAATTACATCAAGCTTATTGCAGCATTAGCAAGTATTCTTCTTTTACGCTCCGATGGTGTTGTGCTGGTAATATTTTTTCTGGTATGTTTTTTAATAACGGTCAAATCAATGAGCAGGAAAAAAAATTTTCTGAGACTTGCAGGAATAATGCTTCTTGTTATTGCAGCTCATACTCTATTCAGGTTCATCTATTACGATGATCTTCTTCCGAATACATATTATCTAAAGCTTGCCGGCATACCCTATTATGACCGTCTTTACAGGGGCACCGATACTTTTCTGAACATATTCCTTTCGAGACTGCTGCCTCTTGTCATTCCTGTTGTATTATTTCTTATTTTCTTCAGGCGTGAATTTGAAAAAAGAAAAGTATATTGCCTCTCGGGTTTATTTATTGTCTCGTGCTTTTATTCGGTTTTTGTTGGAGGGGATTCCTGGGAATGGATGCCTTACGCCAACAGATTCATAACCGTAAGCATACCTTCACTAATAATATTATTTGCCTTAAGCGCTGAAAAACTTTTCTATAAAAACAGATCAATCAAAATTTTCACGGCAGCTTCCGGTATCTTTCTGATTTACATTCTCATTGTAATTTTGTTTTATTCGAATGCTCTTCCTGAATATTCCGTCATTAAAGGTATGAACTGGATAAACAAAAATATTCTCATATTGGCAAGCTCTGCATTTTTTCTGACATTTACAATAATACTTTTTAAAAAAATTAATACCGGCACAGACAGAGCTGCAACAATACTGAATGGTTTGCACCTTTCACTTGTATGCATATTATCTTTTCAGATAATTAATGAGTATGCTTTCTCTTCATGGATGAAAAAGGATGCATTATTTTCGGAGCAGGATAGTAACAATGCGAGACTGGGAATATTTCTTGAAAAAAATACTGCTACCGATATAAGGATAGCGGATGTATGGGCAGGATCTGCGCCGTACTTTTCCCACAGATATTTTATTGACTTACTGGGCAAGATGGATAAGCATATTGCAAAGGGAGAGCCGTCCGGTGACTTTTTTCTTCCGGGACATTCTAAATGGGATCAGGTATACAGCATCAAGAGCTTCACTCCTGATCTGATACTTCATCTCAGGGAAACAAATCCCTCGGGTACTCTGAAAGAAATTCTGGACAATGAATATGAAACATTATCAAACGGCTTTTATATGAAAAAAGGAACTGTTAAATTTGATAGAAAGATATTCGAAAAGTAATTCCGAGTTCAAAATTTCAAAACACTTTTCAATTATAATTAAATAATATGTTCATGAAAATAATTTTCTGTATATGTTTAATAGCAATATCATGTGTAATGTATTCTTCGTGTACATCATCGAATGAAAATACCGGCAAGCCAAACGCTGCATTCTCAAATACAAGATGGGTTCTGCGCGCGCTGAACGATAAGAAAATTTATACGCCTGAAGGAGGAAAGGAAATATTCATCACTTTTACTTCGGATAAAAATGCCGTAAAAGGTTTTGGCGGCTGCAATAATTTCTTCGGAACATTCGTCAGGGAAAAGTCAAATCTCACCATCGGACCTGTAGCGAGAACAGAAATGTATTGCGAAGGGACAATGGCAAATGAAGACGCGTTCATGAAGGCACTTGAAGTAACGGTAAAGTACAAGATAAAAGGCGACGAGCTGTTTCTCTATCAGGGAGATAAGCTACTCGCAAAGCTGGAAGCAGTGTACCTCTGATCAATTATTAATTATCAATTATCAATTATCAATTATCAATGCTTAATTATCAATGATAATGTTCAATAAAAACAAACGAGTATTAATAATTGATAATTAATAATTGATAATTAAATCGGGATGTAGATCAGTTGGTTAGATCGCACGTCTGGGGGGCGTGAGGCCGGCAGTTCGAGTCTGCCCATCCCGACAATTCAATGATCAATGATCAATGATCAATTGATAATTCTTTACGATCCGATGAATAAGAAGTAAGTTATTTTTAAAAACTAAGACACGATGAATTATGAAAAGCAAATATTTTGATACAGATGTAAAATCCTTCACAGTAAGAGACCTTCCTAAATCAGAAAGACCTCGTGAAAGACTGATCCGCTACGGCGGAGAAACGCTTTCCTCTTCCGAACTTCTTGCAGTAATAATAAACACCGGCTCCAAAGGCGAATCGGTAATGATGATCTCGCAAAAGCTGATAATGCGTTTCGGTTCACTGAAAGGCATCATGGACGCATCGCTCGAAGATTTAAAACAGATCAAGGGACTCGGCGAGGTGAAAGCATCGAAGCTGATGGCAAGCTTTGCAGTCGCAAAAAAAGTTCTTGAAGAAATTGAAAATGAGCATGAAAAGACCGCAGCCCAAAGATCAAAGCACAAAGCCATTACAACTCCGGACCACCTTTTCGTTATCATTAAAAACCGCATTACTAATTTTTCAAAGGAACATTTTTTTGTTGTTTCGCTGGATACACGAAATAATTATATCGGGATCGACGGCATATCTGTGGGGACACTTACGGCGAGTCTTGTTCATCCACGGGAAACATTTGAAGCAGCGATCCGAAGACATGCTGCGCGGATAATTATCGCGCATAATCATCCTTCGGGAGAATCCGATCCTTCTGAAGATGATCTGAAGATAACAAAAAGACTAGCTGAGGCAGGAAAGGTAATGGGGATCGAAGTAATCGATCACATCATTGTTACGACGAAAGGTTTTTACAGCTTTAAAGAGAACGGTCTGATTTAAAAAATAAACCGGAACACTGAAAGAATCTATTTCTGTGTTCCGGTATTTAAAAATTTAGAGCTCTTCACCTGTTTCGAATTCATCACCTTCATCATCAAACAAGAGCATCGCCTGATAAAATGTGCCGTCAGCGGAAATTGCAACGCCGCCTTCAGTTTCCCATCCTTCTTCAAGCATATCATTTATTTTTGTGACCAAAGACTTGTCGTCTTTGTCAGAAACAATTGTGTATTCCATTTTAGTTCACTCCTTAGTTTATTTTATAAAAAAATCAGATTTTTGTTGTAAAGATAAATTTGAGGTACATTATTGTCTGGGTATGCAAATTAATTAATATAAGGTCAATGTTCAATGTTCAATTTTCAGTGTTCAATGTTCAATGTTCAATTATCAATTATCAATTATCAATGTTCAATTATTAATCTGACAATCTTATAAACCTTATAAATTTTATCAGTGCTGTCCAAAACATTTTTAAAAACTCTTAATAGTCTTAAACTAATCAACAATTGAGGTAATCATTATCATTCTTAAAATAACCCGCCTGTGAGAAATTGCCGATAAAGAAATTCAGAGCAGTGGCGACAAGCAGGAATTCCCGAGTCAAGCACCGGCTACAAGTCTTCACCCCGTTACTTGTTGGAATTCCTGCCGCCATTGATATGAATTTCCGGCAATTTATCACCAGCGGGAAACTTTTCTTTGCTAAGCTTTCTGGCGCCTGTCCCGCAATGCTTTTATGCGGGAGTTTTTCAAAAGAAGGCGCAGTTAATCGAAATTAAAAATTTTTACTTTTCTAAACCCATTGTTTTGGACAGATGTGAAATCTTATAAATCTTATAAATCATTACTCATTGAATAATAAAATCAATAAATCTATTTTGGTTTAATTTTTTATATGCCGACAAAAGAAGAGTTACAGACAGAAGTAAACAGGTTAGTCAACCGCGGGATCATTTTAGGAACTGTATGGATACTTGGCGTGGGTTCGGTCATAGCCTTCATCTCAGCATTCCAGGCTAACAAAATAATAAAGACATCCGGATTTAAACTTGATGGGAAAAGAAAAGTAACTAAGTGCATTCTTATCGGAGCTGCCGGTGTACTGGTTTGGGTAATAGCAATCGCGATAATTATTATTTTCAGAAAAAAATAAATCAGATTTTTAAATGGAGTATAAAGATTACTACAAAGTGCTGGGAGTCAGCAAGACTGCTACACAGGATGAGATAAAAAAAGCTTACAGAAAGCTTGCATTGAAATTTCATCCTGATAAGAATAAGGGTAACAAAGAAGCTGAAGAAAAATTCAAGGAAGCAAATGAAGCGAATGAAGTATTAAGTGACGCGGAAAAGAGAAAGAAGTATGATGAGCTGGGCGAGAACTGGAAGTACTATCAGCAATCGGGCGGGCAACAGGACTTTGACTGGTCGCGTTATCAGAATCAGGGAAGGGGCGGAGGTCAGCAGCAGCAGTATAGGTATGAAGGAGACATGAACGACTCGTTCGGAGGAAGTGCCGGAGGATTTTCAGATTTTTTTGAAACACTTTTTGGTCAGGGATTTGGCGGAGCACAGACGAGAGGCAGACGTGGCGCCAGAAGCGCGAAACGTAAGGGCGATGATCTGAGCGCGGAGATGAGCATTACACTTGAAGATTCTTATATGGGAGCGGAAAAATTATTTGATCTTGACGGGCAATCAATAAAGCTGAAGATAAAACCCGGAATATCCAACGGGCAAACTTTAAAGCTTACCGGCAAAGGAGGTGCAGGATACAGCGAGGGAAGTCCCGGAGACCTTCTTCTCAAAATACACGTACTTGATGATCCGATCTACGAAAGGAAAGGTGACGATCTTTATACCGCTTTCAATGTAAACTTCTTCAGCGCAGTTCTCGGAGGAAAAGCGCAACTTAGAACTTTCAAAGGAAATATAAATGTGAACATTTCAAAAGAATCACAGAACGGAAAAGTTTTGAGACTTCAGGGAATGGGAATGCCAAAGTATGGGAAGGCAAACCAGTTCGGAGACCTCTATGCAAAGATAAATGTCGAAGTCCCCATAAATCTTACCGAAAAAGAAACAACTTTATTTCAGGAACTGGCTGAATTAAGAAAATGATTTTAGATTTAGATTTTATACCACATCCGTCCAAAATAAGTAAAAAACTTGCCACGAATTTCACGAATGATCACGAATTAAAAATATTATCACTAATTTTAAAAGCAGAATTAACATAAATTTATTTTGATAGCATAAGTATATCTTCAATGTTATCTAAAGGTTAATTTTAAAGATTCGATATTGGTGCAAAAATATTACCCAAAACAGATTAAATTTAAAATTATTTAAATTTTTCAAAAACATTTTGGTCGGCACTGATTTTATACTATACCTTACTGTTCATTTTACATTGATAATTGAAAATTGATAATTGATAATTGATAATTGATAATTGAATCACGGTGTTATCTTCGAAACAAAGTTAACCGTATTATTATAAGTAATTATCAGATCAGACACATCAGTTACATAATCCGCGTTCACATCCGTTGCAACATATCCTGTTACAAAATTCACCTGGTCGTTATATATACTCACAAGGTCCTTCGCGTCCACATTGCCGTCCTGATTTACATCGCCGCTGAATATGAAATACTTCCCTGAAATTAATTTCATATTGCTTCCGAATGCCTGTGACGATGATGAAGTAAAATTATAATTAAGAGGTGTTCCGAAAGTATATGACTCCCCTCCCGCTTTGCTCCAGGTTTCGATTGAATTTCTGTGATTGACAGTAATGTAATAGTTCGCTGTCGGCGCATTCTTAAATCCAAAATTTCCCGTCAGTGTAAGTGAATCGATTACGCTTCGTGCCGAATCAACAATTGCGTAAGGAGCATTTACACTTCTGAGTTTTACAGAGAATGTATCCCTGATGTTCAGCGAATTTGTACCAGCATTGTAAAAAGCTTCCGGAGCCGCGGTAATGTTTACCGGAGTTGTAATGCTGCCGTTGAGCAGGCTGTAATTTGTTATCCTTATGTCATCCACATACCAGCCATCGGCTGTTACGCCGCCATCGCTTTTAAGTCTGAATCTTATTTTCAATTGTGTAGCACCGTTTGCAAAGGAAGTAATTTCGAGCGACTGCTGTGTCCAAGTAGTTGATGTTCCGTTGTAATTAGTAACTGTCTGCCAGGTTGAACCGTTGTTGCTTGACACTTCCACATTACCAAAGTCATACCCTGTTTCCAGATCATACCTGTGCCAGAAATTCAGATAGGTCACAGGCATTGCACTTACATTTACCGGTGCATTCAGTGTCATCGAGTTGTTGGCGTTGTTAGCATAAAGTCCTGAAGGACTGTCGGTGAAAGACTGAGTAGGAGAATGTGATTGTGTGCTTGTGACATTCCATCCTGCGTTCGAGGTCCAGTTTCCGAAACCGGTCTTCGCGCTGTCTGCAAGAGTCAGGCTGCCGTTATCTGTTAAGATGTATTTCGTTTCATGATAAACAACATCAGAGTCATTCTGTTTGAATTTAATGGTAACAGGTATCGCAGAGTTTTTTGGAGCAGCGGGAGCAATTGTAAATCCGAATGTTGCGCTGTCACTCTGAAAAGAATTCAATGATGAATAATTATAAAATGTGATGGGCACATTCAGATAGTAAGCAGATGTTGTGCATTCTATTTTTACATTATTGGCTGTTGTCCTGCCTTTATTCTTAAATTTAATTTTCAATGTTCCCGATTCCCCCGGAAGATAGCTTACATTATTAAGATCATTTGAAAGCGAATATACATACGCGCCGGCGATCATCGCGATGTACTGATTAGTAAAAAGCATTTCCTGAGCAAGCGGAATGATCTCCGCCTGTGTTGGCCAGAAGCCCGTCAAACCCGATTCAGGAGTCATTGCAAAAATCTTATGAGGCGAATGGGATGAATCATTATAATACCAGTCATCCGCGCTGCCTCTGACCTTATATCCGACAGTTTCGAAAGGCGTGCCTGTAAGATAATGATTGTACTTTGTCATATCGGCAAGATACTCGTTGAACGCGGCATTATCGGGAGTAGGAACAGGATCCTGCCATGCCCATGGCTTGATAATATAATTTCCATAAGTATGAGAGCCGAGCACCGCCTGCAAATTTCTTGAGTTCACGAAATTCATTACGCCGCGTGTTTCCAATTCTGAGAAGGGAGAGAGTCCCCTGTAGGTATCGCTTGATGCAGTTGTGCTGGACCCGTTATTGATGGAGTTCCAGAACTGGAACGTTCCGTAATTCCTGTTAAGATCCACACCGAAACTTGAGCCGTTATTCCTGCGGTTCTTTCTCCACATACCGCCGCCACCGGGATTTGTGGTTTCATTATAAACATAACCGTCGGGATTAAGTACAGGAGTAAAATACAATTCCCTGTTATTTAAAATATAAGTTGCGATTGGATCAATATTATAATTCTCAAAAAGCCAGTACATATAATAGATCATGTGCTCCATACTTTGCGGCTCACGAGCGTGAATGAGAGAGTGATACCAGACCTCAGGTCTGCCTGTTACAACATCAGGATTATTTGAAACCCTGACTGTCCAGATATTCCTTCCCTGAAGGGTAGTGTCGAGGGAAAATTTTGTCGAAATAAGATTTGGATATTGCAGCCTCATTGAATCGAGCTTCGCGTTTACCTCACTGTATTTCAGAAATCCGCCCATTGTTCCGTAAATCGAATGACTAACATTGTAAGCATCTTTTGAATTATTCATCGCGTCGGTCAATTCTCTTGAAGTCATTTTTGGAAGTTCATCATAAAATCTTTTCCAGTCTGCGACAAGAACGGTATAGCTCACTCCCGACTTCTTCAGCATTTCAATTTCCTGATGCGAAAGCCAGGCATCAGTATAATGCGGCTTGCGGACTGCGTGATCGATCAATAAACCTGCCTTCATAATCTTTTCGGCAGCTCCTGAATTATCCGAATGGATCCTGAACTGTGAATACTTTTCATTTACAAAGGCATCCTGTCCGGCAGAGTAGGAATGAATGAGAATCAAAAGAATTATTGTAAAAAATACTTTAGACATTTTTTATGTTTTAATTTTGTGATTTATAAACTTGCATAAAAAAAGACTGAAACACAATTTAATGTTTCAGTCTTAATATTATTTAAACGTATTAACTGTAAGACAAAGTGCTATTTATTGTCCCGGTACAGGACCATTTGTATTTTCCAAATTCACTTTGTTTTCTGCGGATCTTTTCTTAGTCTTGATCGAATTCTCATTAATAATTTTTTCCATCATCAGATAAGTTTCATTTTTTACTTCAGTCAAAGGCGCAATTTGTTTTTCCTTTTCTTTTGCGGCATTAAGCATTGCAAGACCTGCTTCATATTTCTTACGGTCTGCCTCCGACTCAAATGATTTTTCATAATTAGTGATTACCTTTTGCGGTACCGGCTCTGCTCCGGGAGGCGCTTGCCTTTGTACAAAACCGATCGCGTTGTTATAACAGATGATCAGATCAGAAACATCAACAAAAAAGTCCCCGTTGAGATCGGTCACAACATAACCGGATGTAAAGTTTACCTGGTCATTATAAATTATGACAAGGTCTGTTACGTCGATCTGATAATCCTGATCAACGTCTCCACTGAACATTCCCCACCAGTCATTTGGCGGACACATCGGATGCTGATTATTATTATATGCGCGTCCTGATGGAGTAATCAAATTATAATTTGTAGTGACACCTCTTGTGAACGGCTCGCCGCCTGCTTTTGTCCACGTTTCAATTGAATTTCTATGATTTACTCTTTTATAATATGTTCCGTTTAAAGCTTTATTAAACAGCAATGGTGTTGCAATTCCTCCGTTAGTGATCGGAGCTATTGCAGAATCAACAGCAATTTCCGGGAAGTCAACTCTGTGCAGGTAAACCTTTACAGTGTCATTAAATACGATGAATGGTGATGAGCATAAAAATAAACCTTCGGGTATTACGCCCACTGTATTTGTAACCGTAGAAGCGAGAGTCTGGACGCACAAGTTATCAATAAAAAGATTATTGCCGTCACCACTCCTGGCTTTTAATCTTACTTTATTTGTGCCAACAGGCAGGAGATAAATTTTCGGGCGCCATTGTGAAGATGATGGGAAAAAGAAAACAACTGAAGGAGGCGCTGTATTGAGCTCGCCTGTTCCGTCGGCTTTTCCAAGTAAAGTTGCTAAGGTCGTGTAACTAACACCTAAATTAGAAGATACTTCGATCTGTAAAGTATCGGGACCATTTGCTGTAAACGGAGCATAAGCTTCATCAAAAGTCAGAAATGTGTTAGCACCGACTGCTGCAAAATTATTTGTAACAATTGATTGAACTGTCCCAACTGGTGCGGAATAAAAATTAAATCTTGCCGATCCGCTTCCAATTCCGTAAGCACTTCCTCCATACCTGCTCCAGTAATTTGTTCCGGAGTATTCTTCAAAAAAATCTGCGGGTGGAAATTTTGTTAATGTGAAGTCCTGACAAGGTACCGCTGATAAAGTAGAGTTCACAGTCATTGTTACAGTTCTTTTGTGAACAGGTGTTCCGTTGCTGCCTTGTCCTGTAACTGTAATTGTATAATTTCCTGTTGGTGTTACAGTTCCAACTGTTCTGACCTTTAAATTTTTTGTATTAGGATAAGTGCTTAAAGTATTTCCGCCTAGAAATTCGAAAGAAAAACTTCCTGTTGCAGGAGCGGGTGTAACAGAAGCACTGAATGATGTAACATCAGTATATAATTTGACCGCAGGAATATTCACCAATAAATTTTTACTGCCATTAGTCTGATGAATTGTTTCAGCCGCAGGAGTTACAAGCATTCCATAATCAGGAAAATAAGAACCGACATTTTTGTATGTACCTGATCTTCCGTCATACCACACAGCGAAACCTGCTTTAGGATTTGCGGTCATTCCGTCATAATCACCCCTGTAGCAGTTTGTATTCGGAGCGCATGCAGGATTTGGATAAGTCCATGATGTTGTTGTCAGTTTTTGATTTGGGGCAAATGTTGCACCTCCGTCATCTGTATAAGTTGCATAAACATTGGTTGCATACGCAACAGGATTTTCTCTTGTATCATACCATTTTATATAAAGTCTTCCTGTTGTTACTTCACACCATATTGCAGGGAACCACTGATCGCTCAGTTGCGGATTGGTATTATCATTAACCGTAACTGCTGCCGACCACGTTAATGCCTGGTCATCTGAATATCTTAATCTTATATCAGGCTTATTTCCATTACCAGAAGGAACGTTTGATGCATAGACAAGATAAAGCCGTCCTCTGTTAGGACCATTGCTGTTATCCATTGCTATCATAGGATAAGGACGGGTTCTTCCGTTATTGATCACAAGTCTTCCGGCAGTATTCAATGTGCCGACATGACCTGCCGTTATAAGATTTGATCTTACACCAAATGTTGCTCCGCCGTCAATTGACCTGTGAAAAGTATATGTCACATTTGCGGTAGTACCGGTATTTGTAACATAAATTACACAACCGCCATTGGTTGCACCGTTGGGTCCGACTGCGATCATAGTTCCGGGAATTGTGTTTGAAGGACTGTAAGTTGTAGCCCAGGTCACGCCGTTGTTTAAGCTCCTTGAAAAATTACCCGGTGTGATCGCGGCATAAAGATAATTTGCAAAAGGTCCTGTTCCTGTCTGCTCTGCAGCTAAAGTATTTCTGTCATTACCGCTGACCGACAGTATTGCAGCACCGTAAGTTTGTCCGCCGTTTGCAGATCTGTAAACATATTGATTTGCAACACCCGATCCGTAAACAAGACGTCCGAGACCGTCCCATGCTGACCATGGATCGCAGCAGATCGAAGGATGATAAGCAGGATTACTCTGGGTCCAGTCGTGACCGTTACTAGTATAGTAGGCATTCTGTCCTGTAGTAGCGCTATTAACTCCGAACTGCATTTGCAGTGGGTTTAACGGATTCGAGACTAACATTTGCTCGGCGAAGTCAACGCCAATTTCGAAATTGTCAAAACCGTTTCCATCTGTGATGATATCCAGATCATCATCTGTCTTACCAGTTACGTGAGATAAAGCTTCCCGAGTAGGTCTGTCAATGTAAGGATCATTTTCGTCATAATTGAAAGTGTTTTCATTGACCTGCATTGGTACTTTTTGCCCTTGAAAAATTTCAGTTCCCAGTACAGCAAATATTATCACAAGGATAACACTTCCTGCACCCCTTTTTAGAAAGTTAATTTTTTTCATATAAGTTTAAGTTTTTTTTTGGGAATTTCCATAAGTTAAACTTAATTTCCAAACCAATCAATTTATTTTTGATTATAGCAAAAAAAATACCTCTATCGCTTTTTTTAATGATTGTTGTTCATTTAATGTTATTTGGTCAGAACAGTTACTCAGAGAACAGATGGAAAAGATTAAGCAGCCCTACATCCGCTGATCTCAGGAATTGTGTTTTCACTGATTCATTAAACGGCTGGGCAGCAGGAGATTCAGGCAGGATCATTCATACTTCAAATGGAGGCAATACATTTGTAATACAAAATTCAGGAATGGATTTTTACATAAATGATATTTTTTTCCTTAATAAAAGACTGGGATGGGTAGTTGCCAATGAATTTATATTCTCCGGAACAACGATCCTTACAACTACAAACGGCGGCATCAACTGGTCTTCTCAATTATTCAATGATACTACAAAAATATTTCGTACGATCTACTTCAGAGATTCTTTAAACGGTTTTCTTGCGGGCTTCGGAGGATTTATATATAAGACTACCAACGCAGGTACAAGCTGGTTTCAAACAGTTATTGATCCTTCGGAATTTTCCGGCTTCCCTATCAACAAAATAAATTTCATCAATGCCAATACAGGTTTTGCCGGCGGCGGCTACATTGATGTTGCGGGTGTAATATGGAAGACCATTGACGGAGGTATGATATGGACCGCGGATGATTATTCAGCCGAACCCATCTATGACATTTTCATAAAAAATCAAAACAGCATCATTGCAGCCGGTGGTGACTTTGAGTACGGACCTCAGACTTGCAAATCCTCTGACGCCGGACAAAGCTGGACTTATGAATTATTAAATCTATTCGGGCAAACTTATTCCCTGGATTTCCGCACATCTGCCGAAGGATGGATGGCTCTCGGGTATTCGCGGACGTGGGCAGTTTCTAATGATTCGGGTTTAAACTGGACCGCCATTCCCACAAACGATACCTCGGACTATTATGCAATTTCATTTCCGGACTCTTTGCATGGCTATGCATTCGGCTCGGGCGGATCAATTATGAAGTATGATCCTACAATTACAGCTGTGCAAATGTCCGGTTCAAAGTTACCGGAGGATCATTTTCTAAAACAGAACTACCCGAACCCGTTCAACCCTGTTTCGAATTTGGGATTTGAAATTTCGGAATTGGGATTTGTATCGTTAATAGTCTATGATGTTCTCGGGAATATTGTCGCAACTCTGGTGAATCAGAGGAAGAGTCCCGGGATCTATGAAGTTGAATTTGACGGGAGAGGATTTTCCAGCGGGATATACTTTTACAGACTTTCTGTTAACGGAAAGATATTTGACACTAAACGTATGGTGCTTCTTAAGTAAGTTAAAAGTTGAAAGTTGAAAAGTTGAAAGTTAAAAGTTAAAAGTTAAAAGTTAATAGTTAAAAGTTAATAGTTAAAAGTTAAAAGTTGAAAGTTACTCAGTGTTGTAGGCATTGATCAGCAGCCGAAGAAATCAGGGATTATAAAAAAAGACCGGAAGCAATTTATACTTCCGGTCTTTTGAAAAAAGTTTAGATCTTAAACTAAAACTTCAAATAATTTCAATATGATCTGACGTTTCCTGAAAAAGGTGCAGCTCCCGGAGGCGCTTCCCTTGTAACGAAGTTGACCGAGTTATTGTAAGCCGTAATAAGATCAAGCACATCTACAAAACCTTCACCCGTAACATCAGTGACAACGTATCCTTCGCTGAAAAGTATGGCATCATTGCTGATAAGAATAAGATCCGTTGCGTCGATTGTGTAATCCTGATCGACATCGCCGCTGAACATGCATGATTCCCCGCCTTTGATTATCTCATTACCACCGTATGCCTGTGTATTTGCTGAAGTAAAGTCATAAGTAAAAGTTGTTCCTCTTACAAACGCTTCACCTCCTGACTTGCTCCATGTTTCAAGCGCGTTCCTGTGCTTTACTACTATATAGTATGTACCGCTTTGAGCGTTTGAAAAAGTAAGCGAACCTGAAAGAGTCAAAGAATCGATAACTGTCTTTCCGGAATCAACTATCGTATAAGGAGCTACCGTATTTCTGAGATATATTCTGACCGTGTCGCGCATATTCAAAGCGCTGATACTTGTATTATAGAAACCCTGCTGTGCAAGTGTAAAGGTTGACGAAACAGCAGCCGGTGTGAATATCCTGAAGTTAACATTTGAAAGATCAAAGAAAATATTTCCAACAGCTTCGATTTTTATTCTTGCAGCTGTAGTGGTAACGTTTGGAAGCGTCACTGCCTGAGATCCGTCATTAGGAGTATTGGCAAGTAAAACTGTCGGGAATGTATTTCCTCCATCAAGTGAAAGAAGAATGTTTACGTTCGCGCAGCTCACAGGCGCCGCTGTTGTATTAGCAACTGACCATGTTACAGTTTGCGGAACGGCAGAGCTCCAGTTAACATTTGTATTCGGAACTGATACAAGGAACGGACCTGCTGTTGAACTTACATTGAACAATACAGTATTGAATGCGATACCGCCACCGCCTGCGTTGTTGTCTCTTGCTGTCAGTCTGAATCTGAGTGATCTTGTATATGTAGGTAATATTTCCCCAATGGTTGATGTGTTATTTAACAAGTTGCTTAGTTTAGGAAAAGTTCTTGAAGTTGAAGTAACAGGAGTAAATGATCTGAATATCGGTGCATTACCGGTAGGACTTCCGGGTGAACCGGCAGGACCTGTGTCGTATTGCTCCCAGCAATAAGTAAGTGATCCCGGAGATTCTGCATCAGTAGCAGATCCGGTCAGAGAAAACGGAGTACTGATCGGAATTGTAAATCCTCCTGCAGGCACTGTGACTACAGGAGGTGTATTTCCTGTTGCAGTAGTTACGGGACAAGCATTTCCTCCGCCTGATTGTGTAAAAGTTGTCATCTCAGAAACATTTCCCGTATGAAAATAATCATTGCTGTTAGCTTGCAAATCATCGGCTCCGCAAATTCCTGCATAGCTCATAATAGTACTTCCGCTTCCGGGTTCCCATGCTGTTGCAGCGTTTCTGTTGCCACCGCTGCAATTACCTATGACACCATTGAATGAATGATTGCCGCTGAACTGATGTCCCATTTCATGAGCTACAAAATCTATATAGAAAATATCACCGACCGGTGATGGTAAACCGGTAACTCCTCTTGCCTTATTTGCTGAATTGCAAACTACTCCGAGTCCGGCAACGCCGCCGCCGCCCGTGCTGAATACGTGACCGATATCATAATTCGCAGAACCGATATTTGTTGTAATATAGTTTTGATTCTGTGTAAGCATTGTAACTCCATTACTATTTGTATAAGGATCGGTGCCGGAGTTAGTAAAAACCAGAGTATTATTATTTGCAATGAGAGTCATCCTTACTGATAGATCCTTTTCATATACTCCGTTGACTCTGTTGATGGCGACTACGATAGCCGCCTGTCCTAAAATAACTGTACCTCCGAAGAATGCAGTATATTCTCCGGTTGCAGCACATGCTAACCTGTAAGTTCTTAGCTGTTCTCCGGTGGACATGATTAAATCCGGATCATTACCATTATCCTGAAGAATATTTTGTTCATCAGGAAAGCATTCAAATAGATTGTTGCTCTTAAAGTCGGATTTATAAAAACTTATGTAAAGATTTTTATCCGTGAGATTATATGGTTCGATAAAATAATCTCCGTTGATGGTAAGAACCATCGCGTGGAAACCTAATTCAGTTACACTGATCTTTCCCGTTGCATATAGATCATCAACCCCTTTAATATTAAAAGTTTTTGTTTCAGGAAATTGTTTTGCAAGATCTACTTCCATCATCGAATATTCCGTAACATAAAACAATGATGATTCTCCATAAGGCATTGGGAGTTCAATAATCATTGGTGAGGTTTTGGAAGCGTCGGATAACTCAAATGGTGCTTGGGATAAAGCTGTTTTAATTTGATCGAAGTCTGATGAAAGTGCCCTGTACATCAGGGGTATGCTGCTTCTTTCGGTGACTGTTCCGGGTGTGATCCTGTCAAGATTTGACCAGGTAATGTTCGCTCTTTGAGAATAAGCATTAACGGAAAACATTGCCGAAAGTACGATTACCATTATAGCTGTAATGTAAGTTCTCATTTTCTATTTTTTTAATTATTAAATAAGGGTTGATAACAATTTTTTTTAATCATAAAAAAGCTGGAAGATTTCTAATCACCCAGCCCCTTTGTATACAATTTTCTGAAATATTTTCTGAATAACAATTCTAAAATTGTAAAAAAATGTAATTCCTTGTTCGCCGGAAATTATATTTGCAAAAAAAAACCGGAAGCTGTTACACTTCCGGTTTTTTTATTAAATCTTATTTAGTTAGTGTTACTCGCCGACACCATGTCTGCCGGGATTGGAGATTTGCGGATCTGTTGATTTCTTTACTGTCTTCGAATTCTCTTCAATGATGCGTTTCATCATCAGGTAGACTTCACTCTTTTCAAGATCTGACTTCTGAACAACAGACTGCGGAGCATTGTTCATCATTTGTTTTGATAATTCATATTTTTGTCTTTCCGCGTCATTGTTAAATACCGGCTGATCATTATTTATCTCAGACGGGGTGAAGGTGAACGCTCCCGGAGGCGCCATTCTCTGAACAAAGTTGATCGCGTTGTTATAGCAGATTATAAGATCAGACGCGTCAGCAAAGTTATCACCATTTATATCAGTTACAATGTATCCTGAATTGAAGACCAGAACATCATTATAGATAGTCACAAGATCGGTCACATCGATAACATTATCATAATTCACATCACCGCTGAACATACCATAGTACGGACTTATGAATTTCTGATTGTTTCCGAAAACTATACCATTGTTGTTGATAATATCAAAGGCTAATCCCGAACCTCTTGAATATGTCTGAGGGCTAACCCATGTTTCAATTGAATTCCTGTGTTTGAAAACAACATAATAGCTTCCGGATTGAGCTTTACTAAAGGTTGTACTAAAACAACCGAGCGTAGTGGAATAAGCGATTGCCGAATCAACTTTTATGTTCGGAAAATCTGTCCTTACAAGATACGTTCTGATGGTATCCTGGATCACGTTAGGACTTGGCAGTGATCTGTAAAATCCTTCAGGCATCGCGCATAAATTACCGGCTGCGGCGGTTGGTAACGCCTTGATGCAAATATTATCAAGATAAAGATTATTTCCATAACCGCTTTCCGCTCTTAATCTTACCTTGTTGGTACCAACAGGAAGTGGATATATCTTAGAAGCCCATTGTGAGCTGGTTGGTACAAATGAAGATGCTGTGGCAGGAGCAGTGTTAAGTTCTCCGCCGGTTGGATATATACCAAGCAATACAGCTCTTACAGTGTAAGAAGCACCGTTATTTGTTGAGCTTTCCACCACCAATGTATCAGGACCGGGGAAACCAGAGTTGTACGCAGCATAAGCTTCATCGAAGGTCAGATAATGTCCTGCCGGAACAGGCTCGAAGCTTGTTACAAGTGATTGCGGAGTTCGAACGCTATCACTAAAGAAGTCATATTTTGCTGATCCTGTTCCAACTCCGTATGCGCTGACCGCTTGTCTTGTCCAGAACTGAGCTCCTGAATATTCAAGATTGAAATATCCGGGAGTGAATGCAGTTGAAGTGAAGTCCTCACATCCGACACAGGGGTTTGTAGGAAGCAATTCAATTTTTGCAGTCCATGCCTGATATATGCCTGTAGAATTATCCATCCATAAAGGCCATAGTCTTTGATTACCATTAACAGGATTACCTTCAACCAATGAAGATGTTAATCCAATATAATCACCGGCGTATCCGCCTGCAATACCTGATAAGGTGATTGGTGCTATTGTAAAAGGGTGATCAGATACCTGTACATCTGTAAAGGTCGCGCCGCCGTCTGTTGATCTTGACATATAAATTGCTGATGACGGAGTTCCGGTATTTCTGTTATCATAATATACAACGTTCACCGCGCCCGATTCATCTACTCTTACTACCGGGAACCACTGAAGTCTTCCGTTATTGATCGGATCCTGATTTACTCTTACACCTGCGGACCAGGTATTACCGCCGTTTGAAGATCGGTGTATGACAATGTCAGCATCAGCTCCGGCGGGTGCCAGATTGCTTTCCGCTGTTACAACATAAATCCATCCTGCTCTCGGACCGCAGGTTCTGTCAACGTCAAGTCTTGGAAAATCATTTACTCTGATTTGATTGGGAGGAGAAAATATAGTACCTCTGATTCCATTCATATCATACACATTATTATTGACTGTCCAAGTTACACCACCATTCATTGATTTTGCGAATCCAAGAAAATCTCCTGTAAATGGACTGCCTGCAACAGGATTTGTCCAGCAGACATAAACTTCACCGTTTGGACCTGTTCTTATGTCACAGCCCTGTGAATAATGTCCCGCAGGTGGAACATTAATATCAACCGCTGCAGACCAGCTTACTCCGCCGTTTGCAGTGTATGAAACTGCTATTGGTGGCAATGCTGCTGTGAATCTTGACCATACAGTATAGGTTCTTCCATAAAATGGACTCGTAGGAGCATCATCTGTTCCTGTTAAATTTTTGTCCTGTGAACCTCCGACGATTGTTACATCAGCCGACCAGTTCAGACCGTTGTTGATGGAGTAGTTTGCTTTTATTCCACCGCCAAGATGTGAAACAATAAATCTGCCGTCTTTATCAATCGTGATTCCCGGATCTCCACCGTGACCTACTAAAGGAGTACCAATTGTATTCTTCATTGTATCACTTCCAAACCAGCTCGTTCCTCCGTTGGTTGTAACATAAGCACCTTCAGAAATGAAAGCAATGCCGGTTCCTGCAGCATTAGTAGTAATAGCATTAGACGAACCATACATAATCAGAGGATTCAATGGATGTCTTGTAATGATGACCTCACTTTGTGCTGTATAAGGAGCGACACTAGATTTAGGTAGCACCCTGAAATTGGGATTTATTACAAGGACACCATTGGGTGTATTGTAAGACATTGCACGGGGATTCGGATTAAAGTAATCGGGTACGATTGGAAGTGGAGCTGATGTTACTACTGATGGATCTAAAGCATTTGTCGTTCGCGGATCTATGCTCCACTTTTCTGTTGTTTGTCCTGTGACGATAGTTTGTCCCATGAATAAAAGAATTCCGGAAAACAACAGAGGTATAGCAAGAATAATTTTTCTCATTTTTTCCTTTTCGAAATATTTTTGATTATCTTTAAAATATGTATACAATAAACTCTATACCCGGTATAAATACAAGTCACAATCGGGATTTGGGATGCCGTCCAAAATGTTTTTGAAAAATTTAAATAAATTTAAATTCAATCTGTTTTGGTAATATTTTTGCACCAAGATCGAACTTTAAAATCAACCCTTCAATAACCTTGAAGATTTACTATGCTGTCCAAATAAATTTATGCTAATTCTTTTTTAAAAAATTAGTGATAATATTTTTAATTCGTGATTCATTCGTGAAATTGGTGGCAAGTTTTTTCCTTAATTTGGTAGGATGTGAGTATTTTTGGAAATAAAAAAAACCGGAAGCTATTACACTTCCGGTTTTTTTGTTAAATCTTATTTCTGTAAATGGTTAGTTACCAACACCATGTCTGCCCGGATTTGAAACTTCCGGATCTGTTGATTTCTTTACTGTCTTTGAGTTCTCTTCAATGATACGTTTCATCATCTGGTAGACTTCACTCTTTTCAAGATCTGAATTCTGATCAACGGACTGCGGAGCATTGTTCATCATTTGTTTTGATAATTCATATTTTTGTCTTTCCGCGTCATTGTTAAATACCGGCTGATCATTATTTATCTCAGACGGGGTGAAGGTGAACGCTCCCGGAGGCGCCATTCTCTGAACAAAGTTGATCGCGTTGTTATAGCAGATTATAAGATCAGACGCGTCAGCAAAGTTATCACCATTTATATCAGTTACAATGTATCCTGAATTGAAGACCAGAACATCATTATAGATAGTCACAAGATCGGTCACATCGATAACATTATCATAATTCACATCACCGCTGAACATACCATAGTACGGACTTATGAATTTCTGATTGTTTCCGAAAACTATACCATTGTTGTTGATAATATCAAAGGTTAATCCCGAACCTCTTGAATATGTCTGAGGGCTAACCCATGTTTCGATAGAATTTCTTTGTTTGAAAGCAACATAATAGCTTCCGGATTGAGCTTTACTAAAGGTTGTACTAAAACAACCGAACGTAGTGGAATAAGCGATTGCCGAATCAACTTTTATGTTCGGAAAATCTGTCCTTACTAGATATGCTCTGATGGTATCCTGGATCACGTTAGGAGTTGGCAGTGATCTGTAAAATCCTTCAGGCATCGCACATAAAGATCCTGCTGCTGCATTAGGAAGTGCTTTAATGCAAATGTTGTCAAGATACAGATTATTTCCATATCCGCTTTCGGCTCTTAATCTTACCTTGTTGGTACCAACAGGAAGTTGATAGATCTTAGAAGCCCATTGTGAGCTGGTTGGTACAAATGAAGATGTTGTTGCAGGAGCAGTGTTAAGCTCACCGCCGTTTGGATATTTACCGAGCAATACAGCTCTTACAGTGTAAGAAGCTCCGCCATTGATTGAGCTTTCAACTACAAGTGTGTCCGGTCCGGGAAAACCTGCATTGTATGGAGCATAAGCTTCATCGAATGTAAGATAATGTCCTGCCGGAACAGGCTCGAAGCTTGTTACAAGTGATTGCGGAGTTCGGACGTTATCATTTAAGAAGTTATATTTTGCTGATCCTGTTCCAACTCCGTATGCGCTGACCGCTTGTCTTGTCCAGAACTGAGTTCCTGAATATTCAAGATTGAAATATCCGGGAGTGAAAGCTGTTGTAGTAAAATCCTGACATCCCAGGCATGGATTTGAAGGCAACAGTTCGACTTTTGCAGTGTGTGCCTGATATGTTCCTTGTGGAGTATTGTTAGCCATCCAGTAAGGCCATATTCTCTGATTGCCGTTGACAGGATTTCCATCAATAAGTGCTGATGTAATTCCGATATAATCTCCGGCATACTGTGAATTAACACCCGGTACACCTGTCGGAGCATGTCTGAACTTAGAACCGACTTTAAGATCTGTAAATGTAACACCGCCGTCAGTTGATCTTGAAAGATAGACTTCAGCAGAATCGTTTGTCGGTGTATTTCTTGTATCATAATAAACAACGTTAACTCCGCCTGATTCATCAACTCTTACTGCTGCCATATACTGCTTTCTTCCGTTAGCAAAAGCATCCTGGTTCACTCTGACACCTGAGGAAAATGTTGTTCCGCCATCAGTTGATCTGTATAAAATTATGTCAGAGATATCACCTGCAACACCGGGATTTTTTTCACCGACTGTTACATAGATCCATCCGGCTCTAGTACCGCATGTTCTGTCGACATCTATTCTTGGAAATCCGGCTACCCTTATTCCGTTCATCATATTGAATGTTCTGTTACCGTTTACATTTGCAGCGTTGTTCTTGGAGATAGCCCAGGTAACACCGCCATTGTTTGATCTCGCGAAACCAAGGGAATCTTCCGTAAACGGACTTGTAAGAATTCCGTTTGTCCATACAACATAAACTTCACCGTTAGGACCTACCTTAGAATCGGCGCCCTGATGGAAATGATTTACTGATGGAGGCGGGCTTACAGGTGCTACGTTGCTCCAGCTAACACCCTGATTGGCTGTAAACGTGCCGACGATCCTGTTAGTGAAAGCGCCGGCAAACTCTGTGTAAACAGTATAGCTTCTGTTAAAGAAAGCGCTCGACGGAACGTCATCGGTGCTTGAAAAGTTTTTGTCCGAGCTTGTTGTAGAGCCCGGAAAAGTTACAGTGTTGCTCCAGTTAGTTCCGTTATTTATAGAGAATGAAGCTCCCATTTGTCCCGTAAGAGTAATGTAGGAGTTGAGGAATCTTCCGGAACCGTCGATGATAGGACCCGGATCACCGAAATTAAAAACAGGTCCCCCTGCAGTGTTGAACAAGGTGTCATTACCGTTCCAGGTCGTACCGCCGTCGGTCGTTACATACCACCCGGTGCTGAAGTTTCCTCCGCGTGATGTATTTGCCGACCCGAACATTATCAGTTGATTGGTCGGATGACGAGTGATAGGTACTTCTGTCTGATGTGCTGTAACTGCTGTGATAGGATGAACTCTGAATTGAGAATTTACTATGAATACACCCTGTGGGGTTTGAAGATACTGTGGTTCATTTACAACAGGAATATTGTTGTCATTGTATGGTAATGGTGTGTACTCCTGAAAAACCACACCGCTGTTGATCCTTGTTTTAGGATCGGGCGACCATCTTGGTGAATCGTCATTCGGAAAAAAACCCGAATTTGTTACCCAGACTATCCCCAGTACTGCTAAAAGAACAAATAAATTTGTCTTCATGTTTTCCCTTTCGCTGAGAAGTTTAAGTTATAATACAAAGAACAACCAGATCAAAGCATTAATGCTCAGATTTTATTTATAAAATTTTTTTTAATTGATTGAGAGCAATTTACCATTTGGAAAAGTATTTATCAATTCCTACAAATTTACCTAAATTAAAAATTTACTCATCCCACCCCGAGATACAAATCTGTAGTTAATATTCAGAACGTCCCGGCAATTGCCGTCCAAAATGTTTTGAAAAAATTTAAATAATTTTAAATTCAATCTGTTTGGAAATATTTTTGCACCAAGATCGAACTTTAAAATCAACCCTTCAATAACCTTGAAGATTTACTATGCTGTCCAAATAAATTTATGCTAATTCTTTTTTAAAAAATTAGTGATAATATTTTTAATTCGTGATTCATTCGTGAAATTCGTGGCAAGCTTTTTTTTTATTTTGGACGGATTTGATCCCGGCAATTTAATTTCTATCTTTTTTGCTTTTTAATAATTCCATATTTTGAATAAATAATAATTTCATAATGATCCGTTACAGAGATATTGGTTTCAGAGCGGTGGAGCGCAGTGATATTGATTTAATAAGAAAAGAGCATAACGATGAATCAGTGCTGCTTATGCTGCGTGACCCGGTGATTGTTTCAGAGATCCGGCAGTTACAATGGCTGGAATCGATTTCCAAAAGCAGGAATAATGCGGTTTACTGCATATTCAGTCATTCCCCTGAGAATGTAATTGGTGTCTGGAAGCTGCAGGACCTTGATAATACAAACCGCTGTGTTGAATTCGGAATGGATATATTCAGTGAACACCGCGGCAAAGGATACGGATTGAAATCATTCAGAATGGCTTTCAGATATCTTTTCGAAAGTCTTAACATACACACTGTTTATGCCAAGGTCGGAGCCTACAACGAAACAAGTCTTATCGCCGCGCAAAAAGCCGGATTTAAAATAACAGGAAAAATATCAGAATCATTATTCAGACATGGAAGGTATTGGGACAATGTGGTCTTAAGCATTACTGTGGATGAATATAAAATTCTCGAACATTAATTCTAAATATTCGTGATGATCTTTGGCGCATATTTTTTAATAATTTTATTGCTGGTACTGCTGCTCTATGACTACAGGTCAGGTATAATTACATGCCTGATCGCAGTAACCAATTGCGGGGAGTTTGTCTATCTGAATCCAAATCTCGAGATCGGAGACTTTGGCGGCGTCGGGACAATTTTCTTCATGGATCTGTTCTGGGTTGCACTGGGGATCATCATCATGCTCAAAAGGCATAAACTTTATCTTCTTAACTTCAAACTGTCTTTGCTCGTGCTTGCGGTATTGTTTATAATTTCAACTGTCATACCGCTTCTGATCAACTCGTTTTCAATCAAGGATTATATCAGCGTGATCCGACCACTGGGTAATTTTTTATTCCTCCCCTATCTTGTCATTACTATCACAGACATGAAAGCCCTGAACTTTCTGGAAAAATCAATTACGTTCATGCTGTTCTTTTTTATAATAGTTCAGGTCTATGAATATGTTATGCAAAGCAGGATCCCCATACGTTTATTGGAAAGATACAGTATGTTTTTCGGTGAAGATCCGTTTGCTGTGGAGTTTGGAGGCATTAAGACCGGCTATATCTGGTCAAGGGTAGGAGCACTTCTCCCTTTCAATCTGTTCTTCGGGTTCTATTATTACTTTACTGACAAAAGGAATTACGGTCTGCTGCTTCTCGGCATTTACATACTTTCGATAATGATCACTCTCAGCCGTATATGGGTCATTGGCTTTGCATTTGTCTTAATCGTAATGACTATGTTCCTCATATCAAGAAAAGATCATTCCATAAAAGTAAAGCTCTTCGCACTTATAGGAAGCTTCTTTCTTCTCGGAGTAATATTACTATACGCGTCCACGACCTTCAATCAGATATTCGATATCTTTCTTTTAAGGATTAATTCGATCAATGATCTCGCTGATAAAACCGATTCATCATTCCTGGGGAGAGAGTATATACTTCTTCAGATGATCAGTGTATGGTATGAATATCCGTTCCTGGGAGCGGGCTTCTCATCAATTTCAAGAAGACTTGTTACCAACGATCTGGGTTTTCCCAATGTCGTTACAATTTTCGGCAGTGCGGGGATAATGATGATGACCATATTCTTAATACAGTTCTACAAAAATTTAAAGCCACTGATTGAAAGTAATTATGTTCTGTTCGCTTCTTTATTTTCAATAATGATGATGCTGTATTTTATGAGCATCTTCAGCATCGATATGTTTTATTTCAATGCAACCGGAGCATTGCTATTTGCTTTCGGTAATATCATTCTCAATGTAGCTAAACAGAGTTCGGATGAAGATGCAGGATATAATTACGCCGCATAATTTGTATTGGGTTCTGGGCGAACAGGAGCTCGGACCTCTTGAATTCTACTTTGCCCGTGCTCTTGAAGCAAACGGTAAAAAGGTCTGCTACATAAACATTCACAAACTTTATTCTCAAAACTGGAAAAAGTTCAGCGGTTACTCTCACCGCTTTCCGAGAAAGTACGACAACTCAATTCAGAAAAAATACTTAAAGCTGATAAACGATTCTTTAATTGAAAGATACCATACTGAAAAGCCCTCTCATATTTTCATTTACAACGACTGTAAAGTCTTACCCCAAACGCTTGAACTATTCAAACGAAATGGCACAAATGTAACTGTTTTTCTCGGTGATGATCCGAATTATCTTTTACCGGCGAAGAAAACATTCTTACTTACAGTGATAAACGCGGATGCTGTGATCGTTCCTGATTCAGGTTGGATAGAAGGTTTGAAGCTTCTTGATGTTAAGAAAATAATATTTTCTCCCGTCGGCACCGATGCAAAGGTTTTTTTTCCACTAACTCCGGATGCGAATGACATCAGTAAATACGGCGCGGATATCCTTTTCGTTGGGACAGGTTATTATTTGAATTCGTGGGGAATCAAGCGCGCCACTCTTCTTAATGAGCTTTCCGGTCTTGATTTTAAATTGTTCGGAGATAACCAGTGGCTTGAGCTTCTTACTTATTTTCCAGCTCTGAAAAAGAATTTTGTAAATGAAATGCTTACGTCTGCAGAAGTCAATACCGCCTGCAACTGCTCGAAGATATACCCTGTCGTTGTCAATGACGGCGTTACCAACGGAGTTTCAACGCGCATCTTTGATTGTATAGCTTCGGGAATTTTTGTTCTTGCCGAATATAAAAAAGATATAGATACATTTTTTCCCGGCAATGAAGTAGTTACCTTCAAATCTAAAAGCGAGCTTAAAGAAAAAGCAGAATACTTTTTAAAAAATGAAAATGAGAGGAAGGATCATATTGAAAAGGCAAGGAAAAAAGTTCTCGAAAATTATACACTCGACATACTCGTGAAAAACATTCTCGAACAAATTTAACTTTTATTGGACAGCGCTTCCTATAAGAAAAAGAACGGCAGATATGCAATGAAGTATCTGAACTCAGAGAGCTTTTATAAAAATAATCTGCTCGTTGAGACAGTACAGCATTTCAAAAGCTTTATGAAAGGAAAGCTTCTTGATCTGGGCTGCGGCAACAAACCTTATTCGATGATCTATAAAGATGTCTGCGAAAGTTCTGTCGGATGTGACGTCCCATTTTCCCTTCACACTAATTCTAAAGTTGAAGTGCTTTGCTATGCTGAAGACATCGACAAGCATTTTGAAAAAAATTCTTTTGACTGCGTACTGTGCACTGAAGTTTTGGAGCATACTGTTAACGACAGGAAAGTTGTCGGTAATATAAATAAAATTTTAAAGCAGGATGGATATCTTCTTGTGTCGGTGCCGTTCACATACGTGCTTCACGAGAAGCCGCACGATTACAGGCGTTATACAGTGTTCGGGCTTCAGAGCATTCTTGAGACAAACGGATTTGAAGTCTTGTCGGTAGTTTCATTAGGAGGGACATTCTCGTCAGGATTTTTCATTCTGTACTATTCCGTCACAAAGATATTTTTTTATACTTTTAAGAAAGCCGGGTTAAATCTGCGCAGCAATAAACTGATTGCTGCTGTCATCAATATTCCGGAATATATTTTGTATGCGTTCAACATAAGCAGGTTCAGGAAAAAATTACAGGCGGCTGAGGTGCCTTCAGCGAACGAGATGTTCAGCTCAACCGGTTATTTCATTGCTGCAAAAAAATTGAAAGATGTCTGAAAGAATAAATGTGCTGGAAATTTCGGAATGCTTTCCAAATCAATACAAGCCCGTTACGGGTGAATTCATTTTACAGCACGTTAAAGCGCTTTCGGAATTTTGCAATGTAACCGCTGCGGTTCCTTTGCGCTACATACCTTCAAAAGAATTGGTGTCCTTCAATCCTTTCAGAAGCATTTCAAATATTTCCCGGTGGATGAGCTCGCTTAGCGCTACCAAAAATTCAAATGAAAAAAATTTAAAAATAGTTTATTCAGGTTACATATCTCTTCCCAGACCTTACTTCGAATTCATAGATAACTATATAGTCAACTTTTTTTTTTACAAAAAGCTGAAGAGGATCTTTGTAGATTCAAAGCCGGATATTATTTACTGCAACTGGATCCGTCCCTGGGCAGAATTATGCATAAAGCTGGCAAAGGAATTCAGCGTGCCTTTGATCATTGATCATCATGAAGATATTCCCACACTGAAAAAATTGTATCCAAATTCATACAAACAATTTTTAAAAGTATTTGAAAATGCTGACGCGGTTGTTATTCACAGCACCGTCAACAAGAATGAACTGAAAAGTGAGTCGCTTAAACTGCCGGAGGTTTATGTAAATTACCTCGGACAAAATTTTGATATTAATGCAGATGCAAAAAAATTTAGTATTGGCAAAACAAAATTGGTGTGTGTAAGTCATCTTTATGAGAGAAGGAAGAATATTGATGTGCTTATCAAAGCTCTTTCTTTGATCGTATCAAAAGAAAATTTTGAACTTACGATAGCCGGTGAAGGCAATCTGAAGAATGAATATATTGCACTCAGTCGCAGTCTCAGTCTTGATAATATCATAAAATTCACAGGTGAAAGATCACAGCAGGAGGTCGGATCAATATTGGAAGAGTCCGATATTTTCATACTTCCGAGCTATCCTGAAGCATTCGGAATTGTATTCATCGAAGCGCTGGCAAAAGGATTACCGGTGATAACCTGCGAAGGCAACGGTGGCGGAGAAGAGCTGAAGTCGCTCGGATATCCGGTAATACTGGTCAAGCCGGATTCACCTGAAGAGCTTTCGGGGGCGATTGACAGATTGTGCCGTGATCATGGTCTTATGAATAAAATGTCAGAGTCGGGTAAAGAAGTTGTAAGAAATAATTTCACCTGGAAAAAGAATGCTGAAAGAACTGCGGGTGTATTAGAAGCGGTAATAAATAAATTTAAAGAAAGAAAATAATTTGTGCGGCATAAACGGAATATTGTACTTCAATTCATACTGCAGGGATAAGCCGCCGCAGTTCTTTGAGAATAATATTCAGCGAATGAATGAAGAGATCAGACATCGCGGACCCGACGGCGCGGGAATAATGATCAACTACCCTGTCTGCTTCGGGCACCTGCGACTGAGCATAATTGATCTGTCGGAGAATGGCTCCCAGCCAATGTTCAACGAAGACAGATCGCTTGCAATAATTTTTAACGGAGAAATTTATAATTATCTTGAGCTGATCCCTGAGCTGAAAGGCAAAGGTCATAACTTCAGATCAAAGAGTGACACCGAAGTAATCCTGAATGCATATAAGGAATACGGATATGACTGCGTGAATAAATTCAACGGCATGTGGGCATTTGCAATTTATGATTTCAGGAAGAAAACTTTATTCATATCACGCGACCGTCTTGGAGTCAAGCCGTTCTATTATTATAAAGATGATGAACAGTTCATTTTCTCAAGTGAGATCAAAGCGATCCTTAAGATCAAAAAGGTCACCGAAGCAAATCATACAAAAGTCTTTGAGTATCTGGCTTACGGTTATAAGACAAGCAACGGTGAAACGTTCTTTAAAGACATACATGAATTAAAGGGCGGACATAATATCATCATCGAAAACGATTCAATGGAGATAAAACAATTCTGGGACTTCGGGATCGATAAGAAGACGAGTGAAAACAATCATGAGAAAATAAATTCTTTGCTTTATGATTCTGTTAAGCTCAGGTTCAGAAGTGATGTTCCTGTTGCGATCTTACTCAGCGGAGGTCTGGACTCCAGCATAATAGCGAAGATCACAGATGAATTGATCGACGAGGGTGAGCTTCACACTGGTACTGTAACTGCGTTCACGGCGGTGTTTCCGGGATTTATATTTGATGAATCTGCGATCGTTGAAGAATTTTTAAAAACATGCCGGCATATTAAGCAGATCAGGATTTCTCCGGCGGGAGATGAACTTGTGGATAAGGTAAATGATTTTGTTTACGGAATGGGTGAGCCCGTTTTCAGCACGACGAGCTTTGCTCATTACATATTAATGCAGGAGATAAAAAAGCAGAATGTGAAAGTTGTGATGAACGGGCAGGGTTCAGATGAAGTCTGGGCGGGCTACGATAAATACATAATTGGATATTATCTGCTTGATCTTCTTTTTTCATCACCCCAGTATTTCATTTCACAAATGAGAGCAATGTCTGCGAAGATGCAGTTTTCATATAAGTATATTCTTCTTCAGACATTGAAATCAATCATGTCAAGAAAGTCAGCGTCATACTTAAGATCGAGTAAACGTGAGAAAGTTTTTGATGTGCTTGATAAGAACTTTACAAAAAATAATTATGATAAATTTGTAAATCCCTGTTACAATAAATTCTCTTCATCAAATCTATCAGGATATCTTAAGTACAACATTCAGTATCAGGGTTTCAATCAGATACTTCATTATGAGGATCATTCCTCAATGCAGAGTTCGATAGAAATGCGTTCGCCTTTCATTGACTACAGGCTTGTTGAAGCTGCTTTTACAATGCATAATAAATACAAGATAGATTCGGGTGTTACAAAAAAGATACTTCGTGAACTATTTAAGGATAAGCTCCCGGATTCCATTATAAAGAATTATAAAAAAATAGGATTTGTAACACCGTTCGATGACTGGATGAAAAATGCCGGACCGAAAGCAATGGTGATGGATCTGATAAGCTCCGGTTCATTCAGACAAAAATCTGTATTTGATCCGGTAAAAGTTGCGTATGCATTCACAAAAAACGAGAACAGAAATTTTCCATACTGGAGATTCATAAATCTTGAGATCTGGTCAGGGATGTATAACATAAGTAATTTATAAAATTGAACAGGGTCATAATAATTTTTCAGCGCATACTTCCGCACTACAGGGTTGGAGTATTTAAGGAATTCATACGGAAGTTTCCCGGGACGGAAATTTTTTACGGACAGCCCTTCAAGGGTGAAAGCCTTTCCAATGCAGTTATCGAAGACAGTTCATTCATAAAGTGTAAGAATATTTATTTCGGCAGAAAGGAAAATTTTTTTGTCTCGAATATTTATGGTAAGTTATTCAGACAAAAGCCCGGGATAATAATTACTGTTTTTAATGTAGGTAATCTGAATATTTATTTTCTTTTCTTTTTAAAGATTTTCCTGAAACATAAGATCATACTCTGGAGCTTTGGATACGATCCCGTAAGAGGTTTTGATCCGGGGGAAAATTTTGCTGACAAAGTAAGGTTGTATCTTTCGCAAAAAGCTGATGCAGTGATCTTCTACTGGGATAAGGGATTGGATGAGGTGAGTAAGTTTTCAAATCGGAAGGATCATTATTTTGTTGCGAGAAATACAATCGATACAACAAAGCAATCAGAATTGAAAAAAACTTTTGATATTACTGGTAGAGAAAATTTAAAGAAAGAACTTGGCATAAAGGAAAAATATCATTTCATTTACACCGGGAGATTGATTGAAGACAAGCAGGCAGATCTGCTGCTGAAGGCATTTGCAATGGTTGAAAAGAAGATCACTGATGCACGGCTAACAATAATCGGCGGAGGTCCTGAAAAGAAAAGTCTGGAACATCTCGCTGGAAATCTGGAGATAAAAAACATTATATTCAAAGGTGAGATAACCGATGAGCAGACCACAGGAAAATGGATCTATGTAAGTGACGCGTTTGTAATGCCCGGAAGACTAGGACTTTCGGTCATACACAGCTTTTGTTTCGGAACGCCGGTGATTTCTCAGAACAAAAAAGATCATTTTCACGGTGAAGGTATCGGGTATATAAAGGAGGGGTTGAACGGATATTTGACTGAAGACGGTAACGCAGCAGAGCTTGCAGAAAAAATGCTTTTGATAATTAATGACAGTAAGCTCTCGGATACATTGAGAGAGAATTCTTTTCATACTGCAATGAATGAGGGATCAGTTGAAAATATGATCGCGGGTTTCGGGCAGGCAATTGATTTTGTAAGAAGAAATTCTGATAAAAAATAGATGACTGAGAAAAAGAAAATAATTTTGATCGGGAGCGTACCGCCGCCGTATCACGGTTCAAGCATTTATTTTTCAGATCTTCTGAATTCCAAACTGAAAAATGAATTTGAGATCACGCATCTTGACATTTCCGATCATCGTGATCTGAACAACCTTTCAAAGCTTGATTTTACGAATGCATACCTGGCTGTTAAGAATATCTATAACCTGAGAAAACTTATAACCAATATAAGACCTGATCTTATTTACATTCCTGTTGCTTCGAATTTTCTGCCTTATCTTCGCGACGGCTTATTCATACTTACTTCATCCTATTTTTCAAAAGCAAAGATCGTCATTCACCTTCATGAAGGAAAATATTTCCGGGAAGGATTTTACAAAAACTCTTCCGCGCCGGTCAGGGCATTTATAAAAAGCTCTTTAAAGAAGGTTGATACTGCAATAGTTTTAAGTGAGGGATTAAAAATGGTTTTTAAAGATCTTGTCAGGAATGTTGTAAGCAGCCCTAACGGAATTAAAGATGAGGATCATGTACGTCCGGCTTCACATTATACTGAAAGAAATTTAAAAGTAAGCTTTCTCGGTAATTTATTTGAAAGCAAGGGTATACTTGACGTACTGAATGCGGCAGCCATTATAAAGAGTAACATTGAATTCCACTTTGCCGGCGGATGGTCTGATAAGGAAGGCAACACAAAAGAGAAAGCATTTGAAATAATTAGTAAAAATAAAATCGATGACAAGGTTTTTTTCCACGGCATAGTTACGGGAGAGCAAAAGAAAAAATTTCTTGAAATGACTGACATTCTTGTTTTTCCCACATGGTATAAATATGAAGGATTTCCCCTCGTGATAATTGAAGCGATGTCAGTTGGCATTCCGGTAATTTCAGTTGGTGAGACGGGTACTATAAGTGATATTATCATTGACGGTGAGACAGGGATCTTGATTGACAAAAAAAATCCTGCGATGATATCCGATGCTGTTTTGAAATTAGCCGGTGATCCGGAATTAAGAAAGAATCTCGGCGATAACGGAAGAAAGAGATTTAAGGAATACTATACCCATGACATCAGCATTAACAGGATGATTGATATATTTACTAAAACATTAAATAACTATATTTATGAATAATCTTTATATCAAAGGTATAAAGGTTAGCTGCTGCACCATAGACAGTTCTGTTACGGAAACAATTTCAAACATACAGTCTCAAAAGAAAAATTACATTTGTGTAACCGATGCGGGCAATCTTGTAAACGCCCACAGAAAGTCGTCCGTTTTAAAATCGGCAATTAATAATTCCCTGCTTTCACTTCCTGACGGAAGACCAATTTCACTTATTGCGAAGCTCAAGGGGATCAGTGACATTGACAGGGTTGCAGGACCGGATTTTATGCAGGCAATGTTTCAAAAAACATCAGGCACAGAAATAAAACATTTTTTTCTTGGTGATACCGAAGACATACTGAAAAAGCTGGTTGAGAAAGTAACAAAGGATTATGATCTTCAGATCGCAGGGACATTCAGTCCGGCATTTGAGAATTGGACACAGGAGAAAGAAGAGGAAATAATTTCAAAAATAAATTCTTCCGGCGCGGATGTGATCTGGGTTGCGCTCGGAGGCGGTAAACAGGAAATATGGATGATGAATAATTATGCAAAGCTTAATAAAGGAATTATGATCGGAGTTGGCGCGGCATTCAGATTTTATCTCGGTGATATAAAGAGAGCTCCGGTGTTTTTTCAGAAGCTTGGACTGGAATGGATGTTCAGACTTGTTCAGCAGCCCGGAAAAATGTTCAAAAGATATATTACGACGTTACCATTTTTTGTTCTGTACTCAATACAGATTATTCCCAAAAAGAATTCTAATCTTAAACCGGACAAACACTGAAAATTCCATTCATAGATTTTAAGAAGCTGCATGATCCAATACGAAGCGATATAGATTCAGCGATAAAAAAAGTAATTGACAATAACGCTTTCATACTCGGAAAATCCGTAAGTGATTTTGAAAATGAATTCGCGAAGGCGCATGATGTAAAGCACTGCATAGCCGTAAGTTCGGGCACAGATGCCAATCATCTGGTCTTATGGGCATTGGGAATAAAACCGGGAGATGAGGTCATCATTCCCGCGAATACTTTTATTGCGACTGCCTGGGGAGCTACTTTATGCGGAGCGACACCTGTTTTTGCAGACTGTGAAAGTGACAGTTACAATATTGATCCGAAAAAAATTGAAGAGAAAATTACAGCTAATACCAAAGCCATTGTTGCAGTTCATCTTTATGGTCAGCCGGCTGATATGGATGAGATCAGAAAAATTGCAGAGAAGCATAACATACATTTGATCGAAGATTCAGCACAGTCTCATATCGCGGAATACAAAGGTAAAAAAGTTGGTGGATTATCTGAAGCTGCTTCATTCAGCTTTTATCCGGGGAAAAATCTTGGTGCATTCGGTGAGGGCGGGGCGGTAACAACTAATAATGATGAGCTTGCCGCGAAAATAAGAATGTTAAGAGATCACGGTTCAAGCAAAAAATATTACCATGAAATGTTCGGACACAATTACAGGATGGATGGAATTCAGGGAGCTGTGCTGGGTGTAAAGCTTAAACATCTGAATGAATGGACAAACACGCGCAGAGCCGCTGCTCAGAGGTACAATGAGCATCTTCACGATGTAAAAGAAATAAAGTTACCGGAAGAAATGTTATATTCAAACCACGTTTATCATTTATTTGTTATACAAACTGATAATCGTGATGCGTTACAAAAATTTCTTAATGACAATGACATTGGGAACGGACTTCATTATCCTGTCCCTCTTCATCTGCAAATATGTTTTGAACATCTGGGTTACGTCAAAGGTGATTTCCCTGAAACAGAGAGATTATCCGACAGTTGTTTATCTTTACCCATGTTTCCGGATATTACGGATGAGCAGATCGGATACATCTGCGAAAATATTAAGGAGTTTTTCAAGAAGTAAATTTTCTTTATTATTACTTTAGAAATTCATTGAACAAAGATTATGAAATATCCACGCTATAAATATGTTTTTGCAGCATTCGATTTCATTGTGATATTTTTTTCATTTGTTCTGGCTGAGCACATTACGTCCGACATTCTTAACAAGAATGTGATCACTTCCGAAAATGAATTCCTGAAATATCTTACCTTTATTGTTTTTTCCATAATTTTCATTTTTCTTTTTCAAAATAACTATCTGTACAAGATCAATATCCTTCTCACCCGTGCCCCTCACGTAACAGCGATCATAAAATCCTTTGTATTCGGAACATTGCTTCTGATATTGTTTTCTTTCATTATAAAATTCAGTCTGCTGCTCTCTTCAAGGATATTCGTGCTTTGCTTTTTTATAATCGGACTTGCCGGCGTCTCATCACTGAGACTGCTGATCCTCAAGCCGTTCTATATGAGGTTTACAAAAATTCTCAACAACAGCAATGTTCTCATCATTGGCGCCGGGAAGTCAGGAAGACTCCTTGCCGAGAAGCTTCTCTTTGAAAATTTCTACGGAATAAAAATAATGGGTTTTCTGGATGATAAGTTTGAGAATGGAGATGTGGTCTTTAAGGAATTCAATTGTATTGGGAAATTAGCCGATCTGAAAAATATTGTTAAGGAATATAAGGTTGATGAAATAATCATCGCGATCGATAACATAAGCTATGATAATCTTATGGAGCTGATCGACAATTGCATAGTGCTGGAAAAAAGCGTAAAGCTTACATCGGAACTGTTCAACATTGTCCCTGAAAAAATCGTTACAGAATCTTATTCGGGCATACCTGTAGTCGATCTTTCACCAAGAGTAAATAAAAATTTAAACTACGTTTATAAAAGAGTTTTTGATTACATAGCTGCATTCTGCGGAATAATTATTCTGTCACCATTATTCCTGCTCATCTTCATACTTGTAAAACTGTCCTCGAAGGGTGAAGTATTTTTCAGACAGAAAAGGATCGGCAAGAACGGAGAGCCGTTCGATTTCTATAAGTTCAGATCAATGTATGTGACCGATGGTGAAGACACTTCACGAAAAAAATTCATGACCGACTTTATCAAGAGCAATAACAATTCATCTAAGATAATTAACGAGAACATTGTAACACCGATCGGAAAATTTCTGAGAAAAACTTCTCTCGACGAGCTTCCTCAGCTTTACAATGTTTTAAAAGGAGATATGAGTCTTGTCGGTCCACGTCCATGTCTGCCGTATGAATACGAATCATTTGATGACTGGCACAAACGAAGGCATACTATATTGCCGGGCTGCACGGGAGTCTGGCAGGTTTCCGGAAGAAGCTCCGTCTCATTTAAGGATTCAGTAGTTCTTGATCTGTATTATATCAATAACATGACACCTTGGCTCGATCTTCAGTTGATTTTCAAAACCTTTCCAGTGATGATCTTTGGCAGAGGAGCTAAATAAATTAATTTCATGGAGAAGAAAAACATCAACAACGTTAAGCTGGGGAAGGATGTAAAGATATTTGATTTTGTCAATCTGTACGGCTGCTCGATCGATGACAATACCAAGATCGGAACTTTCGTTGAGATCCAGAAGAACGCGCACATCGGCAAGAACTGTAAAATTTCCTCGCACACATTCATCTGCGAAGGAGTTAAGATAGGTGATAATGTCTTCGTCGGTCACAATGTAACATTCATAAATGATAAGCTTCCCCGCGCGACAACTTCAAGCGGCGAAATGCAAAGTGAAAGCGATTGGCAGATGGTTGAAACGTTTGTAAAGAATGGCGCTTCGATCGGCTCTTCGGCAACTATAATGTGCGGCATAACCATTGGCGAGAACGCGGTCGTTGGCGCCGGAGCTGTGGTCACAAAAGATGTTGCCCCAAATACTGTTGTAGGAGGTGTTCCAGCCCGTGTTTTGAAAGAATTGTAATTTGAATTTATTCTCAACTATTACTATGTCATCAAAGTATTTTTGTGGATATACTTGTGGCACATTTGAGTAAGATTTTTATGGCAAGACAATGTATACTTAAATGTGCCACAAGTAAATTATCCTCACTTCTTAAATTGCCATCTTAAATCCGAATCTTTTGATTTGGATTTTTTTTTTACAGTTAATTAATAATTTTAAAATTAAACTTTACCTGACTTTATAATTCAGCATTCATTTTAACATGCTTAAATGAATTCACATTCTGCAGGACTTTCCATCAGATCCGGTTATTACATTCTGTCTGCTCTTTATCTTGCGTATCTTTTTTTTGCTCTTAATATTTTTGATTGGGTCATCGATGATCTCTACATCTATTTCAGGTATGCTGAAAATTTTGCAGGGGGTAAAGGAATAGTTTATAATCCAAATGAATTCGTTGAGGGATTTTCAAGCTTCAGTTGGTTTCTGATCATTTCTCTGTTTCAGTTTTTCAATCTGCCTCCCGAACTAAGCTCAAAAATATCAGGATTGATCCTCGCATTTCTGATCACATTGATCGTCTATAAGATCTGTTTAAGACAAAATACTGTTATCTTTTCACTTCTGGCTGCATCGCTAATGCTCTTCAATCTTCCGTTCATGTTGTGGTCGGTATCAGGTTTCGAAACAATGTTTTATGTTTTCCTTATTGTGTACTGCTTTTATAATATCCTGAACCTTACTGCTGATTCGCGAGGTTATATTCTCCCGGCTTTGCTCATATTTTTAATTTCAATCTCACGTCCGGAAGGTATCTGCTACTCGATGGCTTTCATAGTTATTATTTATCTGAATTCAAAAAACAAAAGCTTTACAATAAAAACTTTTTCTATATTTGCAATATTGTTTTCCGGCTTTCTGATCTTCAGATACATTTATTTCGGTGACCTGCTTCCCAATACATATTACGCGAAGATCGGACACGGAATATTCGGAAGCTATGAATTCCGGACTTATAAGAACGGGATATTTTATATTTTGTATTTCTTTAAAGACAATCTTCAGTTTTTAATTTTTTTCCTGCTGCTTCCTTTCATTTTTAAGAAAGCCGGACAGGATAAATTCATAACGGGTGTTTTGCTTTTGATTGCAGTTCAATTTTTTTTCGTCGCGTTTTCAGGCGGTGACTGGATGATCCATTATCGTTTTGTTGTTCCTGCCATACCTTTTCTTTCAATCGCTGTCGCAACTGAAATGAAAGAGACCTTTACACGATTTAAACTCAAAGAGATCACATGCAATGCTGTAATGCTTTTTGTGTTAATGATCATTGCTTTAAACTTATTTCTCTCTGATCATAATGTAATTAACAAAGAGACCATTCTGTGGAACAATGTGAAGAAAATTCAGGATGAAATAAAATCTGCGATCCCTCCGGGGAGTCTTGCTGCAATTGGTCCTGCGGGGATCATCCCTTATGCTTTGAACAGCGTTAATTTTATTGACATGGTCGGATTGACGAATAAATACATCGCGCGAAATGGTTACAGGCACGGCACCTGGTTTGAAAAATCACTTCCATCTTATGTATATACACAGAATCCGGAATGGCTTATAATGTGGAAACGGAAAAATAATTCCGGTGAGTTTACTTTTGAAAGTTCAAATCCCGGATATCAGGATATGGCAGCCGACAGCAGCTTTCAAAAATTTGAATTGTATAAATCCTATCAGGTATATGATGATGATAAGGTTGAATTATATAAACTCAAAACCCCGGCCAAGGAAAAATGAAAATTTTTTATATGGGAAGATATAACCCCACTGAAAACTTATCGGGACCTGAAAAAGCTGCAAAGAGACTTTTCACTGAACTCTTGAAGGTTCATGAAGTTGTTTTCATTGAGTATTTTTTTGACGGCAGAAAATACAGTTTGTTTAAAAAGTTATTCGGAAAACATATCATAGAGAAAGTTAACTCATCAACAATAATCCAGCTTGGTCTGATCTCATTATTTTTCTTTCTGCTGAAGGAGAAGCCGACGACAATTCACATAATAAATTTTGAACGGTTTGTGGTGATCGCTTATATCTATAAATTGTTACGCAAGGTTTACATTCTGTACGGTTTCCAGGGGGTCGCGTATTATGAGAATCTTCATTTTAAGAAAGTTACTAAATGGTATTTGCTGAAGGATAAGCTTTGTGAGAAAATTATTTTTCGATATTCAGACAAGCTTATCTTTCTTTCAAAAGCATCCGCTTCTTTAGCTGCAAAGTATTTTAATTTTGACATATCAAACATCAGCATTATTCCCAACGGTGTTGATGAAATTTTTAACAGGACAAGTGCTGTCAAACGTTTTACACGAGACGGTTGCATAAAAATCGTTTTCATTGGCAGCATTGAAAGAAAAGAAAAGGGCTTTGAATTTTTGAAAACAGCTTTGAAAAAAATTACATTTTCCTTTGAGCTATACGCGTTATGTAATGAGAAAGAATTTACGGAAAGCAATTTCCTGAATGTACCAAAGCTTGAAACTGATAAACTGGCTGAATTCTTACTTGATAAAGATGTCTATATCTCTTCCAGTAATTACGAGCCTTTCTCGATTGCGGCTGCAGAATGCATGGCGGCAGGTCTTGTTTCAATAATGACGGAAGAGACGGGCGCGGCGCGTTACGTCACAGACGGAGTAAATGGATTTGTGATAAAATTCAATGATGAGGAAAGACTGATCCGACTTTTAAACCGGCTCAACAACGATCGTGAGCTGCTTCCGCAAATATCCTCTGAATCCAAAAAGATCTACGGCGAAGTAAGCTGGAAAAAAGTACTTGAGAAATATAAAATATTTTATGTATGAACATACTGCATTTAACAAATGAACTGAATTATTCTGACGGGGTTTCTTCTCATCTGTTTTATCTTTTAAAAAGTCTGAAGGAGCAGAATGTAAATTCATTTATTCTTTGCGGCGGCGGAGATGCATTAAGTAAATTTGAAAAATATTGCAGCGGGATTTTTGTTTATGAAAAATTAAAACATGAAAACCGAGGCGCTTTAAATTTTCCGAAAGCAATGCTTGAATTACGAAGGATAGTAAATGAAAACAAAATTAACTTACTTCATTCCCATAATCATTATTCGGCAGGCATTGCATTCAGGTATTCACGGCTTGCATCCTTACCTGCAGTTCAAACCGTTCACGGTATTATTCCGCCGGCAGGCAGATTAAAGCATTTTGCTGCGGATCATTTTATTGCCGTTAATGATCACGTAAGGGATCATGTTGCTGAAAATGAACCCGGGAAAAATGTGACGATCATATATAACGGCGTTGAGTTTCACCCGTTTGAAAAAAAACTTAACACCGGTAAGATCCTCTTCATCGCTGCATCGCGGCTTGAGAAAGGAAAAGGTCTTGAGGCATATATCCGTGCGGCAGGTATGATCGATCCGGAATACAAACAGAGATCTGAATTCCTGATAGCCGGTAAAGGAAAGCTCGGAAATGAACTCGAAAATCTTAACAATGAATTAAATGCGGGAATAAAATTTTTAGGTGAGATCACAGAAATGTCAAAGCTGTTTGCGGAAACAGATGTGTTTGTGATTCCGTCTGAGAATGAGGGCTTGCCGATATCTCTGCTTGAAGCAGCATCAGGAAAAAACCTTATACTCGCATCCGCATTTGATGGTGTCGAAAATATATTGGTACCCGATGAAGAAGGTTTGGTTTTTAAAATTAATGACAGCGACGACCTTTTAAATAAGATTAAATTCATTATCGACAATCCTGAAAGTATCCCGAAACTTTCTGATAACTTCTATGCGAAGGCAAAGAAAAAATTTAATTCGACATTGATGGCAGAACAACATTTCGAATTATATTCGAAAATCCTTAAGAAGGACTGAATGAGATTAAAAGAAAATACTTATTCGAAAATACTTTTATTATTTTTTTTAATCTCCGTTGTTTACATAGCAGGGTTTGTCCTCTTCACCGAATTCAGAAAATTAATTTTTATCACACCGGATGATGCTTCCTATTATCTGAAGATCGCAGAAAATTTTCCGGTCGGTAAAGGTTTTACATTTGACGGAATCAATCCGACCAACGGTTTTCAGCCGCTCTGGCAATATCTGCTGATTACTCTTACGTATCTGAATCTCAGACCTGAGCTAATGCTGAGAGTAATTTTTCTTTTGCAGATAATTTTACTTACAATCTCTGCGATGATACTGTATAAAGTTCAGAGAAAATTTTTCAGCAAAGAAATACTTCTTCCGGGCGGAATAATTTTCATTACCTTTGTCTTTTTAAAAGCAGTTAACGGGATGGAGACTGCCCTGCTCATCTTCTTTATTTCTTTACTTTACAATTATTCTGTAAAAAATGATCTGTTGAATTCACAAAATAACCGTAAGGATCTCTTTGCCGGAATGCTTCTCGGACTTGTCATTCTTGCAAGACTTGATACCGTCTTCCTTGCCGCATCTATAGGGTTTTTCAGCATTGCAGGTATTCTGATTAACAGCCTTAACAGAACTCAGCAGCTTAAAAAACTTTTGTATATCTCCCTTGGAACAATCTTGGTGGTAAGTCCATACATGATTTACAATCTGATTACCTTCGGCAACATTATTCCCATAAGCGGCTATCTGAAGTCGGGCTTTCCTATAGTGACTTTCAGCGATAAGTTTTCATTCATGATGGGATACCGTGAGATGTTCTTTGCGTTCTTCGCAATAATATATTTTGTTTGGTTTTGCATCAGTTACCCAAAGCCCGTCATCCGCTCTTCTTCAATAAGATCATTCTGCATTTACATGGGGATATTTTCTTTATTTACCGCGATGTATTTTCTTTACACAGTGCTTTTTATGAACTGGGTAATTTTCTCCTGGTATTTTATTTACTATGCTTTATTCGCGTCATTGATCTCAGCTCTGCCATTTAAGTATATGTTAAGCAGCAAAATTAAATTTAGACGGATGATCTATATTGGCGCAACAGCTTTCCTTCTATTTTACGGTGTGTTTAAGACTTATCAATTATATGAAGGCAGATATGCAGTCTCGGGCAACAACTGGAACATCGAGAGTTATAATGCTGCATTATGGGCGAAAGAAAATACCGCTCCCGAAGAAATTTTTTCAATGAAAGATGCAGGTCACTTTAGTTATTTCAGCGGAAGACGGGTCATAAATCTTGATGGACTTGTAAATAACTTCGAGTATCAGGAAATTTTAAAGAATAAAAATCTCAACGAATATCTGAAGAAGCACAACGTCAGGTTTTATGTCACTCATGCGATTTGGGACAGAGATGACATTACCGATGGAAAATATGACACGCTCATGATTAAAATACCAAGCCATAAATATTCATTGGAAAGTGACCCTTTGCTTTTGAAAAAAGAAAATGAATTATACCGATCCGCTCCTTATTATGACGGAGAATACAGGGCGGCGTTTATCATCTGGAACCTGAGCTATTAAATTATGATGCAATCGAAAAATAACGTAACCGTTTTGATGACCACTTATAATGACGCCGCTTATATTTCCCATTCTGTAAAAAGTATATTAGATCAGACTTACAACGACTTTGAATTTCTTATTATAGATGACGGGTCTGATGACAATACCGGAAAAATAATCACCTGCTTTAACGATCCAAGAATTAATTATAAAAAAATTGAACATACAGGGCTTGCCGGCGCTTTGAACTTCGGATTGAAAAATTCATCAGGTGACCTGATAGCGAGGATAGATGCAGATGATCTGAGCACGCCTGAGAGACTCAAAACGCAGATTGAATTTATGCGTTCAAACCCGGACACAGATGTTCTTTCCGGATGGTCGGTTTACTTTAAAGATAAAAACAAAATACTCTTTACCATTAAACCTCCGTCTGATGACAAGAGCATAAAAGAGTTTTTGAATATTCACAATCCCGTAAATCATTCAGCGGTAATTTATAAAAAAGAAAAGATCCTTGATGAAGGCGGTTACAACGAAGACTTCGGCTGTTATGAAGATTTTGAACTTTGGTTCCGGCTGCGGGACAAATTACAATTCCGGATATTACCTGAAGTTATGGTTTATACAAGAATGAGAAGTAATTCATTGAGCAGCAGGGGAAGCAGTCATAAAATTTATGAAGTATTGCGGGCAAATGCTCTGAGCAAGTCTGAAAAGACAGATCAGGCAAATGAGAAAAAATTTTGGAATAACATCTTATTCTGGATAGAGTATTTTTACGGAAGTAAAAGCGTATCAAGACAGCTATATGCAAAGGACATAACTTTCAAAAAATCTCTGGCTTACCTGAATACTTTCTTCCCCGAAAGTATTTTCGAAAAGATAACCGCATTAAGACTGAGACACCGTCTTCAGTCGGTCTTTGAAGATGTAAAGGAGCACAGGGAAAAATTAAGCGATCTTCTAAAATAATTTGAATTGATAAACAAACTCATTTTTAACGGTAAGTATTCTTTACTATTCTTTTCCATATTTATTTTTCTGATCTTTACGATATTCATTGCAGTATCCGGATATTTTCAGATCGGGCTATTATCCGATGATTACCTGAATTTCATTTCGGCACAGAGCTCTACTTTACTGCAGAAATTTACAAGCTCCGTTCCTTATTACAACAGTCTGCATCTTCGTCCGCTTTGGTTTATTTCGATCAATCTCAGCATAGCTGTCAACAATCTTTTTGATTCCGCTAAAGATAATTTTATCTTCTTCAGGATAGAAAATCTCATCTATTTTTACGTGCTAATATTCCTTGCTGCAAATTTATTTTATAAGATAACCAAACGACTATACTTTTCGGTCGCGCTGATACTGATCTGCCTGCTCTATCCGAACAATCTCAATGATATCTGCTGGACGGCAGGTAAGGTTGATCTCTTATGCGGAGTATTCATATTCGCTGCGCTTAATTTTGTATTCTCATACACTGAGAGCAGCACAGATATCAAAATGTACTTTACCGGCTTTTTCTTTTTACTTGCGCTCCTGACAAAAGAAACTTCCGTCATATTGCCTTTCATTACCATCATGCTTGTATTGCTTGTGTATAATAAGGAGAAGGTATTTGAAATGAAAAAGCTTATCGGATTTCAGTTCCTTGTACTCATAATTTATTTCTCATACAGGGTATTCCTTCTGGGTCTTAAGCCAAAAGAGGTCGCGACTGCCTTTCAGTCGCCGGGATTGCTATCAAGTCTGAGTGTTTCATTCAAAGCATTTCTTTCAATCATTGTTCCTTACGATTATCTTTCGATTCAGAATAATGTTTATGAACAGAATACGCTTTTTCTGATTTATTTTTTTGTAATTCTGATTGTGATGATAAGCGTGCTGTTCATTCTGATAAGAAAGGGCAAGTATGGTTACCTCGGGATCCTTACCCTTATTTTTTTAATTTCAATTGCTCCGAATATAATAGCGGGATATTTCAGACCTCAGCTTGCACTGATCCCTTTTATAATTTTCTTTTTTTCTTTGCTGATAGTCTTTACAAAGCTTGACATCAACCTAAGATATTTTCAGATAATTTTGATTTTAGTCCTGCTGCTTTTCAGTAAACTGAGTAACTCACTGATACTCGAATGGAAATACGCATACGATGTATCTGTAACTAGCATTAAAAGTCTTATTGATGTAAATATCGATACTCAGAGAAGGAACATTGTCATCGGACTGCCATCCCGTTTCAAGCAGGCGCACATGCTTGATTATGCTACGGGCGCATACAATTACTGGAAGTATGGTGAGTTTGTACTCAAGGACAGGATAATTGACATTGTGCTGGTAGGAGGACTCGATATTAATTCACTGAATTCGGAGATCGTCATTAATGAACTTTCACCAACCGAGTTTGAGCTGCAGACCACAGGCGAGACGGGATATTTTATTCAGCTCGATGCTTTCAGAAGCAAATATAAGGACAGGGATATTGAGCTTCGGCTTTCTGAGATGAACTTATTCAGAAAGCCCACCTACCTTGGAATGAGAATTCTTTCCGATAAAGTAGATATATACATTACTACAAAAGACGGTTTTAGAAAACTGAAAAAATGAAGTACAGAATTCTCCATCTTACTCCCGACTTTGGCTATGGTGACGGAAGATCATATTATGTTTACCTTCTTCTCAAGTATCTGAAAAGATCGGGACACAATGTTTTCCTTTGCAGTAATAGTGTTACTGCTTCCGAAAGATTGGAAGATCTATCGATTCCTTTTTTCAGCTTACCTTCTTTATCAAAAAAAACTTCATTCCTAAGTTCAGTCAGCTCTCTTGCCGGTTTAATAAAAAGTAACAGGATAGATATTGTACATTCGCATCACAGGTATTATGAATTACTTGCAAATTCAGTCGTGGGAGAAAATTTCAGAACTGTGTTTACAGCGTTAAGCCTTGTTGATAAAAGATTTTTTGTTGAATATAAATCGGACAGAATAATCGCTGTCAGTAATGTTGTCCAAAAAATGCTAATTGAGAAATTCATTGTGAGCAACAGGAAAATATTTTTAATACCAAATTTCGTTGACAGCGAAGAGTTACCGGCTATTAATGAAACTGTTAAACCGGGGTCAGACAAACATTTCACATTGTTTTCCGCAGGAAGGTTTCACAAAGAAAAGGACTACGCGACTTTATTAAATGCGATGGCATTGATCGATGAATTCAAAATAAAATTAATTCTCGCAGGCGAAGGTGAAGAGAAAGAACTTTATGAGAAGATAATTAAAGAGAAATCTCTTGATGTTGAGATGTTCGTTCCGCAAAAAGATCTGTCAGAATATTTCAGACGCGCGGATGTCTGCGTTCTGAGTTCGCTGAGAGATCCATTGCCCGGATTTATGCTGCAGAGCGGACTGCAAAGCAAACCCTTTATAGGTTCTGACGCAGACGGTATCCCGGAAGTCATCATTAATAATGTCAACGGTCTGCTGTTCAGAAAAAAAAATTCGCAAGAGCTCGCCGATAAGATCCGTTTATTCAGAAATGATAAGACATTAGCTTACAACTGCGCTGTGAATCTTAATCAGCTTGTTTTAAAAAAGTACACCGAACAAACCGTGATTACGGAAATTGAAAATCTGTATGACAGTTTGATGTAAAATATGAAATCAGCTTCCGTAAAAATATTAGGAACAAGAGTTAACATTCTGACTTATGAAACATTTCTTCATCTCATAAAGGAGTTGATCCAAAAAAATGATAAAGCAGCCATCGCGTATGCAAACGCCGATACCCTGAACAAGATCTATGAAAGTCCCGAACTTCAGCAAATATACGAAAACTTCACGCTTGTTCATCCTGACGGAACGGGCGTCTATCTTGCTTCGAAATTTCTGCACGGCAAAAGAGGTCTGAAGAAAAGAATTACGGGTTCGGATTTTTATCCGCTGTTAATTGAAGAGTCAATAAAGAATGACTGGAAATATTTTTTTTTCGGTCACGATGATGAAACTTTGCAATACATCAGATCAGCTTATCCTATGCTTAATGTGAAAGGAACCAATGAAGGATACCATTACATTAATGAAGACGTCATCAGCAAAATAAATAAGATTGAGCCGGACATAATTATAATCGGTTTGAGCTGTCCGTTTCAGGAAAAGTGGATCTATGAAAACATTGATAGAATAAAATTTAAAGTTATACTTGCCGTCGGGGACGGTATAAAGGTTTTCGCTAAAAGAAAGTTGCGAGGACCGCTACTCATGAGGAGGTTAGGTTTGGAGTGGACTGTAAGATTATTTTATGATCCTGTAAAGAATTTCAGAAAATATGTGATTGGAATTCCGAAATTTGTGTTCAGGGTAATTAGAAACCGCTAATTTAATGAGGAATAATTAATACTAAATTTTGTAATTCCACCTCCCGAGTAATAAACTTTACAAGTTTTACAAACTTTATGCAAACCGCCGCCGGTCTGATTCGTTTTGCGAAGAAAGCTTTACAAAATTTAAACTAAATTAAAGTGAAATTTCTGCATAAAAGTTGTATATTGTTTGCACAAAACCTAATCCAAATCCAAATTCAAACAAATAAGGAGAGTATGAATTAAAGTTACGATTTTTATTAACAAATTCTACTTTCTATATATGAGAAAATTACATTTGATCTTGCTTGTCTGCATGCTATATGCAGGCAATTCATTCTCACAAAACAATTACAACTGGATAACTCCAAACAAAACCTATCTAAAGCTTTTAATTCACGAAGACGGAATCTACAGAATCAACAGTTCTGATTTTTCCAATGCCGGTATAACTACTTCAGGCATTGATCCGAGAACTGTTAAAATTTTGTATAAGGGAGTTCAGTTGCCAATATACTTTCAGGGAGAAAATGACGGTACATTTGATCCTGCAGACTTTTTTGATTTTTACGGAAAGAGGAATTACGGCGGTCTCACCCCGCGCCGTGACGGCTTTTCAAATCAGATCATTTATACTGTAGATGAATATTATAATCAGTACTCCGACACCAATGTTTACTGGATAGACTGGGGCGGAAGCAACGGATTGAGAATGGAGACTTCGACATATATTTCTTCATTAACTCTGCCTCAAAATAATTTTATAAAGAAAGTTCATTTCGAAAAAGATAATTTTTATTATCTCGGAGAGACGATAAATCCTGCATCTGATTTCCGATATTTCAGTACTGAGCTTGTACCGGGCGAAGCATGGTTCTGGAGGGAAATGTCAACCAATGAAACCTTAGGTGATACGGTTTTTATTAATGACCTTTCACCATCGGCGGGCTTATGCAGCTTAAAGATATTTGCCAAGCCGGTCTCTTTTACCGATTCGGTTTTCAATGAGCACCGCGTTGAGATTCTCATAAATAATGTTGCTGTTGATACTCTTATAAGAAATAATCTGATCCGCTTTGATACCACCATAACTTTTACATCGTCGTTCTTATCGAACAATACCGTAAACAATGTATCGCTTCGTTACATACCTTTAGGCAATCAGTATTTCCTGCCAAAGCTCGATGTTGATTTTTTCGATTTCTATTATCCGAGGGATTTTACGATCAGAAATAATGAGCTGCTGGTAAAATTATCAGGCACTGATACTACTTCAAGAAAGATTACGCTTTCGGGATTTAACGGTTCCAATCCTGTTAACATTTATGACATTGAAAATAATATACGGCTTGAAAATTATACTACGAATCAGAATACATTAACATACACTGGCAGGAGCAACTCTTCATTCAGGATTATAAATAATAATATTTCGAAGAAGCCGTTTAAGATTTATCAGAAACAGGTAAAAGATCTGGCATCTGCGAATAATACAGCGCAATATTTAATTATCTATAATAAAATATTTGAAGGACAGGCGGAACAGCTAAAGAATCACAGGCAGTCTCATGATAATTATAATTCTTTTAAAGCGGAAGTGGAAGATATTTTTGATGTGTTTAATTACGGAATTGAAAACCCTGTCGCCATGAGATACTTCGTCAAGAATGCTTATGAGACCTGGGCTTCGCCAAAGCCTGAATTTTTATGTCTCTTCGGAAGGGGTTCTCTTGATCCAAAGAGAAACAGTCCATCCTCAATATACTATCACAATTTTGTTCCGACCTACGGTAATCCACCTTCAGACGGTTACTTTGTTAATTTTAATATAGGAACGTTTACATATTACCATCAGATATCAGTGGGGCGGCTTCCTGCTTATACAACGGCTGAAGCTCAGGATCTTGTAAATAAAATAATTACTTTTGATACACGCCAGCCAGAGAAGTGGTGGAAAAATTTTATTTCCGTAACCGGGGGCGGATCAAGAAATGAGCAGCTCAACTTTCAGGGAAAGTCCGAAGACCTATTGAATACATACATAAAACCTGCGCCGCCTTCTATGCAGGTTTCGAGAATTTACAGAAATGATTCCGCGGGATTCATAACATACAATTACAGAGACTCGATCAAGAAAGAAATTGACAGGGGCGCGTTGATGATAAACTTCATTGGGCACGCTGCCGCGCAGGACTGGGAAATAGGTCTTGACGATCCTTCAACGCTTAATAACGGCTCAAGACAGCCGCTCGTCCTAAGCTTTACCTGTTACACAGGAAAATGTTCAGAACCGAATGTGCGGAGCTTCGGAGAAAAATTTATTAATACACCCAACAAATGCGCGATCGGATTTATTGGGACGACAGGCTGGAGCTTCTCGGGAGCCGGCGATGTATTTAACAAGAGCGTGCTTAGGCATTTTTCCAGAGACAGTGCAAGAAGCATTGGAGAACTTGTTACCTATGCGTCACAGCAAATGAGCAGAGACTCAAATTCATTTACATCAAGGAATACCATTAACTGCTACAACCTTCTTGGTGATCCTGCCACCAAACTTCCAATGCCCAACAAACCTGAATTTGAGATCACTCAAAATGATTACAGCTTATCAAATCCTTTCCCGACTCTTGGTGAAGAAATTAAGCTGTCAGTATATCCAAAAAATCTTGGAACATACGTTGACACTGCAAGAATAAGATTTCAATTGCGGAAGAACGGTGTACCTACGATCAGCAAGGATACACTGATCACAACATTCGGTTACATTGATACACTGCGTCATATCTTTGAGATCGATACGATCGGAAACTATACTATGACGGTCATATTAGATCCTTTTGATTCTTATCCGCAGGAATACAATTTGAATGATTCGGTTACATTTCCGCTTACTCTGAGAAATTTATCTTATGTTCCGATCAAGCCGCTGGATAATGCATTGCTGCAAACAGCAAGCTTCAGATTCACAGGGCTGAATCCAAATACTGAAACAAGCTCAGGGAATGTAAAGGTCATACTCCAGATCGACACATCGGCAGCATTTAACTCTTCAGTATTACAGACATACAATAACAATAATATTTCCGGAGTTGTAACTAATTTTGATATCACGATCCCTGTACAGAATGTTAATACGCTCTATTATCTGAGGACAAATTCACTCATAAACAATGACAGCTCGGGCTGGTCTGAGATCACCCGCGTAATTTACAATCCCGGTATTACAGACAAGTCTGATAATTCAAGTGATTCAGCTTATACAATTTATACACTGAAGCCAAGCCAGTATTCCGAAAGCGGACTGACTAACGTCAACTATTCAGCCGATGGATTCAAGCTGAATACCGTTAACGGCGAAATCTCCATCAGGTCTCAGGGAAGCAACGGACCTGAAGCGTCTTACTTTATCATAAACAACGGAACGATCAATGTAACATACTATAGTGACGGTGGTCAGAATACCGGTTTGAATATTGCGAAAGTAAAACGGCTCAGCGGTTCGATTTCATCAATAAAAAATTTCCGGATGAACTCACCGCAATCCTCGGATTCAGTTCTGAATTTTTTAAATACTTTTGATAACTCCGATTATATGATGGGCTACATTGCTTCTTATGTGGCAAATGCAGACAGCCTTCGTCCTGATGTGATTGCAAAATTCAGGGAATTCGGAAGCAGATATATTGATTCAGTCAGAATAGATTTTTTTGATACCTGGGTTTTCTTCGGTTATCTGGGAGCTGATACTACACAGACCTGCGAACAATATCACATGTATCTATCCAACAATGTCTGGGAGCCGCTTCTTTGTCAGGTTAATCCCGTATTTCAGGCGACTTCAGGAATTGTTTCACAAACCTTCGGACCGGCTGACCGATGGAAAAGCTTTTCATGGCAGCAAACTGTTCCGGCAAATTCATCAGTTACATTTGACATAATCGGAATAGACAGGGATAATATCTCCGTTCCTCTTCGGTCAGGCATTTCAAGCAATTCATTCGTTAACATTGATACAACTAATTTTTATCTTTATCCAAACTTACGTCTTAATGCCAATCTTCGCATTGATACACTGAACGGGCTTGAGTCCCCTGCTTTTCAATCGCTCAATTTCAAATATGTTCCACCGGCTGAACTTGCTCCTGACAATTATTCTTTCACCGGCGGCGATACTACAGTTCAGGAAGGAGATACAATAGGGTTCTCGGTAGATTATTACAGTGTCGGCTTTATTGATGTCCCGCAGTATGTAAATAAATGGTATGTAAAAAATAAAGGCGTTGAGAATATTATACTGCTGGATACGATTTCTACTCCGCTTAAAGTTGACAGCATGCTTACGTCCTATGTAAAATTTTCCACAGCGGGACTGAGAGATCAGAAGACCGCCAGCGATACTCTTGATCTTTATTTTGAAACCACGATCCTCGGACAGCGAAATGAAATTTTTTCTTTCAACAATACAGCCATCACAAAATTTGTTCTTCAGGGTGATACAATAAATCCGATAATGGATGTTACCTACAACGGAGTTAAAATTCAGAACGGAGATTTTGTTCCTTCAAACCCTGAAATCGTCAGTAAGTTCTTTGATGACAGCAGAATGGTGATCAGTGATACTTCAAATGTCAAAGTATTTCTTGATAATAAATACATACCTTACTATCTGAACGGGATGCCGAATCCCTTGATCGATATTTCCTTTCCTGACAATAGATTTTTGCAGGCAACGGTAATTTTTAAACCGTTGCTGTCAACAGGATCTCATAAAGTAAAATTCGTTGCAACAGACATTACGGGAAACTTATCCGATTCGATAGTTAATACTTTTGTTGTCGACAACAATCTCAGGATTTTCAACATTGCCAATTATCCAAATCCAATGAAGACGGAAACGAATTTTATGTTCATGCTTTCGGGTGAGCTAAACCCGACTTCCTGTAAGGTTAAGATTTATTCCGTAGCCGGAAGATTAGTGAAGGAGCTTAATGTTCCTGCAAACGTAGGCTACAATACAATTTACTGGGACGGAAAAGATAATGACGGTGATTACATGGCAAACGGAACATATCTGTATAAATTAATCATACAGGGAAATTCACAGATAGAAACGACAACACAAAAACTTGCAATACTAAGATAATTATTCGTCACGATTGAATTCAAATACAAGAATATTAATAGAATCAACACGGAGTAAGAAGTTTTTCAATTTCAAAGAGCTTATATATTATAAGGATCTTTTATACTTCTTCGTGATGAGAGACGTCACGGTTTTATATAAACAGACCGTACTCGGTGTGTTGTGGGCAATCATTAATCCGTTGTTTCAGATGGTAATTTTCTCTGTGATTTTCGGGAAGCTTGCTTCAATTTCAAGTGACGGAATACCATATCCTGTTTTTTCATTTGCAGCAATTTTGCCTTTCAATTATTTTTCACAATCATTGAGCGGAGCAAGCTCCAGTCTCATTGGCTCAGCAAGTGTTTTTACAAAGGTATACTTTCCCAGAATACTCATTCCGCTTACACCGGTCTTATCAAAGCTGGCGGATTTCACGATCGCTTTCTTCATTCTTCTGATAATGATGTTTTTTTATAATATTTATCCGAACATTAATATTTTATTTCTGCCTGTTCTGATTTTCCTTATGATGCTCACTTCACTCGGTATAGGGATGTGGCTGTCTTCACTGGCGATTCAATACAGGGATGTGAAGTTCGCCATCGGATTTATCACTACGCTTCTTATGTATGGCGCTCCTGTAGTTTTCCCTGCTTCGCTGATACTGGAAAAATTCGGATATAACTGGTATCTGGTCTACGGAATTTATCCTATGGCAGGCGTGATAGAAGGTTTCAGAGCGTGTCTGCTTGGATTTAAACCTATGCCCTGGGATCTTATCGGTATAGGAAGTATCAGCGCGTTGATTTGTTTTTTTACAGGATTAAGATATTTTAACAGGACAGAAAGAGTTTTTGCGGACGTTGCTTAATTTTTTTAATTATAAGTTTTATTCTAAGAAAGATGTATGTCTGATATTGCCATAAAAGTTAACGATGTTAGTAAAGCTTATTTGATAGGATTGCGTGAAACAAGAAGTGAGACTCTCGGCGGCTCTATCTTGTCCTGGTTAAAATCCCCGACCAAAAATTATAACATTCTTAAAAGACTAAATACCTATAAGCACGCGGAAGAAACCGATGATCTGTTCTGGGCATTAAAAAATATTTCATTCGAGCTTAATCACGGTGAAACTTTAGGCATTATCGGAAAGAATGGCGCAGGAAAAAGTACCCTGCTGAAAATACTTTCACGCGTTACCAGTCCGACATCCGGCTATGCAGAAGTTTACGGTCGTGTCGCAAGTCTGCTCGAAGTAGGAACCGGCTTTAATAATGAGCTTACCGGCAGGGAAAATGTTTATCTCAACGGTACTATACTTGGAATGACAAAGAAAGAGATCGATAAGAAGTTTGATGAGATCATAGATTTTTCGGGTATAGAAAAGTTCATAGACACACAGGTAAAGAAGTATTCTACAGGCATGAGGATCCGTCTCGCATTTTCCATTGCTGCAAATATTCAGACTGATGTGATGATCATTGATGAAGTTCTATCTGTGGGAGATGCCGAGTTTCAAAGGAAGAGTCTTGCCAGGATGATGCAAAAAGCTAAGGAAGGAACGGCAGTGATTCTTGTCACACACAATATGCTTCCCATTCAATCACTTTGCAAAAAATCTATCTTTCTCCGTAACGGCGTTATTGCAAATTACGGAGATACAAACGATGTAGTGTCACAATATCTCGGAATGATCAATGTTGATAAGACCTCTCAAAGCTGGGATTTTGATGATGCACCAAGCTCAGACTCGATAAAGCTTTTGAAAGCGGAAGTGCGTCCTCTTACAAATTTACCTGTGATCCGAGCCGGTGATCCTTTTATTTTTAAATTTGTTTTTTACAGTCTTCTTGAATATGAGTTTAATGTTCACATAACATTTCATTTAACAGATGAATATGAAAACCTCGTATTCATCGGAAGCACGGCTTTGACAAACCTGAGCTTCATGACTCACAAAGGACAGTTTAGCGCCAACTGTAAAATTCCACCCGACCTTCTTAATGAAGGTAAATTTACTATTAGCCGTATTTATATTCTTAAGGATTCGACTGAAGTATTGTATGAGTATTCGGATCTGCTGACATTTGAAATAACAAGTGAAGTAAATTATGATCATGGCAAGAACGGAAGGATTGACGGTTTGCTTAAGCCAAAGCTTGAATGGGAAGTTTCAGTTAATGAAAGTTTATGAGATCAACAATTAATATAAATATTAAAAATGCAGTCTGAAGAATCGGATTCAGTTACGTTGGATGAATCAGAACAGGTCCGGGAAATTAGTGAGCTGCCCCGGCGCATTACTAAGAAATTTATTCCTGAACTTACACCTGACGGAAAAGAGTGGCCGAAGATCTCCATTGTGACAGTTTCTTTTAATATGGTTGATTACATCGAAGACACAATTCGTTCAGTACTTGATCAGGAGTATCCTAACCTTGAATACATAATCATTGACGGCGGCAGCACCGATGGCACCGTAGACATCATAAAAAAATACGAGCCCTGGCTTTCATATTGGATAAGCGAGCCCGACAGCGGGATGTATGATGCCATTCAGAAGGGATTCAAAGTATCTACCGGAGAGATAATGGCTTACATAAATTCCGATGATAAATATTACACCAATGCTTTTTATTCAGCGGCGACAATATTTTCCGGGAATGAGGATGTCGACTGGATACTCGGCAGAGCTTCATTTTATAATGATGAAGGAACGATAGTTGATGTAAAGGATATGAAGAAGTGGTCCAAGTTTAACTATTACCTTGGTGATTACCAATGGATACAGCAGGAATCAATTTTCTGGAGGCGAAGATTATGGCTGAAGGCAGGCGGAAAGATCAATACGGATCTTAAGTACGCCGGTGATTATGAATTATGGCTGAGATTTTTTCGTTTCGCAAAACTTTATTCTGCAGACACTGTATTTGCAGGATTCCGGTTCAGGACCAAAGACCAATTGTCTCTTGAGAAGATCGATTCTTATTTATATGAAATTGACCAGGTAACTAATCTTGAAACTCTTCCGCGTGAGGACAAATATGCAATTAAAAAATTAAAATTCTTTCAGAAATACATTCTTAAAATCCCACTGATCAGAAGAATAAAAAGGCTTACCCGCAACTACCTTAAGACATTTGATTATCCTCCAAAAATAGCTTACGATTTTTATCAGAGAAAATTTTTTAAAAATTATTCCTAACAAAAATCCTTCTGCTTTGATAAATGTCACCAAGACCTTTCTGCCGCCGATAGATGAATACATCAGCCGGCTAAAAACTATCTGGGAAACCAACTGGGTAACAAATCAGGGACCTCTTACCGAAGAGCTTGAGAGCAAGTTAAGAGATTATCTTGGAGTAAAGAATCTTCTCCTGGTTTCAAACGGAACTATCGCCCTGCAAATCGCGATCAAAGCACTGGAGCTTAAAGGAGAGATCATCACTACTCCCTTTTCCTATGTTGCGACAACTACTTCAATACTTTGGGAAAACTGCCAGCCTGTCTTTTGTGACATTAATGATAAGACATACTGCATTGATGCGGACAAAATTGAAAGCTGCATTACAGAGAACACAACCGCAATAATGCCAACTCACGTTTACGGGTTTCCATGTGATGTTGAAAAGATCGGCAGGATAGCGGCAAAGCATAATCTGAAAGTTATTTATGACGGGGCTCATGCATTCGGGGTAAATATCGGCAAGGATTCGGTTTTTAATTTTGGAGATGTATCAACGATAAGTTTTCATGCGACGAAATTATTTCATACAATAGAAGGCGGCGCCATAATTACAAACGATGACAAGCTTGCGGAGAAACTTTTCCTGTATCGTGCCTTTGGTCATCTTGATGATGAATACTTCTCACTTGGAATTAACGGCAGGACATCTGAATTCAACGCAGCAATGGGGCATTGCCTGCTGCCGAGGATCAGTGATTTCATAAAAGAAAGAAAGCATATCAATCAACTTTACCGTAAATATCTGAAAGATACTGATCTTGAATTTCCGGTAATACCTGAAAACATAGATTACAATTTTTCCTACTTCCCTGTTCTGTTTCCGTCTGAAATTAAAATGCTGTCTGTAAAAAAATATTTATCTGAAAACAATATTAATATAAGAAGATATTTTTACCCATCGCTTAATAAACTACCATACGTCAAAGGTAATGCTTGTCCTGTTTCAGAAAGCATTGCTTCTCGAATTGCCTGTCTGCCGGTTTATCAGGAGCTGAAAGAGATCGATATTAAAAGTGTCTGTGAATTAATCAAAGACAATCTGTCTTAATTCATTACTGCCTGAAAAATCAGACCATTTCGAAATTACAAATACTGAACACAATTATAAGCGGCTGCCCGATCAGCTCCATTCCCCGGCTATGCAGGTCTAATTTTTAAATTTAAAAAGAGATAATAATAAAGTAAATTATATAAATTTTAATACATGAATCTAAATTCTGCGCCTTCAATCGCGGTTATAGGCGGCGGTTTCTGCGGATCTGTTACATTGATCCAATTAATAAAGCAGGCAACAAAACCCTTAAACATTATCTTAATAAACTGTGAAAATCCAAATGGAAAAGGAATTGCCTTCAGTTCATACAACAGCCGGCATGTACTTAATGTACCTGCAGCGAAGATGAGTGCTTTCCCTGATGAGCCCGAGCATTTTATCAACTGGGTCAAATCAAAACAACGGTATCAGGAATTTGTGAATGATGAACTGAATGACAGATTTCTTCCGAGGGTTGTTTACGGACAATATCTTGAAGAGCTTTTTACCAAAGTCGTGGAGGATGCTCCTTATTATGTTAATGTAAAAATAATCAGTGACGAGGCAACCGATATAATTCAGAATGAAGAAGTATCTGAAATTATTCTTAAGAGCGGGTCTTCTTTTAAAGCAGATATAGTAGTACTTGCCTTAGGAAATTTTCTTCCGGACAATCCGAAGATAAAAGATGATGGTTTTTATGCTTCAAAGAAATATTTTAGAAATCCCTGGCTGAAAAAATCAATACAGGGAGTGAAGCATGAGAATAATATACTGATAATAGGAACAGGGCTAACGATGGTTGATAATGTTCTGAGCCTAATTGATGAAAAATACGAAGGTAAGATTTATGCAATTTCAACAAAAGGATTTTTCCCTTTGTCACATAAAAAGCGGAAACCGTATACCGATATTCTTGAAGAGCTTCATCCTCCGTATAGTATTCCAAAGCTTTATAATATTTTCCGGAAACATATAAAGTATGTGCTGTCTCACGGCATTACGGGTGAAGCTGTTGTAGATGCAATCAGACCAAAGACGCAGGAGATATGGCTTAGTCTTACGCTCAAGGATAAAATCAGATTCATGTCGCACATACGCCACCTTTGGGGTGTGGCAAGGCACAGGCTTCCAAAAGAAATTTATGATCAAATGCAAAGTATGATAGCGGACGGAAAACTTGAGATAATTGGAGGTCGGCTAAAAGTACTTAAGGAGAATGGAAAATTCATTGATGTAGTTTATCAGGACAAAAAATTTCAGGAAGAAAAAGAACTTAAAGTTGACAGAGTCATCAATTGCACAGGTCCGGCAACGGATCTAAACCGGTTGGAAAGCCCGTTAATAAAAAATCTTTTAAGAAGAGGTTTGATCTCAAATGATGAAATGAAGTTAGGGATAAATGCTTTACCGGACGGAACAATAATTCATAAGGATCATTCGGTCTCTTCAAATTTTTTTACCATCGGATCGATGCTTAAGGGCATTCTGTGGGAGTCAACTGCAGTACCCGAATTAAGAACGCAGGCAAAATCCTTGGCAGGGCTATTGCTTAAGAAGTCCGAAGTAAAGCAAAAAGCTGAAGCATGAGTTATGTATTCTATTGTAATTCTGAATTTGTTTTTCTTAAAGCGATACAGTTTAATTTAATAAACCCTGATAGAATTAAATAATTATTTTCTGCAAATATTATTTTTAGCACTTCTTAAAAACATTTTCAATTAATCCATGACACCATTTAAGGAAAAAGTAATCAAGCAAATGGATGAGCTCTCGTCTGAGAGGGCTAAGTGGATAAAGAAAAATAAGTATTACTACAAAAACCTTACCGATTTTTTAAAATTTAACATTCCTGAAAACAGTAAGGTAATGGAGATCGGATGCGCTACAGGATTTTTATTAGATCAATTGAAACCATCTTTTGGAGCCGGCATTGATCTATCCCCCGAAATGATAAAGATTGCAAAAACAAATTATCCTGATTATCATTTTTATGTAATGGATTCCGACAATATTACTTTATATGAAAAATTTGATTACATAATTATATCCGATACCATTGGCTACTTTGAAGATATACAGAGATCGCTGGATCAGATTTACAGATTATGCCATAGTGAAACCAGGATTATCATTACTTACATTAATTTTCTCTGGCTTCCGGTGCTGGATCTTGCCGAGACCTTAAAGCTGAAAATGCCACAGCTCAGAAGCAACTGGCTCGACATCAGGGACATTGCAAATCTGCTTCAGCTCAGCAACTATGATGTGATTAAAACCGGGAAAAAATTCCTCATACCGGTTAACATTCCTCTTGTTTCAAATTTCATAAATAAGTTTGTTGCAAATCTTCCCCTGCTCAACAGGCTTTGTCTTAACAGGTTTATCATTTCAAAGATATCCCAAACTGAAAATTTGCCTGATACGGTAAGCGTTGTTGTCCCGGCAAGGAACGAGAAGGGAAACATTGAGCAGATCGTAAACCGGATTCCACAGATGGGCAGGCATACTGAAATAATTTTTGTTGAAGGAAATTCCACCGATGATACTTACGAACAAATAAAATTGATCTGTGAAAAATATTCGCAGCAATTTGATTTGAAATTCACAAAGCAGGATGGTAAAGGGAAGGCGGATGCGGTTAGAAAAGGTTTTGAGATGGCAACTGGTGAAATACTTATGATCCTTGACGCAGATATGACTGTTCCTCCAGAAGACCTTTCAAAATTTTACGAAGCCATTTCAAAAGGCAAGGGTGAATTCCTTAACGGGTCACGGCTTGTTTACCCTCTTGAGAAGGATGCAATGCGAACTCTTAACATCATCGGCAATAAGTTTTTTTCAATCATGTTTACGTGGATACTTAATCAAAGAATAAAAGATACTCTCTGCGGAACAAAAGTTATTACAAAGGATAATTATGAGAAGCTGAAAATTGCGAAGAAATTTCTTGGGGACTTTGATCCGTTCGGTGATTTTGATCTGATATTCGGTGCAGCAAAAATGAATTTGAAGTTCGCTGAAATCCCTATACGTTACAAAGCAAGAGTTTATGGTGAGACAAACATATCAAGATTTAAACACGGCTGGATGCTTATCAAGATGACATTCTTTGCAATGAGAAAATTCAAATTTACCTGAAATGGCGACTATACTTGAAAGACATAAAAAGACCTGGGAAGAAAAAAAGATCCTCAGGGTGATCTATGAAGAGTGGTATACAAAGATCATTGGCGTAATGAGTAATGTTGAAGGCAAGACAGTTGAGCTTGGAGCCGGCAGTGGCAATTTCAAGGAATACTTTCCCGAGACAATCTCTGCAGATATAGAAAACTGTGACTGGCTGGACATGTGTTTTGACGCACACAATATGCCGTTTAAAGACAAAGGACTTTCTAATATTGTTATGATTGATGTGCTTCATCATTTGTATAACCCGGTAATGTTTCTTGAAGAAGCAGGAAGAGTGCTTAAAAAAGGCGGAAGATTGATTATGCTTGAGCCGTATCCGTCGCCGTTCTCTCTGATCATTTATAAAAAGTACCATCCCGAACCATTTGAATTCACGGAAGATTATTTTTCAAAAACGGAAATTCAGAATAAAGATCCATGGCATTCCAATCAGGCAATTCCCTACCTTATATTTTTTAAACATATAAGAAAGTTTAGAAGTGTTTTCGGAGAGACATTTAAAATTGATATTAAGGAAAAGCTAAGTTTCATTCTCTACCCTGCTTCAGGTGGTTTTGAAAACAAATCAATGATACCCGATTCATTCATTCCGGTTTTTCAAAGACTTGAGAAGATGGCAAAACCAATTGCCCCCTTGATTGCATTCAGATGTTTTGTGGTATTGGAAAAGATTTGATTGAATCATCCGGGCATCAGTCCTTTTTCCATATCACATTGTATGAAAAAGGTTTACCGAATTTTCTGTATGACTTTTTTGTAATGGATTCCCAGTTAGCATTGTAAAATTTTTCCGACATCATATACAATTCTTTATCAAGAACTAGTTTGAATGGATGAACAAAGTCATTAATGATCTTCTGATTATCATACAAGTAGGAAATCAATCTGCTCGTCCAGACGCGGTTTGTCTCACCCCAGAGAAGCACAAATGAATGCATTGAGTAACCACCCGGCTTAAGGATGCGGTTTATGTCCTTCAGAATATTCTCATAGTATTTTTCCTCATCATCAGGAGTTTCATTTAAAGCTGATACTGAAAAAACAAAATCAAAATAATTATCTGGTAATTCCTTACTAAAATTTCCAATGTTGTCTTTTATTAATTTAATGTCTTTACTGTCCTGTTCATTTAAATGTGTTATGGCTTCATCCGAAGAGTAAAGATCCCAGCATTCATAGTCCTCTTTTAATCTTCTTAAAATGGTCGGATAGTTTCCACCGATCTCAAGTATCTTTGAACCGGCAGGAATATTTTCCTTTATGAAGGAATATGCAAGCAGCTCCTGATAAGATCTTAAATCGCTGAATTCAGTATCGATCCCGGATTTGAATAGCTCGTCAGTGTAACCTGCTTTATTAAAGAAATCAAAATGATCTTTTCTTGAGTAAGTAAATTCGTCAAAATTTTCAGGAGTGATCTTTGAAAGGGATTCCGTCGAATCGGTTTTCTCTAAAGGCTTTCTGCCCGCATTCAGGATCGTAAAGTAGTTCATTGGTGCCTGTCTTTTTTCTCTCACCTGCTGCCACATATAAACCTCAGATACAAACATCGGATTTTCTGTTACCACCTTTTCAAACAATGACGCGGGAATGTTTCCGTCCGGACACAGCCACTTTTCCCAAAATACATTCATAGTATCTTTTGATTTTAGCCAGTCAAAGCCTGCAGTTTCATAAGCATCAAATAATGCTTTCACATTCTGACCGTAATAAACATCATAGCTGTGCGCAAATATTCCGCCCGGTTTCAAAATGCGGTAGGCATCTTTAAATACCGAAGGTAAAACTTCTTCAGGTATATGCTCGACTACGGAAACAGAAAAGACCAGATCGAAATAATTATCAGGCAATTCAGCCATATTACTTCCAAGTAAACCTTCTACAAACTTGACTTCCGGATGCCATATTCTGACATTTTTAAGATCTTCAACTGAAACGGAACTGTCCTTAACTTCTGCATCCAGTCCCCAGACTTCAATTTTATCTTTAAAGGTGCTGAAAAGAAATGAACCGGCACCATGTCCGACTTCAAGCACTCTCTTTGGTTTGAAGGCTTCAATTAATTCAAAAATAAATGCGTAGCCGAGAGGCTTCAGTGTGTTGGGATGATTCGAAAGCTCAGTGTGGCGCTTCGCAATATCCCACCAGTGGTCGGTAATTCCTAATTCATACATATTTTATCTGATAATTTAATTTTATCGTTAGTTAAAAACATTAATTATAATTATTACATTTTTTTCCATAAAAAATTGTAGGACATGGCAAGACCGAACTCTGAGTAGGGCTTGCCGGTAACCGCTTCCCAGTTATCTGCGTAATATTTTTCAGACATAAAAAAAAGCTCAGGGTCTCTCATTATTTTCAAAAGATGCACATAAGTGTTTTCCATTTTCTGATTGTCAAACAGATATTCAATGACAGGATTGACCCAGACAATTATCTCCTCATCCTTTGCATCGGGAAAGCCTGAAACATCATCAATGCACTGATCAACACTATGAAGAGAGTATTTCTCAGGTTTTAAAACTCTGTTAATGTCGTCAAGTATGTTTTGGTAATTTAAATTATTTCCAACATCAGTATGCTCAAGAGCGGAGATTGAAAATACAAAATCGAAATATTCGGGCTTCAGATGTTTATTGAAATTTCCCATATAATCATAAACAATATTCACTCCCGCTGAATCTATTTTTGTGGGACCATTGCCAAAACCTTCAAGTTTATCTATGTTCCAGCATTCATAAGTATCTTTGAAATAATCCAAAACTCTGGACTGACCACCGCCTATTTCAAGAATTTTGCTTCCTTCTTTTATATTCTGCTTAATAAAAGAAAAAGTCAGAAGGTCCTGATAGACTTTCAGATCACAATTTTTATGATCTATTTTTGCCCCGTATAGCTCGACGTCATATTCATTTTCCTGAAAAAGTTCGACATGCCACTTCTTTGAATATGTGTAATTATTAAATATGCCGGGAGAAATAAATCTTGTCAATTTTTAAGCGCCGGTTTTCTTTTTAAAACGACTCCAGTTTGATAACCGTAAGAACCGGGATTGACTGAAAGAACTTCAAAAATGTTTTTCACTGATTTTCTGAAATAATCTATATCATAAAACACCTGTGACGCCGGTCCTCTCATCATTACAAATACATCAAAGTTTTCATCGACAAACTTCTTGTTTTCATTCAGCATCTGGGAAATAAAACTGTCTTTCCATACAGGTTTTGAATTTATCAGATCAAAAGTACCTTTATCGTGTATAGTTATGTAAAGAAAGCCATCATCTTTCAATATTCTTTTTACTTCGAGGAGCCATGACTCTGCAAGGTCATCAATATGCGTAAACACTGATCCGGCGTATATCAGATCAAAATATCTGTCTTCAAAAGGGAGATGAGGAACCGTAGTTGTTGTAGCAAAATTGAATGGCGGATTTAAATACTTGTTTGCCCAGTAAATATGCTCTGAACTTATATCAGTCCCCCATATTTCAGATTCTCCGGATAATGGCTTGAGCCATCTGATCATTCTTCCGGCACCGCATCCAAGATCAAGGATTTTTTTTTCTCCCGAAAGATCAAACCCTTGACCTTTCAAAAGCTTCATCATCACATTAACCTGCTTTTTACCTGGCTCTAAATAATCACCCTTTGTAGAGCCATATCCAAGCCAGAGAGAATCAGGCGGAATAGGCAATCCCTGTTCACAAACTTCCTGTTCGACTTTATTTTGGGGTATAATATATGACGGCGTGTCATGTAAATATGGAAAATATAAAACCGGAATGATTGGCTTCTGGATTTTCGATTCTAATTCTGTTTTATTAAATTCAATCTCATCATAAATATTCTTAACCTTTCTTTTTACCATGTCCCGCAAGGGCTTGGTAATATACTTTCTTATCATTTAATACATTCTTGGAATTTTTCAAATATGTTCAACATTAAATTAAACTTCAATTCACATAGCGGGCTTTAAATACATGAGTTACCATTACAGTCCAAAATGTTTTTGAAAAATTTAAATAATTTTATATTCAATCTGTTTTGGTAATATTTTTGCACCAATATCGAATCTTAAAAATCAATCTTCAAAAAACTTTGAAGATTTACTTATACTGTCCAAAGAAATTTATGTTAATTCTGTTTTTAAAATCAGTGATAATATTTTTAATTCGTGATCATTCGTGAAATTCGTGGCAAGTTTTTTCATTGTTTTGGACGGATGTAACGAGTTGCGGCAATTAGTAAATCTTAGTGAATCTTAAAAATGTAATTTCTTTGTATTATCTATTTACAATAATAGCTATGTTAATTCTAAACCATTTAGCCAAATTTATGAAAATATTTTTTACAATATTAATATTGATGTACACAGCGGCATTATCATACGCTCAGTCTTCCCCCAATGAAATTTATTCAAAAGGGGTCGAATATTTTTACCGCGGTGAATTTCACGATGCAATCAAATATTTTGATGATTACATCAGAAGCAATCCGAATGAATACAGCAGCTTCAATTACAGAGGACTGTGTTATCAGGCATTGAAGGATTATTCAAAGGCACTCGAGGACTTCACCACCGTTGTTAATCTCGGAAGAACTAACAGTGAGGGTTTTATAAACAGGGGAAATACTTTTTATTTAAAGGATGATTATAATTCGGCTTTGAATGATTACACTGAAGCGATAAAATATAATCCGAATGATGTAGAGGGTTATATTGCAAGGAGCAGGTCTTACATTGCATTGAATAAACTTACAAAAGCTCTGACAGATCTCAACGCCGCATCATCGGTCGATCCGAAAAACGCGAGAGTATATGTAAATCTTGCATACGCACACATCCTTAACAACGATACTTCAAAGGCATTTGATGATGTTAAGACGGCATTGTTCTATGATTCGAACATGGTATTTACAAATTATAGTCGCGACCTGCTCTATGTAAAAGCTGAGACATATAAAAGTGTACTTGATATAATGAATTACAATATAAGACAAAATCCTGGGAGCTATCTTGCTTATTTTTCGAGAGGATTTGTTTATTACCTTATGAATAATTATGAGAATTCGAGAAGTGATATGCTCAAATCCATAGAGCTGAATGAGATTGATGATCCGAAATTTGAAGATGTTGCTTACCAGATACTGCGGAACATTAAGCGTAAGACGTAGATCAATTGTAATAAGCTTCTACCAGAGTTTCATAATTTTTACTCATAATTACACCGCGTCTTTCCATTACTATTCGTGCTGTATGCAATGCTTTTTTTATATCATACCGTTGAGTATTTTTTCCGATTTCATTCCAGGCAAAGGACGGAATTTCTTTTTCAGGAAATCCGTTGCCGAAAATATTTGAAAAAATTCCGACGCGGCTTCCTGTATTCAGCATTGTGTTAATAGCGGTTTTTGAATGGTCACCAATCAGACTCCCAAGAAATCGCATTCCTGTATTAATTCCACCGAGCTTTATTTCTGAGTAATTGTTCTTCAGGTCACTTGTGACAGTATCGGCTCCGAGATTAACAAAAGGACAAATATATGAGTGACCTATGAATCCGTCATGCTGCTTATTGACATAAGCATGAAAAACCGATTCAGCAATTTCACCGGCTACTTTACTATATTCTCCGGCTACACAAGGTCCATAGATCTTTGTACCGGACTTTACAGTACAATTCCTTCCAATAAACACAGGACCTTTGATGAATGCAAAAGGCTCAATGACAGCATTTTCTTCAATTATGATCTCTCCGTTAGAAGCATCCAGCACAATCCCCGGGTAAAGCTTAACATTCTTTGCTATGTATATTTTTTTGTTGTTTATGAAATTATCACTGCTTAACGCTTTTTTAAATTTTCTGTCTCTCAGATAATATTCCATATCATCCTGCAATCCGCCCGTCAGCAGATAATTTAATATGTCCCATGGATAATTAATTACATTCAGAGCAAAACCTGCATCGATGTCTTCCCTTGTCATATTAAGACCGTCGAAAAATTTTCCGTTAAACACATTGTCATAATTACCAATAAATTCCTTCAGCATTATGGAATTTTCTTTAGAGATATAAGCGGCTGCTATCATATTTTTGTAAACATAACATTTGTTCTTCTCCTTTTTTTTAAGGATCAGATTAAGCAGATCTTCGGAAAAGATCACCCTGCCGTTGAGCAATAGATAATCATCTTTATCAATTGAATTTACTTTATTTGAGGGATGAGTTTCCCTGAGAAAGGGGGCTATAACATTTCTACAGTGCAGAACAACTTCATGTTCATTTTTCACTATACATTTAATTCTTTCAAGCAAAGTATTTGCACCGCACCTGATATCGTAAGAAGCACGGAGCATATTCAAAGGAAAAAGATCTTTGTAATTGTGATCTTCGTAAATTAAAATTTTCATTTAACAATAAAAATTATGCTTTAAATAAAAAAAGCCAATATTTCCTATTGGCTTTATATACTTTCTGTACATTGAATGTATTTACGAAACAACTTCTTCAGTCTTCACTTCTTCAATCTTCTTTTTTCCATAACGCTTATTGAATTTTTCCACACGTCCTGCTGTATCTACAATCTTCTGTGTTCCGGTGAAAAACGGATGGCATTGTGAACATATTTCAACTTTTATTTCAGGTACTGTTGAACGGGTTGTGAAAAGCACCCCTTTATTCTCTCCGCAATTGCAGATCACATTACATTTATAATACTTTGGATGAAATTCTTTTTTCATTTTTTAATTTACTGCCTTTCTGATTATTTATGTAAAAATATTATTTTATGCTCTGATTTTCAAGGGAAATTCATCATGAATTTGTACACCGGTAAAATTCTCTTTCAGGTAATCACATCCGTAAAATAAGGAAAAAACTTGCCACCAATTTCACGAATGATGACGAATTAAAATATTATCGCTAATTTTAAAAAGCAGAATTAACATAAATTTGTTTGGACAGCCATAAGTATATCATCAAGGTTATTTAAAGGTTGATTTTAAAGATTCGATATGGGTGCAAAAATATTACCAAACAGATTGAATTTAAAATTATTTAAATTTTTCAAAACAATTTTAGACGGCAATGTCAGGTAATATTCCTTACGTTCAATAAATTCATATAAACTAATTTATATTTTAACTAATTTCACAAAATTTGTATACTCTATTGAAAAAAATCCTTTCCGTCGTCGGAGCACGTCCTAATTTTATGAAGATGGCTCCGATCCATAAGCAGCTTCTAAAACACAGATCAAAGATAATTCATAAAATAGTTCATACCGGGCAGCATTACGATAAAAAAATGTCGGATGTTTTCTTCAAAGAGCTCGAGCTGCCAAAGCCGCACATTCATCTTGGAGTGGGTTCAGGATCACATGCGGAGCAGAAGGCAAATATAATGGTAGAATTTGAAAAGGTTCTGTTAAAAGAGAAACCGGATCTGGTATTAGTTTATGGAGATGTGAATTCCACAATTGCCGCATCACTGGTCAGCTCTAAAATTCTCAATGAGAAAGCAAAAGCAGTGCCCATCGCGCACATCGAATCAGGGCTGCGAAGCTTTGACAGAACAATGCCTGAAGAAATAAACAGAATGGTAACGGATGTATTAGCTGATTATTTATTTGTCACCGAGCCAAGCGGACTGAGGAATCTTAAGAAAGAAGGGATCGATGATGCGAAAATATTTTTTACAGGCAACACGATGATAGATTCGCTTTTATTTTATCTTAATAAGATCGGCAGGTCAAAAATTCTTAGCGAACTGTGCATCACCAAAAAAAATTATGTACTTGTAACTCTGCACCGTCCTTCGAATGTTGATAATAAAAAGAACCTGAGAAAGATACTCTCTATTTTTAAGGACATCAATAAGATCAATCCAATGCTGGACATTGTTTTTTCAGTTCATCCGAGAACATTAAAGATGATCGAAAAATTTGATCTTGGAAATGAATTTGAAAGCGTAATCAATCTGATAGCAACCGAGCCGCTTGGTTATATTGATTTTATAAATCTGATGTCAAATTCAAAATTCATTCTTACAGATTCGGGAGGGATCCAGGAAGAGACAACTTTTCTGAAAATTCCGTGTCTTACATTACGCGAAAATACAGAAAGACCTGTAACATCAGAAGAAGGTACGAATGTGATCTGCGGTCTTGACGAGAAACTTATCACAAGAAAAATTAAGGAAATAGAATCAGGTAAATTCAAGAAAGGCAGTATACCTGAGTTATGGGACGGCAAAGCGGCAGAAAGAATTGTAAAGGTCATTATGAAAAAACTTAAGGATTGAGCAGACTAAAATTAGAAAAGGTAATACGAAGACTTGATGAATATTTTGGAAAGCCGTTTGATAATAAAGCGAATCCTCCGGAAGTGCTTGACGTACTCATTGCTACCAAGCTTTCACAAAACACAACTGATAAAAGTTCGTATGCCGCTTTTAAAAATCTTAAGGCAAAATTTCCAACATGGGAATTAATCGGGAGTGCAAAATTAAGCTCAATAAAGAACTGCATTAAAGTCTGCGGGCTTGCCAATACAAAAGCCACTGACATAAAGACGATGCTGATCTCCATGCAAAAGAGCTATGATGATCTGAGTTTTAAGTTTTTAAAAGAATATTCCGATAAAGAAGTATATGCAGAATTTCTGAGGTATAAAGGTATTGGAATTAAAACAATTTCCTGCGTTCTAATATTTGCATTAGGCAGGGACGCATTTCCTGTAGATACTCATGTTCACAGGGTTTTGAACCGGCTTGGAGTAGTAAAGACAAATTCACCCGGGAAGACTTTTGAGCTGGTAAAGGATGAGATACCGGAAGGGAAAAAGTACGAGCTTCATTCCAATCTGATCAAGTTTGGAAGAAATATATGCAGGTCAAAAAATCCATTATGTAATATTTGCTTTTTGTATGATCTGTGTACTTTTGAGGAAAAGGAATTCTATTTTGCAAAGAACAGTCAACCCGGCAAGACCTTTAATAATTTTATAATTCTTGAACATATCTGAGTACAGATTTGAAATTTGACAAAGACAAAATAAAGAAAATTCTGGTAATTAAATTCGGCGGTATCGGCGACATACTTCTTTCGACACCGGTGCTTCCGAATCTGAAAAATTTTTTCCCGGAAGCTGAGATAAATTATCTTACATTAAGACACTCACGTGATATACTTATCGATAATCCTTACCTTTCCCGCGCGTTTACTTATGATCCTTCTGAAGACAAATCATGGTGTTTAATAAAGAACATCCGCAGTCAGAAATACGATTTGGTTATTGACCTTTTTGGAAACCCAAGAACGGCGCTAATTACTTTTTTGAGCGGAGCCCGGTATAGATTCGGCTTTAATTTTCGAGGAAGGAATTACGCGTATAATATTAAAGCTGAAGGCAGAGGGGGAATTGTCCATAATGTGGATTTCAATCTGGATGCTTTGCGCGCGCTGGAAATTCCAATTACTTCCAAAAAATTATATTTACCATTAAATATTGTGCATGAGGAGTTTGCCGATAAATTTATCAAAACAAATAATATTGATTCAAAAAAAATAATCGGCATTTCAAAAACCGGAGGCTGGGAATCCAAGCGTTATAAGAAGGATGATTATATAGAGCTGATAAACAAGCTTAACTCAATGTATGAGGTAAACTTTCTGCTTTTTTGGGGAAATGAAAAAGAGCGTGAAGATTGTGATTACATTAAGGAAAGAATCTTAAAGCAGAATGTTTACGTAATCCCTGACAGCCCTATCAGATATCTCGCCGCGATCATAAAAAAATGTACTATTGTGATCGGGAATGATTCAGGACCAATGCATATCGCAGTGGCAATGGGAGTTCCGACTCTTGGTATATACGGACCGACAGATCCAAAACTGCAGGGTCCTTACGGAGAAAATAATCTTTACATAGTAAATGAAAAGCTCGACTGTCTCTACTGCAACCTTCTTGAATGCCCGATCGGAAATATTTGCATGACACAGCTTCCGAAGGAAAATGTCATTAACAAAGTGAAGGAACTGCTGAGAATAAATAATATCAGCTTGTAAAGTGCCGGTCAGAAATTCGGGCTCTCAAATGAAAACGAAGTTAATATACTGATGAAGAAAGAATTTACAGGTGCAAAACTATCCTTTAAATTAAAATTAAAAGATATTGAATTAACCCAAACAAAACCTTATGGCGGCAGAAACCAGCAATAAATTTCCTAAAGGTATTCCGTATATAATCGGCAACGAGCTTGCGGAAAGATTTAGCTATTACGGCATGCGCGCAATACTTGTCGTATTCATGACACAGTATCTTATGTCAGCGGGCAGGACCGATCCAATGTCAGATAATGAAGCTACAACGTGGTATCACGTATTTGCAATGGCGAACTATTTTTTTCCGATCATGGGAGCTATCATTTCGGATGTGCTGTGGGGAAAGTATAAGACAATAATAATACTTTCCATAGTTTACTGCTGCGGACATCTTGCTCTTGCAATTGATGAATCCAGACTCGGATTGTCGATCGGACTAACTCTTATCGCAATTGGGGCGGGCGGTATCAAGCCGTGTGTTTCCGCGCACGTCGGAGACCAGTTTGAGAATAAAAACAAACATCTGCTTGAGAAGATGTTCGGCTACTTTTATTTTTCAATAAATGTCGGAGCTGCAATTTCGACTTTACTGATCCCGGTACTTCTGGAAAAATATGGACCACACGTTGCGTTTGGTGTTCCGGGACTTTTAATGATGATCGCGACAATTGTTTTTTACATGGGAAGAAAAGTTTTCATAGCCATTCCACCCGTGGGCTGGAAAACATATAAGAAGGATATCTTCAGTCCTGCGGGAAAGAAAGCAATTTTCAATCTCAGCATTATGTATATTTTCATTGCCGTATTCTGGTCCCTGTTTGATCAGACAGGATCTTCATGGGTAATACAGGCGGAGAAGATGGACAAGACTGTGAATCTCGGATTTGTGAAATTCGATCTGCTCGCATCACAGATACAGGCGATCAATCCCCTTCTCATAGTCATATTCATTCCGTTATTTAGTTATGTGCTGTATCCGTTAATAAATAAATTCTTTCCATTAACAGCGTTAAGAAAAATAACCATTGGAATGCTGCTTGCCGGCTTTTCGTTTGTAATAGTTGCATTAGCGGAAACGACAATAATGGGCGGAGGAATGCCCAGCATACTCTGGCAATTTTGGGCATACTTTATACTTACAATGGCGGAGGTAATGGTTTCAATAACAGGACTTGAATTCTCCTATACACAATCACCCAACAGCATGAAATCATTCATCATGGGATTGTGGCTGCTTTCGGTTTCACTTGGAAACGGAATTACAGCGATCGTGAATGTCATCATTGTGAATGCGGACGGAACATATAAACTTAACGGGTCAGAATATTTCTGGTTTTTCGCGGTACTGATGTTCGTTACCGCTGTAGCATTTATATTCATGGCAATGCGTTACAAAGTTGAGAATTACATTCAGACAAGAGATACTATTTCAAATCCTTTGCTGACTCAGAATTAAGATTTAAGCAATAATGATAATATAATAAAGAGGCACGAAGATGAACTCTCCGTGCCTCTTTTTATTACTAAAGAAATTAATTTTAATAAAACTAAAACCAAAACTATAATCCACCACATAGACCCATAGCTCACATAGTCAAACTTACTTCACAAACACTTTCACCGCCGTAGTCGGATCACCAAACACATCGTTACCATCCATCATGCTCATCTGGAACGGAAAAGCACCGGGTTCATTAGGTGACTTAACATTGAAATTAATAGTAACTGTTTCACCCGGAGGAACACTCTTCGGAAGTTCAACATATCCTACATTAAATGAATTAATTGTCGAAGCGATTATTTTCGGATCAACAAACACAAGCTTGAAATTATCTCTTGTCCATGTGGTACTTCCGGTATTGACCATTGTCACTGAAAATTCATAAGTCTGCCCCAGTGTCATTTCGCGTGAAATAATTTGTCCGCCGAAAACAGAGTTGTTAAATTTAGCTTCGTTAGTTCCTGAACCGACAACAGTAATTTTCATAGGTCTTGATCTTTCGCCGAAGTAATTATTACCGTTCATCATCACAAGCTGAAGTGTTTGCGATCCTGTAGTCGGCGCAGCAATATCAAATTGAAAAGTATAGGTCTGACCCGGATCCACACTTTGTCCGAGCCTTGTTTCTGACATACTCCAGTCAGTAGTGACGGTTTTGTCAACGGCATCATTAATTGTAACTATCTTATAACCGCTTTCATTATTGGGAAGCCAGGTTGTTTTACCTGTATTTCTTACTGTTACATTGACAGGATATTTTTGACCTGAGACCATCATTGCCGGTATCGACTGGGTTACAAATTCCGCGCTGAAATTAGGATCAAAATTACTCTCCATTGCGCCAACATTCACTAAAGTCCCCGGAGTAACATCTCCGAAGGGTTCGAAACCTTTTGCCATTGTCCATCTGCAGTTATACATCCCTGTTTGATCAGGGGCATAGACTTCGAAATTAAAGGTTACTTTTTCATCAGGACCTACATCATTTGGAAGGGTAACAGATCTGACACCCCAGACATTTGAGAGATACATATTGTCATTTTGCTCATATAGCGCAAGTTTGTAATCATCATCTGAGGACCAGTTTGAAGTGCCGGTATTAAGGAAAGTTACCAGGATTGAATATTTTTGCCCGTTTCTGAGATATTCAGGAATATTATTGTTCAACACAGACGATGTACCTTGTGACAATAACAACGCTGTATTTAAAAACAGAATTATGTTTAAGTATAAGATTTTTAATAGTTTTCTGTTGTACATAGTTTAAAGCTCCTTATATTAAATTAATAAAATTTATTATAAGAGTACAAATTTCAATTTCAATGCCACAAAATAGTAAAATTATGGATTATCTTTTTCACCGGGTGGTTTCCATAAAGAAAAGATCACTGAAGCTGCCAGGATCAAAGCTATTACGACAAGAGAAAATCCGATCGGGATTTTATAAAGATCAATTATCAGCATCTTTACTCCGATGAAGATAAGTATCATTGACAGACCGATCTGCAGATAATGAAACTTGTGCATTAGTCCGGCAAGGGCAAAGTAGGTGGTACGTAAGCCGAGGATCGCGAATATGTTTGAAGTGTAAATAATGAACGGATCATTTGTGATCGCGAATATTGCGGGTATCGAATCGAATGCAAAGACAAGATCCGTAAATTCAATTGACAGCAATACAACCAGCAGCGGTGTGGCAAACTTCTTTCCGTTTTCATAAATAAAAAATTTTCCCTCGTGGTAATCTTTTGTAACCGGGAAAAACTTCCGGAATGTTTTAATCAGAAAATTATCATCGGGCTTGATATTCATATCAGTCTGGAAAGCCATTTTAAAACCGGTGTAGAGGAGGAATGCGCCGAAGATGTAAATTATCCAGGAGAACTTGGCAACCATCACCGAGCCGACTGCTATCAATGCCGCACGCAGTATCAAAGCTCCTATCACACCCCAGAATAAAACTTTGTGATGATATTTATCCGGGACTTTGAAATAAGAAAAAAGCAGCACGAATACAAAAATATTATCAATGCTCAGTGATCTTTCAAGAACGTAACCGGTGAGATACTCCAGAGCTTTCTGTTTTCCAAATTCGAAATAAATGAATGCATTAAAAAGAAGAGCGAGAATTACCCAGATGGCACTCCAGATGAGCGCTTCCTTAATTTTTATTATATGCGTCTTGCGCTGGATCACACCAAGATCCAGAGCGAGCATCAGAAGTATAAAGATATTGAATGAGATCCAGAGGATCAGTTCGTAGGACATTTACCTTTTCGAATGTGATTTGAAATTGTGAAATGAAGGATTTGACAATGAATCCTTTACGCAAGATAATTTTAAGTAGTTAACAAACAAACTCATTTTTTCAGTTTCATCATTTCATCAATTGTAAACAAAGCCCAGCCATGATGTGCGACTTCACTTTCTCCCGGCAGATCATTCAGACCAAACCACTGAAAAGTTTCTATATCTTCCGAAGGTTTAACTTCCGGCAGTTCATCAGCTTCAGCTTTATAATGAAAGATCAGATGCCATGAATTATCATTTCCGGTAAAAGATTCGAAATGGTCGATTTTAGGACAAAGGTTAATGTTAAACTGCTCGGATAAGATCCTTATCGCGGCATCATCAGGATGTTCGGATTGGGCAAGCAGATCATCCGGAATGAACCATCCCTTTTGATGATCATATTTATTCTTATCACGGTATTTAACAAGAAGAATATTTTCTTTTGAAATAATTGCAACATCAATTACGATTTTGCATTCAGCCATTTCTGTAAAATTTAATGATCATTATGGAGTTGCTTTAGAGATAAAAGTCAGGACATTATTGAAGACAATCAACAGATCAAAAGAATCGACGATCCTGTCACCATTCAGATCAGTTTTATGATTACCCTGCAGATAACCCAAAAGATCATTCATTGTATTAACATTATCCGAGGCGTCAACAAATCCATCCTGATTTACATCCGCGCTGTAAATGCAAAACTTACCTACCTTGTTCTTGAGATTATTTCCGAACGCCTGCGAAATGGAAGATGTAAAATTGTAACTGACGGTTGATCCTGCGGTAAAAGCAACTCCTCCGTTCTTGCTCCATGTTTCCAGACAATTCCGTCCTTTGACAGCAATATAATAATTTCCAGTCGGAAGATTACTGAATTTAAATATACCAGTGAATGATACCGAATCAATAATTGCCTTTGCAGAATCCTTTAACGTATATGGATAAACATTACTTCTTAATAGAACTGTTAATGTATCTCTTATATTCATCTTTGCAGTTGCAGTATTGTAATAACCTTCAATGATTGCGGTAAGATTCAGTGTCGTGGGAGCATAATTTGAAATTGGAAAATCATGGAATGACAAAGCCCCGACCTTTTTGGAATTTCTCATGAACGGTCCTTCATAAACAACTGAGTCATCGTGAGTCCATACAGTGGGAAGATAAGTGATCTTAGTTGCAGTTGCAGTATTTATAAGCTGAAGCTTTAATGTATCTCCGGATATGATCCCGGTGGAAATATTACCAAACATTCCGTCGAGGTAAAAATAATTTTTCATGCTCTGACCAAGAGTATCAGCGGGCCATGAAGCTATTTTTGAGTTATCAAACAAAAGGCGAATCTCTTTTTTCAGCGAGTTGGTATAATAAGCTGCCCTGATGTTAGGCGGACGCATGTCAGTAGTATCGGCGGTAGAATAAAAAAATTTGCTTAGCGGCTTGAACACCATTGCAGCAAGTACCTCGTAGCCGGTATTAGCGTAATGGCATCCTTCATAGAAAGGCAGTCCTGCAGTTGAGACCAGCTCAATGTTCGAAAATTTAACCGGAAGCTTTCTCTGACTTTCCCTTAGCTGGCTTGCATACATTTCAGAGCAGCAGGGTCTTGTCTGAAATAAAAAAATTTTTTGAAAATTCGGATAATCTGTCTTCCATGAATTATAAAGTGTTTCGAAATTTGCAGCATAATTCACCCAGCTTGTTGTTCCGTTGGATTCTCCCTGATACCAGAAGATGGCTTTGATGTTATTGTTAAGACCGGATTTTTTCACGCGGTACAAAAGCTTACCATAAACAGAATTAAAGTCTGTCGGATTTGAATTGTTACGGAGATTTAATTCTATCGTGCTTCCGGCTTTTCCTCCATTGATGATACAGGTAGGAATTCCGTATGTTTCCTTAATTAATTTCTGAAGACGCAGTCCCCATACTCCTACATTACCCGGACCTGCCCAGTCACCACCGCTTCCGTCAGCTTTTGAAACAACCCAGTTTGTATCGGCACCGTTGTAAGGATCACCGTTCCAGTTCCCGGTTTGTATTCCGAATGATCTGCAGAATTCGTTTTTGTATGTCGCATAAGATGATGTTGGATGTGAATTAGATTGTCCGCTGAAAACATACGCGTCTCCGCAAACCACACTGTCAGCGGTTTTAAGGAGAGTGCTTACTGTCAGTACTTTAGAATACAGCTTGAATTTATACTCGGATAATTCGGAATGTATCTTCTGGCTGATGGAGAAGTTTGCAACGCTTAAGATATAGCTTAGCTTTACAGCTTTTCTTTTCAGGTAAATATTGTTTCTGTACACTTCAACAAACATTGAGTCTACGCCTAATGAGAGTATTGACCCGGCAAAGGTAACTGCAGCGGAATCCTGATTATCACGGGCAACGAACTGAAGGTTTACCGGCTGCTGGGTATAGTTAATTACCAGGCTTGAAGTTTCCGTCGGGTTGTTATTGGAGGCATAGGATGGAACAAAAGTTAATGCAATGAGAATTGCAACATGAGTTAACATCAAAAATGTTTTCATACATAGATCTTACCAAGACTTCTTATTTGGGGTAAGAAATGGGAAATTTAATATTGGAATAAGGATATGAAGTGAATATTAATTACCGTTTTAATGGTAAAAATTAATCCTTTCTGGTCGAGCTTTTAAATTTAAATCGGAAGCATCAAGATAGAAATAATATTAACAAAACAAAATATAATTGCCTTTGAGAATAAAATTTATTTGAGTCAATACAGAAAACAGACAGGCAACTTTTCGCTATATCTTTCCAATTGTTAAAAAGTTTTCCCGAAACAAGTAAGCATCATTACAATGGCGATGGGTGAATTTGTTTTTAGTGGTAATAAAAAGACAGAGTAACTGTTTCCCAAAAACTATTAATAAAAACAGTTCAAGGTTTGGATTACAATATTTTATGCAGAAATAAAAATTGAGAAACGGAATTTGAAAGAGATAAATTCTTTTCATAGTATTCTTCCTTAGTGAAATTAAAAACATATTGGGGATATTAGCTTTTACATACTTAATAACTTTACAAAGCTACGAGTATCAGTCAGCACTTCAAAATGATTCCATGTCAGGTAACAGCGGTGTATATTGAAATGAAATTAAAGCAATGAACAGAACAGTGTAGATTTTACTCATATTGCATACTCCTTTCAGTATTTTGGTTGAATTAAGATAAATTAATTATAATGGAAATTAAATTTAATTAAGCCGGATTTGAAATAATTTGTATCATTGCATAATTACAAAACAATAAAATAAAACAGCCGAAAAGATTTTATCTCTCCGGCTGTTTTTATTTACAATTATGAATTACAATATATACCTTACTCCTCATACTCACCTCTACTTATGATACTCATAATCAACATACTCACCTTTAATTATGAAACCCATACTTACCATACTCACCTGACTTCAAGTCACGGACGTATCACACTCACAAAATTATTCGAATTGTTATATGCAATTACCAGATCAGTTACATCGACAAAATTATCTCCTGTCAAATCTGTATTTACATACCCTGATATAAAATTGTTTCCATCATTAAAAATATTTACAATATCAGTAACATCAACGGTTGCATCCTGATTTATATCACCGCTGTAGTTTGCATATCTGACGGGTGAAGCATCTACATTCTTCAGATTGTTTCCATAAGCCTGCGCAGAAGAAGTTATCAGACTATAATTTATTGTGCCGCCCGAAGTATAGCCCACAGGATTTGTGCTCCATGTTTCAATTGTATTTCTGTGCGTGACAACAACATAATAATTTCCGGTCGCAGCATTCATCATATTAAATGAACCTGTAAATGAGACATTATTGATAACTGATTTTGTAAAATCAACTACTGCATAAGGTGATGATGAATTTCTTAAAGTAACTGTTGCTGTGTCAGAAATGCTCATCTGATTTGATGAAGCATCATAGAATCCTTCGAATATTGCAGTCAGATTTATATTTCCAAAATGATTAATTGTAACATTGACAATATTTGACAGATCTGAAATATTTCCGTGAATATCAACAGCCGCAGTCTGATAGTTATAGGTTGAATCTTCAAGTGCAGTTGCATCATTGTAATCGCTGTTGACAGAAGTTGCAATCTGAATTCCGTCTCTGTAAATAATGTAATGATGGAGATCTGCTTCAAGATTTTGATTCCAGTCAAGAGCAACATAACTTATGAGAGAATTGGCACTTAAGTTTTGCGGAGCGAATGGTGCAAGATTATCAACACTATATCCTGACATAATATTTGATCTCCAGTATTGATTTGGATCGGAAGTTTGTGCAGTGATCCGGAAGAAAGTTGTGCCGGAATTGCCGTTCATTGAATCATTTAAAGTTGGTGCAGGATAAAAATACTGAGGATTCTTTGTAGCGGGAATAGTTGTGACTGTATTCCATGCAAATCCTATGGAACCGGGCGGAAGACTTCTTTCGATAAGATAACCGGTAATTATATTTTGTCCAATGACATCATATCCGCTTCTTGCCCAGCGAAGATTTGCGAATCCGCCCTGATCAAAAGGAACATCTTTTGCTGACATAATTGATGGTTTCACTGAAGGTGATGACGACTGATAAATATATGCTCTTCCTACAGCTGTATTATAAAAGTTTGCTCCAACAATAACATCGGAATATCCGTCACCATTCAAATCTCCGGCTGCCGATACTGAAATTCCAAAATTATTGGTAGCCGCCTCACCAGTCATAGTAACATCAGCATTATTATTCATTGCTGCACCACCGTAATATATGTATGCTCTTCCGGTGCTCGAAGTATATCCATAAGCTCCGACAATCACATCCGAGTATCCGTCACCGTTTACATCTCCTGATGATGATACAGAATATCCAAAAAGAGTATTTACTGCTTCACCGGTCATTGCAAGATCAGCAACATTATTCATTGCTGTACCACCGTAATATATATATGCTCTTCCTGTATTCGAAGTATATCCATAAGCTCCGACAATCACATCCGAGTATCCGTCACCGTTTACATCTCCTGATGATGATACAGAATATCCAAAAAGATTACTTACAGCTTCACCTGTCAGAGTAACATCGGCAATATTTTCCATTGCAGTGCCGCCAAAGAAAATGTATGCTCTTCCTGTGGACGTGCTATATCCATAAGCCCCGGCAATCACATCGGAATATCCGTCACCATTCACATCTCCCGCTCCTGCGACTGAAAATCCAAAATAATTTACTGCTCCTTCACCTGTCATAGTAACATCAGCAACATTATTCATTGCAGCGCCGCCGAGATAAATGTATGATCTACCTACATTTGTATTGTAGGTGGGTGACCCGACAAATACATCAGAATATCCATCACCGTTTACATCTCCGGCTCCGGAGACTGATTGTCCAAATTGATAGTTCAGAGCTTCACCTGTCATAGTAACATCAGCACCATTATTCATAGCTGCTCCGCCATAATAAATGTATGCTCTTCCTGTATAAGAATTGTATTGAACAGCTCCGACTATAACATCTGCATATCCGTCTCCGTTTACATCTCCCGAACCCGATACTGATTGTCCAAAAGAAGTTGAAGCTTCACCTGTCATGGTAACATCGGCAACATTATTCATTATTACTCCGCCGTAGTATATGTATGCTCTTCCTGTATTTGAACTGTACGAAGGAGCTCCTACAATCACATCAGAATATCCGTCGCCATTTACGTCTCCCGCTGATGAAACTGAAGCTCCAAAATAATTAGCCGATGCTTCACCAGTTACGCTAAGATCCGGAATATCTTCACCTGACATAGTGTTTGTATAAACATAAGCTCTGCCAGTACTTGCATTATACGCAATAGATCCGATGATTACATCAGAATATCCGTCTCCGTTTACATCACCTGCTTCTGAAACTGAAAATCCAAAATAATTACCGGTTCCTTCACCACTCAAAGTATTATCTACAACATTATTCATTACAGTCCCGCCATAAAACAAGTATGCTCTTCCTGAAGATGCACTATACCCGTTGGCACCAACAATCACATCAGAGTATCCATCACCGTTTACATCTCCGGCTCCGGAGACTGTAGATCCGAAATCATTGTTAAAAAATTCACCTGTCAGAGTAACATCTGCTGTGTTGTCCATTACAGCGCCGCCGTTGAACAAATATGCTCTACCGGTAGATGTAGCATATTCACTAGCACCTACAATCACATCTGAATATCCATCACCGTTTATATCTCCTGCACCAGAGACATCATTTCCGAAATGAATGTTTATTGCTTCACCTGTCATAGTAACGTCGGCAATATTATTCATTGCTGCACCTCCTAAGTAAATGTATGCTCTTCCTGTATTTGAACTATAATTGACAGCACCAACTATTACGTCAGCATATCCGTCACCGTTTGCATCTCCTGCACCTGAGACTGAAAATCCAAATTGAACGTTTGCAGCTTCACCTGTCATAGTAACATCAGCAACATTATTCATTGCAGCACCTCCGTAGTAAATGTATGCTCTTCCTGTATATGAACTATACCTGTAAGCCCCGATAATCACATCAGAATAACCGTCACCGTTTACATCTCCTGCTCCAGAGACTGAATATCCGAAATTGTTGAATGAAAATTCACCTGTCATAGTAACATCAGCCACATTATTCATTGAAGAGCCACCGAAGTATATGTATGCTCTTCCTGCAAATGAACTATATGCCCAGGCACCGACGATCACATCCGAATATCCGTCACCGTTCACATCTCCTGCTCCTGAGACTGTAGATCCGAAATTATTGCCCGCAACTTCGCCTGTGAGAATTACATCTGCAATTGTATTCATAATTAAACCTCCGTAATATATATATGCTCTTCCGGCATTTGCTCCTGCTGCATCATTATAGGGAGCACCGATAATTATGTCATCATATCCGTCACCGTTCACATCTCCGGCTGATGAAACTGAATAACCATACTGGTCATTACTGTTAAATCCATTAAATACTTTCTGTTGCATTGCATCACCTTCATCAGGTATAATGCGGTTTCCGTTTTCATCATGAAGACTATTCAGCCAGTCTTTTGTAACTCCGGTTGGGAGTGAATCGCTTTTATTAGTTTGATTACTTTGCGAAGTAACTTCCTTCGGAATAAATGAATTTGTGTTTTCCGACTTGATCCAGTTGGCTTTGGAAATTATTGTAAAAGAAAAAAGCATCATGATAATTACCGGGATGCTTTTTGAAGAGTATGAATTCTTCATATCTAAGGGGGTTAATTTATGAATGAACAAAGTAGACAGAATTAATGAATATAAAAACTACAAAGCCAGTTTTTATGACTTGAAATAAAAGTGCCGTCCAAAATAATTTTCATCAACACTTAAAGGTTTTAAACTAATCAGCAAACAGGATAATCATTATTGTTTTTAAAAACGATTAACATAAATTTAATTGTTAATTCTTTTTTCTTCTCTAATTAGTCTTCGAGTAGTCTCAAGCTGCATCCGAACTATTACAACGCCCTGATATAAAATTCTAATGTCTTATCAGTAGTATAATTCAGATTTGTAACTTCAAGTTTGTAACTGTTACTGTTTGCATAGACGGAATTATTATAAAAACAAATAACATTATCTCTGCAAATGTTTTGATTAATGTTTTCATTTTATTTTTTGTTTTAAAATTTTTTAAAATTTTGCTTATTAAATATTACCACTATTTAACCACTAACTGCCTGAGATCTTCTGCTTCTAATCAATTTGTATTTTCCATTTTCATTATTTTTAATGTTTTAAATTTTTTAATTACCGCAAAGAATACAGCCATACGAATCCTTGCTAACTTAGTAGAGAACTTATGTCTCTCGTTCTTTGCGGTAAATTTAATATTTACTATTTATGGCGTTACTGCACTTACAAATTGAGATGCATTATTGTATGCATAAACCAAATCTGTCACATCAACAAAATCATCACCGTTTAAATCTGTTGGTAAATATCCTGATTCAAAATTACTTGCAGAATTATAAATCTGAACTATATCACTCGCATCCACTGTTCCATCCTGATTTGAGTCTCCTGTATAAATTCCAAAACTTACAGGTATAGCATCTATCTGAACCATATTGCTTCCATATGACTGCGATGCTGCTGTTGTAAAATCGTAATTCATATTTCCTCCCTGTGTATAAGTTGCACCTCCGGTTTTGCTCCATGTTTCAATGCTGTTGCGGTGTATGATTTGTATATAGTATGTTCCCGTCGGAGCATTTGCAAAGCTGAAACTTCCTGTAAACGTCGAACTGTCTATCACAGCTTTTGATGAATCTATTTTCTGAAATGGGGAAACATTACTTCTCAAATATGCGCTTACTGTATCATTTCTATTCATTGAATTTGAGCCGGCACTATAGAATCCTTCCAAAGCTAATTTAATATTTATTATTCCCGGTAAACCCGCGCCAACGTAATGTGAAGTCGAATCTGTGAGTTTAAAAACATTTCCGTTTAACAATGAGGATAATGTAGTATAGTATCCTTTGTTAGCAATATTTTTCCATCTTAAGTTTAAATTCCCTGCAAATGAAGAAGTAGTTGTTGTCAATTTCATTCGCATGATTCTTGTGCCGCTGCCGGAAGATAAAATCACAGGAGCATTTGATATTGGAAATGGAGCGTTGCATGCCAATCTTAATTCGTCATTCTTTACATTCGGACTTCTCGGCTGTGATGCTGTCGGTAAGTCTGAACTTCCGGGAACAAAACTAAAACTCAACGTTCCACCGTTTGCATAAGCCGGATCAAATTTGAAAAAGTATTGAGCATTTAATAATACTAAGCTTGTTGATCCGGGATTAGTATGTTTAATGTAAATATCAAACTCGAGAGAATTCGGATTTGTCAGAACAAAATTTGTTGCATTCAGAGTGTATGTCGGATTCGTTGCATAGCTTACTCCGGACAAACTTATTAACGCTGCAATTACTATTATTATTTTATTTAAGTGTTTCATTTTATTTTTTTTATTTAAAGTTTTTTGAATAGTTCTAAAAGTTTTTAAATTATGGACATGTACATGATTGTCCTGTGGAAACATCATAATCAGAAGCTACTGTAAGGCTTGGAGGTCTGTTAATATAATTTGTTCCAACCGGTACTACGTCAACGGTTGCAAAAAATTGAATAGCTTTGCAGACAATATCCAGATCGTCACAGTTTGTAAAACCATCTCCGTTAAAATCTGTAATGACTCCTGTTGACGGGATTCCCATCGGATATCCGTAAGCTGCACAGGTAGAATTAGTCATCATGTTATCAAGATCAAATGAACCGATATATCCGTCATTATTAGTATCACCGTTATAAATATAATTTTTGCATCCGCAGGTTTTTGTATTTCCGTTATATGCCTGTGAAGCTGATGTTGTGAAATCATAATTTAAATAACCGCCTGAGGTTAATTCCCCTCCATCTTTGCTCCATGTTTCAAATGCACCCGGATAAGTTATCTTTATATAAAATTTATGACCAACCGGCAGAGTTAAAACTCCCGGACAATTTACTATAGTAGTTCCTGTTACACTGAAAAAATCTGTAGCCGGAGGAATAGTTGAAGCCAAAGGTGTAGCCGAAACTGTCTGCCCGGCAGCATTGCATTCCCAAATCTCAATTGTCAGATGTTTTGTATAAGCATCAGGAACAGGAATTCCGTCAATGTAAGCTTTAACTCTTATTGTTCCGTTGAATGTAAAAGGAGTTGATTCATCTGCACCCATGTAAGGTGTTGTAGGGCTTCTTCCTGCAGTCAGATCAAAATCGCCTAATATTGTCAAACCCGCTATTCCAATTAAATCATAGTCTCCTATGGATGGACCTGCTAAATGTAAATCACCGTTTGCAGCATCAACAAAATTTACATCCTTGAAAATAGTATTTTGTTCGTTCGGAGATACAGCGCATTGATATTCCGTTAAACTTGTATATGAAGTATTAACCCATCTTGCAACTTCTCCGGAAGACCAGTAGCAATTGTAATCAATATTCTTTGTTAATAAATTAAAATTTGTTAGTGAAGCAACATTCCAATTTATAACACTATAAGCAGCAGTTCTTTTATTTACTGAAATATTATTTTTTTGATTATATACGCAACCGGCTAAACCACCAAACGATCTTATGCCGGAAGTAAAGTCAGGATTTGAATATCCTAAATACTGTCCGAAAATATAAATAGAATTGTAATAATTATTTATAGTAACTGAGTTGTTAAACATTTGTGATAAAATTCCATCAATGTATGGAACATTTGAATTTCCACCTAGACTTATAAAATTATTGCTTACATCAACCGTTGTGATACTTGACCCTGTTGATGCTGGATAGGAGTTAACTTCTATTCCTACAATATTATAGGGAGTGTTGGCAAAATTTAATTTATAAATTTTATTTTTAATGATTTTATTATTTATGCCAACTCCTCTTAATAATATTGCATTGAAATAACTATTGCCGTTTACCGTTGAGGTGTTGAATAGTTGATTACTTTCAATTGTATTATCTCTTGAATTGATATCACCGAAGATTCCCGTTTGTGTGCAATTATTAATAATATTTTTGAGAATTATACTTCTGTCATTTGTATAGAACGAATTACCATATACATTTATACCGCATCTTGCTTCTGTAATCAAACAACCTTCCACTTTATTGTCATTGTTTCCGCCTTTACCTGGGTTAGAAGTTGTTATCTCAATTGCGTTAGCACCGGTTGTAAATCCGTTGTTGGGTATATTGCAGCTGATAAATTTTATAAAATTATTTATAGCTCCGTTAGATAAATTTACGCAACATGTTGCTGCAGTTTGATTTCTGTTTGTAATTGTCAAAGCTATCGAACCTGTCTGATTTATTCTTCCGTCTATTGTTACATTATCAGCTTCATCAAGTACAATTACTTTTTCTGTACACGTTGAAGCACTTACCGAAACAATTGCAGTTGGTTTAATTAAACAACTTGTAAAAATTCCACCTTTTAAAACTGCGTTTGCCGGCTCGATAGTATTATTGTTAATATTAATAGTTAATGCTTTGCCGCTGTATACACCGCCTAAGTTTATAGCTTTAAATGCTTCAAAAAGATTTACGAAATTATTGGTTGTAGAATTATAAGTAACAGAAACATTGGATGAACTTGTTGGAATAAACGAATCAACAGCATATGTTCCTGTGATTTTTTTTGCCAAAGTTCCAACATATGCACAAACTTTTGTGTAGTATCCAATGCTAGTTCTCCATGTTAAATTTAAATTTCCGGAAAAGTAGCAAGCTGTGGTTTGCAATCTCATTCTTACTATTTTAGTACCATTACCGGTTTCAGATATTTCAGTACCATTTCCACTACCCGCTGGAAAAAAAGTAGATACCCTTAGTTGGTTGCTGAATATTGAAGGGCAGGATGGTATACTGCTGTTAGGTAATTCTGAAATATTTGAACCGGTTGATACTGTATAAGTTAATGTTCCTCCATTTGCAAATGCTGTATTAAAATTAAACATATACTGACCCATGTTGTATTCAAAGTTTGAAGAACCGCCACTCGTATTTCTCATATAAATTTCAAATTCCAGGATATTTGCAGCAATGTAATTAAAGTTTTTTACGCTTAATGCATATGTTGGATCTGTTGAATAACTATATTTCGAGATAAACAAATTTACCAGTATTACTGCTGTATAAAGAATTAATTTTTTCATTTTATAAATTGTTTTTAATTTTTGAATTTATTTTTAATTTTTATAAATAAGAGCAAAGTAAATTTGAGAGAATGCTCAAATCAGTTGCGTCTACAAAGCCATCATTATTCAAATCTGCCTGACATGATTCAGAACAAGAAGATGTTACTTCATTATCACAAATTATCATATCCTCTATATCTACAACTCCGTCACCATTTACATCTCCGTATATCGAAGGCATAAGCAAATTCGTTTTGATAGCAATATTACTCTTTGATTCATTGTTAAATTCTGATTTCATTCTCACACTTTCCGGTGTGCTTTTTGTTGTATAGCCGAACGAACTGAATACGACTAATACCAGAATTAGTAATAAATTTATTTTTTTCATTTTGGTTTTTTGTTTTAAGTTTTTTTGGTTAATGTTTTTTAATCTTATTTCTCTGTAACTTTGAATAGTATTTATA
>Ga0163153_10000196_pt1 | contig 106125 bp, 111 predicted proteins | sample OliLakLV19MP6IB1_FD_148629 | JGI IMG/M metagenome (GOLD analysis project Ga0163153, IMG submission 148629) | Freshwater microbial mat bacterial communities from Lake Vanda, McMurdo Dry Valleys, Antarctica - Oligotrophic Lake LV.19.MP6.IB-1 | ecosystem: Environmental > Aquatic > Freshwater >...
CGTCGCTACCTCCTTCGTTTAGACTTCGGAGGTCAAGAAAGCTATGGCGGACAGGCTTCTCATCCTACATCTCTGACATAAATCCTCCATAGCTCCGACGTAAAGCCGGAGCGACGGAGGATGGTGCAGGGTGTGTCCCACAATTGGAACACCTTGCTACCTAGTTTACTACGTTTAGTGGATATGCTTGAGGAATTGGGATGTGGCTGTTCAGAGTCTTAATAAACCTGATTGTGTGTACCAATATCGATGAAGATTATCTTGTCTTTAAGTTCAATATAAATAACACGAATATCGCCCGTTATAGAAAAGGCTCGTCTACCCTGCATGTCTCCAGTAAGAGCATGGTCGTTCAAAGGTACACCGCGCTTCCCTTCTATAAACATGCCGAGGCGTTTTTCATATTGAGTTACCAGTTTTTGATCTTTAGCAATGCGCTTTACAAAGCTTTTCGTAAACGAACGATATGGTTCAATTCGCTTCACGTTGCAGGAATTCCGTCATGCTTTTAGCATCAGTGAAGCTAGGAAGTCCACCAGCCTCAGATGCACTGACTGCTTCGGCCGTCCACGTATTTAGGCGTGCAGCTGCTTCAGCTGAAGGTTGCCCCCAGTCGTCAGCATCAAGTTCTACTCGTCGTCCGTCAACAGCAGCCTTAATGATAACTCGTAAATACGCTTGTGCGGAGTCAAAACCAAGTTGTTTAGCTTTAATCGTAAACTCTTTACGAAGCTTCGGGTCTAAAGGTACATGTATCGTAGATGTGTCGCTCATACAGATAGGATATCAAAAAGTAATAATCATGTCAATACTAAGCTTAAGAACTTTACGGTATGTGGGATTCGAACCCAAATTATCAGATGTAGAATCATCAAATAATACAAAAGACGCTCAATATTCGATACTGGCGTCTCTGTTAACTTTTGTGGTGCAGGGTGTAGGATTCCCGCCGTCGCTACCTCCTTCGTTTAGACTTCGGAGGTCAAGAAAGCTATGGCGGACAGGCTTCTCATCCTACATCTCTGACATAAATCCTCCATAGCTCCGACGTAAAGCCGGAGCGACGGAGGATGGTGCAGGGTGTAGGATTCGAACCTACGAAGGCATAAGCCGAGAGATTTACAGTCTCTTGTGTTTGACCGCTTCACTAACCCTGCATTGTGTGGAGCCACCTGTCGGATTCGAACCGACGACCTTCACTTTACAAAAGTGTTGCTCTAGCCGCTGAGCTAAGGTGGCAAAACTAGGTGTGTCTGATGTACTTTTCTCTTCTCCAGCCCCTGCCACTTCCTTTGTTTAAGTTTCTGAAACTAGTAGTTAGGGAGTGGCAGTTTGGACAAAGTAGTCGTAAATTGTTTTCAGCGTTATTATCCGAATCTCCGTCTATGTGGTCAATCTCTAAAGGTATGTTGCCGCTTAGATTATTTATTTGCCCCCAACCACACTTGGTACAACGGCTAGCATATTTTTGAAAAATATAACGACGTATGTGCCCAGAGATGTTCTTTGTCCGTATGCCACGCGCACCGTTAGCCTTGCCTTGCTTCCACAGATTAATGTACTCATGATAGGCATTATCAGCCTGACATTTATTCGAACAATACTTGAGTGAAGGAGGGCTTAGCCGATTTCCACAGTGAACACAGGCTTGCATGCTATGAGTATAGCATCGTTGTAAAAGTGTCTGAGGACAGCCTAGTCATTGACTATTTAAATGAACTTATCTCGAACAAGATACCAAAAAAGTGTAGCAAAACAGAGGTCAAATAACAACCTTACGAGGGCGTAAGATGCGTCTAGGCCGGCCGGCTGGCACGACTAACCGGCTGAGTCTATCCCGTAATTGATCGGCTTCGGCTGCCATACCCAAATCATCGTAGACCTTGATGAGAATACTGTAGGTCTCTTTGTTTGGCTCCAACTCGACAGCACGTTCTAACTCCCGAACCATGAATTTGTCGTTGCCGAGTTTCTCCAGAACTTTGGCGTAGGCAATGTGCCGGGCTGCCAGATTATCTTCGAGTTTTAATGCTTGTTCAAAGGCTATGGCAGCCTTTTGGTAATTCTCGGTTTCATAGTAAATAAGGCCAAGATTATGCAGGCTGGAAGATGTTGATTCAATACTCGATGCTATCTCGAAGCAGTCAATGGCGTCCTTGTACTCCTTCTGCTTGGCATAGAGAATACCAAGACGGTTGTAGGCAGCGGCATTACGCTCGTCAATCTTTAGAATAGTGAGCAATGCCTTTTCTGCACGCAAAAATCGGTTTTCACGCATTCCCTGATGTGCGATGTCCCACAATTTACCTAATTTGTCGCTAATCCGTAGCGGTAGCGCCGATAACTCTTCATCACGCAGTTGGGCACCACGTACAGCCAAAAATCCGAAACCTAACACTAGAACTAGTTCTAACATAATTTTCCTAGTATATAGGACTTTCGCACTTTTGTGCAGATAACAGAGTCTATCTGAGTAAGGCGAGAACTTTCAGATTTCTGGAGGGGTAGCCATAGCTACATCGACAGAAAGATGGAAGTTTGTAGCCACTCAGGGAGGGTATGAAACTGTAGAAAGATGCGAAAGTCCTATATACCAATTATTTACACATTAAGCATTAGGTCTGTTAGGTATAGCTTGGGATTGGCATTGGCAGCTAACGCTCGTTGAATTTGTGTAACTTTTTGAAGTGATCGATGCCAACGCCTTAACTGCTTGGTTTGGTGTTTGCTACTCGCTTGCGTCAGCGCAGCATGACACACTAGTACTAAGGCTTGTAGTAAATTAGTTGTTGATGATTTATCTTTGGTAAATTTATCAATGCCTTGCAGGCGTTCAAATAGAGATCCAGCCAACAACTGCTTAGCTATATTGATATGTTCAACAAGGGGATGGCTGGTATCAGCCACAAGTAGCGCATGCATAAGACCGACTTGGCCTTCGCTTATATAAAACGCCTTTCGAATGGCGGTTTCCTTGAAGTCCTTAGCTGCAAAATAGTCCATCAGTGACTCTTGGCTGGGTGTTTTGATATGGATAGCCTGCACACGTGAGCGGGTGGTTGGCAGAAGTGTCACTGCCGAAACAGTCGTAAGTATAATAATGGTGTCCATCGGGGGCTCCTCAAGTAGTTTTAAAAGAGCGTTCTGGGCCTCAATGGTGAGCCGATCGGCCTGTTCTATAATTAAAATACGTCGAATTAGTTGATCACCAAGCGTTTTCAGACGCATAAATCGTTGGACATCACGGATAGCATCAATAGATATGGCGTTGTTGTTAGGTCCAAGGTGTCGAAAAAAGGGATAGCTGATTATTTTTGTAGTATCTACCTTCAATATTTCCGCAGTGATATGAGTGGCTAGAGCCCCCTTACCCGCGCCCTCGGCGCCTTCAAGGAGGATAGCGTGACTAGGTTTGCTTATAAAGCGGTTTACCGCCAGCTTAGTTTGGGGATGTAGTATGAGATCCCTCATGTGGCCTTCATAAATTCTACAAATTCTGTTGGCAATGGAACCTTAAATATTTTGCGATCTCTATTTGGCAGTGTAATCTCTAACGAAAACGCATGCAGGTACAATCTCGTTGCAACCTCTCCACCGTACAGACTATCCCCTACTATGGGGTAACCAATCTGCTTTAGGTGAACACGAAGCTGATGTGTTCTGCCAGTTTGAGGAACAAGTTTGATGAGGCTATAACGACTATTCGTTTCACTGGTTTCGTAGGCCGTAATGGCAGCTTTACCATTTGCACCAGCCCGAAAAGTTTGGGGTTTTTTGGGGTTTCGTTCTATCGGCATATCAATAATTGCTTCTGGTGGATCAGGGCTCCCTTGCACAATTGCTAGGTATGTCTTTTTGACTTTGCGGCCAGAAAATTGCTTCTGTAGCCAAGCCAGCGCCTCCGGGCTTTTGGCAGTAATCATAACACCGCTTGTGGCTCTATCGAGTCTATGAACAATACCTCCCCTGCCACCACTTTCAAGGCTGAGCCTTGAAAAAGTAGGATTGTGGTGTGATAGCCTTTGGTTGAGCCAGCTGGCGACTGTAGGCTCAGGGTTAAATGCACCCTTGCTGTGCGTTAGCACACCAGCAGGTTTATTGATAACTAATACATCATCGTCTTCGTACAACACTGGTAAATCGATATCTGGGATCTCATCTGGTCTAGTAGGATCGTAGACAATTTGTACTACATCGCCTTCATGGAGCCTGTAGCCTTGTTTTTCGGCCTTATTGTTGACCAGTACGTTCATTTGCCGGCAGAGCTTTTGTACGGATGCTCTACTTAGTTCAGGCAATCTCTCCACAGCAAAAATATCCAACCGCTTTTTAATATCTTCAGCGTAGATCGTAAACCGCTTCACGTCGATCTTAATCCCACCGCCTTTTGGACTTTTAAGAGAGTTTTGTGGGCTACTTTACTCATTGCCTCTTCATCCTGCTTGAGTTTTCGCAGCAAATCTTGCTCGTTGACCTGATATAACTTTTGCTGAAAACCTATTAGGAACTGTTTGACCTGTTCTGCCACTAGGACTTTAAGATCATCATACGAATCCTTGCCTTCCCACTCCTGGACGACACTTTGCAAGGTGGCACCTTGCAAAAGAGCTGAAATTTGCAGCAAATTACTGATACCGGCCTGCTTTACCCAGTCCAAGTGGATCGTACCAACGGAATCGGTTGTAGCGCTCATAATTTTTTTTGCGGCAGTTTCGGGCGAGTCGCTCAGCATTATAGTACCAGCCGGATCATCTACGCTTTTGCTCATCTTCTTTTCTGGATTTCGGAGACTACGGATTCGTACAGGTTCCTCGCGACCAATAAATTCCAACTGTTTAGTATTGTCTTCTGGCACAATGAACAGTTCACCGAATTTATTATTCATTCTTATTGCTAAATCGCGCGTAAATTCAACATGCTGTCTCTGATCTTCGCCTACTGGTACATACTTAGCACCATAAAGTAAAATATCCGCCGCCATTAATACTGGGTAGTTAAAAAGCCCAATAGAGACCTGCTCTTGTCGTTGAGATTTTTCTTTGAATTCAATCATTCGGTTGGCTTCGCCAAAATATGTAAAGCAATCTAATACCCAGGTCAGCTCGCTGTGGGCAGTAATATAGCTCTGGCGATAAATAAATGTGTCTGGGTCATTAATATCCAGCCCAGCGGTAACAAAAACCTTGAGGTTATCTAGGGTGTTTTGGTAAAGCTTGCCGTGATCAATCGGTGTGGTAAAACTATGTAGATCGGGAACGAACATATTAACCTGATAATCGCCAGCATGCTGCTTCTGTAACTCCACCATAGGCAAGATCGCCCCTAGATAATTGCCCAGGTGCAACTCGGCATTGGCCCTAAGGCCAGTTAAGACAACCTGTTTACTCATTACTCACATTCTACTGTATTTTCTTGGTTTGTCTCAATAATCAGCTCCGGATCAGGAACAAGGTGCAGCTGGTGGACTATTTCAACACACGTTCTACCATCGGTAACATCTCGTTCAATTCTTAACTCCATTAGTAGCGCTCTAGCTTTCTCTTCTTCCACCGAAAACTCCCCATAAATTTAAAAGGGGCTACATCGTCTACCGTTTTGTGAACTGGCGTTGTTTGCGAGCGCCCTTGAGACCAAACTTCTTGCGCTCTTTTTCGCGTGGGTCACGACCTAGTAGGTCTGCCCGACGTAGCGTTGCCCGAAGATCTTCGTTCATGGTAGCTAGCGCTTTGGCAATACCTAAAGTAATGGCATCAACTTGGCCATTTGAGCCGCCGCCTGATACCACCACGCTAACATCATACTTGTTGTTCTGCTCGAGTACAGTAAAAGGTCGCTGCAGTTGAGTTAGTAAGTATTTACTTGCGTCCAGATAGTCCTCGGCCGGTTTGCCATTAATCATAATCAGACCTTTGCCGTTTTGTAGACGTACACGTGCCGTCGCGCTTTTACGACGTCCTAGACCATAAAAATAATTATCTTTGGTCATGTTATTTACCTTCCTTTGCACTGAGTTTTGTTGGAGTGTCCAGTGAAATTGCCTTAGGTTTTTGCGCCTCATGGTGGTGGTTTGCATCGACATAAATTTTGAGTCGCTTCAATCGACCGGCACGTAGCTTGTTGACCGGTAACATACCACGCACAGCTTTATATATAATCTCTGGTGGGTTTTTAGCAAACCGGTCAGCTAAAGATGCTTCCTTTAGACCGCCTGGGTACTGACTATGTCGATAATATTTCTTTGCTCGCATTTTATTACCCGTAACAACCAGGTTTTGGACATTTATAACAATCACAAAATCACCGCCATCGACATGTGGTGTCACGGTAGGCTTGCCTTTGCCGATTAGTAAACTTGCAGCCACTGTAGATAACCGACCGAACGGTGTTTTGCTGGCATCAAGTATATACCACTCACGACTTACTTGGGTTGATTTTTGGCTATACGTTCGCATTAACGATCACCTCGTTTACCCGTTCGTTTTGGTGCCTCAACGTGACTTGTTGCTTTTACAGAACCTCCCTTGGGTAGACTTCCAGTTAAGGAGCGATTTTGCTCTGGTTTATCGTTGGTTTTGGGTTCCTGTGAGGCTTTGGATGATTTCGGATCCGGTGTTGCCTCTTGATCTTGTGCGTTAGTGTTATCGACAAAGCTAATACGTGCTAGCTGAGCATTGTCACCTCTCCTATAACCAATCTTTTCTATCCTAAGATGCCCACTGGTGCGACCTTTGAGCTTTGGCGCCAGTTCGTCCACAAGTTTGTGCGCACTCCCGACAGTTTGCAAGCTACCAAGAATTTGACGGCGATTATGTAAATCGGCTTTTTTGGCTTTTGTTATAAGACGTTCTACGTAGGGGACGACTGCTTTGGCTTTGGGCAAGGTAGTTTCAATTGATTCATGCTTGATGAGCGACTCGGCTACGCTTTGAATAAGTGCGATACGCTGATCACTCTCACGGTGAAATTTTTTGCCTTTATAGCCGTGCCGATGCATAATCTATAGTTCCAATTCGGCTAACTTTTCCTTAACTTCGTCCAGAGCTTTGTTACCAAAACCTTTGAGTTCGCGTAATTCTGTGTCGCTGAGACTAAACAAATCCTTGAGCGTATGGATGTCGTTGTTGACGAGGGCGTTGGTGGTGCGCGCCGACAAGTTGAGATCCTCAATCGAGGTCATGAGTTCAGCCGGCTCGTCATTATCATCCTCATTAGTACCTTGTTCTTTATCGCCAGCATCAGTCGCAGTAGTATCTACTCGGGTTTGTCCCGCGAGAGCAGTGTACTGGCTAACAAGAATGGCAGAAGCTTCCTCAAAAGCATCGCGAGGTGTGATGGTACCATCTGTGTCAATTGTAATCAACAATTTATCAAGGTCAGTCATTTGACCAACACGAGTGTTTTCTACCTTGTAACGTACCCGTAGTACTGGCGTAAAGATAGCATCAAGGCTGATCATGTCGGCATTTTTACGATTGGAATTTTCCTCTAGCGCATGGTAGCCGCGACCAGTTTCAACTATGATATCCATTACTAATTTGGCTTTGGTGTCATCCAATGTTGCAATGACCATTTCGGGATTGACTACCTCGACATCCGCGTTTAGTGTAATATCGCCAGCTTTAACCACACCTTTGCCTTGTTTGGTTAGACGGAGCGTTTGTGGCTCACTACTAAACAATCGAAACCGAACATTCTTGAGATTGAGCATAATTTCCACAGCATCTTCTTTGACATGGTCAACTGTAGTAAACTCGTGGGTTGCACCTTCGATTCTAAAACTGGTAATGGCAGCCCCGGCAATGCTCGAAAGTAGTACCCTCCGTAAACTGTTGCCTAGCGTCATACCATAACCAGTGTGCAGGGGTTCGATAGTAAAAGTATTAGATACTTTTCCGTGTTCGTCTACTTTGACGAGTCCTGGGGTATGAATTACTTTTGACATGTATTGCTCCTTTATTCCTTAACGTGAGTAGTATTCCACGATTAATTGCTCATTAATATCTGGCTCGGACTCTTCGCGGGTAGGCACACCGGTTATCATAATTTCAAACTTTTTACGATCAACCTTTAGCCAGCCCGGAATATCGTTGGGGCTAACTGGGCTGACATCATCAATTCTCTTAAAATATTCGTTTTGTTTACTGTGATCGCGTAGAGTAATCTGATCACCCGGTTTAGTACGAATAGATGGGATGTCAACACGCCGACCATTGACCATAAAGTGGCCGTGAGTAGCAAGTTGCCGCGAAGCTCGGCGGCTAACAGCCAAGCCACTGCGGTAGACGGCATTGTCCAAACGCCTTTCGAGTAGTTGTAGCAAAACTTGGCCCGATTCACCCTTTTGACGAGACGCTTCCTTCATAAGATTGCTAAATTGGCGCTCTAGTAAGCCATACAGGCGCTTGACCTTTTGCTTTTCGCGTAGCTGCAGGGAATATTGGCTGGCTTTATTACGTTGACCTCGACCACCTTGTCGACCACCTTGTTGCTGGCCGGGTGGGGCAGAACGTTTAACAAGCGCCTTGTGTGCCTTGGGATGCAAGGCGTAGCCCTCACGGCGACTCATTTTGACAATTGGCTGTATATCACGTGCCATAGTACTAGACCCTTCGTGCCTTTCGGGGGCGAACACCACCATGGGGAATACCAGTAACGTCCTTAATGCTTTCTACTTGGATACCAAGTGTCTGAAGGGTACGAACTGCCGCTTCACGCCCTAAACCAATACCCTTAACAAATACATCTGCCTTACCAAAACCGTGCAGTTGTTTGGCGGCTTGACCGGCCTGCTCGGTGGCCACTTGGGCAGCATAGGCTGTACCCTTTTTGGAACCACGAAACCCGCTACTACCAGAACTAGCAGTAGTCAAAACACCGCCTTTACCATCAGTAAACGAAATGATTGTATTATTAAATGAGGCCAAAACGTGCACTTGGCCGTAGCTAACTGAGCGTTTTGCCTTTTTCCTTTTGGTTGCTGCTGTTACTTCTGCCATTTATATATTCCTAAACTAGGTCTTAGATGCTGCTTTCTTGGCCGTTCCACCAACTGTGATCTTCTTGCCACGACGGGTACGGGCATTGGTCTTGGTACGTTGGCCGCGTGATGGTAAATTGGCCTTGTGTCTTAAACCACGGTAGGCATTGATGTCTTTAAGACGTTTGATATTACCAGTTACCACGCGTTGTAGTTCGCCTTCAACCGTGTAAGATTCGTTAATTACATCTTGTATGCGAGCTACTTCGGTGTCGGTCAGATTTTTGACACGGACTGTTGGCTCAACCTTAGCAGTTTCTAAAATGGTTTGGCTAGTCTTAGGGCCAATGCCGTAAATATAGGTTAGTGCTACATGAAGCTGTTTATCGGCTGGGATAGTAACACCCGAGATACGCGCCATAGCTAGCCCTGCCTCTGCTTGTGCTTAGGCTTTAACTTATTAATGACATAAACGCGGCCCTTGCGACGGACAATTTTGTCATCTGGACTGATTTTCTTGACACTAGCACGCACTTTCATCCCGTTAGAAATCCTTTCTCTTTGGGTGCCCCGCTGAAATATGCCGTTTGTTCTGTCGTACGGTATTTTATAACGGGATTCATGCGGATCAGGCTCCCTTCGAGCAAGACACACTGCTTTTATACTGGTTTATTTATGATTTGCGATAGGTGATTCTGCCCTTCGTAAGATCGTAAGGGGTCAACTCAACCGTTACGCTGTCACCAGGCACAATGCGGATAAAATGCTTACGCATCTTACCGGCGACATGAGCTATTATTTGATGGCCGTTCTCAAGCTCTACCCTAAACTGGGTACCAGGGAGCGTTTCCACTATTCTCCCCGACAGTTCTATAACCTCTTTATTGGCAGCCATAAATATAACAAGAGTTCAGTATAACAAACCCCATAACCCTTTGTAAAGCACTTTATAAACTTCCTCAACGCGTCCTTGGCTTGAGGACTATCACTGCATATGAGTGTAGCACGTTATTTCTACTTAGAAGAGTCTTTTCGGCGTCCGCGGCCAGGCAAAAAACGGAGACGCCTGCCACCGGTGGCAGCATCGGCTGGCACACTAACATCGTAGAAGAAATCCGGTTGGGTGTATTGGTCATAGGTCACCATTAAGGCACGCGACTCAATCTGCCTCAGCGTTTCGAGTGCGACTGAAACCAAAATCAAGATGCTGGTACCTTCTACGCTAACATTAGTTTTTATGAACGCTTGGGCAATAATCGGCAAAATAGCAAGCAAGCCAAGCGAGACAGCGCCAAACAGCGTTAACTGATTGACCATTTTGCCTAAATACTTTTCGGTTTGTTTACCCGATCGCACTCCCGATATAAAGCCTCCTTGCTTTTGCAAATTTTCTGCTATTTCCTTAGCGTTAAAGGCTATGTTGGTATAAAAGAACGTAAACATAACTACAAGCAAAAAGTAAACAAGGGGGTAAAGATACGGCTGCCATCCACCTTGCTGAAAGCTTTGAACACTAGGATTTTGAAATAGCCTCAGTAAATGACCACCAAATTGTTGCATGCTCGGGCTTGAGGTACCAACCATTAACTGTCCAGCAAAACTCGGCACACTCAGAAAAGCCACAGCAAAAATAATTGGCACTACGCCAGCAGTAATGAGCTTGACCGGTAGCATAGTGGTAACACCCCCATAGGCTCTGTTACCCTGTACTCTCTTAGCATAGTTGACCGTAACTTTGCGTGAAGCCTCATTTAGTTTGACAATAAAGACGGTCACAAGCATCACGATAGCCAAAATTATCACCCCATATATTAAACCCGTTTTATTAATGGGTAGCGTCTTGCCAAACAGATGTAATTTGTCGGTTTTACTAACTATGGTGTTAATGACATTCACGCTTGTACCAGGCAGGCTACTGACGATACCAACAGTAATGATCAGTGAAATACCATTACCTATGCCTTGCTCGGTTACAAGTTCGCCTAACCACATGAGTATCAGCGCGCCGCCAGTGAGAGCCGCTACCATTAGTACCCACTGAGCGAGAGACGTATTTGCTGTAATATCGCCCAAGCCGCCAATGCTGGCAGCTGATTGCCGCACCAAGTAAATTGCACCGATGGATTGTACAACTGCCAAGGGCAGCGTCAACATACGAGTGTACTGATTAATCTTTTTACGGCCGTATTCCCCCTCTTTATTCAAAGCTTCAAGCTTGGGAATAGCCCGCGTCAGTAATTGCATAATAATAGAGGCATTAATGTAGGGACCGAGTCCGACGAGCATTATAGAAAAATTAGCCAACGCCCCACCAGACAGCACATTAATAAAACTCAGTAATTGTGGCGTCTCCTGCGAAGAAAAAATATTTTCGAGAACTTGTTTGAGTGTTTTTGGGTCGCTCAGTGGTACCGGTATATGGGCAAAGATGCGGAAGACTAGTAGCATACCGAGAACTGCCAGGATACGCTTTCGCATATCGCTATTGGTAAGTGAACGCCAAATTACCTTCCAGTTCATACGTTTTCAACCCTCATTTCGTTTTATTAAACCACAGCTCTCCCCTAAATCCTACGAACCTGGTAATGACTTTGACACTAGGGCTTGGTTGGCTTGTCTTTAGCCGGGCGGCCAACTTGTGGAACGACACCAAAGCTACCGCCAGATCGCCTAATCATTTCTATGGCGCCGGCACTGGCCGCTTGTAATTTAACTATCACCTTCTTGGTCAGCTCCCCTTTAACGATAAGCTTAACCCGTACATAGGGGTTCGAAACCAGGCCTGCCTCGGCTAAGCCAGCGTTGTCAATTATGCCGCTAAAGCTATCCAGCTGGCCAGTGTAGACGTTTTCGATTGGCGTGCGGTGCGAGTGAAAGCCGCGTAGTTTAGGCAAACGCTGCATGAGCGGATTCTGGCCGCCTTCAAAACCCGGCCGCCGTTTACTACCTGTCCGTGATTTTTGACCCTTGGTACCACGGCCAGCGGTTTTCCCTTTACCGGCGGCAATACCTCTACCCACACGGGTTGATTTTTTGTAAGTACCAGTTTGGAGATCGTTATACTTCATTACTTCAATTCCTTAATCCTTTTTGTCGGTTTTTTGGCTGTTGGTTTGGCGACTGGCGGGGAGGTCTTAACCGGCTTCGATACAGCTAATGTTTTACGCGGTGACAAGGTGGTTGTCACCCAATACTTGGCCGGTACGACTCGCCGCAAGGCCGCAATGGTAGCATAAGCAGTATTGGTTTTGTTCGAAGAGCCTAGTGATTTACTTAAGGCATTACTGACACCACCAACTTCTAGGATAATACGAACTACTCCACCGGCTATCAGACCAGTACCCGGACTGGCTGGTTTAATCAGTATCTTGGCACCCCCAACTTTCGCTTCCGTTTCGTGTGGAATAGTACCTTTGTACAGCGATAACGTTATCATGTTCTTTTTGGCGACATCAACAGCTTTGGTAACAGCTGCCGTGACGTCGGCACCCTTGGCCGAACCAATGCCCACGCGGTTTTTGTGATCTCCAATCACAACAAGAGCACGAAATCGGAATCGTCGGCCACCTTTTACTACGCGTGCAACACGGTCGATATTAACGACTCTTTCGTCGAACTGTTTTTCTTCGGTAGTTTCTTGTCTTGGCATTCTTATGGCTAAAATCGGCATTTAGAACTCCAGTCCTTCGTTACGAGAAGCTTCAGCCAGTGCCTGTACGCGGCCATGATACAAGCGACCGTTACGGTCAAACACCACCTGGCTAACTTTAGCAGTCTTTGCTTTTTTGGCAATTTCTGAGCCGACCCAAATTGCCCTTTCGGTCAATGTTCCAATGGCTGACTTGTTACCCACCGTTGTGACATATCCGAGCGTACGATGAGTGGTGTCATCAATAAGCTGGGCGGAGACGTGTCGATTACTGACAAATACACTAAGACGTGGCCTCTGGGCGGTACCAGACACGTCAGCTCGCACGCGTCGTTTACGTTGTTTCCTGTTGTGTAAAGTGTGGGCTAGTCTATCCATGGCTATTTTTCCTTACCAGATTTACCGCTTTTGCGAATAATACGCTCGCCGACATACTTTATCCCCTTACCTTTGTACGGCTCAGGTTTTTTGAGTGTCCGGATTTCGGCTGCTACTTGACCAACCTGTTGTTTATCAATGCCGCTGATAGTGATGATATTCTGCTCGATGCTGGCAGTTACCCCTTGCGGTAGTTTATACGTTACTTCGTGAGAAAAACCAAGGTTAAATTTAAGGTCAACACCAGCTAGATTAACTTTGTAGCCAACTCCGTTTATCTCCAGTTTTTTGCTAAAGCCGTTATTCACACCCTCAACCATATTGTTAACGAGCGTGCGCATAAGTCCATGCTTGGCACGAAGTTTTGGCTCATCGCTGCTGCGACTTACTACCACATTATTATCTTCATGTTTGACACTTATACCGGGCATAGTGAACTGACTAAGGCTACCCTTGGGGCCATTGATGGTAATGATGCTGGGATCGCTAGTGATGGTCACACCATTTGGTAGGGAAATGGGTTGTCTGCCTACGCGACTCATACCACGCCTCCTAGCGTCGTTACAGTGACAAATGTACAATGCTCATTGCTCAGTTTATTATCGTATTGAATATTGAACATTGTTATTTGGAATGACATAATCATGGCTAGTACACCTTGCAGATTAACTCACCGCCAATGCCCTGAGCTTTGGCTTCTTTGCCGGTCATCACACCTTTAGATGTCGAAAGGATTACAATTCCCCTGCCTTGTTTGACAACAGGTATGTCAGTTGCTCGAGCATAATAACGCCGACCTGGCCGACTCATACGAATGATTTCGGTAATACGGGCGTTTTGATCTGGCGAATTAATAGTAACAGTGAGGTTCTTACCGACTCGTTCCTCATTGACCTTAATATCATCAACAAAATTATTGTTTTTGAGCAGGACTGCAACCGCTTCCTTGATATTAGAATGTGGTAGGCTGACCTCACTCTTGCGAACAGCAATAGCATTGCGAATGCGAGATAGTAAATCAGCGATGGGGTCAGTTGAGGTGCTTGACATATGTTCTCCTTTTCCTTTACCAGCTCGATTTCGTTACACCAGGGATTTCGCCTCTACTGGCATGCTCCCGGAAACTAAGGCGCGATAAGCCAAACGTACGCATATAGCCACGTGGCCGACCAGTTTCTTGACAACGGTTTTTGAGTCGGGTGGGCGATGAGTTACGTGGCAATTTGTGTAACCCTTCCAGGTCACCTAGGGCTTTAAGCTCAACTCGTTTGGCGGCATATTTCTGAAACATGAATTCACGCTTTTTGTCGCGGGCAATGATAGATTTTTTGGCCATGATTTAGGACTCCTTGTTTCCTTTTAGGTTATGTATGTCTTTCTCGAAAGGTAACCCCATCTTAATAAGTAGAGCCTTAGAATGTTCAGGTGAGCGTGACTTAATAACAAGCACGACCTGCATGCCATGCACGGTGGTTGTCTCATCAAAGCTTAGTTCCGCAAAGACCGATTGGTCATTAAGGCCAATACTATAATTACCTGACTTGTCAAAGGCTTTATTGCTCACCCCATGAAAATCACGCAAACGAGGTAAAACAATATTAATAAGTCGGTCCACGAATTCATACATCCGTTCATCGCGTAGTGTCACCTTGAGCCCAATTTTGTTGCCTTCTCGCAGCTTAAATGAGGCAATCGATTTCTTAGCGGTCGTCTGGATGGGTTGCTGGGCAGTGACTTTACGAAGCGTGTTGGTAGCTACTTCGAGAATTTTTTTGTCGTCTTTGGCTTTGCCAAGACCAATATTAACCACTGCCTTCTCTAGTCTCGGCACCTCATGGACATTGGCTAATTGTAGTTCCTTCTGCAATTCGCCAACTAGCTGGTTTGTATATAACTGCTTTAAACGGGCAGTAGGAGCAGCGCTAACAGTAGCCATCACTTGATCTCCTTGCCACTTTTCTTAAAGATGCGCACCTTTTGGCCATCCTTGCCTAGTTTGTAGCCAATTCGAGTAGTTTGTTTACTCGAAGGTTCCAAAATACCAACTTTAGATACCCAAATTGGTTTGGTCAATTCGATAATGCTTCCCTGAGGATGCTGTCGGTTAGGCTTGACGTGGCGTTTCACAATATTAATGCCCTCTACCGTGACCTTATTTAGGGTAGGATGAACGACAGTGATTTTACCGGTTTTGCCTTTATATTTGCCTGCCCTGACCATTATCGTGTCGCCAATTCTCAGGCGGATCTTATATACTTTCTTAGTACTTAGGCCTTGCATTATAGTACCTCCGGCGCTAAGGAAATAATTCGGTTATACCCATAATCACGCAGTTCGCGTGGCACTGGACCAAAAATACGCGTTGCCCGAGGTAACTTATCTTCGCCAATAATGACTGCGGCATTGTCATCAAACTTTATAGTGGAGCCGTCTTTGCGCTTGATTGGGGCGCGGGTACGTACTATTACAGCCCGGACTACTGATTTTCTTTTGACGTTGCCGCTTGGGTTGGCCTGCTTAACAGTAGCAACGATAATATCGCCAACTCGAGCATAACGACGGCGGGTACCACCAAGCACCCGTATGCACAAAATCTCTTTGGCACCGCTATTGTCAGTTACTAGTAGTCGGGATTCCTGCTGTATCATAGTTACTCTTCCGCCTCCTGTTCCTCGGGGTCAGCCGTTACTGATTCGACAGATTGCTCGGACCGAATAAGTGGCTTATCTAGAACTTTGGTAAGCTGGTAACGTTTGCGTGCGCTAAGTGGCCGGCATTCACTGATACTAACTTTATCACCAGTTTGAGCTTCATTTTTTTCGTCATGAGCCATGTATCGCTTGGATGTTAGGTATTGTTTCTTATACAAAGGGTGTGTTTTACGTGTTTGCACCGTAACCACAATAGTTTTATTGGTCTTATCTGACGACACAATACCAATGAGTGTTTTAGCCATTACATATTCTCCTTTGCCAGTTGCTCACCAAGAACCGTCAACATACGTGCCAGGTCTTTTCGTTTATAGCGCACGACACGTACGTTTTGCATTTCACCCATGTAAGATCGACGTTTAAGTTGTACGATCTCCTCGCGGAGTTTGGTGCTTTCATTAGCAATCTGGGTAGTTGATAGTTTACGAATTTCAGCCACTTTCATAGTCCCTCCTTGGTCAGGAACTTGGTCCTCACTGGCAATTTATGGGCAGCAAGTCGCATAGCTTCACGGGCAACTTCCTCGCTGACACCCTGCATTTCAAACAAAATAGTACCTGGACGAACTTTGGCGACAAAAAATTCTGGATTACCTTTGCCGCTACCCATCTTTACGTCTTGCGGTTTACGAGTTACCGGAATATGCGGAAATATACGGATCCAGATTTTGCCGCCGCGTTTAATGTACCGTGTCATGGCTTGACGGGCGGCTTCAATTTGGCGAGCTGTTATACGCATTGAAGATTGTGATTGTAGCGCATAATCGCCAAATGCAACATTCTGCCCAACAGTAGCAACGCCAGTAATGCGACCTTTGCGAACTTTGCGGTACTTTTGTCGCTTGGGCATTAACATGACTAAGCTACCTCTCCTTTGTATATCCACACCTTGACACCAATAATGCCTGCCTTGGTTTTGGCATTAATCTGCGCATAATCAATATCAGCACGTAGCGTATGGAGTGGTACGCTACCGGCTACTTCTTTTTCGCGCCTGGACATATCGGAACCATTAAGCCGACCAGATAATTGTACGCGAATGCCCTTGGCACCAGCTCGCATGGTAGCTGCCGAAGACTGCTTGATGGCGCGGCGGAACGAAATACGTCGTTCCAGCTGATGACCGATATTTTCCGCTACTAGTTTGGCATACAGTTCGGGCTTTTTGATTTCCTCGATGTTCACCCGCGTCGATACGCCATAGATCTTCTCGATGGCATTTTTGAGCTCCTGAGCGCCCGTGCCACCACGGCCAATCACTACACCAGCCTTACCAGTACTAATGGTAACAGTTACCAAGTTAGGCGAGCGTTCAATATCCACCTTATTAATAGCCGCCCGTGAGCCAAGCTTGTTTTGTATTAAGCGTCGTACAGTCAGGTCCTGACTGAGATATTTTGCATACTCACGCTTATTAGCAAACCACTTACTACGCCAATCTTTGTTAACCTGGAGCCGCATGCTTATGGGATTAACTTTTTGACCCATCAGGCACCTCCTTTTGGAACTACAATGCTCAATGAACAATGCTCAATGAACAATGCATTGGCACATTGACCATTTATCCATTCATTGACAATTGATACTTGAACATCAAACATTTATTTATCCTCTTTTTTGGCGATGGGTTCACCCTGAGTCTGTCGAACTGGTTTTTTTACTTCTCGCTTCTCTCCATCAACTAGTACATGGATATGGGAGGTTCGTCGCTGAAATGGCAAAGCCCGCCCACGGGCCGCTGCTCGAAAGCGCTTATAACGTGGCCCTGGTGTAACACTGATGGATATAATTACAAGACTTTCAGGTCGGAGACGGTGGTTGTGATCGGCATTAGCCCTGGCACTTTCTATGGCCTTTTTAATTGGCAAGGCCGAACGACGTGGCGTGTGCGATAGTATAACCAAAGCGTCTTCGACACTTCGGCCACGTACAAGCCCAGCTACCACGCCTACTTTACGCGGACTCATACGGACTGATTTGGCTACTGCTTTTACCGGCATGTTATCTCTCCGCCTTGGCTAATTTTCCACCGTGGCTGCGAAATTTGCGAGTCGGCGCAAATTCACCCAGCTTGTGACCAACCATATTTTCGGTGATAAACACCGGCACGTGGACTTTGCCATTATGAACAGCAATAGTGCGGCCAACAAATTCGGGTGAAATAGTAGAAGCTCTTGCCCAAGTCTTGATGATAGTACGATCCTCATTCCCTAATGCGCTAACTTTTTTGGCTAACTTGGGGTCTATAAATGGTCCTTTTTTTAGTGATCTACTCATAGTTATCTCCTCTTGGCCGCGTGACGGCTGCGTACAATAAATTTAGTCGTGCTCTTGCGACGGCGGGTCTTGTAACCTAGTGTCTTCTGGCCCCAAGGCGTGCGTGGATCTTTGCCCATACCGTGGCGGCCACCATCACCACCACCATGTGGATGATCGGTTGCATTCATAACAACACCTCGCACCGAAGGCCGAATGCCTTTACGACGGTTGCGCCCTGCCTTGCCTATCTTGACATTCTGGTGCTGTTCATTCCCAACACTTCCCAGATGCGCCATGGCTTCCTGAGAAATCAGGCGAACTTCGCCGCTTGGCAAACGAACCTGAGCATGCATACCTTCTTTGGCCACTAACTGTGCTCCTACGCCAGCGCTGCGCGCCAGCTGGGCTCCTTTACCCGGTTGCAACTCAATAGCATAAATAACACTTCCAATAGGGATATTTTTAAGCGGTAGTCGGTTACCATTTTCGATAGGACCTTCGCTGCCACTAATTATTTCGTGCCCTACCTTCATGCCTTTAGCTGCCACAATATAGTGGTATACATCACTATCATCTTTAATTCGGGCAATGCGAGCACTGCGATTGGGATCGTATTCGATTTGTTCAACTTTGGCGGTAGTGCCTAACGCCAAACTAAAGTTAACCAGTCTGTAAAACCTGCGAACGCCACCGCCACGATGACGAGTAGTAATCCGGCCTTGGTTATTCCGGCCACTACCAACTTTTTTGGCAACCAGTAGAGAACGAAGCGGTGTCTTGGTTGTTACTTCACTCAGATCCTGCGTAGTCATACCACGCTGACCAGGTGTCATAGGCTTGTAAGCCCTAATCGCCATTATTTCTTCTCCTCTGAAGTGAGCTTAGTCGAACGTTTTTTGGCTTTTTTATCAGCCTTCTCGGCGACCTTTTTGGCTTTGGCGTCTTGCTCTTCTTCGGCTGCAAATATTGGCAGGCTGTCGCCCTCCTTCAGCTTTACATAGGCTTTTTTTATGTTAGAGCGCGTCCCGCGCACAAACTTACCACGGCGGTTCAAGAACGTGCGTTTGGCCTTACCCTTCACAGCCGCAATGTTGACTTTTATAACACTCACCTCGAACTGTTCGGCAACTGCAGCAGCGACACTCAACTTGTTGGAATGACCTGGTATATCAAACACGTAGGTTCGATTTACCTGGCTGAGACCATAGGCCTTTTCACTCAATCGCGGTTTGAGAATGGTTGGTTTAGCCACTAGGAACCAACTTTTTATCGATTTTGATTGTTTGCTTGGCTGCATTGGTATGGCCGAGCCATTCAGAAATAATGGTCAAAGACTTTTGACTTATAACAATAGTGTCAGCATTCATCACATCATAGACGTTCAAGTACTTAGCGCTACTGACCTTAACTTGTGCCAAGTTCTGGGCGGCACGTTCTTTGGCAGGATCTTTTTCACTAACTACACACAGTACATTGCCAGAGGACTCGATCTTTTTTAGGAACTTGGCCATATCTTTGGTTTTGCCGTCCATGCTTACAAAAGTTTCTACTACTTTTAGCTTGCCGCTATCGGCAGCCAATGATAAAGCCTGGCGAATTGCCTGACGCTTGGCCTGAACGCTCAATTTGTGGACATAATTTTCATCTCCGGTCGGTCCAAAAGCGACACCCCCGCCCCGCCAAATAGGGTTACGTGTAGAGCCAAAACGAGCGCGTCCTGTTCCCTTTTGCTGCCACGGTTTACGGCCTCCACCGCGCACTAGTCCACGCGTCTTGGTAACTGCCAGGTTTAAGCGACCGTTGGCCAGATAAGTCACATACGCTTGCTTGATTAGCTCATGATTTTTGGCCTCAACGCCAAAGACAGCTTTATCCAATTTGGCTGCAACCGATGCTTTGTTACCGGTCTTGGTAAAAGTGGCTACCATTATGTAGTAACCCCCTTAACCAAAACGATACCTTTGCGAGGTCCAGGCACAGCGCCGGTTATGCCAATCACATTATGCTCGATATCTACAAGCGCTATCTTAAGATTACTCACCGTTACAGTCTCATGGCCCATCTGGCCGGCCATTTTTTTGCCCTTAAATATTTTTTGCGGATACATGGAGCCTATTGAACCTGGCCGGCGATAGCTACGACCTCCGTGCGTCTTGCGACCAAGGTGAAAATTGTGCCGTTTTATGGTACCGGCAAAGCCCTTGCCTTTACTGACTCCAGTTACCTTCACCACATCACCAACAGAAAAGACCTCTGGTGTAAGTGTTTCTCCTACTTTGAGGTCTTCTGTAATTTCTGGCACACGAAACTCCCGTACAATCTTGGGGAGCACCTTGGCTGGCTTAAAGTGGCCAATACCAGACTTACCAAGTTTGGCAGTCCCGCTGCCCACCTGAATAGCTGTGTAGCCATCCTGTTCCTGAGTTTTAATTTGGGTAATAACGTTAGGGTTCACAAGGAGCAAGGTAACAGCCTCTACAACACCATTGTCATTAATGGTGCTTGTCATACCGATTTTTTTGGTAATTAGGGCCTTCACGGGAGTACTACCTCTTATTTATCAAACGAGTCACTTCATGAAAAGGCTTGGTGACTAGTGGTTTCTACCTCTGTAGACCTGCTAATTCACCAAGACCACAACGTTCTCAAATTTTGATATACCGTAACAGGTTATCAGAATAACCATACCTCTGTCAACTTGTTGTATATTCTACTTCACGCTCAATACATAATTTCTATACCAATGGGTAACCAAAAGCCAATGAACATCGCCATTAGTAGTATGGCGTACTCTAACTTTCGGTCTATTTGCAAACGCTCATGCATGGTAAACAGTATACCGGCGATAAAACCTACAGGGATCGGTATTTGACTTGTCTGGCTGGTAGTAATACGCAGCCACAGTGAGCCCGCTATCAAATAAAGCAACATTTTGAGCAGATAAACGCTATCAAGTTCTACTGGTTTTGAGGTTTTTCTTGCTTTTGCCTTAGCCATAAGTAATATTAAAGCCCACAAACGATCATGATACAAGCCGCTTACTTGATGATGCCTGTAGCTACTGCCGCAACATAAGACTTTTGGAATTGAGAATGAAGTGGGCTTGGTAAATTCTGGCTAGTGAACCATCCAATCTCGGCTATCTTGTGCGGTTCGCCAATTGTGACCTTTTTCGGATCAACCTTCACCGCATGAACCAGTGCCACCCAATGCGTTTTATCACCCTCATGTTCACGGTGAGCATCATATGCAGTCAGGAATTCAACATCTAGCGGATCAGTACAGAGTTCCTCTTTGACCTCACGCCTAATAGATTCATCTATAGATTCACCAAACTCAATTGCGCCACCGCAAATATCCCAATTACCCCGCTCATCACGAGCTTTGGGACCCCTTTTCATCAGTAAGATTCGTCCCTTGCCATCATGAATAATCGAACAGGCCGAAACCCCTATATGGTCAATGCCTCTACGAAGATCTGTCTTCTCGTCAGCAATTTTCACTTTTTTGTTCATACACTGCTATATACTATCACCTCTGCTGTACACGATTGCCTGATATGCCATCCATCCCACGCCAATAGGCACATAGGATTGGAAGTCCGTGTTTTCTATTAACACTTCTTTTAAATTGCTTAGTGTTTCTTCGCCACCAAGCACTTGCAAACCATTACATGCTTGACTCATTACCTGCCCGACTTGCAGTTCGGGTTCGCAGTCAAACACGTCAACTAAGGTAGGTAATTCTAAGTCATAACTATATATCTTATCGGCAACACTTCTATCTATTCGATCTATGGCAAGATAGGTACAAACTGCACCGTACACAAACGCTACACCACGGCCAAAAGTCACACTCGGTAACCAATCGCAGACCAATGATTCTGCACTGTCCAGCATCTGTTTTCCCAGCGGCACAGTTATCAGATCCCTGACAGGCGCTTCAAAATAATCTCTTACACCACCTTCATGGTCATCAATTTCGTATGCAATGTTATCTAGCTCCAGGCCAATTGCAGCAAAATCAATTTGTACGGCTGTCTCGTGTCGTGAATCGTGTTCAAGCATATATAATGTAGTCACTAACCACACGTACTAAAACAAGCCAATTATACGCCATGCTGATTAGTTATCAACAGTGTTATACCGCGGTGGTAGGAGGATCAGGCGAAATTGGAGGTTGTGGTGGCTGAGGTGAACCTGGCGCAGTCGGCTGAGGACCATTTATGGGTGTTGCGGTGGGCTGTACCGGCATAAGTGGCTGACTCCCGGAGGTAGAAAGAGGGGTTGGGGTGTTCTTGCTCCGGCGTTTTATCGCAACAAATCCGGTGGCTCCGGCGGCCAAGACACCGCCTACAACTACAGATGCTATAGGGTATCGAGCAATATAATTTTTTTCTTCCTGGGCTACAATTTTGTCATAGTCTTCCTGTGATATTGGCTTGCCATTATCATCAACAAAACCAGAGCTGGGCGGCAAGGAATATGTTTGCGATGGCTTTAATTCCGCAGCTGCTAGTAGAGGCACCGCGATTATTAGGCCACCTGCGATCGCCGTGAATGTTGCAATAAAAAGTTTTGGTTTCATAGCATCAAGTTTAACGTTCAATCTATTAAAGCACAAGCAGACAAAAAACCGGCTTGCGGGACGGTTTTTTACCATTCGACAAGCACATAATGAGCCAACTCACATTTTGATTTCGGCGTCGCAACCGGCGGGTAGGGATAGGTTCATCAAGGAATCTATAGTCTTGGGGGTGGGGTCAAGCACGTCGATTAGGCGTTTGTGTACGCGCATTTCGAACTGCTCCCGACCTTTCTTGTACACATGTGGACTCTTGATAACAGTGTAGGTACTGCGACGAGTAGGCAGTGGGATAGGGCCAGCAATAGTAGCACCGGTACGCAAAGCAGTATCTACAATCTGCTTGGCAGACTGGTCAATCACCTTGTGGTCATAGGCCTTTAGACGAATCCGAATACGCTGGGCTGTACTGGCAGTGGGCTTTTCTTTGACCACAGTGCTCTTTTTGGGTTTGGGTGCTGCTGCTTTTTTAGCCACAGTGCCAGATTGCGTTTTACTTGCTTCTGCCATGATCATTTTTAACGCGGTAGCGTTACTCCCGCTTCTATGGCAGTAGTTTGCAGGTCAGAATAGACCGATCTTACTTTTTGTTCGACAGTCAGTTTATTAAATTTCTTACTGGGTCCTGATTGCTCCATTTTAGCAATCATATAGTATATTTCCTTAACATCTGCTTCAAGCGAGTCTGCTTTACCCTCTAACGAAGCGTTCCCCTCTTGGTGAATAGTCCTAATCTGAGAGAGATCGATTGCTGTTAAATTCATAGTGCTAACTATTTAACAACCTTTGTCACAACGCCAGCACCTACAGTGCGGCCGCCTTCGCGAATAGCAAAACGTAAGCCCTGCTCCATAGCGATAGGTGCGAGTAGTTTGACCTTAAAGGTAATCGTGTCACCTGGCATGACCATTTCTTTGTCGGCTGGTAGCTCAACTTCACCCGTGGCATCAGTGGTACGAAAGTAAAATTGTGGCTTGTAACCCTTAAAGAACGGCGTGTGGCGACCACCTTCCTCCTTAGTCAGGATGTAGACTTCACTATCAAATTCGGTGTGCGGGGTAATGGTACCAGGCTTAGCTAGTACCTGACCGCGCTCGATGTCCTCGCGCTCAATACCACGCAGCAGCACGCCAACGTTATCACCGGCTTGGCCTTGGTCAAGGTTCTTCTTGAACATTTCAACACCAGTAACCACAACTTTTTTAGTTGGACGGATGCCGACGATCTCTGCTTCTTCGTTGACCTTAACTACACCGGTTTCAACTCGACCGGTAGCAACCGTACCACGGCCTTTAATAGAGAAGACGTCCTCAATGGGCATGAGAAATGGCTTTTCTAGGTCGCGCTTGGGCTCGGGGATATATTCGTCCATCTTGCTAACAAGCTCCATGACGGCATCTTCGTCTTCTTTGCTGCCTTCGAGTGCCTTGGTAGCAGAACCCTTTACAATTGGTGCGTTTTCATCAAAATCGTACTTTTTGAGTAATTCGCGGATGTCCATTTCTACCAGTTCTACCAGTTCTGGGTCAGCCAGGTCCATCTTGTTCATAAAGACCAGGATAGAAGGCACCCCGACTTGTTTGGCAAGCAATACGTGCTCGCGAGTTTGAGGCATAGGGCCGTCAGCAGCAGATACAACCAAAATAGCACCGTCAATTTGGGCAGCACCAGTAATCATGTTCTTGATGTAATCGGCGTGACCAGGCATGTCGACGTGAGCGTAGTGGCGCTTTTCGCTCTCGTACTCTTGGTGAGAAGTGGCAATAGTGATACCACGAGCCTTTTCCTCGGGTGCATTGTCGATTTCGTCATATTTAACCGGTTTATTTATGCTGCTAGGAAGCCGCTTGGCCAATACAACTGTAATAGCGGCGGTTAAAGTAGTTTTGCCATGGTCAACATGGCCCATAGTGCCGACGTTGACGTGCGGCTTGCTGCGATCAAAGTTTTCTGCCATCTTAACTCCTATAGGTTATTTTAGTATAATTAATATAGTACCCAGACGGTTTACCGAGAAAGTATAGAGAAAACGATGCGTTTTGTAAACCCCATGGCAGCTGTTATAGGCTTGGCACTGTGTATAGCCATTCCAATACAAAATGACCAGATTGTGATTAATGGTTGGTGAGGCTAAAAACTAGCTTTCTTTGGTTAAAGCATATCCATAGATATGCTGCAGACAAAAAAGTAGTTTTTTGACCATCAAACATAGTCAGAAATGGTCATTTTGTACTGGGAGGGCTATAGATAGGTTACTCACCGATTTATTGGTGCATGAAGTTGCCGCCATATTTGCTTTTACCATTAACCAACTTATATGGGTAGTCGGGATAGCGAGCAGTCAGCTGTTTCTCACTTCTAAGGAGTGTGACATGAGGAATATGGGCTAGCACTTCTTGCTCTAAGTCCTTTTGCCAAGAAGTCTGAGATACTGAATGGATACGTTTGCCCGGCAATTGGTTGCTAGTAATAGCCAATACAGCCGAGACTGTCCAAGCTTGAATAGATTCTGGTTTGTTGGAGCTATCAATCAATGAAAGCTCTCCATGTGTTTGATGAGTCGGTGGTCCAGCCATCACCCGTCCGCGAAAGTCAACGTATACAAATTCCGGATAACCACGGCTTTTGCGGACTACATTCAAGATACGGTTTTCGAGTTCCTGTGCCAATATGGGGAAACCCTGGTGGCGTAGGCCCTTGGCAATGTCATAGGTTTCTTTTGGCCAGCTAGTAAATGAACCATGGTAATCCCAAAATTTAATTAAGCCTTTTTCTGCCAACGAACGACTGCGAATGCCGGCATCGGTCAGAAAATCACTGCCCATAATGTGGTGCACTATACCGCTGATATACCGCTTTCTATCCTCGTCCGATAATTCGTCAAAAAACCCACCATCAAGCAAGGCAGCCGGGTTAGCTGTATGCGTTTCTATAGTACGCAGGCTACCGTCGTCACGATGATCGATACCGAGAGCAAAGTAATGTTTTTTGGGGCGCCAGAGCAATTCTATTGTCCTTGTTCGCAAGTCATTTGCACGGAGCATGAGTTCGCCAGCCCGATGTGGCAGAAGTTTAGCACCCCATACGAGGGCGTCATAGGCCAAACCTTGCACTTCAATAGAGGCGATTGGCTGCTTGCGATTGGCAAGCTCACCATTCTTGTGAACATAAAATTCGCGGCTGTCTTTCCAGGCCTGGTTTTCTATACCGTGTGGATTACGAGCGTGATACTCGAGTAAGCCTGAGCTAGAATCGGCCAGCTTATTCATGAGCCAGTCAACCGCCAGCTCCAGTACCTCTTGAAAAGGCAGGATGTGACCGTCACGTTGCTTGACCGGCTTGGCTAGGATAGCCTTACCATTTTTGCGACAATAGCGGCCCACAACTCGAATAAACAACGGTGTCGCGTCTATAGAGCCGTAGTATGCCATTTCTCGATTATTGCCGCCCCAACGTGACGAAAGTTCTGTAAAGATGTGGCGAGATACATCATCCAGCGGCTTACCATCAACAATAGCCGTGCGGTATTCGTGAATAATCTTGCCATGTTCCTCCTCGGTGATGTCGCTGCTATGTACGCCCTGCAAACTCGCTAAAGTCAGTAGTATGTGTTGTACCAACCTAGGCCGCACAGCCAGTAAATCTTCACCGACTTCTAATGAGTCACGTCCAAAAACCGCACCCTTAAACATGGTGTCAGAGCTAGCATAGACACCTTTACCGCTTTTGGACGTTATGCTTCTAAGCGCAACTAACGCTGGCAGCATTGGTTTGGGCAAAAACGGTATACGCTTAATTTTCCATTTCACTAGACCGAGTGTAGCTGCTAATTGGAAAGCTGGTCAAGCTTATTATTTGCTATTTTTGGCAATGATAGCTTCGGTGACGTTGTTTGGTACGTCCTGGTAGTGATCTAGTTCCAGGCTAGAGCTGGCTCTACCCTGGGTCATACTGCGCAAGTTGGTAGTGTAGCCAAACAACTCACCCAATGGTACAAAAGCGGTAATTTCCTTGATTCCAGCCTGTAAATCTTCCATGGACTCTACGCGCCCACGCTTGCTGTTTAGGTCGCCGATGACATCACCCATGAAGTTCTCTGGTGTTACGGCCACTAGCTTCATGATGGGCTCCAGTAGTACCGGGTTGGCTTTCTTTACACCATCCTGAAGTGCCATAGAACCAGCAATTTTGAAAGCCATTTCGCTACTGTCAACTTCGTGATAACTACCGTCATACAGCGTAACCTTGATGTCAACTACCGGATAACCAGCGATGACGCCATTGTTCATGGCTTCTTGTACGCCACTTTTAACAGCTGGGATGTATTCGGCTGGTACTACACCACCCCTAATGGCGTTGACAAATTCAAAGCCTTTGCCAGCTTCGTTTTGAGCCAGGCGCAGCCAAACGTGGCCATACTGTCCACGGCCACCCGACTGACGGATAAACTTGCCCTCTGCCTCTACATTATCTTTGCGAATAGTCTCGCGGTAGGCCACTTGGGGCTGACCAATGTTGGCCTCCACCGTAAACTCGCGCTTCATACGATCAACAATAATCTCTAAATGCAGCTCGCCCATGCCACTGATAATGGTCTGGCCGGTTTCTTCGTCCACCCGAATACGGAAGGTTGGATCCTCTTCGGCCAAACGCTGTAGGGCTAAACTCATTTTTTCTTGGTCGGCCTTGGTCTTGGGCTCAATAGCAATGGACACTGGCGGTTCGGGGAAAGTAATGCTCTCAAGTACGATTGGGTTATTCGTATCACACAGTGTGTTACCGGTGGTAGTACCCTTTAGCCCAACAATAGCGGCAATATCACCAGCACAGACTTCAGTAACGTCCTCACGCTTATCAGCCTGCATACGGACAATACGGCCTACACGCTCCTTCTCACCAGTAGAGCTGTTGAGAATATATGAGCCAGCAGTGACTTTACCCGAGTACATGCGGAAGAAACAAAGTTTACCCACAAACGGGTCAGTCGCAATTTTGAACGCCAGGGCGACAAAGGCTTCACTCTCGCTGGGCTTACGTTCAATTTCATCACCAGTTTTGGGGTGAATACCCCAGGTAGAACCACGCTCAAGCGGCGAAGGCAAAAAATCGTTTACAGCATCGAGCAATTTCTCGACTATCACACCGCGCCCATCCCCGCCAGTAACGACAAAGAATTTACCGGTTAGCACGGCCGAACGAATGGCTTGTTTAATATCTTCTTGGCTTAAACCTTCTTCGCCAACTTCAAAGTATTTCTCTAATATCTTCTCGTCTTCGGCCACAGCGTTTTCTATCAGTAAACTGCGGTACTTCTTGACCTTGTCCAGCATATCGGCCGGAATGTCACCCTCAATCAGTTCGTGATCGGTAAACTCTTTGTAGGTGTAGGCCTTCATGGTTATTAGGTCGACTACGCCATTGACACTTTGCTCAAAGCCAATCGGCAAATGGATAGGAAAAGCATGTTTATTCAAACGGTTGTGAATGCTATCGAGCGATTTATAAAAGTCGCCGCCAGTTTGGTTGATCTTGTTAATAAAGCAGATCCGTGGCACTTTGTATTTGTCGGCCTGGCGCCAAACCGTTTCACTTTGTGATTCCACACCCATTTTGCCGTCAAACACTGTCACCGCGCCATCAAGCACACGCAAGCTACGCTCTACCTCGACTGTAAAGTCAATGTGTCCAGGCGTGTCAATAATGTTAATCTTGTGATCTTTCCAATAACAGGTTACTGCCGCGCTGGTAATGGTAATGCCACGTTCCTTTTCCTGTGCCATCCAGTCGGTAGTGGTCTCGCCCTCGTGTACAGCACCAATTTTGTGTTTGAGGCCAGTGCGGTACAAAATGCCTTCGGTAGTGGTAGTCTTACCAGCGTCAATATGAGCAATAATGCCAATGTTTCTAAGCTGTTCTAGTGGATATTTTTTATCTGCCATTTAGACCTCTATCTGTATTCTTTTTCAAAAAGGCCACTGTTCGCTGCGTCGAATCTCTTCAATCATCTTTATACCTTAAAAGCGAGCAAAATGGGCAAAGGCGCGGTTGGCATCTGCCATCTTGTGCGTGTCTTCGCGCTTTTTAACTGCTGAACCTGCGCTGTTGTAGGCATCGACCAGTTCAAATGCTATACGATCTTCCATGCTCATACCCTTGCGGGCACGGGCAGCAGCTACAAACCACATTGTAGTGAGGTGATTTTGTCGCTGGCCCTTGACCTCAAACGGAATCTGATAATTGGCACCACCTACACGCCGGCTGCGAGTCTCCATATGCGGTTGGACGTTTTTCATCGCCTGGTCAAATACTTCAAGTGGATTCTTGACCTTTAGCTTATCTGCAGCCTTTTGCATGCCGCCATACACCAGCCGTTCAGCCAGCTGCTTTTTGCCATCCAGCATTACACGGTTAATAAGTCGCTGAACGGGCACGCTATCATAAAGTCGATCCGGAACAATGTGTCGCACTAATGATTTGGTCTTCTTACGAGGCATTGGCAACTCCTATCTGAGTTGCAATGCTCAATGAACAATGCTCAATGAACAATGCATTAGCACATTGACCATTTATCCATTCATTGACAATTGATACTTGAACATTGAACATTGTTTACTTGCCTTTCTTGGCGCCGTATTTACTGCGGCCTTGCTTGCGGTCAGATACACCCTGAAGGTCTAATGTACCACGCACGATGTGGTAACGAACTCCTGGTAAGTCCTTGACCCGGCCACCGCGGATAAGCACAACGGCATGCTCCTGCAGGTTATGGCCCTCGCCGCCAATGTAGGCCCAGACTTCATGGCCGTTGGTCAGACGTACGCGAGCTACCTTGCGAAGTGCTGAGTTAGGCTTTTTGGGCGTCTTGGTAGTCACCTTGACGCAAACACCACGTTTAAATGGAGAAGGCTTTTCGTAGTTACGAGTCTTGAGGTTATTGGTTACACGCTGCAAGGCCGGAGATTTGGATTTACTTGTCACCCTACTGCGTGGTTTTCGGACTAACTGGTTAATAGTTGGCATAGTGTATTACCTTAACATTACTCCCCACGCTCGTCAACAGAGACGGCAGCTAATTCTTCTTCTCTCTGATAGCCAGTTCCCACTGGGATACGACGACCCAAGATGACGTTTTCTTTAAGGCCAAACAGGTGGTCAACCTTGCCGCTAGTAGCGGCAGCAATCAATACCCGGGTAGTATCCTGGAAGCTGGCGGCACTGAGGAATGAGTCGGTCGATAGTGAGGCCTTAGTAATGCCTAGTAGCAGTTGGTTGTACTGAGCAGGTTTTTTGCCGTTTTTGGCAAGTTGTTCATTAGCCTCAACAACCGCCAATTTACTAACAATGTCCCCAGTCACAAACTCGCTATCGCCTGCATCCTCAATCTGCACTCGGCTGAACATCTGGCGCACAATAATCTCGAGATGTTTGTCGGCAATATTCTGGCCCTGGCTGGCAAAGATCCTCAGAATTTCATTCATGATATAGCGCTGAGTCGCTTCAATACTCTGCAAGCGCATTAATTCATGCAGATTAATAGAGCCGTTGGTCAAGCGCTGACCAGCTACGACTTCATCGCCGTTCTTTACTACCAGCTGTTTAAAGCCAGGGATTTCGCACCTAGCCGCTTGCTCGTTTTCGGGTACTATAACAATAGCTTTTTTAGTAGCTTCTACCTTTCCGGCAAATGGTGCGGTTAGGGGTTTGCTGCCGTCTTTGTTGGCAGCTATCACGTCACCTGCAGCTACCTGGGAGCCTTTACCAACCTGTAGTTTACGACTTTCGAGTGGCAGCTCCACCCGTTTGCTTTCTTTGTGAGTAATTTGCACGATGTAATGATCGCCCTCTTCCCATGTTTGGGCCACACCAGGGATTTCAGCCAGATAAGCCTGCCCCTTAGGCATACGAGCTTCAAAAAGTTCCTCTACCCGTGGCAGACCAGTAGTAATGTCCGCGCCAGCTACACCGCCGGAGTGAAAGGTCTTAAGCGTCAACTGTGTCCCCGGCTCACCAATACTCTGCGCCGCAATCACACCGACCGGGTGATGTGGAGCCACTAGCTCACCGGTAGCTGGATCTAGGCCATACGATTTGCGGTTGATACCACGTACGTTATTGCAACTGAGTACGCTGCGAATCTTGACACCATCAAGTGACGAATCTTTTTCGATTTGCCCGGCAGTTTCTGCTGTAAGCAACTGGCCTTTTTTGGCGTGAGTACCAATCTTTACGGCAGCAAAACGACCTATTAGACGCGATGCGTAGCTAACGCCAATTTCCTCGGCGTCAGCCCGATAAAGCGGGAAGCCAGGGTCATCGGTTTCTTCATCAAGTGTAAAAACGTCTTGGCTAACATCAACTAGCCGGCGGGTAAGATAGCCAGAGTCAGCCGTTTTAAGTGCTGTGTCAATCATACCCTTGCGGGCACCACGCGTCGCAGTGAAGTACTCCAGCGACGTCAAGCCATACTTGTAGTTAGACCGAATCGGTAGCTCAATAGCCCGACCGGTAGCATCGGTAACGATACCAAGCAACCCCACGGCTGTCTTTACCTGCCCGATGTTACCGCGAGCACCAGAGACAACCGCAATAGACATAGCACTGTCTTCTTTAGCGAATTGCTCAGATAAGGCACCTTGGACACGCACGTCGGTATCCATCCAGTTTTCGACAGTCAAACGATAGCGCTCTTCAGCGGTAATAAAACCTTGGTCATACTGGTCGCTGATTTCTTTGGCCCGCTTGTCACCAACTGCAATTAATTTGTCAAGATCCTTGATATCACTAAAGTCGGTCATGCCCATAGACAAGCCCGATCGAGTGGCATAATCAAACCCCAGATCCTTGAGGTCGTCGGCAATGACGGCGGTTTGTGTTTGGCCGTACTTTTGGTACACAGCGCTCATGATTTCGGATAGCCGTTTTTTGGTCATTGTTTCATCTTTAAACGGAAAGTCCTCTGGAAAAATTTCGTTAAATAGAACTCGCCCAATTGTTGTCTCGCGATTTTGTCCCCGAAAAGGCACATGAATGCGGTCCTGCAATTGAATGACACCTGCGTCAAAAGCCATAATGGCTTCCTCGACGCTGGCACAGTTTTTGATGTATTTACTTGTCTGCATTCGCTCGTAGGTTAGGTAGTAACAGCCAAGCACTATGTCTTGTTCGATGTTCAGAATTGGTGAACCATCGGCCGGTTTTAGCAAGTTTTTGTTGGCTGCCATGATATCTCGGGCTTCTTCTTGGGCATTGTCGCTCAGCGGCAAGTGAACGGCCATTTGGTCGCCGTCAAAATCAGCGTTAAAGCCTTTACACACAAGAGGGTGCAACTGAATAGCTTTGCCTTCGATTAGTACTGGCTGAAAGGCCTGAATACTTAGGCGGTGTAAGCTGGGTGCCCGGTTGAGCAGTACATATTTGCCCTTAATAACCTCATCAAGTGCATCCCATACGGCTATCTCACTAGCCTCGATCATGCGAGTAGCACTACGAATATTATGGGCCTGCTCGTTAGTGATCAAATGCCCCATGACAAAGGGCTTAAATAGTTCCAGTGCCATCATCTTAGGCAAGCCACATTGGTAAAGCTTTAGTTCCGGACCTGCCACGATAACCGAACGACCCGAATAATCCACTCGCTTACCCAATAGGTTTTGCCGGAAGCGGCCTTGTTTGCCCTTAAGCATATCGCTGAGACTCTTGAGGCGGCGACGTTGGCCAGTTGCGGCGACGGCGCGACCGCTGCGAGCATTATTATTATCAATCAACGCATCGACAGCCTCTTGTAACATCCGCTGCTCGTTACGACGAATAACCTCAGGAGCATTGAGCTCAATAAGTTTTTTGAGCCGGTTATTGCGGTTAATTACCCGACGATAGAGATCATTCAGATCCGAGGTGGCAAAACGACCACCAGTTAGCTGAACCATCGGTCGTAGGTCTGGTGGAATTACTGGCAAGACAGAGACACACAAACTTTCTGGCTTAATGCCAGCTCTGTGCATACTCTCGAGCAATCGCAGACGCTTCATGATCTTCTTTTTGCGTTGGCCCTTGGCTTCATCGGCTTCTTTGCTTAGTTCAGCAATCAAATCTGCTAAGTTAACTTCTTGGAGTAGTTCCTTGAGAGCCGTGCCACCCATGCCAACTCCCGCCAATGCCTGTAGTTCATCAGGCAAGTTACGGTAATCGGTTTCGGTGATAAGCCGGAGTTTTTCGAGATTTTCTAGCTGCTCTTTGGTCTGGTCATATTCTTGCGTTAGCTCTTCTAGCTCTTTAGTTTGCTGTTCGGCCAGAGCCTTGACATTGACGGTTTTTCCACCAGCTGGCGGATTGGCTTCCTTTTCGTAGCGCAAACGAATAGCTTCTTTGGCTGCGTTGAATTCAGCCTCTTTATCGGCCAGTACTTTATCGCGTTTGCTGATATCGACTTTTTTAATAATATAGCTAGCAAAGTAAGCAATGCGTTCTAGGTTCTTGACAGTCATACCCAGCACCAAGCCGATGGCCGATGGCGTACCGCGCAAAAACCAAATGTGTGCCACCGGCGATGCAAGAACTATATGTCCCATACGCTCGCGGCGAACGATACTTTTGGTGACAATTTCACCATTTTTATCAACAGCTGCTTCGCGACTGCGAACCCCTTTGAACTTAGTGTCATGGGGATTTATGTCTTTCACCGGGCCAAAGATGCGCTCGCAGAACAATCCATCGCGCTCAGGTTTTTGAGTACGATAATTAATAGTTTCGGGCTTTGTAACTTCGCCGTATGACCAATCCAGAATATCTTCGGGACTGGCTACTGCCAAACGAATAGCATCGAAATCGGCAATATTAGTTCCGTTTGCGTAGCGTCGCATTAGCTAATCTCCTTTTCTTCTTCATTCTCAGCTTTATCGCTGGTAACGAGAGCTGTGTCGTCATCAGAACCTGCAATAGCCATTTCCGCAGTTGGCAAATCATCGGACAGGCCCATAACGGCAAATTCGTCCTGAACTGCATCTTGCGATACATCAACATCAGATATTTCTTCGGTTGGTACAGCAACTTTTGGGGCATTAATGGCTTCATCCTTGATGTTCTTGGCTAGTACCGCCTCGGCATCTACGACGACATCAGAAGTAATCAAATCAACTTTCAGACCAAGGCCTTGCAACTCTTTGACTAGCACATTAAAGCTCTCTGGTACCTTAGGCCCGACAATTTCGGTATTCTTGATGATCGATTCGTAAGCTTTGCTGCGACCATAGACATCATCAGACTTGAGCGTGAGCATTTCTTGAAGGGTATAGGCTGCCCCGTACGCTTCAAGGGCCCAAACTTCCATTTCGCCAAAACGCTGTCCGCCATTTTGAGCCTTACCACCCAATGGCTGCTGAGTCACCATGGTGTAAGGACCAGTCGAGCGAGCGTGAATTTTGTCGGCAATCATGTGATTGAGCTTAATCATGTACATCGAACCGACAGTTGTTCGCTCTTTGAATGCATCGCCCGTACGGCCATCATAAAGCTGCTGCTTGCCATCCTCAGGTAGGCCCGCTTCCTTTAGTAAGGATTGGATTTTATCTAACGGCACACCATTAAATGGCGGACTGCCGACGCGCAGTCCGAGAGCTCGCGCAGCCATGCCGAGGTGTGTTTCGAACAACTGCCCAACGTTCATACGTGAAGGCACGCCGAGAGGATTGAGGACTATCTCAACAGGAGTGCCGTCTTCCATAAATGGCATGTCCTCGACCGGTAGAATCCTAGCAATAACACCCTTGTTACCGTGACGACCACCTAGCTTGTCACCAACTGCGATCTTACGCATCTGAGCCACAAAAATCTGAATTTGCATAATCACGCCAGCCTTGAGCTCGTGTCCGTTGGCACGGCTAAAGACTTTTACTCCCACCACTTTACCGTGTTTGCCATTGCTCATACGCTGCGACGTATCCCGAACTTCTTTGGCCTTCTCACCAAAGATAGCCCGCAGCAATCGTTCTTCACTGCTTAGTTCTTGTTCGCCTTTTGGTGTAATTTTACCAACCAATATGTCGCCAGGATGGACTTCGGCGCCAATACGCACAATGCCATCTTCATCTAGATGACGTAAGGCTTCTTCGGATACATTGGGAATGTCGCGGGTGACAATTTCTGGGCCAAGTTTGGTTTCACGGACTTCAGTCATAAAGTCAACAATATGGACAGATGTCAGGCTATCGTCCTCAACTAATTTGCGCGAAATAATAATGGCGTCTTCGAAGTTGTAACCCGCCCAGGGCATAAAGGCCACCAGCAAATCCTTACCTAGTGCCAATTCGCCATTAGCTATAGACATACCTTCGATTAACGGTTGCCCTGGCTTGACCTTTTCTCCAGTACTCACTACTACCTTTTGGTTGATACAAGTACCCTCGTTACTGCGTACAAAATGCTTAGGATGGTAGGTGGCCGTATGGCCATTGCGGTACTTTACTTTTAGCTCATTGGCATCGGCCTTTACTACCTCGCCATTAGCCTCGGCGACAATAAGTTCACCTGTGTTGTGCGCCACAATAGCCTCCATACCAGTCCCCACTACAGGCGCACTAGGGTTAATTAGTGGTACGGCTTGGCGCTGTTGATTGCTCCCCATAAGCGAGCGATAGACATAGTTCTTTTCAATAAATGGGATAAGTGAAGCACTTGAGCCAATAATTTGGCGACGGGACGCATCCATGTGGGTAGTTTCGTTGGCGTCTACTTCCTCAGACGCAAGACGATTACGCGCACTAACCCGTTCGTGAACAAAGTAACCTTTATCATCAACTTCTTCGTTAGCACCGGCAATAACGGCTTGCTCTTCTTCCGAGGCATCCATGTAAATAATCTCATCCGTTACCTTGACTTTAACCGGCCAAGTAGTTTGGGCTTTTATCGCTGCCAGCTTTTTTGCTGCTACAGGCGTGATAACCGAGCCAGCCTTAACGATCACCTTGCCTGTTTGGTTCTCTAAATCAACCGCGGCAATGTGGCCGGACGCATTTTTGGCAGTAACGGCATTAATAATTTTTCGGTACGGCGTTTCTATAAAGCCGTAATCATTAATCCGAGCATAGCTAGCCATGTTTAATACCAGCCCAATGTTAGCACCTTCGGGCGTCTCGACAGCACAAATACGACCATAGTGTGTAGCATGCGCATCGCGTACTTCAAACCCAGCCCGCTCACGGCTTAAGCCACCTGGGCCCATTGAACTCAGACGACGCTTGTGAGCCAGTTCGCTCAAGGGGTTAATCTGATCCATAAATTGTGATAACTGACTGGAGGCAAAGAATTCACGCACCGCTGCCACGACTGGCCGGGCGTTGATCAGCTGTGCTGGGGTGACCGTTTCGATCTCGCTCATGCTCATACGGTCTTTGGTATTGCGCTCCATGCGCAGCAGACCAATACGAAACTGGCGCTGGACCAGCTCACCGACGAGTTTGACTCGACGGTTGGCAAGGCTATCTATATCATCAGCCGGTTCCTGGGTGTTATTGAGCCGAATAATCTCGGCTACGATAGCGATTAGGTCCTCGAGCCGCATAACACGGTTTTTAGTAATATTAGTTACGTCCAGATTAAGCCGTTTGTTGATTTTGTAGCGACCGACCCGACTAAAGTCGAACCGCTTGAAGTTATAAAACATATTCTCTAGCAAGCTGCGAGCGTTGTCGACGGTTGCCAAGTCACCTGGACGCAGCCGGCGATAAACTTCGATAAGAGCGTCGTTGGTGCCATGAGTAGGATCTTTGTCCAGTGTAGTCGTTAGGTAGCTGGTTTTGCCTTGATCAACATGTTTGAAGTGCTCGCGCATTTGCGCATCGGTGACGCCTAAAGCATGGAGTAGTGTAGTGACCGTGATCTTGCGCTTGCGGTCAATTTTGACATACAGTGCACCCGAGGTTGCTGTTTCAAACTCTAGCCATGCACCCCGACCCGGGATTACCTTGGCGCCATACGATTTTGTCGCGCCATGCGACTCTGCCGTAAAGAAAACACCAGCCGAACGAATAAGCTGGCTAACGACCACTCGCTCGGCGCCATTAATAACAAAGGTGCCCCGAGACGTCATCCATGGGTAATCTCCTAGGTAAATTTCTTGTTCTTTGACTTCGCCAGTTACTTTGTTGGTGAGCACTACCTTGGCCTTGAGCGGTGCATCGTAACTAACATTATTTTCACGAGCTTCAGCTTCGGTCATTTTGGGCTCTTCAAACCGATAATCCTTGAATGACAAAGATAATTTTGTGCCCGTGTAATCGTCAATCGGACTGACTTCAGACAATAGTTCGCCCAACCCCTCTTTTACAAACCATTGGAATGATTTGTTCTGGTGATCTACCAGATTGGGTAACTGGGTTATGTCGTCTAATTTAGTGAAATATACGCGTTCTTTATTATCAGCAAGCTTAGTTGTGCTTTTTGCCATAAATAATAATTACTCCTAGGAGGCTTATGTAGTATTTCCTGGCTTCTGTTTTATCTGTTTGTATAGTTCACGCGCGAAGATCACTAAGGGGTGCGGTGTGCCTACTTTTAGATAAATAACAGCACAGCCCTTACACTACTTCTTGCCCATTAGTCTAAAGGATCTGGATCTGACAGTCAAGGGCATACTTGGCGGGCCTTAACGGAACAGGTGTGGAACTATTTTGTAGATGGTTTTTGTTTGATGGTTTTGAGGCTGGAAATGACTTTGTCTACTAAACCGTATTTTTTGGCTTCTTCGGCGGTCATCCAAAAGTCGCGTTCCATATCGGTATGGATTTTGTCTGGCTTTTGGCCAGTGTTTTCGATCATTATCTCTTCCATGAGCTTCTTGACACGCAGCGCCTCACGTAAGTCAATTTCCTGATCAGTCACTTTACCTCGTGTGCCACTGCTGGGTTGGTGGATCATAACAGTGGAATGTGGTAGTAAAAAGCGTTTACCTTTAGTTCCGCTACTCAGTAAAAATGCGGCTGCACTGGCTTGCACACCTATACCAACCGTTTGGATGTCGCTTTTGACATATTGCATAGTGTCATAAATTGCCAACGCATCATAAACACTGCCACCCGGGCTGTTGATATAGAGGTAAATGTCCTTGTCGGCATCCTCGTTATCAAGGAACAGTAGCTGCGCCACAATCAGGTTGGCGGTATGCGCATTAACATCGTCACCGACAAAGATGATGCGGTCTTTTAGCAACCGGCTGTAGATGTCATAGGCACGTTCTACACGTCCATCATTTTCTATGACCGTAGGGATAAGAATCTGGCTCTTAGTATTAGACATGCAAAAAGTATAAGAAAATAATTGGCACTCGTCAAGCCAGAGTGCTAATCACGAGGGGTGGGCACAACACCATCCAGCAACAGGTGGGTTATAAAAGCAACTCCTTCAGAACGGTCGCCTGCAGCTATCCGTCTATCAACAAGTACTGCAATGTGTTCTACGGTCGCTACGTGTTCTGGATATTGGCCACGTATTGCATTAATTCGATCATCAACACTGTTTACATTGAGCAGACGACCAACGTGGCCTTTAGCCACCATTCTCTGGCCTGCTCGTTCCAAGTCTCTACCTGACGGAGAAATCTGTTCTGACATACATATATTATACCACTTGTGCCAATATTAAACAACTATTTGGCATATTCTACAAGCTTGGCTACAGTTTTTTCGGTGAGTATACGGGCTTCGATGTCTTGTCGGTTGGCGGGCTTGTCAAGTTCAGCTTTCATAGTTTTGTCGGTGTATTGGCTCCTGAGGAGTTGCAGGCGAGCCTCTAGCTCTTGGGGCGCTACAGTCAGGCCTTCGAGTTCGGCAATCTCCGATAGCGCCAAGCCGGCCTTGACACTCTCCTCTGCTGTAGGACGATTGCGCTTGCGGTGTTCATCCTCTGTAACCCCTTCTTCGGCAAGGTGTTCTTCCCACGTTTGGCCACGATAGGCTAAATTCTGGCGTTCAGCCTGCTCGGCCCGCAACACTTGATCATTTATCAACATCTCTGGTATAGCCATCTCGGTTTTTTGAGCTATCTCCTGAACCAGGGCGTTTTCGTATTCACGATCGGCTTGCTGCTGTCGTTCGACCTTTAGCTGTTTTTTGATATCGCTACGCAGTTCGCTAATGGTTTTGAATGGACCGGCCTTGGCCGCAAAGACATCATCGACTTTTGAATCGGTCATTTCCTGGACTTTACTGACCTTGACCCAGAATGTTACCTTTTTGTTTTGTAGCGCCGTAACACTGTAATCCTTAGGAAAGGTAATGGTAAATGTCTTTTCTTCACCAGCTTTTAGCCCAATCATGTGTGGTTCAAAGCCTGGAATAAATGTATTGCTGCCCAGCACTAGCGGATAGTCCTTGCCATCCGTGCCGTTAACTGGTCGCCCCTTATCATCCGTACCCTTGAAGTCTATAGTTACTTCATCGTCAGCTTTTGATGCTCTTGCAACCACTGTCCTCTCGGCCATACGCTGCTGTAATCCTTTGATGACTTCGTTTACGTCCTTTGTCGTAACCTCTATATTGGCACGCCGCTTTTTGAGCTTCTTATAATCGGCCAGTTTTATATTGCCGACTATTTCGACTTCAGCGTCAAACTCAAGATTAGTAAAGGGTACAAACTTTTTGATAGTTACTTTTGGCTGATCAACCGGATGTAGCTTTTCGACTTGCACTGCTTGTTTGTATAGACGGTTTATGGCTTCGTCTAAGAATTCAGTCTGCAAAAGCGACTGATCGACATGCTTTTCTACAAGCGGCAGTGGAGCCTTGCCCGCCCGAAAGCCTGGGATTTTGGCATGGCGAACACTGAGGTGACGCAGAACAACCATTTTAACCCCATCTATAAAGCTTTGATCGGCAACAACCGATAAACGAACCTGGGTGTCACTTAGTTGCGTTCTCTTCACCTGCATAAGGGGTTACTATAACAGATCAGGCGTATATTTTCCAGAGGTGCAAGCTAACGTATAAACGGGCTCAGCAAGATAAGTCCGCTACTAAACCAAGCCATTTCTACAATCAAACCAATCGGACGCTGAAACCATTGAATGTCCCTATGGAACCTGGTGATAGGATCGAATGGCATATGGCTTGTTTTGCCGGTTTTTAGTTCCTGTACAAACCGTGGGAACCACATTAGATCTGGACTGGCAGCCAGGATACTGCAAACTACCAAGAGCTGCCACAGATCTGGGCGATGTAGTATTAAATAAAAGAGGAATGAACTGGCCAGCACTATATCCACTATCAGAACTTTTATGAACTTTTTTGTTGTATGGCTTGTCATACCAAAATGCGGTAGTGCATCAAGCACAAAATGAGACAGTAATGCCGCTGGCAAAGCAATCACCGGATTACGGACAATGGCTGCAATAAGCGCGCCAGTTAGTACATGGTTTGTAGCTGTCATCTATAGTCCTTAACGATACTGACTATTCTTTGCAGGCTGTGGCGTTCTTCGATACCAGTATCAAGATTCTTGAGGTTAAACTGGTCCTCGCTCAGCTCCCTCTCGCCTATAAAGATAACGTAAGGTATGGCCTTTTTGACAGCAGCTTTGATTTGCGCCGCCGGCTTGCGCCGCGAGGCATCAACCGCCACATTTAGACCCATCTCACGCAGGGCAGCAATGGTTTTTTGAGCCTCGTCATAGACATCACCTACCAGCACTATATAAGCATCAGTTTCGGACTTCAGACTGGGCAATAGCTCGTGTGACTCTAAAAAGTTGGCCAATGTTACGTCGCCCATACCAAAACCCGCAGTTGGTACTGGTTCAACACCAAATAACCCAACTAATCCATCGTAGCGGCCACCACCAAACAATGAACGATTATTATCCGGGTTGGTGTCGAATACCTCAAACACAATGTCGGTGTAGTAGTCGAAGCCACGTACCAATGTAAAATCGAACTCGACATTTTTTATGCTAGATTCATGGAGAAGGTGCATAAGACGCTTTAGCTCAAGAACTGATGAGTGTTTATAAAGCTCTTCTGGGAGTTCGTTGATATCATCTGTTTTGAGCGTGTCGAGCAGACGCTCGCCAACACCTTGTTCTCGCTGCGAGGGCGTTAGGATCGCTTCGGCTTGGGCAGTGAATTCGGCATGCGAAACCTTGTGCATGCGGTCAATTAGTTTAGTCAGAGTACTGGCCTGGACCTCATCTACCTTGAGATAATCGTGTAGGAAGCTATCGATCAGCTTACGACTATTAAGCCGAATAGTATATTGGCTGCGTTTCGCCCTGAAGGCCTGCATGAGGGCATCAGCCATAGAAATAAGCTCATGCTCGGCCGTAAGATCGGCGATGCCAAACAAATCTACATTGAGCTGCCAATGTTCGCGCAGGCGACCGCGCTGTGGACGTTCATAGCGCCAAACATTGGGGATACTATACCAGCGCAACGGATAGGCCAGCTCTTGGCGTTTGGCGGCCACCATCCGGCTGACCGTGGGAGTCATTTCTGGTCGGATCGCCACTTTGCGGCCACCGCGGTCCTCAAACGCATAGGTTTGTTCGTTCACAATCTCGTCGCCGGTTTTAGCAGCATATAATTCTATTGGTTCGATCAGCGGAGCATCATACTCTTCGTAGCCGTATTTAGTAGCGACCTTGCGCATGACCGCAAACAAGTAGTCTTGTAAACGTTTATCCTCTGGGTAGAAGTCTCGTGCGCCCTTATACGGCTGAGTTGATAGCGGCATAGTTGTTCCCATTATAAGCGAAATGCGTGTACTATACACCAACGCCTTTACGAGCCATGTTTGCCTAAACAAAATCGGCAATGCATAATGGGATAAACTTAGGGAGGTTACGGACGATGGCAACAACACACAGGACAGGTATCACACCGGCCACTAGTTTATTTCATAAAAGTTACAAAGCGGTTATGCGTAACATCAACACTTTCGGCATATTGCTGCTACTACCCTTCTTGTTTGCATTAAGTTCGTTTGTACGATTTCCTAACACCGATCGAGCCAGAGATTTTGGATCAACTATTGGCGCCTCGGGCTTTCCGGTCTACGGCTGGGTTGGAGTGATAGGCCTTGGAGTAATGATAGCCTCGGTCTTTTTCGTGCTCATACTTATCATTCAAGCTATGACTTATGCCCTTGAGCTAGAAGCCGCTAAGGGCAAAACGCCGTCCTTGCAACACCTTTGGGAGGTCGGCAAAAAGTTCTGGCTACGCCTATTCGGCCTAGGTATAGTCGTTGTTTTATTTATCGTCGGCGGCCTTATACTCTTGATTGTGCCTGGGCTTATTATGATCCGCCGTTATTTCTTGGCGCCATATATTATGATTGATAAGGATTTGTCTATCGGTGAGGCTATGCGCCGCAGCGCAGCGCTAACCAAGCCCTACCGCTGGAAAGTATGGGGAATTATTGGCGTCATGTTTTTGCTGAGTCTGCCTGGGTTCATACCTCTTTTTGGGCCAGTTATCGCCTTTGTGCTAGGTGCACTTTACACAGTTGCACCGGCCATCCGTTACCAGGAACTCAAGAAACTGTCTTAGTCGTTGGTCCAGATATCCAGATCGTTATCAACAACACGCCTGGCTAGCTCATGAGTTAGGGCATCGGGCCAACCGTCCTGACGTTTACTAACTCCATATTTTATAATGTCGGATATCCTTGGATTATCTTCTGTAAGCGTATAAAGCTCAGCCAGTGGGTCATTCGGCGGACCTGTCTTGCCCAAAAAGCGCAGACCATTAATGTGAGTTGCACTCAACATTATTCGAATCGTGGAATATATAGGTACACCGTCCTGCACGTTTTCAGCCAGAGTAATACCGTTGGTTTCAAGTTGCCAGCCAACTATTGGTTCCTGCTCCATAACTTCTGTTCGCATAAAACGCTTACGTGTTTGTGGCGGCATTGGTATAAAAATGTTGGGTGGTATTTCCGATAAGGCCATCAAACGGCCTACCTCTCTTGCCAATCTTACCACTTTGATCCTGGCTTCATCGGGTCTTAGGACTTCGTTGGGAATCGGCAGTAATGCATCAAGCTTATCCAAATCACCTTCTCTAACGGCACGAATGCGCAAAAGCCGGACCTGAAACCCCGGTGATTCGAATTCGCTCATAGCAGCAGCTCTCATATTAGGATTATTATATAGGACTTTCGCACTTTTGTGCAGATAACAGAGTCTATCTGAGTAAGGCGAGAACTTTCAGATTTCTGGAGGGGTAGCCATAGCTACATCGACAGAAAGATGGAAGTTTGTAGCCACTCAGGGAGGGTCTGAAGCTGTAGAAAGGTGCGAAAGTCTTATATATGCCAGCTTGCTAAAGGCAAGCACAAGCAGCAAATTTCAGTTGGTGGGCAGACGCAGGTTGACATAGGCACTGTACCTATGGTACATTACCTGTAACATCTAATACTTAAGGATTATCCATGAACAAGGCAATAGAACAAGCTCAAACAGCTAAAACTTCACTACTAAAGCACTTTGGCATTATGTTTGCTCTGTGTGCAGCGCTCCAGGTTATTATTGCACTACGAGGCAATCATATAGACTTAGTTTCACAACTCCTACTTGTTGTAGTGGCTTTATATTATGCCTGGTATCATTATGCTTCGCGCACCCTGCTACGCCGACTACGCTTTGGCCGTCTAGTCGCTCACGTTGTCGGTTTCTTAATAGTTAATCTAAGCTATCACCTCCATGCTTTTGTACTTTTTGTAAGCGGTAGTGTTGCCATTAATGGTAGCGACGCGTATTTCGGCATTGACGAGGGGTGGTTTGGTGTACTTTTTGGTATGACTACCTTCTGGGGCATTGGTCTTCTTATACATCTTGTAGCTTCAATTGCAAATCGTGGCTTTGAAGAACTGTCTAAGGATTGATATGGACGGCAGTTCACAAGAATTGGTTGATGAGTTGGCTTATTCGTGGCTGGAAATGCATAAAAAAAGCGCCCTTACTTATCTAGTCCTTACTGCTATATCTGAACATGAATTGTGGGCCAAAGACCTAGAGGCATGGATCGACGAAAAATCTGGTTGGAGTATTCATGAGCGCGCACTTTACCGCATACTACAACGCCTAGAAATACAAGGTGTCATTGTCCATAAAGCCGAAGCTGCCCAACGTACTGGTGCAAACCGAAAGGTCTATACAGTTACCTCAGAGGGCAAGGCTTTGTTAGCCTCAATTAAGAGTGAGCTTGAATATCTGAAAGCCGTCTAACCGCGAAGCCCCGAACCACCTGCGCTTCAGCGCAGCACCACACGACAAACTGCCTTTTTCTAAAAGTAAAATCTCGGCGGGGGAAAGTCCAAAAAATTCAGAAATCTCCCTTAGAAAATCAATAGACGGCACTTCGTTCCGCTCGTCAAATGGTGAGCTTGCCGAACCATGGTGCCGAGGAGAGGACTTGGTCACGTTCCGCGACCCCGAACCTTTCATACTTACGACAAGTCGCAAATCTGAAAGGTTTCCTTGCAAAATGCCACTGGCATTTCTCACCTCCGTGGATTACTTCGCCCGTCTCAAGCGGATGCACCCGTTCTCTGTAGTAGTGGTGTGTCTATTGTACCAAGCTCGCACCTATTTCCAAAACCGATGACTCCGCACGCGCTCAGCGCGTGGTGGCTTTGACCCAAATCGTACACTCCGATTGAGTGGTGATGCCAATGCGCGCCTCGCACGCTCCCTTCGGTCGCGAATCCAAAACCAAAAATTTCCTTACAATTCCTTTTTCGGCGGGGGGTGTGGGGGGAGCCAGCAAAATATGGAAAGGAAAATTTTTGGTTTTGGTTCCGCCGCTTCATTCCTCCAGAAAGGACTTGTATTTATATTTTAGCATAGTGGCAATATTTCGTCCGTCCTTTCCTCCGTCATTCGCGTCGGTGCGAGGCGCTCCCGTATCCGCGTTTTGTGGTAATTCTTGAGTCCGCTCACACTTCGCAACCACCTCGCATTCGCTCGCAGAGCCTCTCCTGTGTTGCTTCGTGCTCGCTCAGTGGCTTCATTCGAGCCTGTGGTTGCTCTTAAAGAGTGGATTTTTATATTTTATTACTTTTTATTTTGCGACGGAAAAACCAGATTATAAAAAGTGCTCCGATGAGAATATACAACCACATATACGAACGAGGAGATGTATCTGGTGCGACTGCTAATGTATCTGGTGGTACGCCATCTTTCGCCAAAACATCTGGCGTCAGAGCGAAAATCGCGAAATAGGTAAGGTGATTTACATAAAATGTCGCACCGATGTTATCGAAAATCGCTTCTGGAATATGTGTCCACTCACTCACGCTATCAGCAAGATAATATACACCAAGGTCTTTCCTGCCACGCAAATCCTCTGGCACAATTAAAGTGATTTTCAGTGGAGCGGAAAATTCGCGAACTTGGTTTCCTTTACTGTCTTTTGCGGTTATATCAAATACCGCACCAAAAATATTCGCCTGATCGAGCGATGGTAAGCGATCTGCTACGACCTGCTCAATAAATAATGTTATCTTTGAAGTAGCTAGGGCGCGCGGTAATTCTATAAATACCGCCTGTTTTTGTTTAGCTTTTGTCATCTCTGGCGTGCTGAAATCCCAGACTAAAATCCCTGTTTGATTTGGCTCAATGACTAATGGCGCGTTATAGCTTTCCACGTGATCGACATCAGCGCGCGATATCGGCTCTGACTTTCCTATTGTTTTATAAAATTCGGTGATCTGATCACGAATAGACTGCGATGTTTCGGATGTAGGTTTTGATTTTGAATTACCAGGAATTATCGGCGTTTTTGTTATTGGAATTGACGGAGATGATTCAGATGCGGGAATAGTTACGGGAGTTGGAGTGGGAGTTGGAGTGGGAGTGGGAGTTGGAGTTGGAGTTGTGACGACTGGTCGCCAATCAGTACGCACATCGCAATATGTCGGACAATCAAAAGTCAGCGTGCCGATAAGGTCGCTGGTGGCAGTGCCTGTAAATTTACCAGTACTTGTGTTGATGGAAACCCCACTAAAATGTATCCAACCAAGTTGCTCGCCCCATGCGTAGCCGGACAATACACCCTGTCCATTATTTAAAACCCCTCCATTAGTTGGATCAAATTTTATCCAACCATTATTGGTTGACCATGCGTAGCCAGAAAGTGTGCTGTCTCCAACGGTAAGATTTTCAAAATTTATATAGCCGACATTATTACTCCATGCGTATTTATAGCTGCCGGTGATGTTGGCAGCTAAGACAAAAGATGTCGGTAGTAAAATACTAAATAAAAATGTAAAAAATAAAAGTTTTCTTAAATGCATAAAAATTATTTGCCAGAAATTATCAAAATATCTGCATCGGGCTTGCTTTCGCCTGCTGGTAGAGGAGAGACCTTGCCCTTTAATAGACTAGCAATCTCACCAGCTTCTTTGGCGTGAGTTCCTCTAAGATCAATCACTAAAGTTTCTGTATAATCTTTTTTGGAAGCATTGCCTAATATCGCTGTTTGATAATTTGAATAAGCGGTCTTAACGGCTTTTTCAGCTTGGCCAGACAAGCCGATGGTTTCGGTGCCATTGTAATAAGAAATTTTTAGTCCGGCTGAAATTTGTGCTGTCGGCTTGGTTGGTTGTACTTCAGCTTTTTGGTCAATCAATATTGGTGCGACATTGATGATTTTATTGGATGAAGGACGGTAAAGAATAGCTTGCATTGCTTGGGTAAAAGCAAGCAGTTTGTCGCCATTTTCGGCCTTAGCAAAAAACGGCTGGTCTTTTAACTTCTCCTTATCCGCGATTGTAGCTACAGTCGGAGTCTCATCGGTCGGTAATTCCATTAGCTTACCAACAGTCGCCACCAAAGCTTCGGTTTCTTTTTGCGCTTCAATAGTTGGATTAGCTTTCAACGTTTGATATTTACGGAAATAGGTTACTCCTGTTACTACTCCGCCTATGGCCGAAATAACAAGTATAATAATCACTAGCCGTTTTAATCCAAGGCGTCGACTGGAACTAACTCGTCTAACTTTAGGAGACTCATCTTCGTTTGGAATTGTGTTTTTAAACATATTTTTTAAGTTTATTGTATATAAAATTACAATTTAATAATTATTCAACTACTGGTTCCACTACTGGAGCTGGCTCAACAACGACAGGTGCTGGTTCCGAAACTAGAGCGGTCGTTGGTTCCACCACTGGCTCGACTATTGTTGGAGTTAGAACTGGAGTCGGAGCCGGTGTTTCAACTACTGGCTTAATGACTACTAGAGTTGGAGTTGGCGCAACTACCGGAGCAACGGTTTTTGCTGTAAACGCTTTGCCTTTTTGAGCGAAAGAGTGCCATGAGAATACTACATCTGCACTTTGAGCCTGACTGACATTAATCGAGAATCCTGCACCGTCTGTAATTGTTACCCAGTAGGTTCCATTAACTTGTCCTTCTGGAGTAACAACGATTGATGGCTTTTCAGTGTACGGCGCGTCAAAAGTAATTGTTGTTGAGGTTGCGTTGGCTGTCATGGTTGCTTCACCGACAGTGTCTTTACCAAAAGCCACATGACCATCGACAGACAATGCCCCACTAATCGCAAGTTGATTCAAGGTATCAAGATCTATAGAATTATTACTTTTTAGAGCATTAATCTCCAACTGCTGTACCTTGATCGCGTCAATGATTGTTCCAAAGCCAGTTTCGACTTTGAAATTCAAGTCTTGAATAGATTTCACTAGTACAGGTACTAGTCCTGAGTAATTAACGGCGTACCTCTGGGCATCACCCTCACCAGTAGAAGAAACTACTTCTGGTACAACACCTAGGAGGTCTTGAGCAATAAAACCGAGTGCTGTTGCGTTTGTCTTATCAATATTATAAACATACGAACTTGGCTTTAATCTAAGAACTGTCCCTAGTCCATATGTCAGATCAGTAATATCATGTTTTTCACGCCTATCTGACGCTTGAGTATACGCCCCTGCGACAGATATGGTAGCTACGTTAGTCCCAGTACTATACAGTTCTCCTGTTTGAGTTACGCCATTTTTAAAAGTCCATGAACCGCTACTTCCAATATAAAATGTGCCAAAATCTGGACCAATCGCTGCCACAGTCCCATCACCATCATACATTCTCATCACCGGGTGATCATTTGAAATAAGTCTAAGTACATCATAATTGTTTGCTGCCATTTCAGTCCCACTCCTATTGATAGTTAACAAGCTTTTTGGTGCCGCTGTCCCAATACCTAAACGATTATTTGTATCATCCCAAAACAGATTTGCATTATCTTGTGATACTACACCAGCTGTTCCCGCAAACGTAACTGAACCAGCGGTCATTGTTGAGAAGGTTGGAGCGCTTGAAAATGTTTTGGCACCAGCGATGGTTTGAGTACCAGTTGATAATAATCCAGGGTTAGTTCCATCAGCTAGTGACAATGTCAAAACATTGGACGAGATTGATCCGCCATTGGCATTGGTACCAGTCGGAGTAGTGAGAGAAGTGACGATACTTGTTCCCGAAGCAAGTTTGGAAAGTGCAATGGCAGCAGCAGCAGAAACATCAGCATTTACAACGAGCGAGGATGTTATCAACCCCGTTGTGACATTGTTGTGCAATATTCCTGCCGTAGTCATAGCAGACAAGGTCAATGTCTTGCCGGCAGCTATGGTGGTGTCGCCATTTATGGAAACGGCACCTGTGCCAGTGGATAGTGTTCCTGCTCCAGCTTGAGCAAAGTTTCCTGAAGTCATGGCAATACCGGTGATACCAGAAAGAGATCCGGAATTGATGATCAAACCGTTGATGGTATTTGTTGCAGTTGGAGCGACGATGGCGCTTGAAAATGTTTTGGCACCAGCGATGGTTTGAGTACCAGTTGATAATAATCCAGGGTTAGTTCCATCAGCTAGTGACAATGTCAAAACATTGGACGAGATTGATCCGCCATTGGCATTGGTACCAGTCGGAGTAGTGAGAGAAGTGACACCACTATTAGTTGCCCATGAAAGAACTCCAGATGCATTAGTGCTTAATATTTGTCCTGCTGTACCATCAGCACTCGGCAAAGTATATATCGTAGAGCCAGCTGCGGCGGCTGGAGCAAAACCGACAAAACCGGAAGTAGCACCAGATAAACGCAAAGTACCTTTGACATCAAGAGCAGAGCCTGGTGTTACCGTGCCGATGCCCAAACGATTATTTGTATCATCCCAAAACAGATTTGCATTATCTTGCGATACCAGACCAGCTGTTCCCCCAAAAAGAATTGAACCAGCAGTCATCGTCGAGAAGGTCGGAGCACTCGTAAATGTTTTGGCACCAGCGATTGTTTGAGTGCCAGTCGTGATGAGACCACGAGCGGCAGCAGAAGCATCGGGAATATTAAAGGTGTGTGCCGTGCCGGAAGAGGATATTGTAAAATCTGTACCGGAAGTACTGGTTGCAAATGTTTGTGTCGCGCCTGTGAGACCGTTGAACGAAGTGATGCCAGCGCTAGCCAAACCAAAAGCAGACCAGCCGGTGTTTAATGTGTCGGTGGTTTTGATATACATCGCGCCGTTAGTTGTGTCTATAGCAAGCGAACCTTTGTCAGCGGCGATTGAACTTTCTGGCGTGCCAGCTCGATTATACATACCAAAACTGTCAGTGCCATCGGAAAAATTCATCCACTGACCAGCCGAAGCCCGAGTGAATTTTGGTAAACCGGCTCCAGTGAGAGCAAAAGTTAAATCATTACCACCGAGAGTTATGCTAGTGCTAGCGTCGAGAGTAAGAGCATCGGCGAATTTTGTAAAATTCAAACTGTTATTGGCTAAAGCGATAGTTGCCGCCGCATTTTCTGCGCCAGAATTGGCGATAGTGAAAATACCTGCACCACTGTCGGCTAGAGTGGCAAGGTAGTTGCCGGTTGTATCAGTACCAAGAGCCACTTTATCTGCCCCAATCGTGGTGACACCAGCATTATCAATAGTGATATCTCCAGATAAAGCTACTGCTGTGGCTTGGTTGGAAGCATTACCTAGAAAAATTAGCCCGCTGTTTAATCCTGTTGCGAGTTTTTCAGTATCTAATTCATTGAGTGCGTTTTGAACGGTGATGGCGGCAATGTTGCCACTGGCAGTATTGGTTATCTGTGAAGCGCTGTAGTCATTACCCGAAGCTATTACCGCGCCCGTTCTTCCAAAAACACTTGTAACAGAATTGGTTGTTTGGACTTTCTCCCAAGCTGTTCCATTACAAACCGCCCAGTCATTGACTGCCCAGCTTGCAATACCGCTTAAATTTGTTGTACCGCTTGTACCAACGACATAATAGTGTCCTTTGGTACCGGTTACACAGTATGCTGACAGATCGGGCGAGTTACTGGTCGCATTCCAGGTGCCACGATAATTCATTGCTCCAAGCACATCGCCGAACATGTCGCTTCTGGTGATTTTCTTTAAACCACTCGCGGTATAAACGGCAACGGTGTCGGTAGCATTAACCGAGGATACAGCCGAAAGCCCGTTGATGTCCAAGGCAAAGGCACTGCTTGTGAGTGAGAGCCCCGATCCGGCCGTGTAAGTATTACTGTTATCTGCAGAGCAAGCCCACGCTGAACCATTCCATTTTATAATTTCATTAGTAGCACAAGAATTTTGGGAAAGCTTTCCAAAAGTAACTGCACCGTTTGCGATGTCAGCTGTTGCTATTGTGCTATCGGTAATTTCAGATGAGTCAATCGATGTGCCGAGAGATGAGGACAAAACGCCACTGGAAACACTCAAACCAGTGCCGGCGAGGTTGGTGTAGGTATTACCCCCAAGAGTAAAGCCGTTACTGAATGTCTGAATCCCGCTCCAAGCATTAGCATTGGTCAAATCAAGTGCAAAAGCGGTACTGGAAAGAGAAAGGCCGGAACCGGCGGTGTAGCTCGTACCACCAGCATCAGTACCCCACGCAGGCAAACCTCCAGACAATTTCAAAACTTGACCGTTGGTACCAGCCGGCAAAAGAGACCAAAGACTGGACGATGCGAACAAAAGCGCGCCGTCTGTCAGCGTACTACTTGTATAGACCGGGGCAGTAACACCGCAGTTTGCATCCGTCGGTCCGCACGCCGGAGCCAATGTTGCCCCAGGCGCGTACATAGCGGCGTAAGCGGTCGGCGCCGAAAATACCGCAAAAACAAAAGCGACGATTACAAGAATTTTTTTAAATGACATGGATTTTTGAAATACAAAAAAGCGCTGTCCAAAAAAAACGCTTTCGTAAAATAGTACTGATACGCGAACGAAAAAATTTGAGGTGATTCTACTCTCTCTCTCTCTCTCTCTCTCGATTTGCGCCGTCGCGCAAATCACTAATAGTGAGTTTTTTTCAAAAAATTTCATATATGATATTATAATATCATAAAAATCAATTTATAAATTACAACCTGTGCATAACTTGACTATCATAATAGTGTTCCTCCTCTGCAAGGATATTATATAACAAATTTTATTTTAAAAGAATATCAATACTAACTCCCAACACTTTGGCGACCTTTTCCATTGTGCTGATTGTAAGATTTTGTTTGCCGTTTTCAACATTACTAATATACGCCCTATCTAATCCTAGTGCTCGGCAAATGTCACCTTGCGACATACCCTTTTCAGTACGTATTTTTTTCATGTTTTCGCCAAATTTTTGTGCTGTGGATTTTGCCATATTTTATGAAAACTTACCAACATGGTTATTATAGCATTCTCTTGTGTTTTGACTCAATGTTAAGTTATAATACAAGTGTGCAAAACAATGATTTTATGAAGCGGCGGAACCAAAACCAAAAATTTTCCTTTCCATATTTTGCTGGCTCCCCCCACACCCCCCGCCGAAAAAGGAATTGTAAGGAAATTTTTGGTTTTGGATTCGCGACCGAAGGGAGCGTGCGAGGCGCGCATTGGCATCACCACTCAATCGGAGTGTACGATTTGGGTCAAAGCCACCACGCGCTGAGCGCGTGCGGAGTCATCGGTTTTGGAAATAGGTGCGAGCTTGGTACAATAGACACACCAGAACAGAACTTAACGGCTTTTTCAAAGCCAGAAGGTGGGACGCACGAAGCGCGTCCCAATGGTTCCCCCTCATTTTTCCAAACGAATTCGGATTCCCGCCTTCGGCGAGACGGATTGTTTTTTCGCCAAGAAACAGGCGCGAAATCAGAAGCAATTTTGACTCATAGTATTTGCTTTGATACAAAAAGAATTTTTGCATATTTTTTCTCGTACTATTTCTGCACACATTATCAACTAATTAACAAAAATATATGAATCAAAAATTCTTTTTGTATGCTCGCAAGTCCACTGATGTCGAGGACAAGCAGGTTTTAAGTATTGACGCTCAACTCACCGAATTGCGGGAATACGCCGTTCGGGAAAATATTGAAATTTCCGCCGAAATCGTAGAAAAACAATCTGCCAAAGTTCCAGGTCGTCCGTTGTTTAACAAAATGATGAAAGAGATTGAAACTTTCGGCGGAAACATCCTTGCATGGAATCCCGATCGGCTTGCCCGCAATTCGGTGGATGGTGGACAGATTATTTACCTCCTCGACACAGGGAAACTTGCGAGCATTAAATTCCCAACTTTCTGGTGCGATAATACTGGTCAGGGTAAATTTATGCTCAATATGGCTTTCGGGCAAAGCAAATACTATGTAGATTCTCTTTCCGAAAATACGAAACGCGGACTTCGCCAAAAAGTCAGAATGGGAATATTTCCGAGCCAAGCGCCAGTAGGATATTTGAACGATAGCAGGACAAAAACGATTGTAGTGGAAAAGAAAAAATCTAAAATTGTGCGCTTGGCTTTTGAACGATACACGAAAGGAAATATGCGATTGGAAGATGTCTCAAACTTTTTGGCGAAATCCGGCGTTACAACTCGAACTGGAAAGAGAATCTCAAAAACCAAAGCGTCTTTTATCCTTTCCAATCCTTTCTATATCGGATTATTCAAATATGGTGGTGAAATCCACGAAGGAAAGCACGAGCCAATCATTTCAAAGAAACTTTTTGATGAAGCACAGGAAATGCTGAAGTTTCGCGGACAACCCGAACGAAAACCACAGAACGAACCACAACCTTTTTGCGGACTTATTTCCTGTGCTTCTTGTGGAATGATGATAACTGCTGAAAACAAAACGAAGCGACAGAAAAATGGAAATGTTCACTACTATGTATATTACAGATGTACGAAAAAATCTAAAGTAATGAAGTGTAAAGAAATGTCGCTTCGTTCCGAAAAACTGGATGAGCAGTTATCATCCTTAATTCAAAAAGTTTCTTTGCCCAAAGACTGGGCGGAGGAACTTAATCGTCTTGCTCTGCAAGACTACAAAAACTCCGCCCCGTCTTTGACTGCTTGTGTGGAAGAAAAAAAGAAAAAGATTTCTTCTTTGTCGGAAAAGTTAGAGCGACTTCTTACTGGATATTTAGACCAAGTGATAGACCAACCAGACTACTGTTTACAAAAAGCTAAACTGTTATCCGAAAAGAAGTCGCTCGAAGAAGAAATCTTTAACTTTTCACACAAGCAGAATGATTGGCTCGCACCTTTCCAAAACTGGATAAAAGACGCTCAATCGTTGGACAAAATTGCTTCTGATTCAGACCTTTTTGCCAAAAAGGTCTGTGCCAAAGAAATCTTTGGCTCGCACCTGTTTCTTGGCGAAAAAACAATCCGTCTCGCCGAAGGCGGGAATCCGAATTCGTTTGGAAAAATGAGGGGGAACCATTGGGACGCACTTCGTGCGTCCCACCTTCTGGCTTTGAAAAAGCCGTTAAGTTCTGTTCTGGTGGGCGAGAAAGGACTTGAACCTTCACGCCTTGCGGCACTAGCTCCTAAGGCTAGCGTGTCTACCAATTCCACCACTCGCCCAATTCCGACTACTACGAAGGATGAATCTACGATCCGCCATCCGAACCATTATAACAGATATGATCTGTCGAAAACATTTAACCAAATATTAGTATTCAGGCAGCTTTTTGTTCTAAATGTCCGATTCGAAGTTGGTGATTATCGACCTGTTCAATTGTCGGGTCCAGCTTGCTTTCAATCCTATTAACCGTAGCATCAACATCTGCTAGATTTTGATCCAGAGCAGTAATCTTTTGGTCTAGCTTATCAATTTTTTGATCACGCTTGTCAAATTGCTCAACCATAGCACCAAGCACTTCTTGCACTGCACCACTTACCACTTCTTCAATGTCCTTCCTAATTGCTGTCTTGAGGTCAATTTGAGATGTCCTGAAGTCTTTTTTTGCAATCGCTAGGTCATCATTTTTCATAATTTAAGCTTACAAAACTTTGCGGTAAAAAACCAGTTGGGCATCACCGTAATTTTGTTGTTTGATGAGCTCCAGGCCATCAAGCTCGGGGGCCTCCATCTGACTAGGCCAATCTAATATGTACAGTCCACTTGGCTTAACATGTTTTGTGAGTTTTTGTACTAGTTGTGGCTGGACATCATCGTAGGGTGGCGCGGCAAATACAATATCAAACTGTATCTCGGTATTGTTATCGGACCAGCCGCTGGCATTAGCCCGTATAGCTTTCATTCGCCCCTGTAAACCCAGAGACGCAATGCCCTTGACAATAGTGCTATTAGCGCTCTTGTCAATATCTATAGCTACCGCCTTTGAGGCACCCCGGCTGATTGCCTCAAAACTCAGCGCCCCACTGCCGGCAAAAGCATCTAGCACTGCCAGCCCGTTTATATCACCCAAAATACTAAACAACCCGCCACGAGCCTTTTCGCTCATGGGGTGCGTCCGTTGGCCATGCGGCGCATCGAACTGACGACCCTTTAATGTGCCGGCTATGATTCTCATTTTGGCTGCAGACGCTCAGCTTCAACCAGTGCGGCATACCAAGCCAGTGTCACCGTTTTGATAACGGCGGGGATGAGCCTTTGGCGGACATCAAGCGCGAGACGCGTAGTCCACCCCCTGCGATAATATCGGTTATACATATCCAGTACTGCAATTTCACGGGCAGTACGCTTGAACCGCTCGACAGGTCCAATTTCTATAACCTCTTTTAGCTCTGCTTCCGACGGTAAGGCATCCGGAAAATTGAGTGGTTTGATGATAGAAGCAATGCCAATCTCGAATAAGCCATGGGTTGTGAGTAAGCCTTTGGGGCCCCACATCTTCCAATTGTTTTTGACCTTTTCCCGACGATTTTCACCTGGCATGACAATCTTTTCTTTAATAGTTTTACGCGCATCGGTGACACCGCGAATATCCGACAAGGCCTCCTCGTAGGGGTAATGATGTGCCGGTGTAAGACCATCAACCAGTGCATGGGCTAGCCATGCAGCCTCAAAGGCAGCCCGCTCCTTATTGTCGGCTCGTAGGTGCACAACGAGTAGTCTGTAATGCTCCATGATCAGCTCGGATAGCTGAGAATCACTGTCATTGAAGGGGCTATAAAAGTGCCATGGTTCGTCCTGAGAAGGGCTTTTGCGTTTGATACCATCGGGGCCATTTTTGCCTTCAAACTGTAGAATTGTTCGTATGCTGGGGAATAAATGGCCATCCCCCGTAACTAGTGCCAAATGGCGGCGGGAAATACGATCGATCTTTTGGTGTGCACCCATAACACGCCCAGATAATTTTGTAAGTGTTGTGCCAGAATACACTACCGACCTCCAGTCTGAGAAAATAGTAAACCCGACTTACGCAGAACCTGGCTGGAATCAGGGTCGTCCAGGAGAGATAAATTTAGGTGTTTACCTGGTGATTCTGAGCCGGCAGGGATTTTGCGTAAGTCGAGTAAATAGTAATTAGCAAATAGCCTTTTCTTATATGTTATTCCCATGCTGATTCCTATTTCTGGTTTCTGGTTACTGTTTGCTAATTTAGGTTTGTGATAGCCCGGAGTTTTGAAACTCGAGCATATAACTGATCATATTTTAGCAGATTTTCGCCTTTATCTATAAACTCTTGGGCGGCACCACGAGCAGCTGCAATGAGTTTGGTATCGCTCAGTTTGGCAACGCGCAGGTCAAGCTGGCCGTGTTGCAACTGACCATAAATGGCGCCTGGGCCACGAATTTCAAGATCCAATTCGGCCAGGGCAAAGCCGTCAGATGAGCTTTCTAATGCACGCAACCGTCGGGTGGGTGCTGATGAATCGCTCATCATCAGATAGGCGTAGCCTTGGTGATCGCTTCGCCCCACCCGTCCCCGCAACTGGTGTATCTGCGCCAGTCCAAACCGTTCGGCATCTTCAATTAATATAACAGTCGCGTTGGGTACATCTACGCCGACTTCAATGACCGTAGTGGCCACCAAAATGTCTAGTTTATGAGTAGCAAAATCTGCCATGGTTTGGGTTTTGTCAGCCGGCTTCATTTTGCCATGGAGCAAGCCAGTTTTGCGGCTCTTGAAATCTTTTTTGATATGCTCATAAACGACCTCGGCGGCTTTGCCAGGCAAAATATCGGACTCACTTATTAAGGGGCAGACGACAAACATCTGTCTACCAGCTTGTAGCTCTCCGTCTATTGTCTTGTATAGCTGAGCCCGGGAATTAGGCGAACATATCTTGGTAATGACTGGTTTGCGGCCAACCGGCATGGTATCTATGACCGAGATGTCCAGCTCGCCATACAATGTCAACGCCAGGCTACGCGGAATTGGTGTAGCCGTCATACTCAGCACATGGGGCATGTGGCCAGCTTTGGCCTGCAGTTTTTTGCGCTGGTCTACGCCAAAACGATGCTGCTCGTCAACAATTATCAAACCCAGCTTATGCATGTCGACTTTCTCTTGAATAAGAGCGTGGGTGCCCACAATCAGCCGTATATCGCCGCTTTTTATTCGTTTGTGAGCCTCGGTCTTTTGGGATGGCTTAAGGCTACCAACCAACAGCCCGAGTTGACCGGCATAGCCAAGTGGCGATAGTAGGTTATGAATAGTAGCGGCATGTTGGCGGGCAAGCAGCTCGGTGGGTGCCATCAGCGCTACCTGGAAACCCTGCTCCATCGCCATCAGAGCCGCCATGGTGGCTACAACCGTTTTGCCACTGCCGACATCACCTTCGACTAAGCGGTTCATGGGGTGGGTTTTTTGCATGTCCTGATATATTTGCCAGGTGACTTTGCGCTGTGCATCAGTCAGTCTAAACGGCAAGTGCGAGACAAATGTACGAGCTAGCTTTTGGTTAAACGCGATGGTGAGTGACTGCTCTTTTAATAGCTCATATTTGTTCAGTAAACTAGCTAAGCTTAGCTGAAAGACTTCTTCAAAACTCAGGCGGCGTTTGGCTTGCTCTAGTTGCTGGTCACTTTCTGGAAAATGTATGCTAAAAACTGCCTCTGCCCGGGTTAGCAGTTTTTGTTCCTTGACAAGCCATGATGGCAGCGTCTCTGGTAAAGTTTTGATAAGTTCGGCCACTCCTCGCAGAGTGCGCCTTATGTCTGATGAGCGCATGCCCTTAACCAAACGGTAGACCGGCACAATCCGGGCGGTATTAACCGGAAAGTCGCTGGCAAGCTCCATTGACGGATTCATGATAGCCAGTCTGCGGTTACTAAGTTCGAACTGGCCGGATATAAAATATTCAGTATCCGATTTGATATTTGTAGCGCGGTAGGGTTGGTTGAACCACACCAACCGCACACTGCCTGTCTCATCGCTGGCAACTGCTTCGGTTATGTGCAACCCACGTCGTACATAACGGCCCTTAGCCTGTTTGATAGTCGCTTCGATTGTTACGATACCAGGCTTGATATGAGCAATCTTTTGGATATGGGAATAGTCTTCATACCGGCGCGGGTAGTAATCTATCAGGTCGCCAACTGTCTTAATGCCGACGGTGGCAAACTTCTTGCCCAGCTCCACCCCCACGCCTTTAATCTCAATCAGTGAACTCGTAAGCACCATGGATATATAGTACATCGTCTATATCCAGATTTAATCGAAGTAGCAAGGATTCCACCTCATTTTTTCAAAAAATCAGGTTTTGGGAAGTATCTACACACCTTCTATAAAAGTTTCAATGAAGTTATTCAGCTTTTTACTAACTTTTTTGTGATTTTCTCATCTGTTAGGGGACAGTCCCTGAAATCCTTTTTACTAACTTTTTTGTGATTTTCTCATCTGTTAGGGGACAGTCCCTGAAATCCTCTGAAATCCTGAAATCCATCTGTTAGGGGACAGTCCCTGAAATCCTGAAATCCCTTATAGCCAGATTGGATTTATCTGCGAAAAATTGTTGTTGTTGCTAAAGTCCGGGTTTACCGGCAGAAGCTTACGCACTACCTTAAACCCACTGCCGTCTTGGTTGATCGTGCAAATGATTATGCCACGTTGGCCATCCTTGACCACTGCGCCGTCAAAGACAATCTGCGCGCCATCAGGCGAGAAATCGCCGTCTAACGGGAAGCTACCGCGATGGTCATGGCCATCGTATTGGCTATCGGGCTGGTAGCCTGCAGCCTTAAGTCCAGTAATAACCTGCGCCTTTAGGTTACGCACCAACTGGCCGCTGGCAGTGTCAAAAATCTGCATATTTATGGAGTTTAAAATAAACTTATCATCCTTGGACACGCTCACATGTAACTCACCGCCACTGCTTATAACGCTCTCTTCTTTGCCAGAATCAAGGTTGTATATGTGCAGATCTATGCCGTTTGTCGGCGAAAAACTGCTATAGGCAATTTTGTTCGACGTATGAAACCACTCCGGTGCTTCGTTGCCTCCAGTTGGGTCAACTTTACTGATAAGCCGCGCAGCCTTGGTGTTTAAATCAACAACATAAATACCCAGCTCACGAAAGTCCGCAGCTTGCCCTTCAGGATGCTGGGTGGCGGTCGCTTGGACGGCGACCTTTGTACCATCCGGCGAAAGCGTCGGCCGCGCCATTTGGTAAATACCGGGAATGGTTGATTTTTGCTCCGAACCATTAGGCATTACAACCACCAGGTTCGTGTCTTGAGCATAGACTGCTTTGTCACGGAGAATGTCAAAGTCCACCGGGCTCATAGTAATGCTAAACGGCACCTTACTACCTATCTTGCTTAGGGTTGCTTCTGGTGAATCGGTTTTAGGTAAACGATAGTATATGCCGGACTCAAAAGTCGCAGTTTGCGTGTTCTGTTGCCCCACGTCACCAGCTTGGTTACTACGACGCCAAACGAACATGCCGGCAGCCACCAACACGCCAAGCACTAGAAAGATCAAAAATGCTTCCAAAATGCTAAAACCATACTGGTTTGAGTGCGGTTCTGCTTTTATGCCCATAAGCTTATCTTACTACAATGCTTATGTTTATAAGAATACTACAGTAGGACGTTCTATTTGGCGTACAGAACCCAAAATCTACTACACCCGTAGCATCTATAGCCATCGCAGAAGGTCTTTTCTTTTACAGCTTTTGCGAGGATTTAATCTTGGGTTTTATTGGGCTTTTTTGGCTAGGAAGAAGACGCTGGGGCCGAAGTATGTTTTGGCCAGTGGCACCTGCAGAACATTTTCGATAGCCAGCATGCTGGTGCGAGGTATGATTTTCTTGAGTGCCGGCGAACGCAGATTGGATACGGACAGCGTGCGTTCTACCTTGAATCCGGCATGGGCCAGTTGCTTAATAACCGTCTTGGGGTTATGGTTCACAAACGGGATTTCATTTTTGCGCTTATTGGCATCGGAGCGGATGTCCACCGGCTCAGTCGGTAGGCACTTATTGCGCACAAAATGGCCTAGGCGGTTACGCATGTGCGCATAATTGGCCATCTCTACAATAAAATAGCCGTCTTGGCTTAAAATGCGGTGGATTTCTTTAAACTCGGCAGCCGGATCGGGCAAATGGTGCATTACCCTAACCATGGTCACCAAATCAATCTCACCATCTTTAAATTTCAGGTCATCGGCCTGCATGAGCTTGCGCTCAACCAGGGGAAAATCTTTTAAATATTCATCTGCAATATCTAGCTGCTGCTGGCTGGGCTCGGCCAAAGTCACTTTATCAGCATATTTTTGCAGCACACCACTAAGCCGCCCATAGCCGCCGCCCACATCAACCGCATGGTTAAAGTGTTTGGTTTTTAAAAATTTGCCGATGGCCAACTGCTCAGCACCGTTTTCATAGCTGCGACCAGTCCAATAATCTAAATAATTATGTTTTGGATCGTTATACTGAGTAGCTTTTAGTGTGTGTTTTGTCTGCATGGCGTGATGAGTATAGCAGTTTGTTAATTGACTTCAACAATAGCAAAACTGTTTTTGCCCCTTTTCAGTAGATTATTGCCGGGCTGGAACCGGACATTACTGTCTGGGGTTGCTCTTTGTCCATTAATATATACAGCGCCTGAGCCAATGAAATTCATAGCCTCGGTATTAGATGAGGCTAATCCAGCTTTGACTACAGTGTGGGCAAGATTATCCTCTGTTTTTATCGCTGTCAATTCTTGTTTTAGTACCTCTATTTCACTGGGCGAAAGATCTAAGAAATTGCTCTCACCGAACAGGACGGCGGTGGCACGTTTGACCATGTCTGCTCGCTTGGTTCCGTGCACAAGTTTGGTGACCTCATAGGCCAATGTTTTTTGTGCCACCCGCAGGGATTTATTCTTTTCAAACCCGGTCATGACATTGCCAATTTGGTCTTTATCTTGCTCTGTAAAAATTTTGAGATAATCGCCGACCTTATCGTCTTCTATATTCAGCCAGAATTGGTAGAACTGATAAACGCTGGTTTTGCCGGCATCAAGCCAAACTGCCCCTGCCTCGCTTTTGCCGAACTTCTTGCCTGTACTTTTATCGATAATCAGTGGCATAGTCAGCGCATTAACTTCGTCACCGGTGACTTTGCGCACTAGCTCAACCCCAGACAGAGCGTTACCCCATTGGTCACTACCAGCCAGCTGCAAATCAACTCCGTGCTTTTTGTGCAAATGCAAAAAGTCGTAGCCCTGCAAAAGCGTATAGCTGAACTCTGTATAGCTAATGCCGCTACCGGCTTCCCCTATGCGCGTGGCAATGTAATCGCGTTGCACCAGTGGTGTCATACTGAAGTGTTTACCTACGTCACGCAAAAAGTCCAGGATATTCATGTCCTTGAACCAACTCAGGTTGTTGACTAGATCCACTTTTTCGCCACATAACTGTCCTAGTTGTTTTTTGACGGCAGCAACGTTTTTTTCTACTTCGGCTTCGGTTTGCAGTGGCCGTTCGCTATCTTTGCCGCCTGGGTCGCCAATAAGACTGGTTGCACCGCCGGCCAGTAAAACTGCCTTGTGGCCATGGCGCATAAACGTTTTGTCAAGCATGACAGCAGCCAGATTGCCGATTGTCAGTGAGTCAGCAGAAGCATCGTAACCGTTATAGAACGTGACTTTAGCTTTGTCTAAGACTGATAGATCAGCTAAAGTCGTTTGGTTAATGAAGCCTCGCCATTGTAGCTCTTCGGATAGAGTCATAGCGACCATATGCCATAGAGTATATAGGACTTTCGCACTTTTGTGCAGATAACAGAGTATATCTGAGTAAGGCGAGAACTTTCAGATTTCTGGAGAGGTAGCCATAGCTACATCGACAGAAAGATGGAAGTTTGTAGCCACTCAGGGAGGGTCTGAAGCTGTAGAAAGGTGCGAAAGTCCTATATAGCGTAGCCCGTGCCAGAAGCATAACACCAGCATTTTAGTCGTTGCTAGACCTCTAAATTTGCTATAATAGCCTTTGTCTTAAGGAATACTCACTTCGCACATGAATGCATTACGTAAAGGGGCGGGAGGCCGGAATCGCAAAACCGGTAAGAACTACTTTGTCACTAAGAGCGGCAATACTATTAAAGTGCACCGTAACTTGGTAGAACGTTGGGTCAACAGTCGTGACTCCAGGGATAAACGCCGCGCCGAACGCATGGCTGGTTTGCCAAAATCCAGACTAAAACGTCTTTTATACCACATGCAACCACGTCGAATGTACCATTACTGGTTTAGCCGGGATGGTGGCATTATGGCGCTCAAGATTTTGGGTATTTGCTTGACTATTGGTTTTTTGCTGCTAGTTGGCATCTTTGCATATTTCCGCAAGGATCTACCTAACCTGAGGGACATTTCTGGTACGAACATTGGTGGCAGTACCCGGTATTATGATCGGACTGGCCAAACACTACTATGGGAAGATTATGACGCAGTAAAACGTATTCCGGTTAAGGGTGACCAGATATCAAAATATGTTAAGGATGCCACGGTGGCAATCGAAGACAAAGATTTCTTTAAACACGGCGGTTTTGATATGCGTGCTATCTTACGTGCCGGCATTAATGACGTTTTTACGCAAGGCAGTACACAGGGTGGCTCAACCATCACACAACAGTTAGTCAAGCTCACCCAGGACTGGACTAAGGATCGTACCCTCACCCGTAAGGTCAAGGAAGTTATCCTTGCCGTTGAGCTGGAACGGAGTTATTCGAAGGACGATATCCTAACTGGCTATCTCAACACGGCTCCTTACGGGAACATCCAGTATGGTGTCGAAGCCGCAGCCCGTGATTACTTCCATAAATCAGCGAAAGATCTTAGCCTAGACGAAGCGGCCTTTTTGGCGGCATTGCCTAAATCACCATCGTTTTACTCACCATATGGCCCATTTTTTGATAAAGATTCGCTGGTTGGCCGTCAACATTACATCCTAGATCAAATGGCCAACCAGGGACTCATTACAGCCAAACAGCGGGATGAAGCCAAAAAAATTGATACTGTGGCTGCTGCGTTTCCCCTGCCTGGTAATAAATTCAATGCCATTAAATCCCCATGGTTTGTGTTGGCTGCCAAAGCTCAGCTAGAGGAAAAGTATGGTGACCAAACCGTCAAGCGCGGTGGCTGGGCGGTGATTACAACGCTTGACACGAACCTCCAGAACATCGCTGAGCAGCAGGTCCAAAAAGGTCTTACCCAAATCCGCCGGCAAGGAGGTGACACTGCTGCCTTTGCCGCAGAAGACGTAGAAACCGGACAGATGGTGGCATTGGTGGGCGGTAGTGATTTTACCAATGCTGAATTTGGCCAGATTAACTATGCCCAGACTCCCTTACCGCCCGGTTCAAGCTTTAAGCCATATGACTACACAGCGTTGATTGAGCATTCTACCAATGCCGGTGCCGGTAGCGTACTCTACGACAGTCAGGGGCCGATTGAGGGGTATCCTTGTACTAACAAATCATTGCCACCACCTAAGGGCCAAGGCAATTGCTTGTGGAATTACGACTTCAAGTACCCTGGCGCCATGACATTACGCTATGCGCTGGGCGGATCGCGTAACATTCCGGCTGTCAAGGCAATGATTGCAGCCGGAGTTAATAAAACCATCGACACAGCTGAAAAGATGGGTCTCAAGAGTGGCTACAAGTGTTACACCGACGACAGACTCACCAAAGAAGGCCCCTGCTATGCCTCCTCGGCAATTGGAGATGGCGCTTATTTGCGTCTGGATGAACACGTACACGGTTTTTCTACTATTTCACGTAATGGTCGCAATATTCCTCAAACATATATAATGAAGATAACCGACGCCAACAACAAGGTTGTCGACCAATGGAAGCCTGTTAAGGGCACACAGGCGGTACGGGCTGATTCAGCCTACATTGTGGCCGATATGTTATCTGACCCCAACGCCAGCTATTTTCCAGCTGGTCGTAAGCCGCACCGTTATAAGGGTTGGAAATTTGGTATGAAAACCGGTACAACTAACGATGCCAAAGATGGTTGGATGATGGGTTTTTCTACCAAGTACGCCGCCGGTGTTTGGGTAGGTTATCACACCCGTCGGACTGCAATGCGAGGTACCATGGAGGCCATGACCCAACCCATATGGCAAGGCTGGATGAATGCAGCGCATGATACTATTCAACCCAAAGAACGAACCCGTCCCAGTGGTGTACAAACATTGCCCGCCTACGTTGTACGCACGCACGTCGGCATTGGCTCTATCGAACCGAGCTCCAGCACCGACCTGTTCCCTGCCTGGTATAAGCCCAATAAAGCTGTCAATACGACGGCTAAAGCAATCGATATTATCTCGAATAAGCTGGCAACTGACTGTACGCCATCGCTTGCCCGAAAGGATCAGATCATTAGCGATGCTAATTCCTTTTCGGTTGACCCATATAACAATTCCGCAGCTAACACCAACGCTAGCGATGACGTACACCAGTGTAGTGACGCTAAGCCAAGCGTAGAAATTATATCTTCGACTCAGTCAGCCTTGACCGTCAGTGTTACACAAGGTACACATCCACTCAGTAGCGATTCGCACAAGGGAACTATTAATATTATTATCGGCGGCCAAATCGTAGGATCAGCTCAAATTGACAGTCCTGGCACTGTAACTGTACCGTTTAGTTTCAGTGGTAGCGGCACGCAGGACCTCACGGCCCAAATCATTGACAGCGTACTCTACGATAGTAGTACCACTACCAGCGCCAATTTTGGTTCAAGCCTAACAATAACTGATCCGACTGCAAACCAGGACGTAAACGGTAGTAGCTATACCATTAGATGGGCTGGGGGAAGTGGCAACTACAGCGTTACGCTTAATGGTTTACCAGTGTCAGATTGCAAGAGCATAAGTGCTTTAAATTGCTCTGTTACGTTACCCGGTCCAAATAATACTTCATTTACAGCAGTTGTGAGTACAGGCTCCGAATCGCAATCTGTTACCTTCAAAAAGTAAATTCATTCTTTTTCTAAAAATTGGTTCAGTGCGCTACGAACGTCCGCGACCCCAAACAAACCTACTGGCTTTTTGGCTGTTTTGACAACTGGGCCAATGGCACCGACAAAGCCCAGCTTTTTGGCTTCACCCAAACGCTTATCGATAAATGGTACATGACGCACTTCGCCAGACAAACCAACTTCGCCAAAAACCACGGCATTTTTCTTAAGTTGCATGCCCTTGGTTGCCGAAGCAATGGCCATACAGACCGCTAGATCAGCCGCTGGCTCGCTTATTTTGATACCTCCAACGATGTTGACATAGATATCCTGCTCTGCAAGCTTCAGTTTAGTACGACGCTCAAGCACTGCCACCAGCAAATTTACACGGTTAAGGTCTATACCGCTAGCAGCCCGCTTAGGATAACCGTAGCTTGTCCTGTTGACCAGTGCCTGAACCTCCACTAAGAGGGGTCGGGAACCCTCGATAGTAGCCAGCACAATGGAGCCATCACTGATCTGTCGTTCGGCCAACAAAGCTGCGGAAGGGTTAGCAACTGGTTGCATGCCCATATCAGTCATTTCAAAAATACCTGTTTCATTGGTCGAACCATAACGATTCTTAATGCCCCGCAGCAGTTTAAAACCATGTGTCGTCGGCGAATCGCCTTCTAGCTGGAGAACCACGTCAACTACGTGTTCCAGTACTTTAGGTCCGGCTATCGAACCTTCCTTAGTGACATGTCCGACCACAACGAGAGCAGTATTGGTCTGTTTTGCAGCAAGGGTTAACAACTGGGTGCTGTTAGTAATTTGGCTGACAGTACCAGCCGACGAACTTATAACGCTGAGCGTGATGGTTTGGATGGAATCGACAATAACCAGCTTGTATTTACCCGAGGCAATAGTGGCAGCAATGTCATCGGTGCTGTTACTAGTTACCAGCTGTAGTTGTGACTTACCAGCCCCTAGACGTTCAGCTCGCAAGCCAATCTGATGAGCTGACTCCTCACCGCTGACATACAGAACTGGAGCGTGTTTGGCTATAGCATATGCTAGCTGCAACAGTAACGTACTTTTGCCTATACCTGGTTGTCCGGCGATTAAGCTGACGCTGCCGGCTACAAAGCCCCCGCCCAATACTGTATCTACTTCACTGACACCAGTTGACAGACGCTGGAGCTGATCTTTCTGGGCGAGTTTAGAAACACTTTGGGGTATTAGCGTGGTACCACCGGCCGCTACTTTGGCTACTGATTCAAGCGCTAATTGTTCTTGCAGAGTGTTCCATTCGCCACACACATGGCAACGCCCCGACCATGTTACTGCCACAGCACCACAGCTGCTGCATACGTATCGGACTGAGCCTTTTTTTGCCATATAGCAATAAGTGTAACAGCTCACTCCGCTTGAACTGTACTGCTGGAACGGCTATCGATAGCTTTAATGAGTTGGCCTGCTTCAAAAGTAATTGCTTGGTATGAACTCAAAACATCATTGTATTGCCCCACTAATTGATTATGCGAAGCAATCTGGCCTTTGAGCCGGGTTATTTTAGCGTTATAGGCATTAACACGAGCATTAAATGTGGGGATATCTTGGGTGGTCGTATGCTCGCTGGCAATAATTTTTGCCTCGTTATCGAGTTGTTGTTCGGTCTGGTCAATCTGATTACCAAGCCTATCTAGCTGCGTCTTGAGCTGCTTGAGCTGGGCCAAGAGGCTGGTTGCTTGAGCTTTACGGTCTGAAAAAGCTTTTTGGTATTGTTCCGAATAGCCGACTATTGCCGCCCGATTCGTAAAGTATCGCTTGTAATAGGTTTCGAGCTGAGTGGGCAGGCTGGGCACTTCGGTACCCAAAATCGAATGGAGCTCGTTGGCAGTATCTGCTCCTGCTGTGCGGTAAGCTTCAAAGGTGTCACGAATACGCTGATCGGTTAGATTAGCGTAAGCCTGGTCTATTAAACTATTGATGCGCTCACGCTCACTTTTGCCTAGACGATCGTAGGCTGCATGCAGCATTTCATGAACGGCAGTGACTTCTTCAACACCATCTAGCCGTGGGTCATTGACACCAAATATATAGATACCCTGGCGGTTGATATAGCAACCAAGCACAATGGTTTGTTCGTCATTGCCACAATGCTTATTAAAAGCAGCTTTGTCGGCGATTTCGGGATGCTGAACGTAGAAAATACGGCGGGCGTTATCATTCATTGTGGTAGCACTAGCCAGCTGCATTACGGCGGCCGGTGGCTGGTAATTGTAGAGGCGCAACCAATCATATATAGCCTCTCGTTGCCATACGGCTATGAGTACAGCCATGAACAGGCCAATGCTAAAGACAAGACCTGTGACAGACTTTAAACGTCGCATAACGTCCAGTATACCCGACTTACGCAAAATGAAGATCCGGTAGGAGAGGCTAGGACTCTGAGGCAGCGCTATAGCTCAAATCTCTGTCACGCACACCCACCTGCACAATGTCGCCCTTCAAATAACGACTGTCCAGCATTTCAAGAGCAATGTGATCCTCAATGGTATCTTGGAGTAAACGCCTGAGTGGCCTGACGCCGTTTTGGGCGTCATAACCCGTTTCCAATAAGTGTTGCTTGGCTGCCGGTGTGACTTCTATGCCCAAACCATGCTTAATCAGCCTTTGCCGGAGTTCGTCAATCTGCAAACCCATAATCTTAAGGACATCCTTTTTTGTAAGAGCACGGAAGACTATGCTTTTATCAATGCGGTTCAGTAGCTCCGGCAGCATCATCTTTTTGAGCTCCTCATGGACCTTGCTCTTGTTTTGGCTGTGTAAGACGTCAAGATCCTTCAGTTCATCACGGCTGGTTGCCTGGAACCCTAGACTAGCCTCCTTCTGCAACTTCTGGGCACCGATATTGCTAGTCATAATGATGATGGCGTTAGTGAAGTCAATTTTGCGTCCTTTGGCGTCGGTCAGCACTCCGTCTTCTAGCATCTGTAACAGCATATTGAAAACCTCGGGGTGAGCTTTTTCGATTTCGTCGAATAACACCAGGCTATATGGCTGGCGGCGGATTTTGTCTGTCAATTGGCCACCATCATCATAGCCAACGTAACCGGCTGGAGCACCAACTAGGCGTGATATGGTGTGTCGTTCGCTGAACTCACTCATGTCAATCTTGACCAAAGCATCGGCATTGCCAAAGAACTCGCGGGCCAGCACCCGGGCTAATTCGGTCTTGCCTACACCAGTCGGACCCAGGAAGATAAATGAACCAATCGGGCGGTTACCACTAGAAATACCCAAGCGGTTACGACGGATTGCCTTGGCTACGGCAGCCACTGCTTCAGACTGCCCAATAACATATTTGCCAAGTGTCTTTTCTAGCCCTAGCAAATATTTTGCCTCCGCACGGATAACTTTGCGCACTGGCACACCAGTCATGCGGGCAACGACTTCGGCTACGTCATCACTGCTCATAACCAAAGGGTTCATAGACTTGCCCGCGGCGTGCAGCTTTTTGAGCTCCTCATTGATTTGGCTAGCCCGCGTTTTATGCTGCGCGGCTTGTTCATAATTTTCGGTATCAACAGCTTCATCAATACGAGTATTGGCCAGTTTCAGCTCCTTCTGCAAGCGGCGAATTTCGGGTGGAGTTTTGCCTTTATCTACACGTAAGTAAGCTGATGTTTCATCCATTAGGTCAATGGCTTTATCGGGCATGTAACGATCATTAATATAGCGCTTGGCAAGTGTTACAGTATCTTCGAGTACTTCGTCACTCATCGAAACGCCGTGAAACGATTCATAATGTTTGCGCAAACCCTTTAGTATAGCCAGGGTTTCGGGAACAGTTGTCTCTGGTACCTGCACCGGCTGAAAACGACGCTCCAAGGCAGCATCTTTTTCGACATGTTTGGTGTACTCTACCGTTGTCGTCGCGCCAATGACCTGGATGCGGCCACGTGCCAGCGCTGGCTTAAGGATATTGCCGGCGTCCATAGCTCCCTCTGCAGCCCCTGCACCAACAATTAGGTGCAGTTCGTCAATAAAGACAATTGTTTTTTTGTCGTTTTCTAGCTCGGCCATAATTTTCTTTAGGCGTTCTTCGAACTCACCACGATACTTGGTACCGGCAATCATACTAGCTAGGTCCAGCATGACGATTCGTTTGTCGAGCAAGCCATCTGGTACATCTTCGCTAATGATACGCTGTGCCAGCCCTTCCACTATTGCCGTTTTGCCAACGCCAGGCTCGCCAATTAGGGCCGGATTGTTCTTGGTACGACGATTCAGCACCGTAATGACGCGGCGAATCTGTGCCTCGCGGCCCACAACTGGGTCAAGCTTGCCCTCATGCGCCTGTGCAGTTAGATCGGTGCCATAAAAGTCCAGTACAGTTTTGCGTTGCCGTTTGCTCCTCCGGCGTGTGCCACTCGCATCACCCCTGTCTTCGTACTCCTGACGGTTTAGGAATTGTTCTAGCTCAGTCATAAGACGATCGATGCTGACGTTCATATCGCGTAGTAAGGTTGTGGCCCGGGCGTTCTTTTGGTTGAGAATACTGTATAGGATGTGCTCAGTACCGCAATACTCCTGGCTGTGGCCTTGGGCTTCTTCGTAAGCCATTCTTAGTGTCAGTTTGGCGGTTTCACTAAAGCCCTTGGCACCCATATTGATAACTAACGTCTTGGGTGTCAGATTGAGTGCTAAGCGAGCACGATCAAGCGTTACGCCGGCTCCCTCCAAAATTTTGGCACCCATCGATGAGTCTTGAGCCAAAATGCCCAGCAGCAAATGTTCGGTGCCAACATAGGCGCTACCAAAGCCTCTTGCGATAGCCTCAGAATGGCGCAGACTTTGGCCAGCGTTATCGGTTAAGTGATTTAAAAATTCTTGAAAGTCGGGAGAATTCGGCATCATGACAAAAATTAATCCTTAATTTTTAGTCCCCAGCCATATTTGCTTGAAGCATTGAGCTTTGGACCTTAAGCTCTACATCTATGATACCATTTGGCACTCAAAGGTCAAGAGTGCTAATATATTGGTTTGGTAGCGTGTAGATTGTAGATGAATGGTGCGCTGGTTTTTGAGACTCTGAGTGAAGCGTAGCCATAGCTACGCAGAACTGAATCGGAGAAAACTAGTTAGCAACATTCGCTGCGAGATACATGTTAGCGAGCAAATATACTTGGCAGTCTTGACTCGCCGTCAAGAGTGCTAGCACAATTTGCGGGTTGGGCTATTTGATAGATACAGCTAGCCTGTTTCTCTTCGAAGCCTTGAGTGAGTTGTAGCCATAGCTTTAGCTTAGCCTATTAAGATATTTTTGGGTCCTGGAACTATCTTCTCGTGCTTTTTCATTTTTGGCGTATATTTCAATTAAAAGGATTGATTTCTTCGATTGAATAAACGTCACCCTGAGCATATCTTTATTGAGATCACTACAGTCCATCCTGACCTTAACTACTTCACATGTTTTTGATACAACTCGTAAAATTGCACCTTTTTTTGTAGCAAAGAATGTCTCGCGAATGTGTGCCGGGGATATTCCATTTGCTCCTAAGTAAAGAGTTGTTAGTGCTTGTTGTAGTACGCTAAGATCAGATGGAAGACTTCGCCATCTTTTAGTATATTTTTTTAACTCTTTTGAGAATTCGGAAGTTTGGTCAAAGTTCATCCTCGGTCTCTTTCACGGAAGTTTCAGTGGTACGGTACATCGCCAGTTGGTAACTAATTTTCTGCTTGTCTTTTGTCGCAAGCCAGGGCATGTCCCTATGGGAATATTCTGTTAGCTCGCTGGCTGTCTTGTCGCTAAGTCTGGCTAATACTTCATCAATGTGCTTTAGCTCTTCACCACTTATTTTTTCAAGTCTTGGCTTTTTAACAGGAAGATACTTTTTCTGCTTATGATTAAAGTACTTGGTTTCTACTACTTCAAGCTCGTCAGCTTTCTTCATGGACTCAACCACGGAAGCAAAAGTGATTGTTGGGGTTGGCCCATAATCGTTTCGTATGTACTGGAGACCAGTTATAGATTTACCTGTTTTTTCGTAGTAGTCAAAGTCTATGAAATAGAGCAATTTGTAGAGAACTGTCTCTCCGACATTGGGTTTGGCACCAACTTTATCCAAAACATACAACAGCACCTCACGAAGTGTCTCTACTTTTTCCTGAACAACTTCTCTTGGTTTGATGTCTTGGCTAGGCGTATCTAGATGAATTTCGTCAACTTCTTCTTTGGCTTCATAGGCATCAGAGCTAATTAAAGTGGTTGGTGATATTTCGAAAAGTTCAGCTATAGCATTGATTTGCTCTAAGGTGGGTGATCTCTTGCCTCCCTCCAGATTTGAGTAGGTAGCTCTAGCAATCTCTAGCTTATCAGCAACTTGCTGTTGAGACATGCCCGAACTAGCCCTTAATTGGGCTAATTTTTGCGCAAACATAGTTGATCCCCTTCGATTAGCATGCGTATTAATACTGCTAAGTATAGCTAATGCTATTTAATTAGTCAATGCTGACGTAAATAAAATTGACATACAGATTAAATTTGATACTCTAAATACTAACGAACTACAAAGACAAAAGGTGGGTTGTAGAAGCAGACGACTTTATAGTTATTGAATTTGATACCAAGACAAGGCAAGCAAAAGTCACAGTCGGTGACAAAGAGTTAATCACTCGCTTCCAGGAAGATGAAAATGCCATTGATCTACCAAACTGAGAATTCCCGATCACAATGTATGATTGTCTCAATAAATTGCTAACTTAGTTTATTTCTTCGTCAGCTCACTGGCAAGTTTCTAACTCTGAAAAACCGGCTTAATACCAAATTTGTCTCTAATGGGTCTGGGCATGCGGAGTGAACCTGAGCGGATGATGTAAAAAGGTCTGGCCTTGGGTTCCTCTGGCTGTTTGACGAGATTTTTAGCCGGTGGCTTAAAACTGAGGAGTTCCAGAGGCAAAGACCGCTTTTACTATCAGACGCATCAAGTGAGCAGAGCCGCCCAGTGGTTTTGCGACACTTTTGCCACCAAAAGTGTCAAACCTTGGTTCTTTGGAAAAGAACAAAAATTACTTTGTTTCGGTGCCATGTTCTTCGATGGCATCGAGCAGGCTGCTTTCTAGTTGTTCCTTCTTTTTGAGCTTTGGCGCTGCCTTGGGTTCGGCCTTAGCCGGCTGCTCGGGCTTGGCTTCGGCTTCTGAGGCAATATCAATGTCATAGCCAGTTAGTTTACTGGCCAAACGGACATTCTGGCCGCTTTTGCCAATGGCAATGCTAAGCTGATCCTCTGGTACGGTTACCGTAGCTTTTTTGTTATTCTCATTTAGCACCACTTTACTGACTTTGGTGGGGCTTAGGGCATTAGTAATATAAGTTAGGGTGTCATCATCCCATACAATAATGTCAATTTTCTCTTGCTCGCCGATTTCGCTCATCACCGCATTTACCCGTGTGCCGTGACCGCCCACAAATGTACCCACTGGGTCAACGCCCGGTACAGTGCTATTAACTGCAATCTTACTGCGCACTCCGGCTTCACGCGCAATGCCTTTGATCTCGACAGCGCCGTTCTCCATCTCTGGTACTTCGCCACGAAACAGCCACTCGATAAACTGCGTATTGGCACGACTAACTACCAGTTGCGGTCCGCGAAAGCTGCGCTCGACGTCCTTTAAAAAGACTTTGAGACGCTGGCCAGGATAGTAACGCTCGCCCTGAATCTGTTCGCTCTTGGGCATAATGCCCTGAGCCTTACCGAGATCTACCCTTACAATGTTGCCCTCAACCCTACCGACAATGCCAGTGATAACAGTACCGATTTTGTCCTCATAATCGGCCATAACAATTTCGCGTTCGGCTTCACGTAAACGTTGCAAAATAACCTGCTTGGCGGTTTGGGCTGCCACCCGACCAAAATCAGTCACCTTTTCGTGTACTTCAATGGTTTCGCCAATTTTAGCGTTTTTGCGCATGACCTGTGCATCTTTCAGGCCGATTTCAAACCGATCATCAGACACAGCACCGACAATATCTTTTGAAACAAAGGCATTTACATCACCGGTACTGAGGTTCATAGTTACCCTAACTTCTTGCTCTCGGTCGCCATAATCACGCCGATAGGCCGCAGCCAGGGCTTGCTCTACCACCTCCTGTACTGTCTCTTCGGGCAAATTCTTTTCTTCGGCAATAGCTTTTACGGCCAGTGCCAATTGTTTCATATCTAATTCCATTGGTTGATCCTTTCGGCCTTATGAACCCTTCGGTTTGCTCTACTGGACTTACGCAAAATCCCTTGTTTCCAGGGTACATCTGGGTTAGTGCCAATGGTTTTATCTGACAGAGATGTATCCGTAGATACATCGAGGGAAGAAAAACAGTTGGCAGTTGACCAGATTTGGTCTGGGGATGGGGGAGCTTTGCGTAAGCCCAGTGTAGGTCAATTCTGAGTCCTCAAAATTGAAAAAGCCGACCTGTCGGCCGGACTTAACAGTGATTAATTATACACCGCGTCCGCCCAACACGCAAAGCAAAATGTATTTTGTCCATGTTAAAATGAAGTTCATGACCAAAAAGGTGAAACGGCTGTTTAACGAATTTCAGCCGAAACACTACATTATTGACCTCAAACCGGACCGTAAGGACATGACTTTTAGCGGTGAGGTTATTATTAGCGGGCAAAAGCTAGGGCGGCCCAACAAGCGCATAACGCTACATCAGCATGGCTTGATTATTAAAAGTGCCCATGTGACCCGGCACGATAAGCAAGGTGATCATGATATCGCCGTAAGCCGCATCAATAATCATAAAAGTTATGATGAGGTACGCCTCCATACCGATGGCATGCTGTACGGTGGCCAATATACCATCAGCCTATCATTTCATGGCAAGATTACACGTTCCATGAGCGGCATATATCCATGCTTCTTTAAAGAAAACGGCAAAGAACAGAAGCTCATAGCTACGCAGTTCGAGAGTCACCATGCGCGCGAAGTTTTCCCGGGTATCGATGAGCCTGAAGCCAAAGCTACCTTTGATCTAAGTCTGATAACCCCAAGCGGAGAGACTGTGATAAGCAACACACCTGTTAAAAAGCAAACACTTGAAGGCAAAAAATTGAAGACAGAGTTCGAGACCACACCACGTATGTCTACATATCTTTTGGCCTTTGTCTATGGCAAGCTCGGTTTCAAAGAGGCTAAAACCAAGCAAGGGGTGATGGTGCGTACGTATGCTACCAGCAACAATGTTGGTCTGACCGATTTTGCGCTTGATGTGGCCGTTAAATGCCTTGAGTTCTATAACGATTACTTTGGCATTGACTATCCCTTGGCTAAATGTGACCTTGTAGCCCTGCCAGATTTTGCCTCCGGAGCGATGGAAAATTGGGGTTGCATTACATTTCGGGAGCAGGCCCTGTTGGTTGACCCCAAGCACACTAGCCTTGCTAACAAACAGTACGTGGCGCTGGTGGTAGCCCACGAGTTGGCTCATCAATGGTTCGGCAACCTGGTAACCATGCGCTGGTGGACAGATCTATGGCTAAATGAGGGCTTTGCCAGTTGGATTGAGTATTTGGCGATTGATCAGCTATTTCCTGACTGGCAAGTATGGACACAGTTTGTTGTAGATGAGCAGCAACAAGCGCTGAAGCTTGATTCGCTTGAGCACACCCATCCTATTGAAGTTCCGGTGTACCATCCCGACGAAATACGCACTATTTTTGACGCAATAAGCTACAGCAAGGGTGCGAGTGTCATCCATATGCTGCAACACTATTTAGGCGCAGAGTCGTTTCGTACGGGCTTGCAATATTATCTAAAAAAGCATGCTTATGGCAATACTAACACTGTTGATTTATGGGCAGCGCTGGAAGAAGCATCTAAAAAGCCGGTCAGGGACTTTATGTCTAGCTGGACTGGCCAAGCTGGTTTTCCGCTTGTCTCGGTATCGGTAAATGACAAGTTAGTGCAACTAACCCAAGAACGCTTCTTCATAAACCCCAAGCACACCAAATTACCAGCTCAGCAGTGGCCAATACCTTTGCTGAGCGCATCACACAATGCCACTGATCTGTTCGAAACAGAGTCTGATAGGCTACTTGTAATACTGGGCGCAGATGCAAAAATTAATCGTGGTCAAAGTGGTTTTTACCGGACAACTTATAACGCTACCCAGCTGGAGCGTTTAGGCCAATCCATTCATAAAGGTCGTTTGGAACCACTTGATCGCATGGGCTTACTCAGCGACCTGGTAGAAAGCGCTAAAGCCGGCAAAGCCGATACGATTGAGGCGCTCCACTTCCTGGACAATTTTCATGCCGAGGACAATTATGCGGTATGGGACGTTATAGCTGGGGTGGTAGGCACCGTACGCGGGGTGATGGACGAGGACGAACTACGTGAAGCCATGAAGCCATTTATCCAAGAACTGGTTAAGACCCAGCTGGAGCGTTTGGGTTGGAAGCGTAAAACGAATGAATCCCACTTTGACCAATTACTTAGACCAATTATTTTGGGTTTGGCAGCTTCGGCCGATGAACCAGCTGTAGTTAATAAATGTTTAGCGCTCTTTAAGGCATTGCATTCCGCAGAGGAACTGCCAGCCGACCTTCGCGTCACCACTTCGCGTAGAAGAGTTAAAAGCGGTAGTAACATAGATCCAGACTTACGCGGTACGGTCTTTGGCACTGTTGCCCGGCTGGGGGGCAAACGTGAGTTCGATAAATTATTGGCTCTGCATAATAGTGCACATCTTAGTGAAGTACGGGTGACATTGGCAGCCGCCCTAACGGGCTTCAAACAACCAGAATTAATTGATCGGGCATTGATGCTTATTACATCTGATGTTGTGCGCTTGCAAGATGTAGCCTATTGGATCGTGTATGCATTCTTGAACCGGCATGCCAAGCGCCAGACTTGGCAATGGTTGCAAGTCAATTGGGATTGGCTCAGTAAAAACCTGGGTACAGACCTCAGTTTTTACCGTATGCCTATCTACGTGGCACGGGCTTTTAGCGATAAAGCTTTTCTAAAAGAATATACAGCGTTTTTTGGCAGTGTCATGTCGCCCGCCTTAGACCGCTCGTTTAAACAGGGAGTGGAGATGATAGAGTGGCAATCCGCCTGGAAGCAACGTTCACTAGCCGAAGTAAAAACCTTTTTTGCCTCTTACACGCCTTTCGTACCTTCTGGTTGATGCCAGGTTACTCCTGGCTAGAGCGAAAACAATTGAGCTGATGGAGAGGTAGCCATAGCTACATAGACAGTAGATCAAGTGTTTGCAGCCAGCCAGGTATGATCTGGGGTAAGTGGAAGGTGTGAAAGGCGTGTCCTATAATAAGTAGGGCAAAAACTGGCTGACAGTGAAGCCGGGGCCGCTGATTTCAATGGCGCTCAGTGTATAGTCATTATCCCAGTGATTTTCCGCTACCCAAAACGCAGCGGCAAAGCGCATGCGCCTGAGCTTGCTTGGAGTAATATAGTCAAAGCCACTGCCTTGGGACGTTGTTGTACGATATTTTACTTCGACAAAAAATAAAGTCTTATTCTTGCTAGCAACAATATCAATTTCGCAGTACCGCGTCCGCCAATTCTTGGCTACGATTTTGTAACCTTGCTGCTCTAAGTACGTAGCCGCGTAATCCTCAGCTGCATGTCCGCTCGAGTAGTTGGTCATACCGCCAGTAGCTGAACCGGTTTATAACTCTTTCGGTGTATACGGCATGGACCGTGCGCTTTCAGCATATTGCTGTGTAACTTCGTACCATAGCCAACATGTTTATCGAAGCGATACACTGGATAGAGTTGTGACAGCCGTACCATAAGATGGTCACGCTGCACCTTGGCATAAATACTGGCCGCACTCACAATCGGGTGCAGCCCATCAGCATTAACAACACATTTGACGTTGGTAAATTCAGGCGGGCAATAATTGACCAGACCATCCATAATGATTTCTTCGTCGAAGGCTGGCGCCAGCATGATAAGCGCACGGCTTACACCTATCCGCATAGCCCTAGCTAAACCATGTTGGTCAATTTCCTCTGGTTGTACCCAACCCTCGCCCAGCTCGCAAGAAGTTTTAATGTCATCAACTAGCATCTCTCGCTGCTGCCTGGAAAGTAGCTTGGAATCGGCTAAGCCTTCTGGCAAATCGGTCCTAGCATAAGCCGCCACAACCAGGAGAGGACCAGCCCAACTACCCCTCCCAACTTCATCAACCCCTATGACAACGCCCATATACTAATACTAACAAAAACCCACCGTAATTAGGCGATTTTCGCTGTTGGCTGCAATATTAGTCTATCTTTTTGGCTTCGCCAGAAACTTCTTGGTGCTTGGCGAGAGCAGCCTCGGCTTTGGCCTCTTCTTTTGTCTTCTTTTCGGCTTCTTTAGCTGCTTGGTCTTGGTGCTGCTTCTCGGCTTGTTCTTTCATTTTCTCTTCTTCTGCATCAGCCTGATCATCATGAATGGTATTAACGGCGTCGCGGTCAAAAGCGATACCACTAAGTCGGGCAGACTTGCCGGTGCGAGCCCGCATATAGGTAAGATAATTACGCCGAACTTTGCTTCGTTTTGTCACTTCCACTTTCAGTACCAATGGTGAATGTAGCAAATAGGTTTTTTCCACGCCTACCCCACTAGCAACACGTCGGACGGTAATAGTAGCCATGTGGCTGTCTTTACGGCTTACACGTATAACAAGACCTTCAAATATCTGGACGCGTTCCTTGTTGCCTTCACGGATCTTTTGATGTACACGAACGGTGTCACCTGGTCTAACATCAACCACTTGGCGCTTTTTGTACTTAGCTTCAATTTTCTGTATAACAGATTGCATAACTAGTAGATTCTACACTAACTTGGCACCATTTACAACACCCGCAGCAGTAGCTAAATCTACCACACCTTGTGAGAGTGTGAGAGGTTCAACCTCTCACAAGGTGTTTGATGTTGTGATAATGAAACACCTTAGCTAGCTAAAAACAGTCTAGAATGTACTTATGAATTTTGGCGATGAGGCGCTCAAACAACACTTGAAACTACGTGGCAAAATTGCCATACAGCTTAAGGACAAGCTGGACACACAAGATAAGCTAAGCACTTATTACACTCCGGGGGTTGCGGCTGTCTCAACATATGTAGCTGAGCATCCTACCGAAGCACGTGATTATACTTGGCTCAACAACAGTGTGGCCGTGATCAGTGACGGCTCGGCCGTACTCGGGCTTGGCAACATTGGCCCTTTGGGAGCTCTGCCAGTTATGGAGGGCAAATGTATGCTGTTCAAGCATTTTGCCAACATTGACGCTGTGCCAATAGTTTTAAACGTTCATACGGCGGATGAGATTGTGGCCGCCGTTAGGGCAATAGCACCGAGTTTTGGCGGTATTAACCTGGAGGATATTGCTGCACCCTTATGTTTTGAAATCGAAGACAGAATTAAAGCCGAGCTTGATATACCGGTTATGCACGACGATCAGCATGGCACGGCAATCGTTGTGCTGGCAGGGCTCATCAATTCTATGAAGGTTACCCACAGAAAATTGCATGATAGCAAAATAGTTATTGTGGGTGCTGGGGCTGCCGGCACCGCCGTGATGAAATTATTGCATGGGTATGCGCAGCCAGAGATTCTAGCGGTAGATAGCACAGGTATTATTAGTAAAGATCGCAAAGACCTGAATGCCGAGAAGAAAAAGCTGCTGGAGTTCAGCAATGCCAAAAACGTCAACGGGACGCTAGAAGACGCTGTCAAAAAAGCAGACATCTTTATAGGCGTGTCCAAGCCAAACTTGCTGACACCAGAGATGATCAAAACTATGGCCAAAAAGCCGATTATCTTTGCCATGGCCAATCCAAACCCCGAAATCATGCCAGACTTAGCTAGGGCAGCCGGAGCGGCCGTGGTAGCGACCGGGCGTAGCGACTATCCCAATCAAGTTAACAACGCTCTTGCCTTCCCGGGTATCTTCCGCGGGGCGCTTGATAACAATGTGTCCAAGATTACCGATCAGCACAAAATCGCCGCTGCCGAAGCTATTGCCGCACTCGTCAAGCACCCTTCGGCCGACAAAATCATTCCAAGCGTACTTGAGAAACGTCTGGTACCAACTATCGCTCAGGTTATTACCTATAGCCATCAGCTATAAACTTTAGGACTAACCGATTACTCTGTAAACTTCTTCTATAGTCGTCTGGCCATCAAGGACTTTGAGAATGCCATCTTGTAGCATGGTTGTCATACCGCCTTTTATGGCAGCAGCCTCAATGTCGGCAGTCGCTAGCCGGCTACCGCCCTGTTTGAGTAATTCGGTCATGTCGTTTGTCATGGTTAATTGTTCGCGCAAAGCTAATTGCCCCTCAAAGCCGTATGGATTTTGTGGTGACGCACCGGCTTTATAGAGCTGCACGCCCTCAAGCGGAGGATGCACTACGCCTGGTGGTAAACTACTAATAACTTGTTGCAATGTAGTTTGTATGGCTTGATCGGGTGTATATGATTGCTTGCTGGTGTCATCTAGTCTCCGTACCAAGCGCTGGGCCATAATCATACGTATGGCTGACACAAACAAGGGATTTTCGCCAATAATGTCCATCAGGCGAGTAAGTGCAGCAGCCGCCGAAGAGGCGTGAAAGGTAGATAGCACCAAATGGCCAGTAAGTGAGGCTTGCAGAGTGGTCTTGGCAGTGTCGATATCACGAATTTCGCCCACCATAACTACATCCGGATCAAGCCGTAGCACTGCCCGCAATTTGTCGGCGAAGTTCGTCTCGCCACCTGTTTTGGTAGTAACAGAAATCTGCGTAATACCGTCAAACTGGTACTCTACCGGGTCTTCTATAGTTATAATCTTGCGGTCTTCGCTATTCAGAGAATTCAGAATTGAGTATAGTGTTGTGGTTTTACCCGAACCAGTCGGACCGACTGCCAGTACTAGGCCACTTGGCTTCTTGATAATATCTTCGAGGGCTTCCCGCTCTTTAGCCGATAGACCAAGCCGGTCAAGTGTGAACATGCCAGGGTTCATATTGAACAGTCTCATTACAATATCCATACCATTAATTGCCGGCACTGTTTCTACCCGCAAATTAATATCTACCTCGGCACCATCAGCCATGCGGACATGTTGGGCAATATGTCCTTGCTGGGCCTCGGCTGCAGCTGTAGATATATTGCCAGCGCTAGCTACGGCTGCAATAAGCATGCGATTTTTGTCATGGCTAAGCCGGGCAATCGGGTGCAGTACACCATCGATACGAATGCGGATACGTACACCGCTCTTTTGATTTTCGACATGGATGTCCGAAGCATTAAGCTTATGGGCCTGTTGAACGAGATAAGCAAGCATGTCATCGGCTCGAATCTGATCAAGCGTCGCGGATACCTGCTGAATCAGATCTGCACTGCCGTCGGCAGTGATCTCGATGTCTTTATAAACAACTTGCTTGGGTGGGTCATACAACCGCATGTACTCCCTAAAACCAGCATCGGCAATAAGGTTGTAATTAACTTGTTGATCAGCAAAACGCTGGCGCAAGTTAGCCATGTTTTGCTGAGAGGTGGTGGTAGTGATACCAAATGTTATGTTATGGGGGTCGGCGTGCAGTGGTACAACCCGTAACTGATACATATCAGCTAGCGGCATTACGCCTTTAAACAAGGCTTTGTTGGCAACCCGGGATGTATCAGCGTAGATCAACCCCAGAATTCCGGCACGCCGGGCAGTTGCTTGCTCTTCATCAAACCTAGCATTTTGACTCATACTCCTTTATTATAAACCATAAGCTTTTATGACATGTTATAGTGCATTAAAATGAGGGGTATTATATTAATCGCACACAACGTACGCAGTAGCCACAATGTTGGTTCATTGCTGCGTACAGCCGAAGGGCTTGGTATCAAAAAGGTCTACCTAAGCGGCTATACGCCTTACCCACAGCTAGATAAAGACGAACGATTACCACATATAGCCAAAAAAGTTCATGCTCAGATCAGTAAAACGGCGTTGGGAGCAGAAAAGTTGATTGCGATTGAGCACGTGGATGAGGTTGGAAGTCTCTTGCACCACTTAAAGCATACCGGTTATGAGATTTGTGCCCTCGAGCAAGCACCGGGCGCCCTACCTCTAGCTACTTTTAAAACAGATAAAGCTGTTGCCGTATTGGTGGGTAATGAAGTAAGTGGTCTCGACCAAACATTATTAACGATGGTAGATACTGTTTTGGAGATACCAATGCTGGGCAAAAAGGAATCATTTAATGTTACACAAGCTGCGGCTATGGCACTCTTCCATCTAAGATTTAACTAATGCTTATTGTATATGATGTAAAATAAGGTTAGAGTATAGAGGCTATGGTTGCTCATGCACGGGCGGCTCACCAAAATAAAAGACACGGCAAACACCAAAGGCACACCAAACATTTTCTGAAGGTGTACACGCCTTATATTCCTTTGCTTATTATTGTGGTGATCGGTCTTGTTTTTAGTAGTTATTGGCAGCCGCGAAGTCAGCGCCGCGGAGTGTTAGCCTATGCCACTAGTATGAGCATTAATGATCTTTTACAGGCAACAAACCAACAACGCCTCAGTAACGGCGCAAGTGGGCTCACACGCAGCAGTAAGCTTGACCAAGCCGCTCAAGCTAAGGCCAACGATATGGCCACGCGCAATTATTGGTCACATAACACGCCCGAGGGAAATCCACCTTGGGTATTTGTAGATCAAGCTGGCTATAGCTACAAAATGGCTGGCGAGAACTTGGCATATGGTTTTATGACCAGTAGTGATACAGTTGCCGGCTGGATGAACAGCCCCAGTCACCGAGAAAATTTGTTGAGCAGTGCTTTTGCAGATGTCGGTTTTGGTTATGCTAATTCCAGTGATTACCAAAATAGCGGACCAGAAACAATTGTTGTTGCTATGTATGGTACGGCATTGCTAGATCCAGCTCCAAGCCCAGCACCGGTAGCGTCTATACCACCTAGCAGCCCAGCCACACAAAAAGTCGCAGCTGCAGAATCTTCTGCACAGCAACAACAAACTCAGTCAACTCCTGCTACCGAGCCGCCAGTTTCTGCGACTCAACAATCCAGGCAATCTACCGATAAAACTCAGCCAGTAACATCGCTGGCTGCTTCCCTTAAAGAGCCGGCAACCCAGCGCGTGTCACGTTTACAAACGCTCACTAGCGACTCTGTCCCTTGGCTAGCGTCCACCGTGTCAGTACTAGGCATACTGGCGGCGGCTATGTTTATTGTTCGTCATGGTCTGGGTTTGCATAAATTATTAGTGCGTGGTGAACGCTATGTTCTACACCACATGGTATTCGACGCAACCATAATTAGTCTGATAGGTCTCTGTTACATAGTCAGCCAAACGGCTGGCTTTATTCGCTAAGAGCTAAGATAAGTAGTTATTGAATCTTCACATTATCCGCACCGACTAACGACTCAAGTCGTGAAATTGGCTCCTTGGCATTTTGAATACGCATAGGCAGCTTAATAATTTGTTTCGCTGCGGCTGCGCCGAGCACTAAGACTACTTCCGTGTCGCCCTTATATTCATCTATCATTTGCCGCAACGACATAAGCTTGTCTTGATCTTCACCACTTGGTAAACGAATGTAAATACGCTTTGCAGTAGCTGGTAAGGTCGCTTTGCTGCCAGGACCTGTGCTAATGTTTGGTTTCGCCTTGGCCAGCGTCGGAGACTTGCTGCGGGATTTGTGGTTATCTGCTTGGTCCGGTGTCAAAATCTCTGCTGCATTGACCATTATTTTTAGCTCGCTTGATGTATCGTCTGGACGTCCCCGGCTACTAAGCTTACCTTTAGCAATAATGATGTTGTCTTGCTGCCAAACATCGGCTGTCTGCTCAAAAACACCTGGGAAAACTACTAATTCAATTTCCCCGCTGGTATCTGCCACACTCACAAAAGCCATGCGTTGGCCATTTTTGGTAATTATCTCCTTCGCGTTTACAACCACGCCGCCAATAGTAACTGTCTTTCCCTCAGCTTTGTTATCAATACTAGTAATCGGTGTGGACTTGTCGGCCAGGATGGCCTCAAAACTTTGCAAGGGATGCTGTGACAAATAAAGGCCCAGTAATTCACGTTCCCACTGTAGTTTTTCACGCATAGTAAACTCAACTCCGCTATCATTGAGCTGCAACTTTGGCTGGTTTACTTGGTTATTATCAACTGCGCCGCCAAAAAGGTCGGTTTGGCCACTTGAACGTTGTTTTTGGAAGCGCCCAGCATAAGCAAGTATGCTATCTAGGTTGGTCACTAGCAAGCTACGGTCTGCAAATTTATCCAGTGCGCCAGCTTTTATAAGACTTTCTACGGCTTTACGATTAGCCAAACGAGTATTCACGCTTGTAAAGAAACCCTCCAGACTTTTGAATCCCCCGCTCTTGCCCCTTGCCCTCAATATTTCCTCGACTGCACCCGTACCAACATTTTTTATAGCAGCCAGTCCGAAACGGATTTTGTTTTGGCTTGGTACAACTGCAAATTCCACAAACGATTCGTTAACATCAGGTGGTAGGACTTCCAACCCCATATGGGTACACTCTTTTATCTCTATGGCTAGACGCTCGGTATCGTCATGATCGCTGGTCATAAGTGCTGACATAAAAGCTGCCGGAAAGTTAGCCTTAAGGTAAGCAGTTTGATAGGCAATTAATGCATAACAAGACGCATGTGCCTTGGGGAAACAATAGGCCGCAAAAGCTTCTAGCTGTTTCCAGAATCGCTCCATAAGTTTGTGGTCGGCTTTTACGGTTTTCACGGCGCCTTCAATGAAGTCATTCTTGAGTTTGGCAAGCACTGTGGGATTCTTTTTGCCTATGGCTTTACGCAATGTGTCGGCCTGCCCACCCGAAAAGCCACACATTTCTTTGGAAATCTGCATAACTTGTTCTTGGTACACAATGATGCCGTATGTCGATTCGAGAGCCGGAGCCATGACTTTGTGCAAATACTCAATCTCCCGCTGCCCATGTTTGCGTGCAATAAAGTCCTCAATCCATTGCATCGGACCCGGCCGGTATAAAGCAACCATGGCGATAATGTCGTCAAATACGGTTGGTTTAAGTTCCTTTAAGTACCGGCGCATGCCAGCCGATTCCAGCTGGAAAACGCCCGTGGTATCACCGCGCTGCAAGAGTTTAAACGTTTTGGCGTCATTCAACGGAATCCGAGCAATATCAATATCTTTTTGATATACTTTTTTGACAATACGAAGTGCGTTTTTAATAATAGTCAGATTAGAAAGACCTAGGAAGTCCATTTTGAGCAGACCTACGTCTTCGATAGGCCCCATAGCGTATTGGGTTGCCACTACGCCTTTTTGAGCCATTTCTAAAGGTGCGAATTTGACAATGTCATCGGGTGCTATGACGATGCCAGCGGCATGCACACCATGGGAACGAATAGTCCCTTCTAGCTGCATAGCAAGGTCAAATACGCGCCTTGACTGTTCATTGGATTCGTATTCATTACGTAGATCAAAATTATTTTTAAGTGATGTTTGCAGGGGAATATGACGACCCTGTACAGGTGGCGGTATCATCTTAGCCAAACGATCGGCATCGGCATAGGGCACTTGCAATACTCGGGCCACATCACGTATTGCGTTACGGGCTGCCATACGGCCGAAAGTTACAATATTGGCCACCCTATCGGCCCCGTATTTCTCTACACAGTACTCTATGACTTCATTACGCCTTGTATCCTGGATGTCAATATCAATATCAGGCATGCTAATGCGGTCTGGGTTCAAAAAACGTTCAAAAAGTAAGTCATACTCCAGCGGATCAAGCTCGGTAATTTTAAGCGCGTAGGATACAATCGACCCAGAGGCCGAGCCTCTTCCTGGACCAAAAACAATGCCTTGGTTCTTACCCCAATTCACAAAATCGGCAATAATAAGAAAATAGCCATTAAAACCCATTTGATCGATAACAGTAAGTTCGTAATTAGCTCGCTCTAAAATTGCCGGTGGCACTGATTTCTGGGCGGCTGATATGGTCAGCTTTTTGGCTTTGGCTTCTGGCTGATTGCCATAACGCCACGACAGTCCCCTGTAAACAAGACTATCCAAAAATGACTTCTCGGTTTCACCGTCTGGTACGGGAAACTGTGGGATAAGTATTCTACCCAATACCAATTCTAGCTCGCAGCGCTCGGCTATAACTTGTGTATTCGTAATAATCTCTGGGTGCTTGTCGCCCCAACGCTGGATAATATCCTGTGGGTTAGTCACATGAAGTTGAAAATCTTTCAAACTCATACGGTTCTCATCACTTAGGAACGAGCCAGTCTGCACGCAGAGCAATATTTCATGTGCTTGTTGGTCTTCGTGCCTTAGGTAGTGAGCATCGCAGGTTAGGACACAAGGGATCGATAACTCTTTGGCCAGTTTGAACGTTTGACTGGTTACACTTACCTGCTCGGGCCAACTACTGGGATGTTTTATGTGACCATGATCTTGCACTTCAAGGTAATACCGATCCCCAAAGATGGACTTATACCACGAGGCTATATTTTTGGCTTGTTCATACTGGCCTTGCCGTAGGGCATCGCCGACTTCACCACCTATGCAGCCACTGAGAACAATCAGCCCCTCATTATACCTCTCGAGCAAATCATGGTCGATGCGAGGACGGTAGTAAAAGCCATCTAGGTTAGCGATAGTACTTAGACGCATGAGGTTTTGATAACCTGTGTGATTCATCGCCAGTAATATAAGGTGGGAAGAATTTTTGTCTTTACTGGGGTCCTTGTCGGTATGTTTGCCGGCAGCTACGTATGTTTCAATACCTATAATTGGCTTGACACTCTGCTCTTTGGATTCTTTGTAAAACTCAATCGCCCCCGACAATGTGCCATGGTCCGTGATAGCTATAGACCCCATACCCATTTGCTTTATGGTTTCTATAAGTTCGGGAATTTTTGTAAGACCATCTAACAAACTATATTGGGTGTGGTTGTGCAAATGCACATAATCAGCTGGTTTCAGTTGGTGTTTTGGCATCCTACCCTCGTAGTTACAATGCTTATTGTAATGAATCTTAGCCCTATACTGCGAGCTAAAATTATAATTACAACAAACTGGCTATTTTGTTTCTACAGTATGTCGCAAATTGTTGATTAAAGACCTCTTACAGACTAAGCCGTGGAGTCAAAAAGGGAGGGCTATAGCATCTGCCCGAGTTGTTCATACTCCCTCGGCGCTTTACCCGACTTACGCAAAACTCCTCCATGCCCAGACCAAATCTGGCTAACTGCAAACATTTTTTCCTCTCTCGATGTATCTACCGATACATCTCTTTATGATAAAACTGTTTTCGCTCACCCAGCTTTACTCTGGGAACGAACGGTTCTGCGTAAGTCGGGTCTATTGTGTTTTTTGAGTCGGGGCATCTTTGGCCAAATATGTCTTTAAATGCTTAAGCGCCTTATTAGCCTCACTAATAGCATGCTGCAAATCCTTATCCTCTGCATCACCATCATGCAAAGCCGATAGGAGTTCACGCACTTTTTCTTTAGCAAGTTGGGCCTTTGCAACTACGTCGTCGTATTCGGCTTTGGCACCAGTCTTTAGTTTTGTGGCATCTTTTTTGGCCTTATCAATCAATATATTTAATTCACCATGTAGCCGCTTGAGGTTTCGTTCGGCTTCCGTTTTGGCTTTTATGGCTGCTTTGTGTATATCCTTACGTGTTTCTTTGCCACTTTTGGGAGCAGTTAGTAGACCGGCGATGTAGCCTGTAGCGGCAGCAATTGCCGTACCTATAGCTAATTTTTTTGTGCCGTTTTTCATTCGTCATCCTTTCGCTTTTTGCCTCTTTTATCTCTAAATGATTGTAAGATATTAGCTATCAGTTTTGCGAGCGCTGCCGGACCAGCTGTCTTCTGGAAAAATTCACCCACCGCTTCGGCTTTGTCGGCAATTTGTTCGGCCTTTCTCAGTATGTTTTTGATGTCTTTAAGAATTTGAATAACTTTGACGAGTACAATAATACCAACTACCAAAAAGATTGATAAGGTAGCAGACACAATAATTACCAAAACTTCCATTGACCTGTCCATAGCTCAAGTATACCACCCGATATGACTGCCACAAGCTTCTAGCGTGTAACACTGCGCAGGTAAGTGCGGAACGCCTCGCGTAAATCTTCGTGCTGCAAGGCAAAGTCCACAACGGTTTTAAGATATTCCAGTTTATTGCCCGTGTCATAATATTGCCCATTTTTGATTTCGTAAGCTAACAATTCTTGGCCGTTATCAATCATCATTTGCATGGCAGTTTGAATAGATAGTTCTTGGCCTTCTTGTAACTCGCTCAAGGCCTGGCGTATCCAAGGGAAAATTTCGGGCGTTAGCACATAACCGCTGACACTGGCTAAATTACCGGGAGCCTTATCTTTGCCTGGTTTCTCAACTATGGTTTTCATGCGAACTAAACCATGGTTAATTTCTTCTCCAGCGACTATACCGTAGCGCTCATAATCTTCGTCTTGTTTGACTCGAATGCAAGCCAGCACGCCACTGTGATACTGTTCATAAAGCTCAACCATTTGCTGGAAGCGCGGGGGTGAAGCCACGATAAAATCGTCCGCAAAAGTATATATAAACGGCTCGTCGGCAATTAAATGTTCGGCATTCATGACTGGTGTAGCATTGCCGTAAGGGCCTTTTTGCCGGATATAGGCAAAGTTGGCTAGGCTGGAAATCTTCTTGGTGGCTTCTAACAATTCGGTTTTGCCTGCTCGCTTGAGGTTATGACGTAAGTCGGCACTCATATTATCAAAGTGGTCTTCAATAGAGCGTTTATGGTAGCCAGTTACAATAACAATATCTTCAATGCCAGCCTCAACCAGTTCTTCGACTATATACTGAATAATCGGCTTGTCTACTAGCGGCAGCATTTCCTTGGGCATGGCCTTGGTTTGCGGCAAAAAGCGCGTGCCAAACCCCGCCGCCGCTATTACTGCCTTGCGAACTGGCTTGTCTTTCACAGTCATTATTGTAGCGCAGCGATCAATTGCTAACCAAGCTTTTTCTTAATGAGGTCACGGGCAATCTGGGGGTTGGCTTTGCCAAGACTCTTTTTCATAACCTGACCTACTAAAAAGCCAGTAACTTTCTTCTCGCCCTTGCGCACATCATTAGCGGCTTCTGGATATTCCCTTATCACTTCATCAACTATTTTTTCTAGGCTTCGGCTGTCAGATAACTGGATAAAGCCCTGTTCTTCGGCATATTTCTCCAGGTTTTCGGGGACAATACTATTTTCTAATATAACACCAAGTAATGCCTTGGCATTGGTAGAACTAAGCTTGTCGTCCCGGACAAGGTCGTATAATTGGAGGTATGACTCGGCCCTAGGCAAATCTTTGATGATAACACTAGTTTTTTGCTCTCGTCTGATTGGAATCTCGACATTCACAAACCAGTTAGCCAATTGTTTGGCCATGGCTCGATCTTTGATATGTTCCTCTATAAGTGGCAGGTAGCTAGTGTGCTCATCCTCGATTTCAGCTTCTAGTAGCGTATCGATATAACTAGAATCAAGTCCAAGCAAAGCTAAGCGTCTGCGCCACTCGCCAGGAAGTATCGGCATTTCCGCTTCAATGGCATCGATAAACTTTGGATTGATCTTAATCGGTGGCAGATCGGGTTCAGGAAAGTAGCGGTAGTCATGAGCCTCTTCTTTGGTACGCTGGCTAAACGTTTTTTGCTTGGCGTCATCCCAGCCGCGCGTTTCCTGTACTATTGAGTGTCCCTTTGATAGCAGCTCAGTCTGGCGTAAAATTTCATAGTCGGCTGCCTTTTCGACACTACGAAATGAATTAAGGTTCTTAGTTTCGGTGCGTATGCCAAGTTTGGTAGGATCTTTACTGAGCGATACATTGACGTCAAAACGCATATTACCGTGATACAAATCGGCCTCCGACACACCGGCATATTTCATAAGCAGGTAGAGTTCCCTAGCATACAGTCGGGCTTCTTCTGACGTGTGTATATCAGGCTCGGATACTATCTCGAGCAATGGCGTGCCAGCCCGATTAAGATCTACAAGGCTATAATCTTTGCCGGCCGGATGAGTACTTTTGCCGGCATCTTCTTCTAGGTGTGCACGAGTAATACCGATACGCCTGGTTCTATCGGCAAGGGCAATATCCACATGTCCACCAACGATGATAGGCTGATCGTACTGCGTAATTTGATAGCCTTTGGGCAAATCCGGGTAAAAGTAATGCTTGCGGTCAAACTTACTAAAGTGCTGTGGCTTGGTACCCAGTGCAAAGGCCGCACGTCCGGCTAGCTCTACAGCACGCTCATTTAACACCGGCAGAGCGCCCGGCATGCCCAGGCAAATATGACTAATCAATGTATTGGGTGAGGCAGCCCGCGCATCGTTACCAACGCCGGCAAACAGTTTGGTCACAGTCTTGAGTTGTACGTGGCATTCAATACCAATACTCGGCACATATTTAGTGTTTGTCACTGAGTGCCCCTAGATCTTTCAAGGCTTGCCGAATACCCACTAGTGATTTTTTAACATCGGCCTCACGTAGTTTGATATTGGCCTCATCAATCAATTTTCTGGCCAAGTTATGGGCAAACCATACCTTATCATTATCTTTGAGCTGGTGCTGGGCTGACACTAGGCGTTCACCCATGCTTTTACCTTTGATATGTTTTTTCCTGAGCGCTTCGTCTAGCAATTTATCGGCTGTAATGATGGCAAGTGGCCACGTCTCACGGCTAGCACAGAATTTTTGTAATGACGCCCAATCCCGCTTAAATTTTTCTGCTTTGATACGTCGCTTAAACAGTCTCATGCCAATACTTCCTCGGTTGTTTTAGCCATTTGTAGCAACTGGCGATCGTGGCGCTGCGGTGCCATAAGCTGAAGGCCCACCGGTAAACCCTGACTGCTTCCAACCGGTAGACTAATGGCCGGTACGCCCGTTAGATTGGCACCGACGGTCATAATATCGGTCAAGTACATCTTGAGTGGATCGGCAATATTGGCTCCAATCTTAAAGGCCGTAGTGGGAGCAGTTGGTCCTAGCAAAAAGTCAACCTTTTTAAAAACACTGTTCATTTCGTTTATAAGCTTGGTGCGGACAATTTGAGCCCGTTTGTAATAAGCATCATAATATCCGCTGGTGAGTACATGGGTACCAATCATAATCCGCCGCTTGGCTTCTGTCCCAAAACCGATTGAACGTGACTTGATATAGCTCTCGTCAAGATCTTTGGCGGCTTTGTAGTTGTAGCCAAAGCGCTGACCATCATAGCGGCTTAAGTTACTGCTGACCTCGGCAGGACAAATAATGTAATAAACTGCCAATGCCAGCGGCAGAGATGGCAGACTTACCTCATTAATTTTTGCGCCAGCTTTTTTGAGCTTGGCTACGGAGTTTTGTATTTGTTCTTTGACGCCGCTGTCCAGGCCATCTTCCATATATTCCTTAATTACGCCTATCTCTTTGTTCTGGATATTCAAAAGTTTATCATGCACGTAACTTTCGGGATCCCGCTCAATTGTTGTGCTATCGAGGGGATCCCGGCCAGCTATCACGTCTAAAACCAACGCCGCATCGTCTACATTCCGCGTTAGGGGCCCAATCACGTCGGTGCTACTGGACATAGCTACTACGCCAGACCGAGAGACTAGCCCATAGGTTGGTTTATAGCCAACAGCACCGCAAAACGCTGCCGGCAAACGAATAGAACCACCAGTGTCAGTTCCCAACGCAAAGGGAACCATGTCGAGTATGACTGCCGCTGCCGAGCCTCCAGATGAACCGCCCGGTACACGAGTTTTATCATGGGGGTTAAGCGTAGTGAAAAAATCACTATTTTCGGTACTGGAGCCATGGGCAAAAGCATCCAGATTAGCCTTAGCTACACAAATTGCGCCCTCTGCTTCCAATCGTTCAATGGCCGACGCTTGATACGGCGTATCAAAATTTTTCAGCATGTTGCTGGCTGCCGTTGTGTTAGCACCGAAAGCCAAAAAGTTATCCTTGGCTATAAAAGGTACGCCAGCTAGACGCCCCACTCGTTCGCCATGGGTAATACGGCTATCAATTTCTGCTGCTCGCTCCCTGGCTCGCTTGTCTGTCGTGGCAATAATGGCCCTATAATCGCTTCTAACCTCAATCGTCCTAAGTGATTGCTCCACTAAACTCTGAGCTCTAAACACTGAACTCTGCACCTTCTTGGCAATAGCACTGATTGATTCCCACTGGCTCATGCGAGGACTCGTTTAACCTTTATCTGTCCGGCTTCTATGTATGGTACGTTCTTGAGTAGATCGTCACGGTTAACACCATAGTCAATGATCTCATCGAGCCTGGTAACATTTGTGAGTCCAGTTACCTGCGAGGTTGGCTCTAATGTACCGATATCAACGGCTTGTAGTTGCGCAACGTAGTCGAGAATTTCGCCTAATTCCTCCCTAAACTGCTCAACTTCTTCGCTCGAGAGATCCAAATAAGCCAGTTTGGCCAATTTTAAGACGTCGTTTCTTGTTAGTTTCGCCATCGCTGCATACTAGTATAACAAAGTTCCAACTGGGGTTTACAAACAATTAAAAACATCCTACTATAACCATTAGCGTAAGGTAATATAAACATGGCAATAACTGTGCACGAAACACTGGATTGCCCGCCACAGACTGACGAGCTTGTTAGCCATTCTCTTAATCCAGTTGATGATGCCACAAATGAATTGTCAGTAGATATTGGTTTATTAAATTTTTTGGAGCGTCTAGAAACGCTAAAAAGTGGTTCGGAGTTAAGAAAACGACCCGAATTACTCAATATTGAGCGTACCAAAGTAGGAGATTTGGAACGTTATGGCTTCACAACCATAAATGGCTATAGCTATGATGCGGTAGTAGGTCTTCCAAGTAAGCAGACTACTGACATTCCGGTATTATCTACTGGCGCTTGGTTTACAAGTAGCCATGGGCATAATGAGCACGCGATGCTACATATGATGCGCTCAGGATCACCAGTTATTTTTGTTGGCGCAGAGGGCAGCCATCACCCACATACATTTATAAAGCCAAAGACAAATATTTCTATGGCTGGTTCAGCTGCTGCTACACTTAACTTTGCCAAAGAAGCCAGTAATCAACACTCCAGTGTTATTGATAGCGTTAAGCGCATGCTGATTGGTGAATCTCGTGGAGCAATGGTTGGGATGGGGATAATAGCTATTGACCAGCTATTTGGTCAGGAAGTGGTGTTTGCAGATCTAACCGCACCTTGCTTTCCTAGACGCTTTATACCAGAGGATATATTAAGAATTCCGGGGCATTTACCAAACTTACCGATTTCTATTGGACGGCTAGCCATGCGTCTAGGGATTAAGCGTCTTGTGCATTATCCAGCAACAATTGATCCGCACCCTTATGCAATGGCACATCAAATAGCCATTGGCCCCGCTTTACTAAGTGGTGAAGCAGGGGATCTTGCAAGGTTGATTACACCCGAAAAGATTATCCATATAACTTGTTTTGATCATGATTTTGCTTCTATGAAATCAGAGTGGCAGAAGATTTTTGCTAATCATCCTAATGTGCGGATCACACCACTTAAGGGCAGCCATCTTACTATTGCCGACCCAGAGACACTAGCCTACATAGAGGCTCGCAAGCAGGCATATCATCAAATTCAAGCTGAACAGGGTTCTAACTTAGACGGCCGAGCCGTATTTGAGCGGGCTCATCAACTTATCGCAGCCTAGAGTTTTTATTTGATATTGGCAATTATGTCACGGAGATTGCCGCATGCTCTGTGGTTGGTGCAGGATGAGAATCAAGGTCCGACAAAGCATTGGCGGTGGCAGAAGCCCCCCCCGTATAATAAGTGGCAGCAATCCCAATCTGTTAGAAGACAGTCTTCTTAAAGTTCTTAAAGTAATCGGACACTATAAAAAAGGGAGTGTCCTAAATTGGATGCTGACAGCATCTTTATGCCGTACCTATCTTAATAACCGAACAAATCCCGCACTATTCCTGTCATAACCAGCTGTATATCTGGTAAGTAAGGGTGCTTAGGCATAACACGGTGCCTGTGTAGGGTACGACTGACGGCACGGAAATGTAGCCTTGGTGTTTCGGTGTTCGCCTTTTAATAACTATAAGCGATACGTTCACAAGCGTGAATATACTGAGTACCAATAGACTAGTAAGTTGCGCGAGCGAAACTAGTGGCAACAGTAATGTACCGACTATCATGGCTCCCAGCACCACCAGTGTCGCCATCACGGGTGTTTTATGTTCTCGATGCACCTCGGCCAGTTTGCCATTTAGCCAACCTTGCTTGGCTAAGCCGTATAGTATTCTTGAGCCCATAATGATCTGGACGATTACGCCATTAATTGTCGCGATCATACCTATGAAACTTAGTATCAGCACATTACTGGCACCGCTTTTCTCAAATACTAAAGTAAGTGGCGCTTTGCTCTCTGCCAGCTCGCCAGGAGTTACAAGGGTGGTAGCAACAATTACAACCAAGAGATACAGGGCCGTTGATGCTACCAAAACAAATAGAATAGCTAGTGGCATGGTACGCCGAGGGTTTTTTGCCTCCTCCGCCACATTAACCATATCCTCAAAGCCGATAAAGGCATAGAAAGCCAGAAATGCCCCCGCAATGATTCCACCCACTCCTACGGTTGGATCGACAGTTAATAAATCGCTCGCTTCTACTGCTCCGAAGGCGTTTCTACCAAACCAAATAATCAGTAAAAGCCCCAAAACCTCGACTGCCGTGAATAAAGCGGCTGTTTTAGCCGACTCGCCAATACCTTTAAGTGTTATCGCGCCAAGTACACAGATGAGTCCTACGCTCGCCACAGCAGTCGGAACGCCAATAAATGAGTTGAGATAACCAGCAAAGCCTTGAGATAAGGCTGCCGCCGAAGCGACTCCGCCAGCTACCATGGCCAGACCAATTAATACCGATAGCCATCGCTTTCCGAACGCCTTATGCAAATAGACCGAAACACTAGCGCTTACCGGATAGCGACCGGCCAGTTCCATGTATGAGAATGCTGTGAAAGCTGCTGTAATCATGGCAATAATAAACGCCAGAGTAGTACTGGTACCCGCAAAACCGGCAACCTTGCCGACCAGAACATAAATACCGGCACCCAAGATGTTCCCAAGCCCATATAAGGCAACCAGCGGTAGCCCGAGCGACCGCTTCAACCGAACGTTTTTGCCCATGCTTACTATTCTAACAATTTATTTAACCTCAGCTATAATGATTACTAGTGAAAAAACATAAACGAAAACAGCTACAGCAGCTCAAAAAATGGCGGAAATGGCGTTATGAAAATACCGCACTGCTTATAGTAAGCCTTATTGGTTTTACTTTTCTTGCTAAGACGCCCCTGCTTGATAGTACTATTAAAAACCTTGGTGATTTAGGCTACCTCGGAGCGTTTATAGTCGGAATCTTCTTTGTTTCGACATTTACAGTTGCCCCGGCAGCAGTTATATTATTTCACCTGGCTGATACCTTACACCCGGTTGAGGTTGCGCTGCTAGCGGGACTGGGGGCAATGGTAGGTGATTATGTCCTTTTCCGGTTTATGCAGGATAAGGTCTATGACGAACTAAGGCCACTCTTTTTAAAACTACACACTCCCAAAGTAAAAATTATGTTTAAAAGTCCCTATTTCGCATGGCTGTTACCTTTGTTCGGGGCCTTCCTCATTGCTTCGCCACTGCCCGATGAGGTTGGTGTTGGGATGTTGGGACTGTCCAAAATAAAACTCTGGCAATTCCTCGGTTTGGCCTTTGTATTAAATGCCACCGGCATATTTATAACCGTTAGCATAGCCCAAGTAGTAAACTAACTCGAATAGTACTTATGCTACTATAATTATGAAATAGCCCCTGCAATCCTTGCGAGAGAGGGGCTATTTTCTTTATTTGCAAGGACTTGTTTGCAAGGACGGTTCTTGCAAACAGAGGATATGTGTTATAGTTTGCTTTTGATATCGGTGATGATGTCTCTTAGCTCGGCCGCCTTTTCGAATTCGAGGTTAGCGGACGCAAGCTCCATTTGGGCAGTTAAATCTTTTATCAAATGCCCATACTCATCTTTGGGTATTTTCTTAAGATCCAGCTTGGCGCGTTTGGCTTCTTCTGGCAGATCCGGCCGCAGGCCCTTTTGGACTGTTTTAGATATACCCTTTGGTGTAATGCCGTGCTGTTTATTGTAGGTCTCTTGAACCAAGCGCCGGCGATTCGTCTCGTCTATGGCCCGCTGCATACTGCCAGTAATGTGGTCAGCGTACATAATAACTCGTCCTTGTTCGTGGCGGGCAGCCCGGCCAATGGTCTGCACTAGCGCTTGTTCACTGCGCAAAAAGCCCTCTTTGTCCGCATCTAATATGGCTACCAGTGAAACTTCTGGAAGGTCTAAGCCCTCCCGTAGCAAATTAATACCCACAACGACATCATAAATACCCAGGCGCAGATCACGCAAAATGTCTGTTCGCTCCAGCGTCTCAACATCGCTGTGCAGATAGGTGACTTTGATATTAACTTCTTTTAGGTACTCTGTCAGGTCCTCGGCCATACGTTTAGTAAGTGTGGTGATCAACACTCGCTGCCGCTTATCGACTGTTGTTTTAATCTCGTTAATAAGATCATCGATTTGTCCGTCGATAGGACGGACTTCAAGTTGGGGATCAAGCAGCCCAGTTGGCCGAATAACTTGCTGTACTGGCGTGGGGCTATGACTAAGTTCAAAATCAGCTGGGGTGGCACTGACATAGACCACTTTATTCATATGTTTTTCGAACTCCACAAATGTCAATGGTCGATTGTCGAGCGCGCTGGGCAGGCGAAACCCATAGTCAACCAGTACTTCTTTGCGAGCTCTGTCGCCGTTATACATACCGCGAACCTGGGGAATAGTCATGTGTGATTCATCAATAAACATTAGGTAATCATCTGGGAAGTAATCAAGCAGTGTGGCTGGTTGCTCCCCAGGTTCGCGGTTGGTCAGGTAGCGACTGTAGTTTTCTATACCCTTTACGAAGCCAGTTTCCTCAAGCATTTCTAGATCAAATCTAGTACGTTGTTCCAGCCGCTGGGCCTCAAGCAGTTGTCCGTTTTTCTTAAACAGCTCGAGACGCTCCTCAAGTTCACGCTCAATATTTCCCAGCGCTGCTTTGAGCTTGTCGTACGGCGTAACATAGTGCGATCCAGGAAAGATCCTTACGTCCTCACGGGTACCCAGAATTTCTCCGGTCAGCGGATCAATTTGGGTAATGCGTTCGACTTCGTCACCAAATAACTCAATACGATAGGCCAGCTCTTCGCCGGCCGGAAAAACATCGACGACGTCACCACGGACCCGAAAGGTTGAACGGTGAAAGTCCATATCGTTGCGCTGATACTGAATATCACTCAATTGGCGCAGCAGTTTGTCACGGACACGCCGTTCACCGCGAATTACTTGCACCGCCATGCTGCCATAATCTTCGACAGAGCCAATGCCATAGATACAACTAACGCTGGCAACTATTATCACATCCCGCCGAGTAAGTAGTGCGTCAGTGGCAGCATGCCGCAGACGGTCAATTTCTTCATTAATCTGGCTGTCTTTTTCGATATAAGTATCGCTGCGTGGAATATAGGCTTCGGGCTGGTAATAATCAAAGTAGCTGACAAAGTAGTGTACGGCATTGTTTGGAAAGAAGTTTTTGAACTCGCTATATAGTTGGGCCGCTAACGTCTTGTTATGACTAAGCACCAGGGTGGGCTTTTGGAGGTTCTGGATGACATTGGCCATCGTAAACGTCTTGCCCGAGCCCGTAACACCAAGTAACACCTGTTCTTTTGTGCCATTGGCCAGGTTTTTTACTAAGGCAGCAATAGCAGCTGGCTGGTCGCCAGTCGGCTTATACTCCGCTTGCAATCGAAATCTGCCCATCAGAGTATTGTAACAATATTCCAGATGTCAGTCGTACAAATCTATGTATTCTTTGTAACGTTCGTCCAAGATTTTCATAAGTTTTTCAAAAAGTTCTTTGGGATCTTCGCTAAAAACTATGTCATCACCTTGTGCATGCCCGGAAGCATGCAATATATCCATGATTTCTGAGCCGATGCCTCCCGCACCCTGCAAAAAGCCGATTGGCTTGTCTGTCTCCATGGCAATAGTAAATTCGTGTAATGTCCCCAAGCGGCCGCCAATGCTAATAACAGCATCGCTAGAATTAATAAGTAAAACATCACGCCCAATATAATGTAACCCAGTATACAGAATACTGTCATAGGGCCGAGTCGGTAAGCGATATTTCATAACATGCTCTATCTTACTCGCTGCCGGGCTGATGCCCACGCTCATAAGCCCGCCGGCACGTTTGTAGGCTTGGGCGGCCACATGAGGTAAGCCAACAGTCGCTCCGGTCATAAGTGCATGGCCTTCTTTGGCAATCACTTCGCCGACAGCGTGCGCTAAACGCCGGCCCTCTTCTACGCTCTTACCTTTGGATGCGCCAGAAACACAGATTTGATACATCCTCTATACCTCTCCTATGTCATAGACGCTGACCAGTTCCGTATCTGATGTTTCATGGTCAAGTTGTTTCATCACCTCTTGCTCAAGTGAGGTCTGACTCATATATCGTACCCATAACTCATCCCATAGATTCGCCCGAAAATGCCGAGTTATATGGCGTCCATAGGGCAAACTGTTACAGTAATTGAGCGCATTGTCGATAAGGTTTAAGGAAATCGGCCGGCCTTTGTTAGGTACAGCCAAGTAGTCCGTACCTTCCCAGAACTTCAGTGCCGGCTCAAGACGATATAACACTGCTTCCGCCTGTTGCCACAGTAAATCGTCTGGCTGCACGTGTGGTTCAAAAATAGCCTGGTGGGACTGGCTAGTTGCCGTACCAAAATGGCGTTGCATTACTCGCCAATGGATCGGCTGGCCTGCTAGTGTTGCGGCATTATTAGGATCTTTGCGAAGCGTAGTAATGATATTATCGGCAAAATTGGGCTTAACTTGTTGTAACTTAAAAAATGCGCTATACAGGCGAATCTCATTAATATAATGCAGCAGCAACGGTAGCAAAGTAATACAAATACCCCGCAAACGTTCTACTGGTAATGGCAATACCACAATTACACCGAATTCTTTAAGATGTGTGATATTACGGTGATGCGTATGTACAAACTGACGAGGTACATCACCCCACCGCTTATTGGTAAGGCTAATGATTTGAATGTCACGCGTTTCGAAATCACTTGGGCCAAGTTTTTTATAGGAAGCAATAAAATTATTTAACCACGCCGGACTTTCAACTAGCCGAAGTGCCCCGTAAATTTCGACGATCTTTTCACGTTTGAGCATGGAGTCAACGGATTTATAACCAAGCTGTTTCATAATTTTTTTAGGGGGCATATCTTTGAGCAGTTTCTTGGCTATACTTGGTTTTATAGCCCAGCAAGTTTTAGGTATAGCCAAATGCTTAACTGTTTTAATGATCCGTGGTAATAGATCGTCCGTGTCCAGGGGATCGCTTCCGCCTATGGCCTTAGTGAGAAATTCGTCATGCCGCTGAGTCAATGCCAGCAGACTGTGGTATAGCTCTTCGCCAGTTGTGTCGGCGGGGTCCAGACCCAGTTCTTTTTGTTTCATATGTGCCTTGCGAGCTATTTCTGACGTTAGGCGCACATCGACGTCAGGGGCTCCGGCTGCGACCGCCAGGCGCTGTAGGCTAAGTGTAAACATGGGTTCAGTAGCCTCCAGTAGTTCCGATAAAGCACGCGACATAGTTACATCTAGATTAGCATAAGGGGTTCAAGCCAACAATTAGATGCGCTCGGGCTTGTACCAGTCTGGGGCTTTTTTGAGTAATTCATTTAGTTCCGGCTGGGTTAACAATCCCTTTTGGGCACCAACGTATTGCACTACATTCATAGAGTTAATTGGCGCCCACTGCAATGCACCCTCAATGTTGCTACCTTTCATCAGTGCCGCCACAAATGTCGAAGCAAAAGCATCACCGGCCCCTGTACGTTCATAGGGCGGTTTGGGGTCTGGATATAGTGGCATCTTGAACCGATTACTGCCATCGCTGGCAAAGGCACCTTTCGGTCCATCGGTGATAACTACAATCTTAGGACCGAGCGCATGCAGGTGATCAAACAGACTGTTCAGATTGTCGCGGTCACCTCCTCCGACTAGTGCCGCTTCCTCACGATTGAGTAGCAATACTTCACTTCTTTTATAGATACGGTGCAGGCGTTTGGCGCCGGCTTCCATTTGGAAGGTGCCGGGCTGAAAGGCCAGCTTGACTTCATCATGCTTTTCTAGCCAGTCTGCCAAATCGTTATGAAAGTCTATGGTATTTTTGCTAATCGAACTAAAGTAGAGCCAACGCGGTATTTCATTGGGTCGAAGATGCGGCCAATAGTAGTCATATTCCTCATGCTTAATCAAGATGGTGCGTTCTTCTTTGTACCACAGCACGTAGTGATAGTTACTGATTTTACGTGGGTTGATGCGAACAAAACGGGTATCAATTTTGTTTTTATGAAGCCGGCTTATCATATCACGACCGTATTTGTCGTCTCCAACATTGGTTATAAAACCACTTTTTAAACCCAGTCGGGCAAAACTAACTGCGGCGTTACTGGCGTTACCCACTGCTTCAATTATTTCGACATGGTCAAATGGCACTTTGGTGGCAAACGGTACGGCCAACCAAGCACCATTCTCATTCTTATAAGCATGAGCCTCGTCATCCAGTAGTTTTATGAATGCGTCGGTGACTATATCGCCAACTGCAATGACATCGATCTTATTCATCCCGTTAGATTTCACTTTTCACTAAACCCGACTTACGCAGAATCGTTCGTTCCCAGGGTAAAGCTGGCTGAGCGAAAACAGTTTTATCGGAAAGGGATGTATCCGTAGATACATCGAAAGAGGAAAAAATGTTTGTAGCCAGCCAGCTTTGGTCTGGGCATGGAGGAGTTTTACGTAAGTCGGGTGGAGTTATTTGGGTGTCTGAAACAATACGCCTAGCTTCGACATCAGTTACGCACAAAAAAATCTTTTGAGTTCTTACGAGATTCATCCCACCACTTTCATACACAATTTTCGGTTTTCCTTTAGCGTTATTGTGTCATATATGTTCTGCTTATGGCAAGACTAGTTTCTGAAATTACCCTAGGGTTGGGCTTTGCCGGCGGCATTGAACATATCAATCTTACTCTCCACCACTGCTTGCACAGCCTTAATCACTGTATCCATGAGCTTTACGACGGCGTATTCGGTTGGGTTATCCTTTAGCACCTGTTCTAGCGTTTTACGGTAAGCTACACGCATATCGGAATTGATATTAACCTTGCTTACGCCAATTTTGACAGCTTCAACAAAGTAATGACCTGGTGTGCCACTGCCACCATGCAGACTTATGTTGCAATCAATCGCCGCCCGGACCTGCTGCAATAGCTCTAAATCTAACATTTTGGGCACAGGATACTGGCCGTGTAGATTGCCAATGGCCGCAGCGTAGGTATCAATACCAGTGGCAGCTGCGAATGCCTTTGCCCCCTTTGGTGTGCTGAATGTTTTTTTGATCTCTTCATAATTGATAGTCTCTGTGTGTAGATTGGAACTACCACCAAAGTAATGCGGTTCACTTTCGACCAGCGCTCCGGTCTGCTTGGCGGCCTCGACGATTTCCTTGGTTCGGGCAATGATTTCTGCTTCGTCAGCATCGTGATTGGCTTGTGATACATCAATGTGGATAAATTCAAACCCTGCCTGTATACCCTCAATGGCATCCGCAACCGTAGGAGAATGATCAAGATTAACATACATTTCTATGCCAAACTCGGTCTTGTAGTTATCCACCATATCGCGGACATTCTCGAGCCCCAGCATCTCGACCTCGCCCTGGCTAACCTCCACAAGCACCGGCGCGTTTTTGACCTTGGCGGCTTTGGCAACAGCAATTAGCGTTTCTTGGTTGTCCAGGTTAAAGGCCCCAAGCGCAAAATGCTCGGCCCTGGCTCGTGCCATGGCCGCACGGGCTTTTTGGCAATTTTGTTGTATCTGCTCAATAGGTATAGGCATAGCTACCCGCTCTTTTTACTAGGATGTTCCATAAGCTCATGGGCGACCATAGCGATGTGCTTGGCGGTGAGACCAAAGTGCTCTAGTAGTTCCTCTGGTTTACCCGATTCCCCGAAGCGATCTTTTATGCCAATACGTTTCATTGGCACCGGCAGTTCCTCACCCAGTAGTTCAGCAATCGCCCCGCCCAGACCACCAACAATTTGCCCTTCCTCGGCGGTTATAACAGCACCGGTTTTTCTGACACTATGAAGTATCGTCACCGCGTCTAGGGGCTTGATGGTCGGCGCATGAATTACCTCCAGATCAATGCCATCTTTGTATAGTTTTTCGGCAGCGACTAAAGCATGGTAAGTCATGGTGCCAGTACTAACTATTGTTATGTCTTTGCCAGGTGCATAAACGTAGGCCTTACCAATTATAAACGGTGTTTTGGGAGTGGTGATAATGGGCGTAGCCTCGCGTGCCAAACGCAAATAGGCCGGGTTTTCTTTGTCGGCCGCAAGGGCCAGTGTGGCCCGCTCTGCCTCCAGGCTATCACCGGGGGCAATAACTATCATGTGCGGCAGCACGCGCATAAGGGCGATATCCTCGAGCATCTGGTGAGTAGCACCATCGGGCCCAACCGACACTCCAGCATGCGAACCGACAATCTTGACTGGTTGCTGGTTGAGGCAAATAGTGGTGCGAATTTGCTCCCAGTTACGGCCCGGGCTAAAGGCCGCATAGCTACTCACAAACGGAATTTTGCCCATTGCCGCCAGCCCCGATCCGACCGTAACCAGGTTTTGTTCGGCTACACCTATTTCTATAAAACGCTCCGGAAAGGCGTCCCTAAACAAGTTCATCTGCGTCGAATCTGTCAAATCAGCGCAGGCTGCTACGACATTTTCATCAACCTGTCCGGCCTTTAGCAGTCCGCGCCCAAAACCCTTACGGATGGGTTCCTTTACTACATCTTTCGCCAGAATATCCTCAACTAAACGTGCACTATCCATAACATTTCCTTCTGTAGCTGAGTGAGTGTTTTGCAATCGAAACGGTAAGCTTGTGTCATCCGCTCCGCTATATTTTTAAAATCCCAGTGAGCACGGTCTACTAAAAGTGGATTGTTAGCGCCACGGGCTCCGCCTAAGGCAGACCCGTAAAGCGCACACTTTTTTAGAATGTGCGAACGATTACTCATGTTCACCCTTTATCTTGCCTTGCAAGGTTCGTAGCTCATGCAAGGCTTTTTTAGCTTGCTCGGCATTTGGTGGCGCACCGTGCCAATGGAAGTCGTATTCCATAAAGTCCACTCCTTTACCAGGTACAGTGTGGGCTATAATCATGACCGGCTTTTCTACAATTGCCCGGCCCATAGCGCAGGCATCAATGAACGCCTCAATGTTATTGCCATCAATCTCTATTACATGCCAGCCAAAGGCTTCCCATTTGCCACGTAAATCTTCTAGCGGCATGACGACCTCGGTTGGGCCATCAATCTGAATGTTATTGCGATCAGTAATTGCAATGATGCTATTGAGCTTGTACTTACTAGCTAACATTGCCGCTTCCCAGACGTTACCTTCGTCCTGCTCACCATCACTCATAACAACGTATACCCAACGGTGCAAATCTTTGTTCATGCGCATCGCCAACGCCATACCGGCGGCTTGGCTGAGACCACAACCAAGCGGGCCGCTGGTGTTCTCTAGCCCCGGGAGCCTTACCCGTTCGGGGTGTCCCTGTAGCCGCGAGCCATACTGCCGAAGCGTCATAAGCTCTTTGCGGTCAAAGTAACCAGCGTGAGCCATAGTGGCATAGCGAACCGGTACACAGTGGCCATTGCTTAGTAGCAAAATGTCACGTTGATTCCAATGTGGGTTTTTAGGATCGTGCTTGAGGATATCAAAATATAGCGCCGTGAAGATATCGGCTAACCCTAGTGGCCCAGCACTGTGGCCGCTTCCGGCATGCTCAAGCATTTTGATAATATCCTGACGGATTTCATTCGCCTTGAGCTCAAGCTGTTCAATAGTCAGTTTTTTTGGCATTGTTTGCTTTTAGTGCGACCTCTTTAAGTGTAGCATAAGCACGCTCGGGATGCTCACTCCGTTGGATGAAGCCACCAACATTCAATACATCGACACCACCCTCTATCAGCTCACGGGCATTTTGGTCGTTGATGCCGCCATCCCAGCCTACCTCTATAGTGGGGTCAATTATCTTAACGGCTGTAACTTTCTCTAGCAAATTGGTATCGGCCCGACCGCCAAAACTGCCTAAATCACCACTGAAGATAAGTACATGGTCAACTACTTCCAGCGCCAGCTCGACTTTGGCTACTTTTGTTGGTTTGAGCAAAGCCAGTCCTACCCTAATATCTTCACTTTTCAGACGTTCTGCCAGTGTTAAGAAGTCACCTTGAGCCTCAGCATGAACGATAACGAGTGAGGGCTTAAGCCCAATAATTTTTTCGATATAGTCAAGTGGCTGCTCGTACATAAGGTGCAAATCAGCCTGCATGCCCACCGGCCACCAAACGTGTTCCAAGCCCACCGATTTGTGGGACGTAAAAAACCCATCCATCAGATCAATTTGCACTCGTTCGGCAAACGGTGCAATCCGTTCCATTTGCTGCCGGAAGGTGTGAGGGTTGCGAGCCAGGACTGTTGGGCAAATAGTGACCATAGATACGCCTATCTCAATTCATCAAGTTGGCGAACACGGCGGTGATGACGGGCAGCATGGCTAAACGGTACATCCAGCCAGACTTTGGTAATCGTTTCGGCTAGATGTTGATTTTTATCGAATAGCCGGGCCGAAAGGCACAATACATTGCTGTCGTTATCATTGCGCGTCATTTGCGCTTCGTGAGCGTCCCAGACAACTGCAGCCCGAATACCCTTGAAGCGATTGGCCGCCATGCCCATTCCCTGAGCACCTTTACAAACAAGTATACCCCGTGGATCGGGATCATTACTGGCAAGGACTTTGCTGGCTACCCGAGCGGCAAACTGGGGGTAATCATCTTCCTCGTTTAGTGTTTTATTACCCTCGTCCTCAACGTCATAACCATTTTGGCGCAAATAATCAATCAATTGCTGCCGTAAATTGAACCCTCCATGGTCAGCACCAATGTATATCTTCACTGCCGTGAATCTCCAATGTTCAATGGACAAGTGTCAATTGTCAATGAATTGTTAATAAAACAGCGTGTTAAACCATTGATATACCGAGCACTTTTACATTCATTGAGCATTGAGCATTGAGCATTGAGCATTTTGCTATTCCTGGTGCAATTGTTTGCCGGCTTCAGCCACCATTTCTACCAACCGGTTGCTATAACCCCATTCGTTATCATACCAAGCAACGACTTTGAGCATATTACCATCAATGACAGCGGTGAGATTCAGATCAACAATAGCCGAATGGCTGTTGCCAATAAAATCACTTGATACTAGCTCTTCCTCGGTCACCGCCAAAATCCCTTGATAATAGGGGTTAGCAGCCGCTTGCTTAAAGACGTCATTAACCTGCTCAACAGTCACTGGCTTTTTGGTTATAATCACAAAATCACTTAGCGATACGACCGGCGTTGGCACGCGTACGCTCAAGCCGCCAAAAACTCCCTGAAGTGCCGGCAAAGCCTTAGCAGCCGCAATTGAGGCACCGGTAGTTGTGGGTACAATGTTTTCAGCGGCGCTTCTAGCCTCACGTAAATCTTTGGCTGGCGCGTCTTGTAAGCGTTGGCTAGCAGTGTAGCTATGAACGGTTGTCATCATGGCTTTTTCGATACCAAAGTTGCTCTCAATAATAGCCATAACCGGCGTGATGCAATTGGTGGTGCAGCTAGCGTTAGAGATAATCCGATGTTCTGGTTTCAGATCTTGCTCGTTGACACCCATAACATAGGTGTCATGGTGGGTATCATCCTTTTCTGGAGCCGATAAAATCACACGTTTGGCACCGGCTGTCAGGTGCATCTGTACCTGTTCGTGCTTGGTGAATAAACCGGTCGATTCTATAGCTACGTCAATACCAAGTTCTTTCCAGGGTAGCTTTGTGGGATCTTTCTCGGCCAAAACCTGTATGCTTTGACCGGCTACAATCAAATTTTTATCATCAAACTTTACTTCTTTGTCATAGGTACCATAGTTGCTATCGTGTTTTAGAAGGTGCGCAAGTGTTCGGTTATCGGCCAGATCATTGATCGCTACAATCTCCAGATCGGCCCGGTCAAAAGCTATCTTAAAGGTGTTACGCCCAATCCGACCAAAACCATTAATCGCCACCCGTGTTTTCATATACTTACAATCTCGCTTATTCTTTTGTTTATATCAGTATTGTATAAGCATTAGGGCTATTTAATCAACTACACCCGCTTCATAAATGCTTTGTAAATAGATTAGACGGCCGTATAATCTATTTACATGGCAAGAAATGATACCACCAGCGCTGTAATTGATTCACTACTAAAGCTACTGGTTGTTGGCGGCGTACTTAGTGCGGTAATGGTCGCTCCTAATATTTTGCAGGCTGTCAATAAGCCTCTTTTCAAATACTTTAATAGGCTCGATAAAAGAGCAAGGGAACGAGAACTACGCAGAATTATTATTTATATGAGACAACGTGGCCTGGTAACGGGAGCCTACGAACACGGGCTGGTCATTACTACGGCTGGCCGCAGGCGGGCTACGCAAGTAGATTTTGATAACCTGGCTATCTACAGACCGCAAAAATGGGATAAAAAATGGCGGCTCGTTATATTTGATATACCTGAAAGTCGGCGGCGGGCACGCGTCGCGCTGACCGGCAAACTCAAATTACTAGGTTTTCAAAAATTACAGCACAGTGTCTGGATTCATCCGTTCCCCTGCCGTGATCAGATAGTTAAAGTATGTCTTGAATACAATATAAGCCATTACGTCAGCTACATCGAGACAACCTACATCGACCACCAGGGGCTCCTCATACAACGCTTCACCAAAGTTTTTAATACTAAATAGATTAGACGGCCGTCTAATCTATTTAGTTGGGTGGAGGTTAAACTAGGGTGTAGATTTTTGGTACAATTGTTGGGATGCGGGAACTACCGGTTATTAATAGAACTCAAGAACTATCTCTTTAGGTAAAAGGCTGGAGGATAATATTTTAGAGCTTTTATAGGTTCTAATAATGGCCAAGCACGCACCCAAGGCCCACAAGGGCGCATACCTGATAAAAGCCACCGCAAGAACTGAAGTTATTCAGTTTGTGCTACGTATCTTACTTACCCAAAAGTTGGCCAACGAGACGACTTTGCACCAATTGCAGGCCAGAACCGTAGAAATTGGTCGAATACTGGGCGGCTGGCGTAAAAGCGTCCAGTAGAACAACTGCCTGACCGAGAGACCGACACCATTGTCAGAGTTCGCGTTGCCATTCGACTCGTTGAAGCTCAACTTGCCGTCGTTGGAGTTCACGTTACCGACATAGGAATCGCCGTCCACAGTTTGTTCCCCAGCCCTTCATATTTTACTTGTTCGCAAACAAACGAAGGCTTCGGTCATTATGGGCTGGGCGCACATGGGGCAAATATGTTCGCTTTTGATTGTCAGCAAGATAGCTGCAAACCTTAATAGTCCAGCTACCGCCAATAAACAATCTAAAATGGACAAGTGTTATTTTATAAAAGAAAAACACCCCCACGGAGTAGAACTCCGTGGTTGTAGCTTAGGGCACCAGCTTCAGTTGGTACGGCTTGAGGTTCTTTGGGCGGAGCTGTCCCTGTGTTTCAACGTAAGCTTTGATGACATGTTCCA
>Ga0163153_10000197_pt1 | contig 106101 bp, 113 predicted proteins | sample OliLakLV19MP6IB1_FD_148629 | JGI IMG/M metagenome (GOLD analysis project Ga0163153, IMG submission 148629) | Freshwater microbial mat bacterial communities from Lake Vanda, McMurdo Dry Valleys, Antarctica - Oligotrophic Lake LV.19.MP6.IB-1 | ecosystem: Environmental > Aquatic > Freshwater >...
CCGCAATTCTTCGTGACCAGGGACAAGGATTTCGAGGCTGCGCACTATAGCGGCGTGCCGGTCATTTCGGCCGCCGAGTTTGCGCGTCTGCTCACGCGCCGCTAATTCCGCCCCGCACCCATCCCCTTACACCAGAAAGAAGGGCACCCATGACACGATGGCTGGCACAGCTGTGCGCGATGGGGCTGCGAATCTGGCGAGGGCTCATGCAGTGGCTGACGTCACCCGCACCGTCTCGGTGGAGACACAGCGGCCCTCCATCACCGTCCCGCCGGATCTTCGCCCAGCCCAAGCCACAGTGGGTCAAGCGCGAGATCATCCGACTGAAAGCCCTGATGCCGCGGGCGGGGTGCTGGATGATCGCGCACACCTTCAATCGGCGGTGGAAAGCGCGGAGACACATGACGGTCAGCAAGACCTATGTCGCGGACACGTGTCGGAAGCACCAGTAAGCGATCCTGCATGCGCGACGGAAGTTGAAACATCGCGTGCCACGCCCAATGCCGCGCAATCGGGTCTGGGGCTGTGATCTGCTGGTCAAGACGGACTCAGATGGACAGGCGCATGTCGCACTGGCGATGCTCGATCATGCGAGCCGCGCCTGCTTACGGTTGCAACGGCTGTCGGACAAATCGTCGCTCACACTCTTCCGTGAACTGATCGAAGCCGTGCAGCGCCATGGTCGGCCACAGTTTCTGCGGACGGACAACGAAGCGGTGTTGGTCTCGCGGCTGCTCCGGCTTGCCCTGTGGCTGTTGGGGATTCGTCATCAACGAATAGAAGCTGGCTGTCCGTGGCAGAACGGACGGGTCGAACGGTTCATCGGAACGGTCGAGCGGGAATTGGCAAGAGATCCTGTCGCGGACGTAAACGAACTCGCTACGACATTGCGAGCGATTCGCACCTGGTACAACCATGATCGCCCGCATGACCATTTACGTGGACGAACGCCCGCTGACGTGTGGGCCGGGATCGATATGTTCGCGGCAAAGCCGGGCTAAGGACAACGGGATAAGGGGATAGCGGGGTAACGGGTGAAACGAGATACAGTTGTCCGGCGAGGTGCGCCAGAAATTGTCAAGAGAAGACGGTGGCGCGATGAAAAAATGTCGGACGGCAGAAGAAATGGTGAATCGTATGTGAAATAGTTGCGATCAGCGGGATGACATCGGCGCGGTCAGAGTAAAACGTCGTGGCGAGTCGAATGGCTCTACCGGACAGGCGGACGGGACACTGTGCGAAATCCATAGAGAGGTGGGTGATTCAGTGACGAAATCAGCGATAAAATCGCTCAGGTCAGCGCGAAGAAATTGATTTGTTGAAGAGGGAAATCACCGGCGAGTCGCGCCAAATAACACTACCGATCAAGCGGACGGGACATTCGCGCTGTATGAGCCACACTTCTCCAGTGCCAAGTTAAACGATGACCTCAGTCAACAGGTACATCATTTATTCAGGCTGGGCACACAGCCCTGAGTGGTATGACAGGTATCCATTAATCGCAAGGGGCCCATTTCACCATGCGCGAGTTCTTCGTTGACCAGAAACAGTTGATCCGTGAGCTTCCCTTGATGGAATAAGACTTTTACAAAATACGTGTGTCCTGCCGCACCTGCCACGGTCTTGTAATAAATTAGGGTCAGGTCTTGTAATATCACATAGTTCCATACCCGCCGATGGTGCGGGGCAGCTCGATCGTCGATTCTACAGCGTCCCAGATAGGAAGCAACGAAAATGCCGTCAGTCATCCTGCGCGCAGGATCAGAGCGCCCCGAGCTTGTCGGGAAACCCTTCACGAGAAACTGCCCTTTGAACGATTCGCGGCGAGCCGTCATGAAGCAGGCAGGGCAATGCAGCTCATTGCACCGATTCGAGCGTCCCCTTGAGATGAAGAACTGCCTTGGTATGGATCTGACAGACGCGAGACTCCGTGACTTTGAGAATCCGCCCGATTTCCTTCATTGTCAATTCTTCATAATAATACAGTGTCAGCACGAGCCGCTCCTTCTCCGGCAATTGCTGAATCGCGTCGGCCACGCGCTCCCGCTCCCGATCGTTGAGGATACTCGTCAGCGGGTCTGGGTGCTGCCGGTCGGCAAGCATGTCGAGAATTTTTGGACCGTCCGGCTCTTGCAGATTGAAATCGTCCAAGCTCACCAGGACAGCCCCCTGAGATCGCACAAGGAACTCATCCAACTCGACCGGAGACAACTTCATCTCCGCCGCGACTTCTTCATCTGTCGGAGGGCGACCAAGTCTGTTCAACAGCTTTGCGTGCGTACGCTGCAACAATGAGACGCGTTCGTGAACCGACCGAGGAATCCAATCCATTGTACGAATTTCGTCCAACATGGCGCCTCGAATACGAAATTCCGCATAGGTCTTGAATTTCGCTTCGCGGCTGGGATCGTACTTGTCCATGGCATCCATCAGTCCAATAATGCCGACCGATACGAGATCGTCTGCATCCATGTAGGCTGGAAGGCGGTAGGCCAGCCGATAGGCCATGGCCTTCACAACATGGGCAAACTCTTTGATCATCTGTTCGCGGTGCGAGTCAGATACAGAATCTGTCTGTCGGCTTCGCTGCGTCGCTAAATTGCCCATAGTTGGTGTGCTTTCTGTATCCGTATACACAGTTGCTGGTTTCTTGTTTCAGGTTTCATGTTGCCGGGAAACAACCTCCGAAAACTTGAAACGCCCGAACAAGCTGCGGGCTACGACATGGGAATCAGTTGCTGCCACAGAAACTGCACGGTACTCTTCGGGAGTTCAGGATCCGGCCACTGCGCAATCTTTTTCGCCAACTGGACAAACGCACGGCTGGCGGGAGCACAAGGAAAGAGCTCAATCACTGCCTTTTGCTCAACGACGGCCATCGGCAGGTAATCATCGAGAGGGATAAACCCCAGATACTCAAGTTTGATATTCAGAAACCGTTCAGCCGCTCGATCGAGCTTACAGAATGTCGTAGTCGCCTCGCGCTGACTCTTGACCAGATTCACCAACACCTTAAATCCACGTTCGCGATGTTGCCGGCATAATACCTTCATCAGCGCGTAGGCATCGGTCAGGGCCGTAGGCTCCGGCGAGATGAGCACGATCGTCTCCTGCGCTGCTGACGCAAAATAGGTGACGTTGGGAGACACACCGGCCCCGGTATCGATCAACAGCACATCGACGGTGTCGGCGATATGCTCCAACTCAGTCTGTAAGATTAATTGCTGTGAGTCGGTCAAGGAGGTGAGCTGAGGAAGGCCGGAGCCAGCCGGCAGCACCTGGATTCCAGCCGGCCCCTGGACGATAATGTCGGAGAGGCGACATGAACCGCACAGCACATGCTCCAATGTATAACGAGGCACCAATCCCAACAGCACATCGATGTTGCCCAATCCCAAGTCCGCATCCAATACCAGCACTCGTTTACCGGCCCGTGCCAACGCTACAGCCAGGTTCACGACCACATTCGTTTTCCCCACCCCGCCCTTACCGCTGGTTACGGCAATGACCCGGGTACATGGGCCCCGTTGAGTCACCGTCGGCATCGTCATGGCCTGCTCGCTAATGATATTGTTCATGCGCCCCCCTACTGCGTGTGTTGTGGCGTCGTGCTGCCCATGGACACAATCGGGTCACGTCCAACGGATGACGAGAGGCCCGATGGTGTGAAACGGGCGGAACCCCTGTCGAGCAACAGGTCCGCCAACCGAGCCGAATCCGCTAGCTCGAAATCTTCCGGTACCCGCTGACCATTGCTCCAATACGAGAGGGGCAGTGATGTCTGGTGCGCCAGCTCGAGAAGATTGCCGTATTCTTCCGTCTCATCCAGCTTGGTAAAGAGCAGGCGTGATGGAGCGCACGCCTCGTACCGCGTCATCGTACGCCGGAGGTCCTGCATCCGCGTGGTGGCAGACAAGACCAGATGCGTCTCGATCGACCCGTATGAATCATTGAGACCGCCAAGGGTCGTGAGCTGCGCTGTCTCATGTGGGCCAAACCCCGGCGTGTCGATCATGATCAAGTTTGCCTGGCGGTGACGGCGTATGGCTTCAAGCACGTCAGACGTGCTCTGCGCCGTTTCGAGAGGAACGCCAAGCACCTTCGCATACAGACGAAGGTGCTCGACGGCCGCCAAACGGCAGGTGTCGAGCGTGATCAGCGCGACCGATCGGTTTTCCTGAAGCCGGTAGTGCGCCACGAGCTTGACGATAGCCGTAGTCTTGCCCACCCCGCTCGGCCCGACAAACATGGCGACCTTGTAATCCGTCTCGGCATCCAACAAAGGGCCACTGACTCGAATCAGCTCACGACAGAGATGATGCAAGGCGTCCTGAATCTCGCGATCCGATTGAAGCGCCCCCGCAGAGAGACGACAGCGAAGCGCGACGCAGAGTCGTTCGGCAGTTGAAGGGCGCAAGCCCTGTGCAATCAGAAAACGGCAGGCGCGCCCCAACGGTGCAGAGAAGTCCAATCCTGCCTGGTGCGATTCAGAAGGCAACCAGGCTACAAGGCGCGCCTGCAGATCCAGGCATTCGTTCATGAGATGGAGGAAAGGACCGGAGGAAACCGGTTCGGTTCCTGACTGCGTGGCCGGTGCTGGAATTCGAACGCGTGCGCCCCCCAACTCTTCCGGCGTATTGGCATGGAGTGCTGCGTTCAAGGTGTCCTGAAACGCAAGAGCGGACGCTCGTTGATTCACCGCAGAGGGGCCAATGTCCGGTGCCACCAGCGACGTCGCCTGCCGGTCCTGGGCGGCATGATCGGCCATCGAATCGACCGCAGCGGTCACTTCTAACAGCGATCGCCCGAACAACGAGAACGGTAAGCTCCCTCGCCTGACTCGCTTCGTGGAAAGGATGAGGGCATCCGGCCCCAACTCTTCCTTGATGGAGCGGATCGCCTCATGCATGGTGTCGGCATGAAATACTTTCATCTTCATCGTTCACCTCACGGTAGAAGACCTTCTCCGTCCAGCCGAATAGTATCCAGCGGTTGGAGCCTGACCATCGAGTCAAGTTCGTTGATTCCCACGACCGGCACCGCATGGAGGATCCGATCCGTCAGGCGTCGAATATGGCGCCGGAGCATCGGTGAGCACAGCAACACCGGTTGATGACCACGCGCGGCCACACGTTCCACGGCTTGTTTCAACGCCGCCAATAATGTGTGACTCAAACCGGGATCCAGATTCAGCATGCCTCCTTGAGGGACCGCGGCCGCCTGATCACTCAACGCTCGATCGAGCCTGGGGTCGAGTGTGATCACCGGTAGCGTCCCGTCTGGAGCTTGGTACTGACGCATAATCGTCCGCCCCAACGCCTGACGGGCCATTTCTGTGAGCAGCTCAGGATCTTTCGTCGTCCCTGCATGGTCGGCCAGGGCTTCGATGATCGATCGAAGATCGCGAATTGGAATCCCTTCACGCAGCAAGTTGCCAAGGACGCGGACCACGGTGCCAAGCGGTAATAAGCCAGGAATCAGTTCTTCGACCAGTTTCGGATGAACTTTCGCCAATTCATCGAGCAACGATTGGACTTCCTGCCGGCCTAATAATTCATGCCCATGACGCTTAATGATTTCAGACAAATGTGTCGCGATAGCCGAACTGGCATCCACGACGGTATAGCCGGCCAATTGTGCTTGCTCACGCGTAGCCTCCGGCACCCACAATGCCGGTAATCCAAACGCCGGCTCCTTGGTGGCCACACCATGAATGAGCCCCCGTTGAGCGGTTCCAGGATCGATGGCCAGCACATGCGACGGCAACACGTCGGCCTTCGTCAGCTCTACGCCTTTGAGCATGACGGCATACTCGTTGGGGCGCAGTTGGAGGTTGTCTCGAATATGAATGGGCGGCAGGAGAAAACCCATCGTATCCGCGAACTGCTTCCTGAGGCCTTTAATCCGATCGAGCAACGCGGTGCCATGCTTGCCTTCCACTAACCCGATGAGTCCGTACCCGACTTGTACTTCCATCAAATCGAGTGGAACGAGTTGCGGAGTCGCGCTTTCAGCTTGTGGCGCCGTAGAAACGGGAGCAGGCTCGGGAGGCGCCTTCGCCTCTTGTGATAATCGATAAGCAAACCAGGCGGCCACGCCCCCCAGCCCAAGAAACGCCAGGTGTGGCAGGCCGGGGACGACTCCGAGAACCAACAAGATGCCGGCGGCGGTGCCGACAGCTTTGGGTGACAGCAACATTTGCCGCGTGATCTGGAGCCCGAGATCGGCGTCCGCCGCAGCCCTTGTGACGACGATGCCGGCCGCCGTTGAAATAAATAACGCGGGAATCTGTGCGACGAGTCCTTCTCCGACCGTCAAGAGCGTATAAGTTTGTGCGGCCAATCCAGGGCTCATGCCCTGCTGTAAGATGCCGATCGTCAACCCTCCAATGATGTTCACAAGCACGATGATGATCGCCGCCATGGCGTCGCCCCGAACAAATTTGCTGGCACCGTCCATCGAACCGTAGAAATCGGCTTCTTCTGCAATCTCGCGCCGCCGCCGTCTCGCTTCCGTCTCGTTGATCAGTCCGGCATTCAAGTCGGCGTCGATGCTCATCTGTTTACCCGGCATCGCATCCAACGTGAACCGAGCCGCAACTTCGGCGACTCGACCGGCGCCTTTGGTCACCACCACGAAGTTGATGACGACCAGGATGGAGAACACGACAAGCCCGACGGTGTAGTTCCCGCCCACGACAAAATTGCCGAACGCCCGAATCACCTCGCCTGCTGCGGCGGCGCCTTCATTGCCGTGAAGCAGAATCAGGCGTGTCGACGCAATGTTGAGCGCCAAGCGGAATAGCGTCACGATGAGAAGAATGGACGGAAAGGCCGAGAACTCGATCGGCCGTCGAACTTGCAGCCCCACGAGTAAGATGATCACGGACAGCGTAATATTGAACGCGAGCAAGAGATCGAGCAAAAACCGGGGAAGCGGCAGGATCATCAACATGATGATGCCCACCACGCCGAGCGAGAGGAGAATGTCCGGATGCTTAATGAACGACGATGGGGATAATTCTTTGGTGTCGGATGCCATGCGCCTCTTGCCCTTTACCGTGTGACTCGCTCAGACGTGACCCCTCGCGCACGAAACACAAACGCAAGAATCTCCGCCACGGCACGGTACAGATCGGCGGGGATCTCTTTGCCGATATCGACCAGCTTGTAGAGGGTCCTGGCCACAAATTTGTTCTCGACGACCACGACCCCGTGCTGCCTGGCCACCGCACGAATCCGCTCCGCAAGATGCCCGGCGCCCTTCGCCACAACAATAGGGGCAGACATGCGTGCCGTGTCGTATTTCAGCGCGACAGCAAGATGTGTGGGGTTGGTCACTACCACATCGGCCTTCGGGACGGCTGCCATCATGCGTTTTCTCATCATGTCCCGCTGAACGCTTCGTACCCGGCTCTTGATCATCGGGTCGCCTTCTTGGTCACGATGTTCTTCTTTGACCTCTTGAACCGTCATCCGCAGGGAACGCTCCCACTCATACCGCTGATAAAAAAAATCCGCCGCCGCCACGACGGTAATCGCTCCTGCGATGATGACTGCGGTTTTCAGCGTCAGCCCCCCCATCACGGTCAGAAGCCCCCAAATGTCATAGTGCACCAGTTCGGAAAGACGAGGGAGATCCTGCCAGAGGACGACGGCACCGATGCCACCGATGATGGCAATTTTTATCAACGCTTTGATCAACTCCGACACAGACCGGAGGGAAAACAGACGGCCCAGACCCTTGATCGGATTTAACCGCTCGATATCGAATGGAAGGGAGGGCTTCCAGAGCAACCCCGTCTGTACGAGGGACGCGCCGATCCCCACAAGCGCCAGCCCCCCCATGAAGGGCAGCATCAGCAGCAGGCTCGTCAGACCGACCTCAGTAAATAATGAGTGAATCTGCTTGATCGTCAGGCTGGTATGAACCACACGCTCGAACGACATCGTCAGACCCCGACGTATGACATCCGTCAGTTGATGAACGCCAGGACTGGCAAAAAACGCCAGAAGGCCAATGCCGCCGAAGAGAAGGGCGGCAGTGGTCACATCGCGACTCACCGCAACGTTGCCTTTCTGGCGGGCATCCGCTTTCCGTTTCTCTGTGGCCGGTTCTGTCTTGCTGTCTTGACCTTCAGCCATGTCCCAGCGCCCTCAACAGCCGTTCGATCGTGTCGCGTAATCCCGTAAACTCCTGTTCAAACAACGAAACGGTATAGGGCAATGCCAGGCCTAAGACCAGGAGTCCTCCCGCTATCGTCAGGGGAAAACTCAACACAAAGACATTGATCTGCGCGACAGCCCGGCCCAGCATGGCCAGCAGAAGATTCAAGAGGATCATGGCGACGAGCACCGGCGCCGACAGCTTTAAGGCGACGACAAACATATGCTGAGAGAGCTGGAGCACTTCTTCGCCGAGCGCCGAAGAGAGCCTCGCGCCGAATGGCGGGATAGCCTCATAGCTCGTGACAATAGCCGCCACAACCACCATATGTGCATTGATCGACAGGAACACCAGCGAGGCTATGATCCGAAAATACTCACTGAGCAGCGACGAGTGTTGCGCGGTCATGGGATCCACCAGCTGAACGGCGCCGAACCCGATCTGCGTTCCAAGCAGATCGCCGGCCACTTCAAGCGCTCCAAACAGCAATCGCACGCCCAAACCGATGACCAGGCCGATGAGCGATTCGCTCACAAGCCCAGCCGTCATTTCGAGTGCGTCCTGTGATAACGGCGGAAGATGAATCAGCGGTGAGAGGACGATTCCCAGCATCACGACCAGGGCAATTTTTATTTGAGCCGGAACCGTCCGCCCGCCTAACATCGGAAATGCCGCGACGATGCCCCCGATACGGGACACCAAGACCAGAAAGGACTGGAACTCTGGCAAGAGAAGATGAAGTGACGGTGCCGTAGTCATAGTTGTATCGTAAGCGATCTCACCAATGCCGGCTCATTGCACATAATTTGGAATACTCAGAAATAGCTGCGCCATAAACGATGTGAGCACGCCCAACATCCAGGGTAGAAAGACAATCACCGCGGCGAAGACGGCCAACACTTTCGGCACGAAGGTCAGCGTCGCTTCGTTCAATTGCGTCATCGCCTGCAGCACACTGACCACGAGCCCCACAACGAGGGCGAGTCCCAGAATGGGGCTAGACACGAGCAGCGTGGTTTCAATAGCTTGACGGCCGATTTCTGTCACCATCTCAGGGGTCATACGTGCCTCGTGATGGGTGATGGGAGAAACGTGATGAGAGCCGATCGCGAGATGCTCATGAGAATCCTCATAAACTCCAGTTCTTGACACATCACCGATCACTCATCACTGATTACTGAAAACTCTTGACCAGCGACCCGACGACCAAATTCCACCCGTCGGCCAACACAAAGAGAATGAGTTTGAACGGAAGGGAAATCACGGCAGGGGGCAACAGCATCATGCCCATAGACATCAAGACGCTGGCGACCACCATGTCGACAATCAGGAAAGGAATATAGATAAGAAACCCGATCTGAAACGCGACTCGTAGTTCACTCAGAATATAAGCGGGAATCACCACATGGATGGGGACCTGATCCACCGTGTCAGGCTTCGGTCGCTTACTCAGCTCGATAAAGAGTTCGAGATCTTTGTCGCGCACCTGTTTGAGCATAAAGGTACGAATCGGCTGAATACCTTTGGTCCACGCCTCCTCGTATGAGATCTGCTCTGCCAGCAAAGGCTGAACGGCTTGGCTATAGACGGCCTCCCCTACTGGAGCCATCACAAAGATCGTAATGAACAAGGCGATGCTGATCAGAATCTGGTTGGGTGGGACAGCCTGCGTCCCTAGCGCCTGGCGGAGGAATGAAAGGACGATCACCACTCTCGTGAAGGACGTCACCATGATGAAGAATGCGGGCGCCAGGGAGAGCACTGTCAGTAATGCAAGAATTTGGAGGACGACGGCGGTCCCTTTGGGGCCCGGCTGGCCGAGATCGATCGTGACAGACGGATTCGCGCCGCCCATGGCATCCTGGGTTATTCCGAGAAACAGACCGATCATGGCCATAAGCAGGACACCAGTACGAACGCCTTGTAGTCGTCGCAGGGCCGGGGTCATCGACGGAGAGGCGCCTGCATCAACTGGCATAGTCACCTCTGGCCTCTGCCGCTCCTCCGCCAACCAGGGTCTGGGCGTCGTGGTGCGCTGAAGAGTTCCCCGGCTTGACCGATCGACCGGCGGTCGCCGTGGACAGAAACCTTTGGACTTGTTCTCGATCCGTGATATGGCCGAGCGACACCAGATCTGTCGGCGTCATGCCGACGATGAGGAATTCGCCTGCAACCGACACCAGAGAAATCGTCTTGCGAGGACCGATATATCCGCTGCCGAGCACCTGAACGATCGGCGTGGACACAGGAGCGCATAACCGCGTACCCGAAAATCGGCGAACCAAAAAGACGAGTCCACCCATCAGTGCGAGCACGAGGGCCAACGCTGACACCATGCGTATCAAGCTATCCCAAAAATCGAACACGTTGTCTCCGTTCCTTCGGTCTTGTTTGTTGGGTTTATTTGGTTTGTCTTGTTTGTTTGGTTAAACCAAATAAGCCAAACAAACCAGATCAACCAGACCAACCAGACAAACCCTTACCCGAGTTGCTGAACGCGCTCGGCCGCGCTGATCACATCGGTGAGGCGGATACCGAATTTTTCGTTCACCACGACGACTTCGCCACGCGCCACCAGCTTATTGTTGACCAATACTTCCATCGGTTCCCCAGCAAGCTTTTCGAGCTCAATCACCGACCCTTGTCCGAGCTGCAACAACTCTCGAATCACCATCTTGGTCGACCCAACCTGCACCGTCACCTGCATCGGAATGTCCAGGATAAAGTCTATGTTCTTAGGGGCAGGGGTCGCTCCTCCTCCGTCAAGTGAAGGAAATGACGCCGGCGTCGGTGAAGGAGAGGAAACGGGTGGAGGGCTGGGAGCATTCGCTCCAACATTCGCTACTTCGTTGTCAGCCATAGAATATTCTCCTCAGATATGCGAGCCACTTACGACAGCACCTTCTCAATGCGGCAAGCGTGATTTCCCTTAGACACGCCGGGGATCCCTTGAAACTTCAAGTATCCTTCGACAAAGCAATCGAGTGGATCGCCAGGCCGTTGATCCAATAGGATGAGATCCCCCGGAGCGAAATCCACCACGTCCCGCACTTTGACTGAGGCGGTTCCGAGCCGGACGGTCACAGCAAGAGAGCATTCTTGTAGCTTTTCCTGAAATCGGATCGGCCAGCTTCCGTCTTGCTCCACTTGATCTGAGACGATGCCTGAATAGAGCTTCTCTTTAATGGGCTCGAGCATCGAATAGGGATACACGAGGAAGAAGTCGCTGGTGGTCTCACCGAATTGCACTTGAAGGGTCGTGACGAAGACAATTTCTGATGCGGAGACCACCATGGCAAACTGCGGGTTGACTTCCGAACGGACCAGTTCAATCTTGACGGCGAGCGCAGCGCGCCACGCTTTCTCCATATCCTCAAACGCCGACTGCACAAGCTTTTTGATGATCCGTAACTGAATCGGCGTAAAATCTCGGCCCTCTGGCTTGACATGCGTTTGCGCCTTTCCGCCATAGAAATAGTCCACGATGAGGTAGACTAAAAACGCGTTCAGGACAAGGAGACCATTTCCGCGCAGCGGGTCCATTCGAAACACGTTCAGCGAAGAGGGAATCGGAACAGTTTTCAAGAACGCGCCGAACTTCATAATTTGCGTCCCGACAATATTGAACTCCACCTTCGTATTCAGCAGAGCGCTCCAGGACAAGGATTGGTGCCGTATAAACCGATCGGTAATCAATTCGAGCGTCGGCATGCGCCCACGGACAATGCGCTCCTGACTGGACAGATCGTACGACCTGACTCCTCCGGCTGGCTGCGCCTCTTCCCCGGCTTGGGTTTCAACCTCTCCGGAGACGACTCCTTTCAACAAGGCATCGATTTCGTCTTGCGACAGTATTTTTTCCATAGTGACGACGTGGTCCGGACTATTGCACGACGAAGTCCGTGAAGTAAGCGGCCCGCACACCCGGTTTGGGAAGCAGACTGTTGACGCGTTGAGTAATCTCATCGCGCAACTGGAACTTGCCCTGGGGAGTTCGGATCGATGCCGCATCCTTACTCGTCAGGAGAACAAGAATCGTGTCGCGCAACTGAGGAACACGGCTGGCGAGTTCGGCTGATGCATCTGGATTTTCGAGTTCCAACTTCACGGTCAGTTTCAAATAGCGCACCTCCGGCGTATCTGCCAAGTTCACGATGAAAGGGTCGACATCGTATATCGCGCCGGGACCACTGCCCTTTGCGGCACTTGGTTTCGCTTCCGCGTCAGCATGCCCTGCCACCTTCGCAACCGGCTCCTCAGCTTTGTGCTCATCCCCGCTGTGTCCTCCCGCCATGAGCTTAAAGAGCGCGAACGCCCCTCCCATGCCAAGCACGAGTGTTCCGGCAACGATGATAATGACCATTTTCATCGCGATTCCCGCCGCAACCGGCACTGGCTCCGGCGGCTTGTTCTCTGGCTCTGCCATAGGACCCTCCTCTAGTCGAAACAGTGACGACTCACTGGAAGTTTGCAATGGCTATGCCATCGCTTTAGCCGTGACAAGGATGCCGCATCAACCCGAACAGCCCATCTGGCGTAGCAATGCCCTCACGTATAGCATCGAAGCGATGTGCGATCCTGCCAGAGACTTGACGATGTCAATTAAATGACGCCGAACACCGGGGGTGCAGGGGAAAATGGAACGATGATCGGAGTGCCACAACACGGCACTCCGATCATCCCCGAGGAGAGGACTCGCGGACGTGACTACCGTTTCAGATTCACCAATTCCTGTAACATCTCATCACTCGTGGTAATCGCGCGGGAGTTCGCTTGAAATGCCCGCTGCGTGATGATCATATCGACAAATTCTTTCCCGAGATCGACATTGGACTGCTCGATGGTTTGGGGAATGAGTCGCCCTAACCCATTATTCGTCGGAGCCCCGTCCAACGGCGCGCCAGAGTCTATGGTTGCAGCGAACCCGTTTTCACCCGATCGTGTCAATCCATTCGGATTCGTGAATCGGCTCAGCACGACTTGAGAAAGCGTTCTGGTTTGACCGTTAGTAAACTGCGCGACGACTCGCCCTTCCTCATCAATCGACAAACTCTGAAACGACCCGGAAGTAAACCCATCTTGGGTTTGATCGGTCAAACTCGACGCTGATCCAAACTGCGTGATGTTTGAGAAATCCATCGCCACACTTAATGGCGTGGCCGCACCACCGGTGATGGGCAACGAGAATGTCTGCGCTCCGCCTCCTGTCAAGACGCCGCTTGTATTGAAGACTAAGTTCGTTTGCGCCGTTGTGGCGCCACCGTCGATCTGAGAGTGGAGATTCCAGGTATTCGCCGCAGACTTCACATAATACAACCGAAGCTGATGCTGCGCTCCGAGCGAATCGTAGATGGTCATGCCATTTGAGAAGTTGTACGTCGTCGCATCGGTTGAGTCGAACACAGTCGCCGGAACCGTGGAAGCAGCGTTGAGGTTGGCTTCCACAGACGCGGTGCTGCTGGCCTGTGGGGCAACAGTAGCCGTGGACAATGTAATATTTCCAACGGTCCCTAAGATGATTCCCGTTGTCGATGCTTGATAGCCCTGCAAGAATCGACCGCTCGGGTCCACAATCTCTCCAAGATTGTTCACTTGAAATTGCCCGGCGCGAGAATAGGACACCGTTCCTGCGGCATCGCGCACATTGAAAAACCCGTTTCCATCGATGGCCAAGTCCAGGGTGTTTCCTGTATTAGAGAGGGAGCCCTGAACAAAACTCGTCTGCACATCGTTCAGAAAAACTCCCAGCCCAACCTGGCCGGTCGTCGACCCACCCCCAAGCGAAGCCGAGACCAGATCGGCAAATGACGCGCGGCTCGACTTGAACCCCGCCGTCCCTACGTTCGCAATGTTGTTCCCGATCACGGACATGGCATTTCCGTATGTATTGAGTCCGCTGACCGCCGAAAAGAGCGAGGTCAAAATCCCCATAATCTGTCTCCTTTACTCATTGGAATGTCCCTACAACCGATTGATGCCTGTCTCTTCACCGCCCGGCACACATCACACCGACGTCTCTACGCCTGTTGCACACGAGGCGTCTGTTTTGACTCAAGGGCTGATTCCTGCAGTTCAACGCTCCGCTTCATCAATTTGACGAGGTCGGTCATCTGGCTCAGTTGACTAAACTGCGCCGTCTGCGCAATGAAATCCTGGTTTTCGAGAGGTTTGAGCGGGTCCTGATACTGGAGCTGGGTGACGAGAAGTTTCAAGAACTCGTCCTGGCCGAGTTCTTTTGGGCCGGTCGTCGGGGTGAGGATCTTCGTCGTTGAATTGTTTATCGCCGCGAAGTCGATCATGATTCAGTCCTTTCGTTACATACGATATCTGTGAACATCTCCATAGCTATGCAAACAAACTCAACGCACGTGAGGGTCGATGAGCGGGCCGATCCCGATCTTGGGCTTGCTGATTATGGTCCTGTGGTGCCGGCTGCTGCTCAAACCCTCCGCCATTTCGTCGAGATTGCCGGTCCGGCAACGCCTCTTGCCTGCCCTGTTGATCGATATGTACCTGAAACTGACCGAGCTCAAGCCCAGACTTAGCCAGGTTGTGCTGAAGCTGATCCTGTCGCGTAAACAGGAGTGCGCCCAGATCGTTCCGATCAGTGGTGAACAGTGTATGCACCGTCTGGTCCGTCATGGAGATCCGCACGCTCAGAGGGCCTGAGTCATGAGATGGAAGTTCTACATGGACAGTCTGGGCCTTTCCAGATGCCGAAGTGACATTTACGGCAGGCGCCTCCCCAAGAGGCGCCTGCGCCGTCTTGAGCTGATCCACCGGTGACGTCAGACCAGAGGCTCTCTCTCCATCTACCGACGACTGTGCCTGCCGCGCTGATGCGAATTGGCCATTGAAGAAAGAGGACTGGTTGTCGTGCGTTGCCAATTCCAAAGCCCCACTATCCATGGCATGAAAGAAGGCCCCTCCTTCTGTTCCCTGTGCATCCGCCCCGAATGGATCTTGCCCCCTCCCCGCACTGTCTCCAACCACAGGAAGCGTGAGCGGTTGCCCTAGCAATGTCGTCTCTTCGGCCTCCTGTTCTTGGATAACCGCCGATGGCTGAATACCTGTCCCCGGCCGCTCAAGCGACTGCCCCCCTCCATTCGCATACGCAGCGGCAAGGACATTCCTCGCCCCTTGATGTTCTATGAGTGGGATTGTCTCTTGACCGGAAATCGGGGAATCCTGTGGCAGTGTGCTGGTAGCAAGCGAGTGACTGGACGGCTGATTAAGGGGGTCAGAAGAAAGGCCGGCTTGAGCGACCGGCCCACTCCAGACACGTGAGTCGCCCGTGGTTCGTGAGATCGTTTGCTCCGGCGTCATCGCAGATGCGTCACCCGACTGCCCAGGAACGATAGTAGGCTGCAGTGCCGAGCCACTACCCCCATCCGTACTCGTAGACAATACCGCCTCGGACACCGCACCTGCTTGCCTCTCGGCTCCGGCTCCTTGAGTCTCCACTTGACTCACACTCTGGGGCAAAGAAAGGGCTGGCTCAATACCAGGGAAAGAGGAACGTTGGGCATTCTGCGTGCGCTCGACATGGCCGTCCTCTGGAGAAGACACCACCTGAAGGTCCTGTGCGAGAGCACTAGGTACCAGCGTGCCCCCGATCACTAAGGCGATGACGGGCTGCTTCTCGGCGTCGGATGATGGGGTTGGCTCAATCGGATCGTCTGATTCGGAGTATTCGGAAGCCTTCTCCCTGGAAATGTTCTGCGCGGCTTCCTTGAGAGTCGCAGAAAAGGTTCCACTCTGCACCGATGGTTGGAGCTGACCTTTCTCACTGAATACGCTCGACTGTAGGGACGCGCCGGAACGGTCGACCGATGGAGTCTGTATCTGAATATCCATAATGAAGAACAGCCCGTGACTGTGCGCAAACAAGATCTGATTACTGGTCACGGCATGTTCAAGCTCCATGCCAACTTACAATTCGCGGGATATATCATCCGGCGTAGGGTTAGCAATGAGATCGAGAGTTGATGGACGGAAACAGGGAAGAAAATGCAGTGTGGGCAGGAAATATTTTCCTTGTCTACGGAAGGAATCGGCCTGAACCCTATTCGGTATTGACTTCCTGACGAGACGACGACGGTGGTTCGTTCGCCGCAGGAGAACCGTCTCGAACGGCAGGCTTCTATGGAGTCGTGAGAAATTCTTCGCTCAGTTTAGCCGCGCGCTCGACTTTGACCTGCGCCAAAATTGCTCCCGCGGACTTGCTCTTCAGGAGACGGAGAATCTCCAAGGCTTTCCGGTTGGTCATTCGTTCAATGCGCTCAGCAGCCTCTTCTGCAGGCATACTTTCATACATCTTGGCGAGCTGTCCCAGTTGCTGCGTGCGTGTATCGACGGCGGGCTTCTCCGGTGAAGCCTGTTGAGCCACAGCGGCTTTCTCTTTCGCAAGACGGCGCTGCTCTGCGGCCTCAACCTGGCTCAAAATCTGCTCCACTTCAGCCTTAAGAATCGCAAGCTTCGCCTCTGCCTCCCGAACCGAGTTTTCGCGTCGTTCCAAGTCCTGTTTCCGTTGCTGGAACATGGCAATCATTTCCTCTGGCACAGTGAGCGCTGGCCCTTGGACCGGTTCGGCTCCCGTCGTGGATGATTCGCCTCCCGCTTTCTTGATGTGATCGGCTGCCAACGACCCCGGCGAACCAGCTTCCCCAACCGCAGAAACCGATTCCGGCCCCTGCGCTGCTGACGCGTGAGTACGTTGACCCGTTGCCCATGACCACGCCATGATGACGCTCATTCCGACACCGACAGCCCGCATCCAAAGGCCGTTATTCGTAAAACGTGAAACGTGAAACGTTTCGGAAGAAGAGCACTCTGACATTCTACATTTCACGTTTTACTTTTCACCTTTCACGGTTCCCGGGAGCGACTTCTTCAGCATCCTGCTGCAATCACATCGCACTCCTACGATGTGCGGCCTCATCCATTTCCATTTGCTCGACTCTGCTCTGGATACCACGCTGTTGCTGCCGTATGCGTTCAGCCAGACGATCGAGGGTGCGCCGATCTTGCATGGCTTCTCGCAATTCATCCTGCTTCTGATCCCCTGCCTCACGGAGGTGCCGTTCCATTTGCATTGCCGCCGACAGATTCGATACCTCGGCAGTCAGCATAGACTGCCGCACCAGGAATTCTTCCAACACGACCCCTCTACCAATCTTCGGCAGATACGCATCTGCCGTGTGTTTCATCTGCTCTTCCAGGAGACGAGAGCGCGCTTCTGCATCCTGAAGCTCCTGCCGCAGACGAAACAGGTCCATCCGCACGACCTCTTCCAGCTGTGCACGATACCGCCGCAACACATCAAGCTTCATCCTATCGACTTCATCAGAGCGAGCAAGTCTTGAACCGAGGCGCCCATGGACACGGATTGCTCAATATCCTGACGAAGAAACGCATTGATCCCATCTTGAGCCCTTACGGCTTTGTCGAGGGCGCCATTGGTACCGGCCTTATAGGCTCCCAGCAGAATGAGATCCTCAGATTGTTGGTACCGTGCCTGGAGCTCGATCATGGACCTGGTCGCGGCATAGTGATCCCGCCCCACGATATCTTTCATGACGCGGCTGGTGCTGTTCAGGAGATCGATTGCCGGGAAATGGTTGCGCGCGGCCAACTGCTTCGAGAGCACAATGTGGCCATCCAGGATCGACCGGACCGATTCTGCAATGGGATCGGAGAGTTCTTCACTCTCCATGAGCACAGTATACAGCCCCGTAATCGCGCCAGAACCGGAACTGGTCCCGACTCGTTCCAACAGCTTGGGCAACATGGTAAAGACGGAGGGAGTATACCCTTTTGTGGTCGGCGGCTCACCGATCGCGAGTCCGACTTCGCGTTGGCTATGAGCCAGGCGTGTCAGTGAATCCATCATGAGAAGCACCTGCCTGCCGCAGTCCCGAAAGTACTCTGCAATCGTCGTCGCAATGAACGCACCGCGTAATCGTACTAAGGGCGGCTGGTCCGACGTCGCCACAATGACCACCGAGCGGCTGAGCGCCTCAGGGGTCAAATCGCGCTCGAGGAATTCGTTGACTTCACGTCCTCGTTCGCCAATGAGAGCAATGACGTTCACGTCGGCTTTGGTGTAGCGGCTGATCATCCCAAGTAACACACTTTTCCCGACACCTGAACTGGCAAAAATGCCGACCTTCTGCCCACGACCGCATGTCAGGCAGGCATTGATCGCCCGGATACCCAGATCGAGCGGCTGCGCGATACGCGCTCGTTTCAAAGGATTGATCGGCGCGGCATGCAACGGATATCGCTGTTCGGTCATGAGAGAGCCGCGCCCATCCAATGGCTCACCAAGTCCATTGAGCACACGACCGAGCAGCTGCGGGCCGACCGAGACCGACGCGCAATGCCCTCGCATGAGCAGCCTGCTGCCGGGGCCGATCCCCCGCATTTCACCGAGCGGCATCAGCAGCACACGATCCCCACGAAACCCCACCACTTCTGCAGGGACAGTCCCCTCTCCATCCTCACGCGTGACGTCGCACAGCTCCCCGACCGATGTCATCGGGCCATAGCCTTCGATCACAATTCCCACGGCCTGCGCCACACGGCCTGAGACCATCAGCGGATCTGTCCGTTCAATGAGATCAACGAGATTCACGGCACCCTCGCTTTTGTAACACCTCTCCGAGCCGCAGCAATTGCTGGTCTAACGAGGCATCAATCAGTCGGTTCGTGGTTTGAACGATACAACTCCCCCGGGAGAGCGATGAATCGCCTTCGACATGCAACGTAAAATCTGAAGGCCGATCTCGGCACAACTCCGCACGAGCCGATTCGAGGACCTGAACATCGGAGGGATGTGTTCGCACGGTGACAACCCCCGCTTCGCGAACCGTCACCAAAGCCGACTTCAACAAGGTGATGACCGCATCCTGCCGTTCCATCACCGTCTCGCGTAGAATACGGGTCGCTAAACTGAAGGCCAGCGCCGTCACATCATTTTCGATGGTCTGATTCAATGATGTCCGCGTGTCATCGAAACGCCGAACCGCGTTGGCCAACAAGCTCTGCTCCTGCAGCCTGGCTATTGCGACTCGGGCATCGGCTCGACGCTCACCTTCCGCAATGCCTTGATCGTAGTCTGAGGGGCCCTGGTCACCGATAAACCGATCACCAGTGCCAAAGTCGGTCAACGCCAGACTGCGACAGCGAACCCCGGAGGCGCGAATCACTGCCTGCTTGAGGACCGTATTCTCCAAGCGCAGGTGATAGAGGTCAAGAAGACGATTCACAATCAACTGTAACGAATTGTTTTCAAACGGCTTCATCAGAAACTCTGCCGCCCCTGCCTTCATCGCCTGAACTGCGAGATCAACCGTGCCGTACCCGGTCATCACCAGGCCCATCATGCGGTGATCGAGCTCACAAGCTTGTTGGAGCAATGCAAGACCGTCTTGATCCGGCAATTTGACGTCGGTGATCAGAAGTGAAACAGGAGACGCTTTGAGTGCCGCACGGGCTTCCCGTGCCGACCCAACCGCACGCACGCGATGTCCTGCTGACTCCAACAGCTTCACCAATAGATCCCGGACAGCCTCCTCATCATCAACAACGAGAATGGAACTATCTCGTTGACCGTTGCGACTGACGGATGGCTGGGCGAGTGCTGTATGACCGGTCGAAGCCCGTTCCATTTACAGCATAGCCTCCGCTCCACCAGCAATAACAATCCGCCCTTCCTCTTCCAGCTTTCGGCAGACCTTGAGAATATTCTGCTGCGCTTTCTCCACATCTGCCAACTTCACCGGGCCTCTCGATTCCATGTCGTCTTTCAACATTTCCGCCGCTCGACTCGACATATTTTTCAGGAACTTGTCTCGGGTTTCAGGACTCGCTCCTCGCAATGCCACTGGAAGATCCTCTTTACTGACTTCTTTCATCAGCTCTTGCATCCCACGGTCATCCAGCTTAATCAGATCGTCGAATACGAACATCAACCCACGGATCGTATCGGCCAATTGTTGATCGCGTTCGGCAATTTTCGACATGATGTTCCCCTCCGTGGCTTTATTGAGGGTTGTCAGAATATTGGCGACCGCTTCAGCACCTCCTACGCTTGTTGCACGAGTGCCTGTACTAGCGATGAGTGAATTTTGCAATGCGTCACTGAGTTCTTCGAGCACGCTTGGCTGCAAATCCTCCATGGTCGCAAGACGCAAGGCGACATCAGATCGAAGTGCGTCGGGTAAGTCTGCCATGACCACGCCGGCTTGATCCGGTTCCATGTGCGCCAGGATCACGGAGATTGTCTGGGGATGCTCGGTCCTAATCATGGTTGAGATGGCCTTGGCGTCGACCCATTTCATCGCGTCAAGCCCCGGATACACCTTGGTGGTCATGGACTCGAGCATCCGGTTGGCTTTTTCAGGACCGAGCGCCTTGGATAGAATGGTTTTGATGTATTCGCTTCCGCGAAACGTCACCTGACCGGTGGCACTGGCCTTCTCAAATTCATCAATGACGATCGATTCCTCTTCTCTGGTGATGTTCGCCGTCGCGTGCATGGAAGCTCCCAATCGTCGGATCTCCTTCGGGTCAAGGCCCTTCATCACCAACGCCGCGGCTTCTTCTCCAATAGCTTTCAGGAGGATGGCCGCCTTTTGCTCGCCGCTCAGTTGGGTGGCCATCGCTACATACGCCTTATTAGCTGGTCTTCAACCATTGCTTGACGACCATCGTCGCGGCATCAGGATTACCACGCGCCATATCGACGATCTGTGCGCGGGGCTTTCCTCCTGCTATGGACGCTTCGACCTGACTCACCGAAGCGGGCAACTGCGGCGTGGTGACCCCTTCAGCCGATTGCCCCGTCGTCCCCAACATGGCCATCAGTGGACGTACCACCATGAAGAGGATGAGAAGGAAGAGCCCTCCTCCAACCGCATAACGAATATAGGGAGTAAAGGAATTGGCCGGCTCTGCCGCGGCCTCGACGCCCTGCGCGGGAGGTTCTTCCGTCGCAATGTCGAATGGCACGTTGGTCACTTGGACTTGGTCCTGCCGGTCCGCTGAATAACCCATGGCCTTTTTGACGATTTCTTCGATACGCTTCATGTCCTCTTCAGATCGTGCCACATATTTCTTCGCCACGCTGGTTGAAGTTTTCTCACCCTCGGAGGCCTTGCCGCCTTCGTACATCCCATCCACCAACACTGCCACGGAAAGTTGCTTGATGCTGCCGGTAGATTCAACGACTCGGGAGACGGTCCGGCTGATTTCATAATTCACGGTTTCGTTCTTGGTCTGATTCGCGCTCGAACTCGTTTGAGCCGGCTCTTGGGCCGCCCCTTCCGGGACATTCGACTGGACACCCGGCACGCCGCCGGATACACCGTTGACCCCATTAGCTTTTTCCTGACCTCGCTGTTCACTTCGAACGACTTGACTGTTCGGATCGTACTTCTCTTCAGTCGTTTCCACTTTACGAAAGTCGAGAATGCTGGATACCCGCACCACGGCTTTATTCACCCCGACGATTCGTTCCAACATCGATTGAATGCGTGTTTCGATATCCTTTTCAACCGTTCGCTGGTATTCCAGCTGCGATCCGGTGAGCCCCGCCGCATCGTCGCCTCCAGCGGCCGATGAAAGGAGCCGTCCATGTCCATCCACCACCGTGACATCCTTGACTTGGAGACCCTCGACGCTGCTCGACACCAGATGGACGATCCCATTCACTTGGGTCTTCGCGAGTGCTTGCCCGTTCCGCAACGACACGACAACCGAAGCCCGCGCCCGATTTTCTTCATTGGAGAACAAGCGCCGCTCCGGAGTGGCGAGGTGAACGCGGGCTCTTTCAATCTCCGGCATTTGGGCAATCGTCCGAGCCAATTCGCCTTGCAGTGCGCGACGATAATTGAGTTTCTGAACGAAATCGGACATGCCGATCGATGATCGATCGAAGATTTCAAAACCCACTCCACCCCCATGGGGAAGACCCTGGGTCGCCAACTGCAACCGCAACTCATGAACTTGTGCACTAGGAACAAGCACCGTGGCGCCGCCGCCGGTCGTCTCATATGGGACTTTCGTTTCTTTCAGTTTATCCACAATCCCCGCCGCATCCTCCGGATTGAGGTTCGTGAACAGCACCTGCATATCGGGCTGTTGCGTCCATAACGCAAGCGCGATAAGGCCGGCAACAGAGCCGGCAAGCGCAATCAGAATGATCATGCGCTGATTGATGGAAAACTTAGACAGCATGGGCGATCCTCAAAAACGTGAAAGGTAAAATGTGAAAGGTGAAACGTTGGACCGACAAACGCTCTTCCTGTAAACCCTGTTACCTTTTACGTTTCACTTTTCACGTCCTAAATCTGCATCCGTTGAATTTCTTCATAGGCCGACACCAGCTTGTTCCTGATTTGCATCATCAGTTGGAACGACACATCGGCTTCCTGCAACGCTACCATCGTCTGATGGATGTTCTGTGTCTGGCCGGTCATCAGCGCCTGGGTCGCCTGGCCTGCTTCCAATTGAATGTCGTTGACCTTACTGATCGCCTGCTGCAGCGTATTCATAAACCCGCTTGAGGACGCGCCACCGGCCACATGGGAGGCTCCTGCATTATCCACCGACGGCACGGTTGGGAATGTGATTGCCCTAATCTGATCCACGACTACCTCCCGATCTCCAGCGCCTTATTCCACATGGTGCGTGTCGCATTGATCGCTTGCACATTGGCTTCGTAGGAGCGGGATGCTCCCATCATGTTCACCATTTCTTCCATGACGTTGATGTTCGGCATCTTGACGAAGCCTTTCTTATCGGCGTCCGGATGGCGCGGATCGTAGATCACCTGCCCGGGCCTTCTATCTTCCTGCACGCGCAGCACCTTGACACCATCGAGCGCGTGAGGCCCTGGCCCCGTCGACACCTGACGAAACGCTTTTTGGAATGGACTGGCGACCGGCGTGGATTGAAACACCACATCTCGACGCTTATACGGACCGCCTCCTGGCGTATGCGTGGACTGTGCGTTCGCCAGATTGCTGGAGATCACGTTGAGCCGCTGACGTTGTGCATCTAAGGCAGTAACGGACACCGCCATGCTGTCGGTCATTTCCATACGTAACCTCCTTTATACGCGAACGGTGAAAGGCCAGAGGTCGGGGACGGAGAGTCTGGAACTCCCAGCCTCTTCACGTTACCGCCCCTCGCGGATGGCATTGAGTAACCCTCGAAACTTCCTCGCGAGCAAGTCTGCGGCAGCATTGTACTGCATAGCGTTATCCGACATTTTCGCCATCTCCAGTTCGATGTTCACCGAGTTGGCATCCAAAGGCAGGTCCCCCGCGGGCACGGGTCCGAGCTTTCCCATGACTCGCTGGAACGAATCTCCGCGAGGACCGATATGACTACTCCGAGTAACAGCAAGTGTGACCGGACTCCTCCCGCGCTGCGCGGATTGCAAGGAATCCTGAAAATTGAGATCGGCGGCTCGATAGCCCGGCGTTTCTTCGTTCGCGATATTGGAGGCAATCACCCGCTGTCTGGCTTCGCGCAAATCCAGCGTGCGATGGAGCAATTGCATGGTGCGATCAAAAATCGTCATGTGATGCCTCCTCTGGTTGTCGGGCTAGAGATACCATTGCAATCGTAATGCCATTGCCGGCAGTCATCGAGACACTGTGCAACAAAGACTGCCGACGACCTCGTATGACTCATCTCTGCCCATCGGCAATACATGCCGGATACTTTCTCCCCACGCCTGGATGAATGGCCGGATCATGCGGAAGCCCGGCAATTGGTCTCCCGATACTCTCGAAGCTTGTTCCGCAGCGTGCGAATACTGATGCCTAATTCCTTCGCCGCATGAGTGCGATTCTCCCTCACTCGCGCCAGAGTTTGAAATATCAAGTCCCGTTCCATTTCCCACAGCGATCCATTGCCGGACGGTTGTGACACCGTTGAGATTGCGGCGGGGATCACCGGCTGGCTACCGGACTCCAGTAACACGTGGCCTGGAAGGATCGGGCCATTTCCGGCCAACAGCACAGCACGCTCCACGACGTTCTCCAGTTCGCGCACGTTTCCTTTCCATCGTCTGTCCTGAAGCATCGCATATGTCTCCGCCGACACCATCGGTATCGGAAGCCCATTGCGTGCGGCAGAGGCTGTCACGAAATGTCTTGCGAGCAACGAAATATCGGCAGGCCTCTCCCGCAACGGAGGCACGGTGATAGGAAACACATTCAAACGATAATACAAGTCTTCCCGAAACCGCCCCTGTTCCACTTCGTGGTAGAGCGACCTGTTTGTCGTGGCAATGACCCGAATGTTGACTGAGATAGGTTCTCGGCCTCCCACTCGATCCACCTCTCGCTCCTGAATCACACGGAGCAACTTGGCCTGTAAACCCATGTTCATTTCGCTAATTTCATCCAGAAGCAACGTGCCGGTATGGGCCATCTCGAACTTGCCGATTTTCTTCATGATGGCTCCGGTAAACGCTCCCCGTTCATGACCAAACAACTCGCTTTCCAAAAGCCCGTCCGGCAACGCCGCGCAATTCACCGCGATAAAGGGACGGTGGGCACGAGGGCTTCTGCTATGGATGAAACGGGCCAGCAATTCTTTTCCGGTGCCGCTTTCTCCATTGATGAGAACAGTCGCCTGACTTGCGGCAACCCCCTCAACCGTACTGAGCAGACGAACCATGCCCGGGTCTTGCGTCAGAATAGACCGCTGATCGATCGGCTCAGACGGCAGCGGTGAGGCATCCACGTCACGAGCTTTCAGATTGGCAATCACCCGCTCAAGCAGATCGGTGGAAAATGGTTTGAGAATATAGTCGCTCGCGCCGTATTTCATCGCCTCCACGGCTGTCTCCACGGTCCCGTATGCGGTCATCAACACCATTAATGTGTGCGGCGAACGGCCTTTGATCTCTTTGATCAGATCCAGCCCGCCAAGACGCGGCATCTTCAGATCAGTCACCACCAACCAGGGCTTATAGCGACCGACACGGTCGACGGCCTCGACGCCATCGATCGCACCTTGCACGTCAAAGCCCAAACGACGGACAGACTCCATAAGGGCGGTCCTCATGGATGCATCGTCATCGACGATCAACACTCGCTCGGCTTGCTCAGGAATATCCGACGCATGACCTCCTGTGTCCTGTTCGCTCATGCAGAGGTCTCCTCTTCAATAAAGTGGTGCGCGTCGATCATGATGGGGTTGTCGGCCTCACCTCCACAATCACGCGCAGTCAATGTTCGCCTCTCGGTGCGATTCTCTTCGCAAGGATGCGGGAACACCATCGTAAACGTCGTACCGCGCCCTTCCACGCTCTCCACGTCAATCCGTCCCCGATGCCCTTCAACAATCGCGTGGACGATGGCCAACCCGAGCCCCGTCCCTTCATCCCGTGTGGTGAAAAATGGATCGAATATTCTTGATCGCTGTGCAGCAGGAATGCCGACGCCGGTATCTGAGACCGAAAGACGAAACGCCGCCCTTCCTGGCGTCTGCTCCTCTGTGAGGGTTGCCGATAGGGTCAGCGTTCCGCCACCTGACATGGCATGGATACTGTTGAGAATTAGGTTCAGGAGCACTTGCTTCATTTGCCCCGCGTCGCACCACAGCCGAGAAGCATGAGGATTCACATCCAGACGAATGTCGATTTTGGTCTGTGCAACAGCATGGGCCGCCAGCGTTAACGCATCGACCATGAGTCCTTCCGTCTCATGCCACTCCCCATGGGAGCAATCGGGCTTGGTATAGAGCAAGAGGTTGGTCAAGAGACGATTCATCATGTGAACAGACGATGAGATATGTTCCGCGTATCCACGCAGTGAAGGAAGGCCGTGCAAATCACGGCGCAACATCGATGCAAACAGTTCGATACTGCCAAGGGGATTTCGAATTTCGTGAGCAATCCGCCCGACCATCTCACCCATGGCCGCCAACCGATTACGGCGCTGCAGCCGATCCTCCAGTTCTCGAACCGCCGTCACATCCTGAATCAGGAGAACACGTCCGGCACGACGTCCTTCGCTCGTGTGCAGGTCGCGTTGGGAGAGCGCCACGGCCGCGCCCTGTCGCGTCGTCAGGGGATACACATCACCGTCCAGTTGGGCGTCCTTGAGGCAGGCGACTAAGGAGCAGCCGACAATCTGCTCACGCGGCAGCCCGAGGAGTTGCTCACCCGCTTGGTTACACCGTGTAATTATTCCTTCGGTATCCATCACCAGTAAACCCGTCGAAAGGGACTCGACAATCGCCGTCAAATGCTCACGCAGTTCTTCATTGACGCGCAAATTTTTTCCAAGCGCCTCGTTGCGATCGGCCAGTTCGACATCAAGCTGCTCCATTCGAGTGGTCAACGTCTGATAGGACTGTTGCAAGGTCACGGCGGCATCGTCGAAACTCTGAAACGCCTGGTGCAATAAATCGCTATCAGTGGTCACTACGGCATGGTGTGCATTCATGAGGTTATCTCCCTTTATCTCCAATGGCCGACTTGAGACCTATCTGCATGGCGCCAGCAGCACGTTGGAATAGCGGGTCTTGAAATACCGTGTCCGCACGCTCGCCCGTCGGGCGTCCTTCTGTACGGTTCTTGCCCCCTGAATTGAGCATGATCTGTACCTGCGCCCACTCAGTCTCCATGGGATCAGGCCTGGACTTCAGTACCTGTCGATAAAGATCCATGGCACGTTCAGGCTTGTTCAGTTGAAACAGTAGGTCGGCATACCGTCGAAGATCCTGAGGCCTATTGAGTGCGTTGTGTTTCAATGCGTCCTCGAATGCCGCAGCGGCCTCCTCTTGTTTCTGATCTTCCGCCAACGCCCGTGCAAGGGCCACATACATCCAACGATGCGCGGGATCATGGGGATGCGCCCGCGTCCACCGCCGCATGATACGGATGGCACTTCGACGGTCTCCCTGTTCCAGCATGGCCGTCGTCAATTGGCTCGAGACTCGCGTAGAACGCGAACTCTTGGGATAGTGAAGCCGGAAACTTTCAAATACGTTCCTGGCAGCCTCAGGGTCAGACTGGTCTAAATAACTTTCTCCCAAGCCGGCGAGCGCCGCCTCGTGGAGCGAAGCCATCTTCCGATTGCGAACCAATGTTTGATAGAGCCGTACGGCTTCAGGTGAAAAACCAAGCCGGCGATGCGTGTCGGCCACCTCCAACAATGTCTGTGTCCCGGCATAATGTTGCTCCGGATCCCGCCCGTGACTATGAAAGAGCGTGAGCACCTGAACATCATTCTTGTTCTTGATAGCCATTTCCAACTGGGGTTTTAAGATCGCGGCCAGATGGAGCCCCGCCGCAGACGGCCAGGGATCATGCGCAACGACACCCGCCCGACGAGTGACGTCTTGGTACACCTGGATAGCGCGTGGTGGGTCACCGCGCAATTCATAGTGCTCCGCCAAGCGAACGAGCGCCTCACTGCCGAGCATGCCACCCTGGTGACTGAGAGCGATCGCCTTATAAAGCCCTTCGCCCTCTGATGACTCCAAATACGATGGGCCGCTCCCCCTCATTATGCCTTCCACCTTCTTACGCAATAAGCTCTCTCCTGCCGACGCCGCAATTTCCTGTTCATTCCGTGTTAGGCGCATGCGGGCAACGACCGCTGCCGCCGTATCTCGATACTCTGCCTGAGCGACGGTGTAAAAAAGCTCTGCCGGTGTGTGCAGACCAAGTCGGCTATGACTGTCTCCAAGACGGACGAGAACCGTTCCCGCATGTCGGTGCGACGGAAAGAGGTTAAACAGGAGCAGATCGATTTCACGGCCTCTTTTCAGCTCCTGATTGTCAAAAAGGGCATCGCCATACTGCTGCAAGGCATCAGGATTGTATTTCAGTGTATTCGGCCAACGCCGATACAAAAAATCGTACAGTGGTAATGCGTCTCGCTTGCGTTGCTGGGCATACAGGACGTTGGCCTGATCCAACGTGGCCCTCACGACAAGACGATCGTCAATGGCGCGTTCCCGCACTAGACCGAAGACCCGCTCAGCTTCTACCAATCGTCCCAACTCCCCAAGTACGCCGCCCAACGCGAGCAACGTCCGATCCGCATCATGACGAGGCAACTCGCGGGAAAGCGCATATTCATACGCGGTCACGGCGTCCCTGAGCCATCCCATGTCCGCATACAAGTCACCGACCCGCCAGTGGGCCCGGAACGCATTGGGATTCTTCGGGTATGAGCCAATGATGCCGCGATAGAGCGTAACCGCCTCTCCTCGCGCATGGTCCGAAGGGTGTTCAAGCAGGGTGAGTTCGGCTAAGAACGCCTTCATGGGAGGGATCAGCGGACTGGAGGAATCAAGTGTGTCAAGCGCTGAAAATCCTGCGCGAGCCGCCGCATACTGCCCACGGGTAAAGGCCTTCACCGCTTCTTGGAATTGTGCGACGCCAGGCCCCTCCATGGTTCGATCATAGATGGGCCCATCATCAGGCAATGCGATCCGTGGAGAGACTGTTCGCGAACTTACTTCTGGAGGTGTCGCCTCCGACGAGTGCGGCTCAGCTGCACAGGCGACATGCCAGGCAGCACTCTGCGCGCACACATACAGGGCCAACAAAATATATGTCACGCTTCTTCTCATAGACACAATCATGTTCAGCAATTTCCATGCCCTTCAAATCGAGTGAATAACTGTGTGCCAGATGAGAGAACTTTCAACAGGCGCGCGATGTCGTGCTTAAACCCGTCAAACATCCGACGTATCGCCACTGTGTTCGTCAATCGATTGACGAACGGGAGCATGATGTTCACATGATTCATGACGGTGCGTGGGATAATCGTCTGAACTCCGGGCAAGGAGCAAGCTGCACGGCGGGAGAGAGAAGATAGTCCGCGCTTTGTCTCTCGCCTGACGATCGGGGAGTGAGGCGCGTCCAGACTATACGGCTAGAAGGCAGGGCATCCCTGATTCTTCGGAGCGAACCCTTTTCGTTTCATCTTCTCAACTAAGGTTGTGCGGTTTACTTGGAGCAACTGCGCCGCCTTGCTCGTAATCCCATTGGCTTGTCGAAGCGCGCCAACGATTAATCGATTTTCAAACTGTTCGATCTCTTGGGACAAGTTCACCCCTTGATCGCTAAAGCTGATCAGATGAGGTGTCATCTGTTCAGCCGCGACCGAACGGCGCTGGAGACGCTCCGGCAGATCCGATACTTCGATCGTCCCCGATTGACTCAGCACTGCGAGGCGTTCAATCATATTCTCCAGCTCTCGAATATTTCCTGGCCAATGATAGTCCATCAACCGGGCCATGGCATCCGTGGAACAGCCGGTCGAAGCCACCTGCTTGCCGTGATTCAATCGCTCCAAGAAATGGCGTACGAGTTCAGGAATATCGCTTCGTCGTTCTCTCAGCGGTGGAACGGTAACCGGGATGACATTCAGGCGATAATACAGATCCTCCCGAAAACGCTTCTGCTGCACGGCCAACTCGAGATCCTGATTCGTCGCCGCAATGACGCGAACATCCACATCGATCGTTCTCGTGCCTCCCACTCGTTCAAACGACCTCTCTTGCAGCACTCGAAGCAACTTCACTTGCAACCCGAGACTTAACTCACCAATTTCATCCAGGAAGATTGTCCCGCCATGCGCCAACTCGAAACGGCCAATTCGTACATGTGCGGCACCGGTAAACGCCCCCTTCTCATGTCCGAACAGCTCAGACTCGAGCAGATTCTCAGGAATTGCGCCACAATTGACCGGAACGAGCGGGCGGTCTTTGGTCTCACCATGGAAATGCAGCATCCGCGCGACTAACTCCTTCCCCGTTCCACTCTCTCCTTGGATCAGGACGGTGCTGTCGCAGTCTGCGACCTTCGTCACAAACTCGATGACACGCCGGATCGGCTCACTCGTGCCGACAAACTGCTTGAGCCGATAGTGCTCCCGGACGGCCTTCCGTGATAATTGTGCGGAATTCCGACAACGCAGCACCTCCAAGGCTTTGTTGATCGAGGCAAGGACGCCTTCGTTCTCAAATGGTTTTGTCAGAAAGTCGACGGCTCCGGCCTTCATGGCCTTGACGGCACAGTCAATCGAGCCATACCCGCTCATCATAATCCCGAGCACCTTGGAGTCGATCTGGAGGACACGCTCGAGGACCGCCACGCCATCGATATCAGGCAGCTTCAGATCCACCATCATCACATGCACGGGAATTTCTTGGACCACACGAAGAGCCTCCTGCCCACTTCCGACAACCGTGACCCGATGGCCCTCCCGAGTCAACAGTCGCCGAAGCAAGTTCTGTATGCCTTCGTCGTCTTCGACCACAAGAATAGACAACACATTCATGCTGCATCCCCTCTATAAAGTTCTGGAATTTGAGTCCGATACAAGACGAGATGATAGACTCCGCACGATTGCACGATCGCCATAGCCGTTCGCATCACATCCCGCCGTCGTGAACATACGCATCGCTACTAAGCGTATAAGAGATTCCTATATCGGAAAGTGCCTAATGGCCCTCATGATGCATGACATTACAGCTCTGTCAGAATAGACCTATTACTGCCTATTATATGAGACCATATAGCCCTATATAGCTCTATCGCAGAGGACTACATACTTCTCACCATAGCGAGGCTTCACGCCTTGGCAATATGTGTATCGACGCCAATGATGACGACCAAGAATGTTCTGCTCACGTCTAGATCATGGTGTGGAAAAGGCGCGGCCTGCGGGACAAGCGAGCGGGCTGAGGGTTCAAGTTAGCGATTCACCACTTCTTGACAGTTCACTTGTGGGCGGTGAGAAGACTTCACGGATTCTTAAGGTAATCAACTGATTGCTTCCCTGAGGTGGAGTCGCGAATGAACAGGGCTGCAGCCTGACCGCGCCGGGTCACTTTCATCTTCTGAAAAATGAACCGGACATAGTTCTTCACAGTCTTATCACTCAATTCGAGCGATGAGCCGATCTCCTTATTTGTTTTCCCCTCTGCGATGAGCGCGAGGACGCGCTGTTGCTGGGCAGAGAGGGTCGTCCTCTGAGGCGCTGACGCCTGTTCTTTCTGGAGCCGCATGCGGGTCAAGACAGACTCAGTAATAGACGGATCAAGAATCGACTGTCCTCTCGCCACTGCACGAATGGCGAGTAGTAACCCCTCGGCGTTTATGTGTTTCAACAGATAACCGGACGCCCCTCCAAAGACCGCGGCGAGGACCGCTTCATTGTCTTCATACGAAGAGAGAAACAGTACGCGCGTGCCAGGGCAACAATCTCTGATCGCGCGGCAGGCATCCACTCCGCTCCCACCGGACAAGCGGACGTCCATCAAGACCACATCCGGCTTCAGGCTGGAGGATTCGGCTACCGCATCTTTCATGGTCGCAGCTTCACCAACCACAGCGATATCATCATATCGACCCAGTATCGTTCGTAGTCCTTCGCGAACCACTTGATGATCGTCGACGATCAGAACACTGATTAATGTCGCATGACGCTTGCGCAAGACTTCCTCCGATCGAACATGGCCCAGCAGTACAAACAACTCGATCTATCGAGTCAGAACTTCAATGCACTCGCGAATGGTCAACAGCAGGGGGGACGTTTGATTGTGGCGAGGAGACCCTAGCGACAACCCACCGAGGAACGGATGAAACAGGAACAGAGAGAGGCGCCATCAAGATACACACCTCACAATACAACCATTATAGAAATTATTGTTATGGAACCATACTATTTACCCCATGCCATATTCAACAGACCATTCGGCCCTATGTGTACCAGTAAGCAATACAGGTCTGTTCACACGTCGAATCACGCCAGATAAGCTGACGCACGATGACTTACGTAGCCTGGCCTGCACAATCAGCCCCTCAGAGTTCCGATGGCGTTCACGGCTCTTTCGCAACGCGTCCATTGGGGCCGTGTTCCCATCGCGTCTTCTGAAGTATCTCTATTTTTACTGCACCCGTGATAAAGCCATACTAGGAAGAACCCCAGTGCTCGCCGGGAGCTGGACTGAAACGTCTGACTATTCCGCTCCACGACTCACCGAGGGAATTCGTCAAACATGGGCGTTATTCTCATTCGTCGTTCGGACGAGAATTCATGAACCTGTTGAATATATGAAGCCCATCAAAGCGTCGAACCCATGCATATCTTCCATGGCCCGATTCACCGCTCATGGTCAATGGCCATAGATCGCTGAGCGCCTCAGAAGTGTTGATGGGTCATGCGGGTAAAGGTTTCTCAACATCCTACCGACAAGAGAGTGTACTGACCTCCCGTGAACACCAATCGGCATCAGGGATCGACTCCAATATGGACACCGCGATACATGCCCCTCACAACGTGGAAATGCCTGAGCAGATCGAACAGGCCTTAGTCGAGCGGATCGATAAGGATCGAATCGAGCTTCCGGTCCTGCCGCAAGTCGCTGGCCGGGTTATGGCCCTGGCCCATGATCCCTCAGCAGATGCAGCCCATTTGTCTGCTTTGATCCACCAAGACCAAGCCTTGGCGGCACATGTGTTACGGATAGCCAACTCGCCCGCCTATATGCCTCGAACTCCGATTGCCTCACTCCAACATGCCGTGGCCATGCTCGGCGTGAATCAGCTATCGGAGATCGCCGTCACGGTCTCTCTGAAGAGTGCGGCCGTCAAGATTCCTGGGCATGAAGCGGACATCCGGCAACTCTGGCGGCACGCGCTGGCCAGCGGAGCCTACGCGAAAGAGATCGCGCGCATGCGCCGCTATAACGTAGAAAGCGCCTACCTCTGCGGACTCCTGCATGCGGTGGGAAAGCCGGTCGTGCTCAAGACCGTCACGGCCATTGCCGCAGACCTCCATGTCCCCCTTGGGCCAGATGGCATCCAGGCATTCCTTGACGGCTATCATGCTCGCGTAGGCAGCGTGATTGCAATTGAATGGGCCTTACCCCCACAGGTGGCTGAGGCCATCGCCTACTATGGGGTCTATGAACACACACCTACACACCGCCAGGAGGCGATGATGACCTGTCTGGCAGACCGGTTGGCTACCTACCTGCTCGTTCCCGATTCCTACGATGACAGCACGCTTCGTGACCATAGCGTCTTTGCCGATCTCAATCTTTACCCCAATGACGTCGACACCTTGCTCAGCTTGAAAGAGAAAATCCTCTGTCTCGTGGACACGATGGCACAATGAGTACAGTGCTTCACTATGACATTGTCGTGATCGGAAGTGGTCCAGCCGGCCAAAAGGCTGCCATCCAAGGCGCCAAAGCAGGCAAGCACGTTGCGGTGATCGAACGTGAGATAGGTGTCGGCGGAGGCTGTGTCTACCGGGGAACGATCCCGAGCAAAACGCTTCGCGAGAGTGCACTGCAACTGGACCGGATGAAACGATCTGCGATTACGCCGAACGCTGCAATCCCTTCGAACATCTTGGTCTCCACACTGATGCAACGCTTGGACGAAGTCGTCACATCACATGGCGACTATATGATGAACCAGTTGACACGCAATGGCGTCACGTTGTTCCATGGCCGCGCCCAGTTCCGCTCCGATAGCCTGATTGAAATGCTCACGATCGACGGCATGAAACAAACCGTCAGCGCTGACACGATCATCATTGCCACAGGATCGCGGCCTCGCGCCCCGGTCGACATTCCAATCGACCATGAACATATTCTCGACAGTGATTCAATTCTTTCTATGATTTACTTGCCACGTTCCCTGACGGTATTGGGCGGGGGCATCATTGCGTTGGAATATGCATCAATCTTTGCCGCGCTCGGCGTACAGGTCACGATCATCGATCGGGCTGATCGTCCCCTTCAATTTTTCGATGCGGAACTCGTTCGCATGTTTGTGCAAAGCTTTGAGCAAGCCGGCGGCCGCTACAGCGGGAAACAGGCCATCAAAGACGTCCGGTGGGATGGAATCTCTCAGGTCGTGACGACACTCCAGGACGGGCAGGTATTCACAGGCGATAAAATGCTCGTGGCCTTGGGGCGACAGGCAAATATTGAAGATCTCAATCTCAGCACGACCGGCTTGATCGTCACTGAAAAGGGAACGCTGGCCGTCAATGAACATTGCCAGACGGCCATTCCCAACATATACGGTGTCGGCGATCTCATCGGTCCCCCCGGTCTAGCTTCCTCGGCCATGGAACAAGGCCGCCGGGCTGTATGCCATGCCCTGGGTCTCCCTGTGGGGCAATCAGCCGACATCATTCCGACCGGAGTGTATACCATTCCAGAAATGGCCAGTATCGGACTGGATGAAGCAGCAGGCCTAAAACGATATCGAGAGGTCATGATCGGCCGCGCAAAATTTAACGAGATCGCCCGCGGCCAGATCTCAGATATTCGCGACGGCTTACTGAAGATGGTGGCCGATCCAACAGGCGAATACCTCCTCGGTGTTCAGATCATCGGAGAAGGCGCGACGGAATTGATTCATCTCGGCCAGATGGCGCTTCAGCATGGGGCCACAGTTGACTCATTTGTCGAGAACATCTTCAATTTCCCTACCCTCGCTGAAACCTACCGCGTCGCAGCTCTGGACATCGTTGGTCAGCGCCAAAAACGGCTCAAATCAATCGCGGCATAAATTCAGGCGCTGAGCCTACTCTCACGAGTGGGTAATCGGCCGTGGTGACGTGCTTTACAGGCTGGCACCGCACATTGTCCATCATCTTAAGTTCCCCCCTGCCACCTGGGCCACCAGCCAACCCAACTTTCCAGACAGATGTCCCCGCCGTGACTCAACCCGGATCGACTCACCGCGCCATGTTGCTACCCTGAAACCTCTATGGTGAGGACTCTGTTCAGAATCTCATCTTGAGTTCTAACTCCAAGTGCACCCGTACCAGCCCTCAAGGGTTAAGATGTTGCCATCGCTAAACAATGCCACACGCACTTGAGTGACACAGACCGCGAGACCTTGAGTCTGAGCCTGACCCACGGCCAATCGTTGCGGGCAATGCCAGAGTGTTCGGGCGAGCCTCCAGCACCGTGCTTCTTCGCGGAGCAAGACAGTCAGACAGCTTCATTTGAGAGCGGCTGCTCATCTGGATACCATGTGCACCCAGCGCCAGGAATCTCACGAGCAGTTTCCTCATCTATCCTCTTGGGGAATAATAAGGGGTCGAGAGTCTTTGTTCGCGCCACTCGTAACCACCAGCATACAGAAAATATTCCCGACCCCTTTTTATCCGCCAAGCAGTCGAAATGGATTGCGCATTCAGCTCCGCTCCTTATTATTCATCATTGCATTGCTTCGGACACTTGAGTTGCTTATTGAAAATCCCTCCACTTTCAGGTGAATTCTTCGGCGTGACACAGGGGGGAAAGAGGTCTGGAGCCTTAATCTTGTGCTGGCTGTTCAAGAAAAGACTCCCGACCATTTTTCTTTCGCCGCTAGTCCGTGTAGATCCCGTATCGCTCGAAGTGGCCCGAATCATCGAGCCAGATGAGAAGCCATTCGGAGTCGATTCTGAAGAATGAATCTCTCTCGGGACCAAGGATGTATATCAAATCACGTCCGGTGCTCCCGAAGTAGGGAGTGTCGAGGGAAGGGCCTAGTAGTGCCTCGATTTTGACGCGATCCTGCGTAGGCTCCAGACGATCGACAACACTACCAAGCATCTTCTGACGAGGGGTGATGTCGCCTTGGATAAACTCCGAGGAGCGGGGGTCTTGCCAGACCCCTGAGTCAAACTCGATCGAGTGAGAGCCCGTTGGCAGTGCTCCCTGGATCACCCGCGCGAGGCCCATGACCGAGCCAAACATCAGAAACCCGGCCAAGGACAGCACAACCAGTGCCCGATGGCGCCGACTGACTGATGAACCACGGTGCATCGCCCGGATGGCACCGATGATACCCCAAAGGAGGAGAGCGATAAGGCCAAGCAGCGCGACCGGAACCGTGAGCACGTACAGAAAAAAGACGACCGTGCCTGCGAAACCAGGCCGCCATTCGGGAACGAGCACCAGCCCAAAGTAGATGCCGAGAGCTACCAGAGCAGCGGCGAATCCGCGGCCAGACAATACGAAGTGCTTAGGTCCAGCGATAGGTTCTGGCATACCGCCTAACAATAATAGACTGATCCGCATAAGATGCGGAGTTCTGGTTTTCTGTCCGTATAACGCATCTTAGGATTTCTTGCCGTAGGGACCGGAGAAAAATGTCAGGAACCTTTACGCACCAGAATTCATAGCCGACAATCGAACAATGGTTCCTGAGATCTAAATATTTCCCCCGAGCACCCTTCTTGCTGTCAACAATCCCTCCAAGCTTGCTCGTTATCTCTCTAGGGATGGGGGCTGATTGATCTTCCACTGCGCGCGTCCAACGAGGGGAGTCCGCGACCGCGCGTTGCGCGAGCACAGAAGATCATCAGCTTCCATCCCCTTCTCTGTTCCGGGAGCACGAAGGACCAACCAGGCCAGGCTACCCTCCCCCTGTTACTGCGTCGCTGCATTGACTTCAGCAGCCCGCTGCCCAGCAGACTGCTCCAGCACACCTTCCGTCTGGCGGGCCTGATCCATCGGAGTCTGTATCGCATCCACCGCAGCCTGGCCTGCTGCCTGCGTCGCCGCACTGCCGGACGCAGCCGCAGCCTTCGTCTTCTCTATCGACGTCTCCTGATTACAGCCGAATAGCCCCATCACCACCAGCAACCCAACAAAGAATAGAACACCGCCTCTAGATTTCTTCATCGCAATCTCCTCAGGCCATAGTCCAACATTCAACCACGCAGGATGCTCAAAAAGGCTGTCAGCAAGGCCGAGCCGATGGAAGCACCGGAGGCGTAGCCTCTGGGCTACGTTGAGGATGCTTTCGAGGCGAGAACGATGCTGGCGGTCTTTTTCAGCATTCCGCTCAATGCAATCGTACCCGCGAGGCACGGAACCGACAAGCAATTGATGAAACTGTTTCTTTGATCGCCGAGCCTGTCTCCGTTATAATCGCGGCACGAGCCCGAATTATTCACGAAAGTTCGTCACGAAACCGCTGAGACGCCACGCGAGACGGGTGCGCGGAGCCACGAAGGAGGGAGGCATACTGGAGACAGTGTGTTGACCGACTGAGCGGCGAGCCCACCCGCCGCCAGGCCTGTCGTAGCAGCGTATCGGCGGTTGCAGTAGAAGTCTTCGTGAATATTCCGGGCTAAACAGGAGAACTCTATGGCCACCGCCAACCAGCAACACCAACTGCAGCTTCGCCAACTCGCCGAACTCCTACTGGCCGTCGCAGGCGAATCCGTGACCGTCATGAAACGGAACGCCCCGGAGCGAGCGTTGAAATTGAAACGACACGATGAGTGGGATATCTACCTTGAGTTTCTCAAGGTCATGTTTAATCTGACCGACCGGCTCTCCGCGTTGTATCTCCCGATCAAAACACAGCCTCAATTCATGGATAGTCTCGAGGACGCGGTCACCGTGCAGTTGAAAAATGTCCTGGAGCCGGCATTCGGTTCCGGCGCCGACCAAACAGAAGTGATGCTCACCGTCGGTGCGGCGGTGGCGGAGAGTCGGCAAACCTATGAACGGTACCGGTTCCTCGTCACCGAGCAGAATCCCGTGAGGGACGAGATGTTGAAGGACTTTGGCGGACGCGTCGCCGACTCGATGGGAATTGCAGGAAATGCGCAGGTGTCCTCCGCCGCATCGCTCTGTGCGAGCGCCGTGATTCCAGCCATCAAGGCCATTCTGGCCGGAGATCCCCCTCCGGTTGCCGCAATCGGGGCTGCCACATCCGTGGCAACCCACCTGCCGTCCGCGCTGCCACACCTCACCCAGGTACCGGAGCCTCAAGGTCCAACGGGGGCCGAGATTACGTTGGTGAGTGTGATGTCGACTGTCGCCGGAGAAGAAGTGGAAACCAGGTGGGGGCTACACCCTCGATTTCGGCAAGATCTTCCTCCGGAAGATATCCAACGAATCGCCAAACTGATGAATCGAGTGGCGAAAATACTTGGCGAACGATATGCTTCCGTGGCATTCTCGGACGAATGGACATCCTGGCATAAGGCCGGTCACGCGTGAACCTAGCAGGATGCTGAAAAAATCCGGCAGCGTCGTTCTCGACTCATCGAAATCCTCAACGTACCCCCGAAGGGCACGCCTCCGGTTTCGATTCGCCTCCGGCCTTGCTGGCGGCTTTTTTAGCATCCTGCGGGAGTATTCTCCCATTGTCCCACACATGCGAATGAGTGAAACTCCGTCGTGCACACAGAGTGTTTTCGCAGCCTGCTAGGCTGCTCTCTCACGACAACACCCACATCGACACCAATATCGAGGAAATGCAATGGATACTCCGCAGACAACAGATACCTCGTCACAAGCCATTCCATCCGGTCTCTCACGTCTCAAGGAATTGGCGCAGAATCTTTGGTGGAGCTGGACTCCGGAAGCTCGCCGGCTGTTCGAACACATCGATCCGACTCTCTGGGTATTGACCCACCACAACCCAGTCGAACTACTGGCCAAAGTCAGGCCGGACCGACTCACGCATCTTGCCGAAGACCCCTCGTATGTGCGGCTCTATTCTGCCGCCCTCAAGATGTTCGACGAGTATCGTCAGAACGGACACAGTTGGTTTAAAACACAGCACAGCGATTTGAAATCTCCCACCATCGCCTACTTCTCTGCTGAATTTGGTCTGCACCGGTCCATTCCCATATATAGCGGGGGGCTGGGTATTCTCGCCGGAGACCATTGCAAGGAAGCCAGCGATCTCGGTGTGCCACTGGTCGGAATAGGATTCATGTACCCGCAAGGATATTTCCGGCAACGGATCACGCCAGAGGGTTGGCAGGAAGCAGCCTACGCCCCATTCAATCAAGCAGAGTCACCGATTCATCCGGCCCTCACCCCATCAGGAGACCCGTGCAGGCTTACGGTCGAAATCGGGAGCCGCGTCGTGGCGGCAGCGGTCTGGAAAGTCCTCGTCGGGCGGGTGACCCTCTATCTCATCGATACAGACGTCCCCGAAAACAGTCCTGAAAATCGAGCTCTGTCAGCTCGACTATATGGCGGCGACCAGGAGATGCGCCTTTGTCAGGAATATCTGTTGGGTATCGGCGGTGTCCGTATGCTTCGTGCCTTGGGCATTGCCCCAACCGTCTGGCATGCCAATGAGGGCCACTCCGCCTTCCTCACCTTGGAGCGCATTCGCGAATTGATCCAGAAGGGATCGACGCACGCGGACGCCTGTGAAATGGTCCGGCAGAGCACGGTGTTTACCACCCATACACCAGTACCGGCCGGCCACGATGTATTTCCCCATCACCTCATGGATCGGTACTTTGCCGGATATTGGGAGCAATTGAGCCTCTCGCGTGAAGACTTTCTTCGCCTGGGCGACACCCCCGAATCCCAGGGACACGGCTTCAACATGACGGCACTCGCCATCCGGCTGGCCGCGCACGTGAACGGGGTCAGTCGTGAACATGGACAGGTCTCGCGAGAGATGTGGCGCCATCTGTGGCCCGGCCTTCCGATCGAACAAGTCCCGATCCGCAGCGTGACCAACGGCATCCATGCACCGACGTGGATTGCACCGGAACTCAACCAATTATATGGCAAATATCTCGGCCCCGAATGGGCGGAGAAATGCGATAACACGGCCATGTGGCAACGGGTTTCGGATATCCCAGACCAGGAACTCTGGGCCGTACGCCAAACCATGAAACGCAAACTCATGAGCTTTATTCGAGAACGCGCCAGGAGCGGCTGGATGCAGGGGCATCTCCAAGCCTCGCAGGTCATCACGCGAGGCACGCTGCTCGACCCCGAAGCACTCACCATCGGCTTCGCCAGGCGCTTTGCCACCTACAAGCGGGCGACCTTGTTGTTCCGCGATCTCGAACGGCTGAAACGGTTGCTCCATAACCAGTGGCGCCCCGTCCAATTGATCTTTGCAGGCAAGGCCCACCCGGCTGATGAACCAGGCCGCTATTTCATTCATGAAGTATTGCGCTTTTGCGACGATCATACGTTGGGTGGCCATGTGGCGTTCCTGGAAAATTACGATATGCACATGGCGAAGTTCCTCGTCCAAGGAGTCGATATCTGGCTCAACACCCCGCGTTTTCCCTTGGAGGCGAGCGGAACGAGCGGCCAAAAAGCCGCGCTCAATGGCGTAATGAACCTGAGCGTCCTTGATGGATGGTGGAAAGAAGGCTACAACGGCGCCAACGGATGGGGCATCGAACCCTTAATGGGAAATCAAGATATTGAGGCCCAAGACCAACATGACGCGCAACAGCTCTACGGCATACTAGAACAAGAAGCCATCCCCCTTTATTATCGGCGAGACCTCGACGGGATCCCCCGCGGCTGGTTGCAGCTCATGAAGGAAAACCTTCGGACCAACGCCCCCCGCTTCTGCACCAAACGGATGGTCAAGGAGTATGTCGACAATCTATACGCACCGGCCATGGTCCGTGCACCCTCAACATGGTAACCAGCGATTCGTGAAACGTTACAGCGGGAATGGACTCGGTCGTTATACGTGTCACCTTTCACGTGTCACCTTTTACGTGTCTGAGAGAGCTCGTCTCGACAGCACCACACGTCTGCTGCTCCTCCTACTGCTCACCCTCGGAACCATCGCCGTCAGCCTGCCACCGGCTGTAGCAGCCGCGCCTACGGCGCTGACCGGCCCAACCCTCGAACGTGAGGCCACAGCCGCATTCAACCGCGCCGAGTACGACCACGTCTTACAGTTCTGGTATTCGATTCCACCCGAAACCACAGCATCCAAGCCGCTCATCCGCCTCGCCTTCCAGAGCGCGCTCAAGCTGGGGCGGCCAGAAGAAGCCCTCACGCTCTATCAGCGGCTCATTCCTACGGGTCAGCCGGACGATCCCGCCCTGCTGCGCCCCTTGGCCCTCAGCTTTCTCACCAGCCATGTCCGTGATCCGCAAGAACATGTGCGGATCGAGGCCTATACGATCCTGGCTGAACTCGGCCTCTCAGACATACAGGCCGTCCTGGAAGATGGCCTCCTTGATGGCTCGGTCCTCGTGCGTGCTCGTGCCGCGGACGCCATCGGTAAAGCCGGACTCGCAGGGAAATCCGGCCCTTTGCGACGCGCGCTGAGCGATGCCACGCCACCTGTGCGAATTGCCGCCATGAACGCGCTCAGTGAAGCCAACGTCACCGACATCATGCCCTACCTCATCGACGTCGCAAGAAGAGACGACGGGCCGGAAGGCGTGTTTGCCTCTGCGGCGCTGTACAGGCTAGGTAAACAGGATATGCTGACCGACATTACCGGAGCAGCGACACTTCCCGAACCCGATGTCCGCATGGCAGCGTTGGGAGTCTTGGGGCGCTTGAAACGCCCATCGAGTCTGTCGGTCCTGAGCCAGGGTGTCTACGATCCTGAACCATCGGTCCGAGCGTTCGCCGCCGGCGCCCTGGGAGACTACGGACAAGCCGGTGCGGTGGCTCCGCTCACCCACGCACTCGGAGATGAAATTGCGCGCGTGCGTGCCGTCGCAGCCCAAAGTCTTGGACGGCTGGGTATTCGTGAGAACATTCCATTGCTACGGATGCTTACCCGCGATGCCAGTATGCAGGTGAGGGCCAGCGCAGTAGAGGGATTGCTGAGGTTGGACGATACATCAGCCATTTCACTCGCCACAGACTTGGCCAAGCATCCGGACCCCTCGATCAGAACAGCAGCGGCCCATGCGCTGTGGGTGACCGCTGACAAAGAAGCCGTGACAATTTTGCAGACACTTCTTCAAGACAAACAGCCACAACCACGTCTTTTTGCGGCAAAGGCTTTAGGCGCCACCGGTGCACCAGTGATGCCGTTGCTCAAAATAGCCTTGCAAGACTCGGATGTCGCCGTCAGACTTGCTGCAGCAGGAAGTCTGCTCCAACAACTCCGCCGTTCTATGCCCGCTCCCAAAATGCGTCAGCCCAAGAAATAATGTCATGTGGAAGTTTCTTGCCATTCTGATCTTGACCGCCGGATCGTTCGGTCTCGGATTTTACTTCGGCCAACGTCCCATCGGCACATTGCAAGAAACAGTTTCGAGCCTGCAACAGTCGCTCAAAGACACCTCACGCAATATCATCGATATGACGATGGGAATCGAAAGAGACCTGCGCAGGCGGCAAGGACTGCTCGACGCCAAGTCACGGGTGGTGCAAGCGAAGTCGGAACTGTTCGATAAACATCTTGAGGAAGCGGCCAAGCAACTCGGCGAGGCGGCCGACATGCTGGATAATGCCACGAAGGGTGCGAAGCAAGATGAATCAATCCTCGCTATACGGTCACTGACCGGAACGCTTCGAGAAGTGCGACTGGATGTGTCGGTGGGGAAATCGGTGTCGATCAAGAAGCTCGATGAGATTCAGAGGGAAGTAGACCGGCAACTGAACAAATAACCTGCAGGCTGTTAAAAAAGTCCGCCAGCAGCGTTCTCGCATCGCTCAGATCCTCAACGTACCCCTGAGGGTACGGTTCCGGTCTTCGCTCGCTGCGGCCTTGCTGACGATCTTTTTGAACAGCCTGCGGAATATATTATCCCACTCACGACCTCACTATGTGGCGGCAGGTTGTTTCTTTTTCCACTTCGCGAGTATCCGCTCCACCCGCATGCGGACCACCATATCCGGATCTTTCATCAATGGCTTAATCGCCTCGCGGCCCCGATCATCGCCGATCGCCTCAAGTGCCGCCGCAGAGGTCAAGCGGGTAAACCAATCGCTGTCGGCGAGCATGTCGATCAGCGGGTCGATTGCCTCAGCATGTTTGATCCGCCCTAAGGCCAGCACCGCTTGCTTCCGAACATTCTCATCTTTGTCTTTCAACGCGGCGACCAATCGTGGCAACGCCGGTTGGCCCAGGTCAACCAACGCGTTGAGCGCATCGTCTTTAAATTCGTCATTCCGCAGCTGCAGCATGAGCGGATCCAGCACACGCTCGTCGCGAATCTTCCCTAAGGCGGCAATCGCATACTTCCGCACGTCCCAATCGCGGAGCAGCTTGACCAACAGTTCGACGGCTGGGGACCCGATCTGCCCCAATCCCTCGATCGCCACTTCCCGGACTTGCCAGTCGCCGTCGCGCAACGCACGACCCAGCGGCTCCACGCAACGCTCATCGCCCATTTCCCCGAGCGTGATGGCGGCCTCGCGACGGACCACCCAGTCGGAATCCTTGAGCAGATCGATCTGGATCTCGATCTCGTCCTTGACCTTCTCTTCTTCAAGGACGACTGGCTCGGTCGATTCCGCTGTCGGCTCAACCGGTACCGGCTGTTCTCCTGTGAACTCCGCCGCCACCTGATCAGTCAAGGCATCGGTCACCGTGTCGTCGGCGACAACAGGGGTCGCACCCGCTTCTGTGGGTTGTGAGGGTTCCATTCGTCCCAATCTTAAAGATTCACTGGCCCGTCAACTGCTGGGCAGGAAATCTACTTCGCGGCAGGACCAGCCGTCTTCTGGCTCGCAGAGTTTTTCTTGCGCAGCGCTAACGCCCGCCGTTTCCGTTGTGCCCGACGCAGACGCTTCTGTAACGATCGAAGGGCTTCGTCCTCTTTGGGACTCTTGTTCTCAGCCACTTTCGCCGCTACCTTCTTTTTGAGTCTGGTTTCGTCCGACTCACTTGCCGTTTTTTTCGCCATCCGGATTCGGGCCTCCCTGTTTACCTTGTTAATGCGTTGACTGCTGACTCCCAGCGGGTTTTGGCAGTCTAGTAGAGAGCTTCCTACCCTGTCAACCGTGGCGATTTGAATAGATGGACGTTACGTTTCCTCCCACGGGAAGCAGAGGGACTGACGACGGTTCACCCAGACCCCCTGTTACGATTACATATCGACGTGCGCCCGCCTCATGGCGAATTGACACCCTCGCCCCCTCGTCTCTAGAATGCCGAATATGGTCAACGATCGCTTTCTCAAAGCTTGTCGGCGTGAGCCGGTCGATTGCACGCCGGTTTGGTTTATGCGCCAGGCAGGCCGGTACATGGCAGAATACCGTGCCCTCCGCGCGAAACATTCGATCCTCGAACTGTGCAAGACCCCTGAGTTGGCGGCGCAGGTCACGCTCCAACCGATCGATCGCTTTCCACTCGATGCGGCTATTATTTTCGCCGACATCCTGTTACCGCTCGAACCGATGGGGCTGAGCCTGGAGTTCGCGGCAGGCGAGGGACCGGTCATCCATAACCCGATCCGGGACCAGGCAGCCGTGGACCGACTCAACGTCATCGACGGCGGTGAACTCGACTACGTGGCTGAAGCCATCCGTCAAGCTCGGCGCGCCCTAAACGGGCGGGTGCCGCTGATTGGATTTGCCGGGGCGCCGTTTACACTCGCCAGTTATGCGATCGAGGGTGGAAGCTCGCGAAACTATCTCCTGACCAAACAACTGATGTATTGCGAGCCGAAGGCCTGGCACCAACTTATGGACAAGTTCGCGCGGGTGATCACCGGCTATCTCCGGCGACAAATCAAGGCCGGCGCGCAGGCGATTCAGTTGTTCGATAGTTGGGTGGGCTGCCTCTCGATTGGTGACTATGTCGAATATGTGATGCCGCACGTCCAACTGATTTTCGAGGGTCTGAAGCACGAAGGTGTGCCGATGATTCACTTCGGGACCGGCACCTCAGCCATGTTGCCTCAAATGCGGGAAGCAGGCGGGGATGTCATCGGCGTCGACTGGCGCATTCATCTCGATGAGGCCTGGGCAACAGTGGGACATGACGTGGCGGTGCAGGGAAATCTCGATCCCCTCGCGTTGTTTGCCCCGCTGCATGAAATTGAACGGCGCGTGGAAGACATTCTTCGTAGAGCCGGTGGACGCCCGGGACATATCTTTAATTTGGGCCATGGAATCCTGCCAACGACACCGATCGAACACGTGGCCGCGACCATCGATATGGTGCATAAGTTGAGTCAACGATAGGTCCGACAACATACCGCGCATGGTGAATCATTCTGTTTTACTCGCCGACACGTTGATGACTGTGCTGGGCACACACGAATCATCTCGCTACAGTACCTTGTGACCAATCTTCGAACAGTCGCCGTTATCGGTGGAGGAATCTCCGGTCTCTCAACGGCCTTTGCGCTGCAAGAAAGGGCGGCTGCTGCCGGCATCCCGATCCGTTGCACAGTAGTCGATGCCGCACCCGATTGGGGAGGCAAGATCGTCACCCATCGAGTCGGCGATCTTGTTACGGAGGCAGGACCCGATTCCTTTCTGTCCCAGAAATCAGCCGGTATCGAACTCTGCGCGAAACTAGGGCTGACCGATCAGCTCATCAACACCAACAAGACCAGCAAGAGGGCCTCTGTCTACTCACATGGCCGCCTGCATGAACTGCCAGAAGGATTAGTCGTCATCACCCCCAATCAACTCGGGCCCTTTCTTCGAAGCGGACTCTTGAGTTGGACGGGGCTCGCCCGGATGGGGATGGATCTGGCCGTGCCGGTGAAGCGGTCGCAAGAGGATGAATCACTGGCCTCGTTCTTCCGGCGGCGCGTGGGTCGGCAGGCATTCGAACGAATGCTGGAGCCCTTGATGGCCGGCATCTATGCCGGAGACTCGGAACAGATGAGCGTGCAGGCGACCTTCCCGAGGTTTGTCGAACTGGAGCAGCAATACGGCAGTGTGATTCGCGGCATGATGGCGTCCCGGAAGGAAGGTCCATCTACCACGCACTCCGGTCCAAAACGCACGATGTTCATCAGTTTGAAGAATGGACTGTCGGACCTCGTCGCCGCCCTCGTCCACCGATTGACAGAGCAAGGCGTCACGCTCAAGGGACACTGCACCGTCGATGCATTACGGGTACGATCCCATCAGCTCGGTCGCTGGATGTACGATGTCATTCTCCACGACGGCTCGGCCCTCTCTGTAGACAGTCTTGTACTGGCCACCCCGGCCTATGTGTCAGCGGAATTGGTTCGTCCCCTCACGCCCATCGCCGGCGGATTGCTGGAACTCATTCCCTATGCTTCGACGGCCACGATCGCGATGGCCTATCCGCGTGCAGCGGTATCGAGTGTGGCTGAGGGCTTCGGGTTTATCGTCCCGCGAGCAGAAGGACGCGATCTCATTGCCGCAACATGGACATCGCTCAAATGGCCGCACCGCGCTCCTCCGGATCAACTGTTGGTGCGTTGTTACGTCGGCGGAGTCGGGCGAGAAGCGATTCTCCAATTAGATGACAAAGCCCTGGTGGCGCGTGTCAGGGAAGAATTAGCCAGTATGTGTGGCGTGACGGCGGAGCCGGGATACGTGGAAGTGAATCGCTGGATGAAGGCCATGCCGCAGTATACGTTGGGACATCTCGACCGGTTGAAGGAGATCGAGGCGGCACTCAGTCGCTATGGGGGACTGATCCTCACGGGTGCCGGCTATCGAGGAGTCGGGATTCCGGACTGTATCCGTGACGGAGCGCTTGCTGCCGAACGGGTAGTACGCTATCTGTCTGGCGAGCGAGCCTAATTCGAAACGAGGGATGATGATAGATACTCGAATGAAGATTACGGATGTGACAGGCCCCTATCGCGAACCGCGCGAACAGGTGTTTTCCTATGACTATTCGGTCCAGCGGGCATCCTGGCCGACCGCCCAGGCTGTGCGAGTGAAAATAGGCATTCCAGAAGAGTTAGACGTAGTCCGGAACAAGATTTTAGGGGACGTCGTCGGAACCCCAGGCCAGCAACTCATGATTTCGAAGTGCTTGTCGCGACATATCGCAGACGAAAAAGTCCGCATCGCCGAAGCCGACGGCATGTTGTCAGAGCGCCGCGACACCGTCATAGCTCCCTTCACCGGCCCATTGGTTCATCTGTTCCCACGACTCGACACCTGGGCGGGTGAACAACGAGACACGTTGCGGGAAGAAATCAAAAAGCTGGTTGGGCTGTAGTCAGACAGCGCTTTCGGGAAGGTTGAGGCCGAGGTTGAGTATGAAAATAGGTGCGAGTGTAGCCAGAATCCCCTGCTAGACAGGCGAACGGGACAACAGAGCAGCCATCTGGCTTGACGATTTTGAGGACGGCTGGTACTGTGAGCACAGTTCACGAATAGACTGGATTGGCCTATGTCCCACGCGGTTAAGACAGAACATTGTTATGTCCACAAAGATCTTGCGATCTGCGGAGGTGATCCCGTTATCGTGGGTACCCGCATCCCTGTACGCCTCATCTACCAACGCACACAAGCCGGTGATACGGTGGAGATGATCCGACAAGCCTATCCTCATCTGACCCCAGCACAGATCCACGATGCCCTCAGCTATGCCTATGATCATCTCGCAGAGGTCGAACAGGAGATCCGGCGGGAAGACCAGGCCTACGAGCACGGAAAGACGCAGCCATCCCGCTAACCTTCTTCCTCGATGAAAACATCGATGCCGCCTTGGCGCCGCAGCTGCGGGCACGGGGCATTGATGCCCACAACGTCTACGACCTCCGGCAACAAGGTTGGTCTGATGCCGCGCTGCTCCAGTCCAGTGCGGCCGATGGACGCGTCGTCGTCACGCACAACATTCGTGACTTCATAGCGCTGCATCGCACCTACCTAGCCCAAGGACGCTCCCATGCAGGAATTGTGGTGTCGCCGGTGCGCACCATCGGCACACTGCTCACTCGCCTGATGACGCTCCATGAGACGACCATCGTTGAGGAGATGAGCAACACACTACGGTTTCTTTAAGCTCCGTCTGTCGCCGCATCCCTCCCCTCCTCAACCTTGGCTCCCCTCACACCACTTCCCCAACGTGTCCGCCGAAGCCGACGGCATGTTGTCAGAGCGCCGCGACACCGTCATAGCTCCCTTCACCGGCCCATTGGTTCATCTGTTCCCACGACTCGATACCTGGGCCGATGAACAACGAGACACATTGCGGGCAGAAACCAAGACGTGGGTCGGGCTGTAGTCTGGCCGTGGTTGAGGGTGAACGTAGGTAACGCTTCGAACTGGGATTCCCTACCTAGCAGGCGAACGAGACATTTTGGCCTTTACTGTGTCCGTAAAATTTTGCTCCCCATCAATTGATTGGGAGAAGGAAGGTCTTGGCGTTACTACAACGTGGTAGTAAACGGTTCTACACAGGGAGGAAGATCATCTTGCCCTGCCACTCCTCGACAGTACTCACTTCGGCTATCAAGACTAAGTCGTCAATCGCCTGACCCACGGGATAGTCTTGAGAAACTAAAATGAGGCCGCTCATCGGCTTCGTAGCTAGCAGTCTTGCCTTCGCGTGTACGGTCATGGTCCGAACATCATGGGACACCACCACACGCTGTTCCGTGGCGGCAAATTCCAAGATCGCCGCATCCGGGTCGCCACGCAACCCTGCCTCGGAAACCGTCAAGACATTGAGCTGCGGTGCGCGGCGCCTCAATCCGCGGAGAATGCGCGCGTTACAATTTTCATCGAGCAGATAGCGAAGGTGGCTCACGCGTGCGATGTTGATGATGTGCGGCGAGCGGTCAGTCGGTGCCGAAGGTCGGTGAGAAAGGCCGCGTGGGTGGTCTGTAATTCCTGACGGATGATCGTGCAGGTCTGTGCTTGCGCTGCTAGATAGGCATCAACCGCGTCCTGCTGGTTGAGGTAAAAAGCGAGAAGACTATAGACTTGAGCTAATGGGAGGCTGGGGAAATCCTGACACATTTCCTCCGGCGTTGCCCCGTCGTGGAACGCTTGGATGATGGAGTCCAGAGTAATTCGGGTCCCGGTAATCCTCAATGTTCCCTCGGAGGTCCGAGTCAAAAGATCAGGGCGGACATCGTCAAGTTTCATCCTAACATTTTAGCCGGTGTACCGGGTGAAGGCAACTCCTATTCCCCTTTGACCCGACCAAGCCGGATTACAAGTCGGCTACACCTTCGTCCTGGCGCAGCAATCCGACGTTCTACAGACTGCGGATGATTCTCCGGTATCTGCGACTCGATGCTTGGGCGGGTGAACAACGGGAAGCGCTGCGGGCAGAAATCAAAACGCTGGTGGGACTCAGCGGCGCGAAATGTGAGACGTGCGAGAAAGGCGCGATTTGGAGGAATGCAGCATCATATGCGAGTGACCGTGGTAAGCGGTGCAAGGTCAAGCAATGACCCCATCTGACATGACTTACCTTTCAACCTACGTTCTCCCGCAGCTTGCTAAGCGCTCTGACACGCATAACGAACCAGAGGGCAGAAGTCGCCAGTACGAAGAGTACCCCTATGAGATCGAACAATGAAAATGCTCCTTCTCCATATTAACGGATAGGAAGCTACGATGTAGTTGCGAGAGTTCCGTGTCGTGGTTAGCGACTGATCCAGCCACGCGACCTGGGCCGCACGGGCTTCAGGTCCAGAGGGAACCTGCTGAAAAGATCGATCTGCGAGCCAAGCAGAAATCAAGAAAAGGATGCCAAGGATAAAGCAGATCCCTCCGATCCAATACCGGAGCGATTCGAATCCAAACGCCGCAATCGCAACACATCCCGCCAATCCGTAGACTTCTAGGAGTACCATTGTCGTCAGCCGTTTCCTGAACGGTCGAGTGGCCTCTTTCATGTCAGGGCTTACAGGCAGTTCAACTATCCGACCCTCGGCGGTCGCTGTGCGTCGTAAGAGCCTCACCAAATAAACAGCAATGCCTCCAAAAATAATAAAGATAATGAAGAAGGGAAGGTTATCCCATCGGGGACCCTGCTCGACAAGGATTCCAAGCATTACGAACATCAGTAGTGCCGTAGCAATGAGTGGTAACGTAATCAGTAGGGTGAGGAATGGATTCATGTTAATAATTACTGAGAGCGCAATGGGTGTCAGGTCTTGCAATCACACATATATTCCTAGCGTTAATGCTGCAGGGCAACCTGATGGTAGATTCTACAGACTTCTGCACTGGAGGCAACGAGAATGCCGCATCGATCATTCCGAGCGATCGTTGTGGGCAGAAATTAGAACTTGGATGGACGGCAGCTGGGCTGTTGCCGTGGCAGGCTGCTCAAAAAGGCCGTCAGCAAGGCCGCAGCGAGTGAAGACCGGAAGCGTACCCTCTGGGGCGCACGGTGCGACGAATAAGGAGCACCACGTCTGTGCGCGCCGCCGAGTCGGTGAGGCGGCCGGGTCCCCGTTGAGGATTTTGTCGAACCGAGAACGACGCTGCCGGCCTTTTTCAGCATTCTGTCAAAATATTTTTCGATACTGACGCGAATGCACCCCCGACTCATCAGAAAAACCGAGGGACGCGCTGTCTGGATTGCCGGTATCGTTAAGATCGATGCGATAGTGCCCACGGATGGCTTCCATCGCCGTTTCGAAGGGAACGGCCTGGGGGTACAAGTTTCCTGGCGCATGCGCACCGCGGGTCAGGGTGCGAATGACCTCAGCCTGCGCGTACTGGGCGTCGGACACAATGTAGATGTCGGCAACGGCATGGTCCCCTAGTTTGTGGCCAGGCGTTGTCGGGGGCAGGAGGTCGACCAAGGTGCCTGCAAGCCGATCGCTTTTAAACCGCTTCAAGAGTCCGGCGACTTGGCTGTCGGTTGCTTCTGGAGGAACCGACAGGCTGATGGCATTCATGTCTGAGACGACGGCCTGAACTTTGAAAAGTAGCGCCGCTGCTTCAGGATCTTCGGTGATCGGCCCGACCGGCCCCTCTGTCCCGGTGGCTTGCTTGTTCTTCGAGCCGGGCACGATGAGAAACACAAACAGCCAGAGCCCGATCAACACGACAAAGACGACAATGAGCGGGTGAATTCCTGCGCGCTTGCCTTCCTGGTAGGGATTGGGTTCATCGCTCATGACGGCGTTCCTCGGTGACGGGGGCAGAGCTCTTCTTGGCTTCTTCCCATAATCGATCCATTTCTACGAACGAGAGGTCTCCAACCGCACGGCCCGACGCAGCCGCTTGGGCTTCGATGAATTGAAATCGTTCGACGAACCGATTGGCGGCTTGGCGCAGCGCGTCTTCCGGATTCACCTTGATGAAGCGGGCCAAGTTCACAAGTGAAAACACCACGTCGCCGAACTCCGCAACGATCTGCGCTTGTCGAGCTGTGGCAGCGCCGGCGTCTGGCTCCGTCTGGTCCGACGCCGGGGCTCGGATCGCCGCTCGGAGCTCCTGGATTTCTTCCTCAATCTTGCCAAGGACCTGATCGAAACCTTTTGCATCGTGGGTCCAATCGAAGCCGACGCGTGCGGCACGGGCTTGCAGTTGATAGGCTCTCAAGAGAGCCGGTAGCATTTGTGGCACACCGTCGAGCACTGAGTCCGGTCGTCCAGAAGCCTGGCGCTCTGTCCGTTTAATCTCTTCCCACCGCGCGACCACTTGATCTGCATTCTTCGGGGTCAGATCTGACGCCCCCTGTTCAAAGACGTGGGGATGCCGTCGAACCAATTTATCGGCCAGCTGCTCAAGCACGTCCTCAATGGTAAAGCTGCCCGCCTCTGACGCGATCTGACTATGAAAGAGCACTTGGAGCAGCACATCGCCCAGCTCCTCCGGTAGTTTCGTCCGATCCTGCCGGTCGAGGATTTCTAGCACCTCGTAAGTTTCTTCGAGCAGATAGGGTTTCAATGACTCATGTGTTTGCTTGCGATCCCAGGGACATCCGTCCGGCGCACGTAACGCGGCCATCAATTCGACGAGTGCATGAAATCGTTCCGACATCGTTGTCCTCATCGTACACGGAGTTGGGCGCTCATTATACCTGGTTCCCGATAGGCTTCAACCAGCTGTTCAAATATGTATTTGACAGCATATGTACTCCATGCCAAAATCAAAAGGTGAAGAAGTGGGACGTTGAGATAAGCGACGAATTTGAGCCGGAGTTCGATGCACTGCGCGAAGACGTGCAAGACGAAATTCTGGCCCATGCGCGCCTGCTCCAGGAATACGGTCCCCAGTTAGGGCGTCCCCGCGTAGATACGCTCAACGGATCGCGCCACGCCAACATGAAAGAACTGCGTTTTCACGCCGCCGACGGTGTTTGGCGGGTCGCCTTCGCATTTGATACCCGCCGGCACGCGATCTTGCTTGTCGCCGGGGATAAATCAGGTGGCAGTGAAAAACGCTTCTACGATGAACTGATTCGCAAGGCCGACAAACGCTTTGGCACTCATCTCGCAAGATTGAAAAAAGAAAGGAACTAGCTATGGCGACCAATGTACGTGAGGCCATGAAGAGCTTGAGTCCCGCCCGGCGCAAGAAAATCGAGGCGCGCGCCGCGGCGCTGATCGCCGAGGAAATGTCGCTGCGAGATTTGCGGCAGGCCTTGACCCTCACACAGGAACGTATGGCCGAAACCCTTGGCATTGGCCAGGATGGCGTGTCGCGCCTTGAAAAACGCAGCGATTTGCTGCTGTCCACTCTTCGGGCCTACATCGAAGCCATGGGCGGTCACCTCTCACTAATCGCCGAGTTCCCCGACCGCGAGCCCGTCACGCTCTCTGGGCTCTCCACCATGGGAACGGCTCCCCATCCTCCCACGCGCCGCCGCCGCAAGCGAGCACGGGAACACGCCGCCCAGTCATAACAACCGCCTGTTCTCGTTATGGGGACAAGCTCGAAATCGTGCAGCAGACGGCCAACGACGGAAGCGCGAGCACGACTAGCCTGGACGATCAGGTCTTACTGAATGATCTCGACGCACGAACATACCCATTACGCAACACGAAGCCGCACCAGCGCGGGGCGTCTGAAGTTAAGAATCCTGGCAGTCCGGAATAGAAACAAGCTGTGTAGCTTGCGCCGCTTTAGAGCCTATGATAGGGTACCAGCGCTGCATCTAGCGCGGGGGAAAGGCCTGTGGCCGCAGAACAGGAAGAAGGATTTGTCGTTCGGGATCGGCGGGGCGGGAGTGGACCCGACCGTCCCCCCACCACTCCGCCTGCCATGTCGGGGGAACAGCCCCACCAGGAGGCGGCATCATCCGATCCGCACCAAAGTTCGGGAATTCCCGTCACCTTTTCCTCCTTTGTCATTTCACTCGGCAGCTCCTCGATGATGTTGATGGGGGAACAGCTTGATCCCCAGCAACCTCCGATGCCGCCGAATCTACCGCAAGCGAAAGACATTATCGACTTACTCTCGGTCTTAGAGGACAAGACCAAAGGCAATCTCACAACGGAAGAACAGGCGGTGCTGAGGGATATGCTCTACGCCCTTCGGATGAAATACGTGAGTTTAGCTGCCAAGTAGCCGTACCCCCTTGCCACCTGCCGACCCCAAACGTGCCTGTCAGCCGCCAGGGCTGATACGACGTGGGGAACAATCCCCTGATTCGGTGAGTGCGCGTATTCCGTCTTCCATATTTTTAGCGCCGACAATTCAGTGATGCCGGATGTGAATGATACTCAAAAGAACTCACGCTCCCTATCCGGGGCAAAACCGGACCATCGTGCTATGACCGGGATCGCGCCGCCGCTTCCTCATGCCGACCAGTCTTCCCCACGACCCGAGCGTACCCCGGAGCCGGAACGCAAGACCATGCATTTGCGGCCGGTCTGGATCGTCCTTATTCTGCTGATCCCCTGTCTGGCGCTGACCTTTTACTATTCACATTTCCTGGCTCCTAGCGGTGAAGAAACGGACTCCTTTCTCCCGACGACCAGCTATGCGTTCGTCCTGCTGCTGCTCAATCTCGATCTGATCGGGTTTGTCGTTTTATTGTTGCTGCTCTCCCGCAACCTCATTAAGGCGTATTTCGAGCGGCGACATCGACTGTTCGGGTCGGGATTCAGGACGAAGTTAGTGGCGGCCTTCATCGGTTTTTCGCTCATTCCAACGGTGCTCCTCGCGCTGGTCGCAAGCGGGCTGGTCAATAAGGCCGTGGACGTGTGGTTCAGCGATCAGATTGAACAGGTCATGCGTGACTCGTACGACGTGGCCAAAATGCAACACGCAGGCCACATTACCCTCGCGGTGAACAGTGCCCGGGCCATCAGCCATGAAATCTATCGAGAGGACATGCTGCTGACAGAACACCGCGATCTGTTGGTCGCGGCGATGGCGCGCAAGCGAACGGAGTTCGGCGTAGCAGGGATTGAAGTCTTTTCGGCTAAAATGGAAACGCTCACCAAGGCGTTAGATCTCGACATCCCTTCCGCGGCGCTCGATCTACCCATCGGTCAACTGGTCCTCCAGGTGATCACCGGGAAGCAGGAAGTGAATGCGGTCCAGGAGGCGCAAACTGGGCGCTTGGTTCGAGCTGCTGCCCCGATCGCTGCCAGCGGACGGAACGGCGAGATCGGCGGTGTGGTCGTGGTGGAGGCCTATGTGCCGGAATCATTGCTGGCGAAAATGGAAGGGATCGGCCATCAGTACGACGAGTATAAGCAGACCAAGGCCATGAAGAACCCCATTAAAGTCGGAGCCTATCTCTTCGTCGCCGTCATCACCGTGCTCATTTTGTTTGGAGCGACCTGGTTTGGATTTTATGTCGCGCGCAGCATCACGGTGCCGATTCAACGGTTGGCGGAAGCCACCGAAGCCATCGCCCAAGGGGATCTCTCTGTCCGGATCGAAGCCAAGGCCACCGATGAAATCGGCACGCTCATCGATTCGTTCAACCGTATGACAGCAGATCTGCAGGGGAATAAGTCCGAGATCGAGGCGGCTAATATTTCGTTGCGCCACAGCAATCTTGAACTCGATCGCCGTCGTGCGTACATCGAGACGGTGGTTGAAACGATCGCCGCCGGCTTGCTCTCCATCGACAAGAACGGGTTGATCACCAACTTCAATCCGTCCGGTGAACGGATCCTTGGGCTTGAGGCGGATCAATTTCGTGACAGACCCGCCAATGAAGTGTTCAAAGAATTCCGTCTCGATCTGTTCCAGACAGTCTATGATCGGATGCGGGCGGATCAGCGCGATACGCTGGCACTCGAGGGACCGATGGAGATCGAAGGCAGATTCCTGATCATCGGGCTTCACGGTTCGCGCATGAAGGACGAAGGGAATAAGGACCTCGGTATCGTGCTGGTGTTCGAAGATCTCACGGAATTGATCAAGGCGCAAAAAGTGGCGGCCTGGCAGGAGGTGGCACGGCGGGTGGCCCATGAGATTAAGAATCCGTTGACGCCGATCCTATTGTCCGCGCAACGTTTGCGAAAGAAGTATGTTGAGAAGTCGCCGGATTTCGATGCGATCTTCGACGAGTCCACGAACGTGATCGTCAACGAAGTGACGAGTCTCAAGCATATGGTCGACGAATTTTCTAAGTTTGCACGCCTGCCGACTCCACAGATGGCGCATCAGTCGCTCCACGATGTGATGAACGAAGTGACGGCGCTCTATCGAGGGGCCCACAAGGATATTGAGCTGAGGGTGGAGTTGGACGAAGACCTCCCGTCGCTCAATTTCGACCGGGAGCAACTCAAGCGAGTCATGGTCAATCTGCTGGATAACGCGATTCAGGCGATGCAACAGAAGGGGCGAGTATGGGTGTCGACGAAGTATGATACCAAACGTCGACGGGCCGTGGTGAGTGTTGCGGATGAAGGCATGGGCATCGCACTGGAAGACCGCGAAAAGCTGTTTGAGCCGTACTTTACGCGAAAGAAAACGGGAACCGGGCTGGGATTGGCGATCGTACGGCGCATTATTACCGATCATGAGGGCCAGATTCAGGCCGGTCAGAATCAGCCGAAAGGGGCCGTATTCACGTTCGAATTACCAGTGTAAAGACGTGCTGAGAGGTAGGATACGTACCGCCTCGCCGATCACAGTTTACGTTGTACGGGGGATTCATGTCTGCATCGATCTTAGTCGTAGATGACGAAGAGTCAATTCTCACATCCTTGAGCAGCATTCTGCGAGACGAGGGGTATGACGTGGCGGTGGTCAAGAACGGCTTGGAGGCGTTGCGCGTCTATACCATGGATCCGCCAGATCTTATGCTCCTCGATATCTGGATGCCGGAAATGGATGGCATGGAAACGCTGCGCCGGGTTCGCGAGGTATCGCCGACGGCACAAATCATGATGATGTCCGGGCACGGCTCAATCGAAACAGCGGTCAAGGCGATCAAGCTGGGGGCCTATGACTATATTGAAAAGCCCTTGTCGCTCGAGAATGTCACACTGCGTGTCAAACATGCGTTGGACCAACACCGGTTGGAACAAGAGAACCGGACACTCCGGACCTCGGTCCAGCGGAAGTTCGAGTTGGTGGGACAGGCGCCTGCGATGCAACAGTTACGGCAACTCATCGAGACGGCTGGCCCAACCAACAGTCGCGTATTGATCGGTGGAGAAAATGGAACGGGGAAGGAACTGGTCGCGCGGGCCGTCCACCAGCACAGCGCCAGGGCCGGTCGGACGTTTGTGGCGGTCAACTGTGCCGCCATCCCAGAGACCTTGATTGAGAGTGAGCTGTTCGGACACGAAAAGGGCTCCTTCACTGGCGCCACCTCGATGAAACGCGGTCAGTTCGAGCAAGCGGACGGAGGCACGCTGTTTCTTGACGAAATCGCAGATATGAGCCTGAACACCCAAGCAAAAGTCTTGCGGGCGTTACAGGAACAGCAATTCACTCGTGTCGGTGGCACCAAACTCATGAAAGTCGATGTCCGGGTCTTAGCCGCATCCAATAAGGATTTGATCAAGGAAATCGAAAAAGGTCTGTTTCGCGAAGACCTCTTCTATCGGCTGAACGTGGTGCCGATTATCGTACCACCGCTCAGGGAACGCCGCGAAGATGTCCCTCTGCTCATTCGACACTTCATGAAAGTCCACGCGGATGAGCAGGGCCTGCGGATGAAAGAGATATCACCGGACGCGATGATCGTGTTTCAACAATACGACTGGCCCGGGAATATTCGAGAATTGCGGAACCTCATCGAACGACTCATGATCATGGTGCCGGGGCCCATCATCGAGGCGGCGCAAGCGGGTCTTTCGCTGCAGGCGCGTCCTGTTGGATCCACATCCCAGACGACGACTCCTACTCCGACGGTCAATCCACTCTTCACACAATCGTATGACTCGCTCAGGGACGCCCGCAATGCGTTCGAAAAGGACTACATCGCGCGAAAGTTGCGCGAGCATCACTGGAATATCTCGCGCACGTCTGAAGACTTGAAAGTCGAACGGAGCCACCTCCATCGAAAGATCAAACTCTTGGATGTGGAGATGCGGCCGGAGGGATAGGGGGATGGAGGGAGCAGGCAGACCGTTCTTCTTGCTCGCAGAGCCCCCACGATAAAGCGGTGGTCGCTCGATGCGCGCAGTGAAGAACAATCTGCCAACTCCCTCCGGGGAAGTTGGGGAATTAGAAGACTCTCGACCGGGTTACTGGCACGTCTCGGCATGCCAGTAGGCGGGCGTGTGAGAAGGTCGCGCAATCGAGGATCGACCAGGCTACCCTTGAAAATGAAATGAGAATTGAGAAGACGCGCGCAGCGGAAGATCAATCAGCCTCCATCTCTGAAGAGAGAAGAAGCGAGTTCGGAAGCATTAATTCGATCGGTGGCGTGCGCTTGAGGCGCGCAGGAGGAGAAGGCGCAGGCCGTTTCGACTCTGAACTATGCAGGCCTACCCCTTAAGGGTCGAGCAGCTCGAACAGACCGCGTCATGGAACTTGGCATTGGGGTGAGCATGAATATACGATTCGAGCGCGGAGAGGACGGTCTGGTCTCCCGACGATTTCTTGCAAACGGGACAGACTGGAATGAGCTGCTGCAGAACGCCCATCTCTTGCAAGGCTGCGTCCAAATCTTGAATGGTTCTACTTAACTCCTGCTCCCAATTCTTTCTCGCATCAATTTCTTGTTTCAGCTTCAAGGCCGCTTTAATCCGGGCGAGCAGTTCCACTTCCTCGAACGGTTTCTTGATGTAGTCCATGGCGCCGGCTTCGAATGCGGCACGCAAGACCTCCGGTTGGCTGCGCGCGGTCATCATGATGATCGGGATATCTCGCAAGGCCTCCACCTCCTTGATTCGACGGCACGCCTCGATTCCGTCGATCTCCGGCATCCTGACATCCATCACGATCAAGTCGATCTCGCTCGCGCCGGCTCCTCCATGTTCCACATCTAGCTTTTTGAACACGTCGTAGGCTGTCGACGCAGAAAAGGTATCGCGATACCCTGCTTCCCTCAAAATCTTATGGAGAAGCAGTCGTGCATCAGGAGAATCATCAACCAGGAGGATGTTCATGCGATTGCCATGACGAGATGTCGGTCAGTGCGGTACGGCTCACGGCCTGCCAAGAATCCACGACCACCTGTCTCCAGAGTCGTCTTCCATAAAGGAGGGATATCGACCTGGGGTATCAATCATGAATGATACGGGACAAATGTGAGTTTGCAAGAGAAAGCTATTTTATTCTCTTTCGCCGAATACCCCGTAGCTTCCGGCCTTCGCAGCCGAAGCGACTGCTTCGGCGGAGTAGGCTGCTACGGGGATGAAGGCGAGGAGAATCCTCCGTAGCCTTGGCGAAGGAGGGTCAGGCAGGGGCTTTAGAGAATTTCGCTAGATACCCCGCAGCTCGCTACGGGGAGCTTCATTTCTCATCGTTGACCGATCTGCCAGCGCTCCGCTAAGATGCCCTCCCAATGACCACCTATCGAGACGCCGGGGTCGATATCGATGCGGGCGACGAGTTCGTCGACCGTATTTCACCACTCGTGCGATCCACGTTCCGTCCTGAAGTCCTGACGGATCTTGGGGGATTCGGAGGATTGTTTAAACTGCAGGCCCATCGCTATGCCGAACCAGTCCTGGTCTCCGGCACCGATGGAGTCGGCACGAAATTGAAGATCGCCTTCCTCACGGATCGCCACGATACCGTCGGCATCGATCTGGTGGCCATGTGTGTGAACGACATCGTAGTCAGCGGGGCCGAGCCGCTGTTCTTCTTGGATTATTTCGCAACGGGCAAGCTTGCCGTTCCCAAGGCTGAATCCGTGCTCAAGGGGATTGCCGAAGGCTGCCGCCAGGCCGGCTGCGCCTTGATCGGTGGAGAAACCGCCGAGATGCCATCTTTCTATGCGGAGGGCGAGTATGACCTGGCAGGGTTCGCGGTCGGAGTGGTGGATCGCCCCAAGATCATCGATGGTCGCAGCATCGCGCCGGGCGATACCCTGATTGGACTGGCTTCGACCGGTCTTCATAGCAACGGCTATTCGCTTGCGCGCCGCGTCTTGTTGGATCAGGCGCAACTTACTGTAACCAGTCGCCTACCTGAACTCGATCAGCCACTTGGGGATGTGTTGCTGACACCAACCAGAATCTATGCCAAACAGATCCTCACATTGATCCAGGAATTTCCCATCAACGGCATCGCCCATATCACCGGCGGCGGCATTACTGAAAATCTCCCGCGAGTGTTTCCATCCGGCGTACGGGCACAGGTGAAACGAAGTGCCTGGTCTGTGCCGCCTATTTTCCACGCGATTGCCCGACTAGGACAGGTCGAGCGTGAGGAAATGTATCGTGTCTTCAACATGGGGATCGGCTTGATTCTCGTGGTGCCGGCGTCAGCCGCCCAGTCTGTTATCGCACGCGCCACATCCTTGGGTGATCCAGCTTGTCAGATCGGAACTATCGTGCCATCGACCGGCACCGAACCATTGGTGGGGTATGTCGATTAAACGGACGGATGCGGTACGAGTGGCCGTCTTGGCATCCGGACGCGGGTCGAATCTTCAGGCGGTCATCGATGCGATCGAAGCTGGGACGGTGCAGGCGAAGATCGTGGCCGTCATCAGCAACAAGAAAGACGCTCCAGCGTTAGAACGCGCCCGCCGGCATGGACTCTCCGACCTCTTCGTCGATCCCAAGCCCTATGCGGGAAGACCCGATAGTCGCGAGGCCTACGATCGCGAACTCCTCGACGTGCTTCGGCAGCACGATGTGGAATTAGTATTGCTGGCGGGGTACATGAAGATTGTGACCAAAGTCCTCGTGGAGGCCTTTGCCAACCGCATGATGAATATTCACCCGTCCCTGTTGCCGTCATTTCCAGGGCTCGATGTGCAGAAGAAAGCGATCGAGTGGGGGTGTAAACTCGCCGGATGCACGGTCCACTTTGTGACGGAAGGCGTGGATGAAGGACCGATCATTCTCCAAGCGGCGGTGCCGATTCTCGATGACGACACGTCCGATACACTGGCCGCTCGGATTCTTGCCCAAGAACACAAGATTTACCCTCGTGCGGTCCAGTTGTTCGCCGAGGGACGTCTGCGGGTTGAAGGCCGGCAGGTAGTAATCGAGGATGGAAAACCGGAAGGTGATGCAGTAATCAGCCCGTCGTAGGAGCAAGCTCGGTCTGTCTGGTCTGTTCGGTTGGTCTGGTTTATCTGGTGAGTCTCGTCCGATCAAACACACGAGACAGACGATTAGACCAGACAGACGAGATAGACCAGAAGGACCAAATGAACAAGACGGGTTGGCGAACTTTTTCAGCAGCCTGCTAGAGACTCAGGAAACGGTTGTGTATAATGCGCTGCTCAGTGAGACATTCGTCTCGCTGGTTGAATGTCAGTCGAGTGGGGGGCTAGCTCAGTTGGGAGAGCACTACGTTCGCAACGTAGGGGTCGGGGGTTCAACTCCCCTGCCCTCCACCACCATAGTTGATTACCTTCATTCCTGTGAGTAGACGGTCAAACGTTCCTGTTGCGGTGAAACGATACCCCCCCTTCCATAATCGGTTCACAAGCAATGTGTCCGTCCAAGAGCTTTCGAAGCATTTGACGTGCCTGTGGTACGTGGCGAGCGAATAGGGAAGGAACATCTCCCAGGCGGCTTCGAAGGTCCTTAGCAAGACGCTTTGCATCGAGAGAGACCACTTGAGCGAGGCTATCGAGTCTCGATAGTTCTTGGGCGACAACTTTCTTCCGTGCTTCTTCCTGATGAAGTGAAGCGATCACAGAATCCGTCGATTTTCCGTTAGCAATGGTCTCGACGAGATGGTGAAGCCGCGTTTGAATCAACGATAGCTCCCGTTCGAGAGCAACGCGCTGATCAGGGAATTTCTCTTGCTCATTCCTGATCCGTTCGAGCGCAGCTACGACCGACGCTTCAAGGACTCGCTCATGAGAGGCTCGTTCATGGCGTGAAGGATGGCCGAGTCAAGGATATCCTGACGGACCTCAAGATTGTTTGAGCAGACTGTACTCCCTCGCTTGTGATGGTAAGCGCATCGGTACACAGTGCGTGTATAGCGGCGTTTGGCAGTGCGCTTAATCGCAACGATCGATCCACCACACGTGACACACTTCGCAATGCTGCTGAGCAGGTAGGAGGAATGTCGATCTTCGCCTGTAGGCCGAGACAGCAGCCGACCCCCTTCTCCCCGCAGGTAGGCGCGAAGGTTCCGGGCTCTGCGTTCCTCGACCTGCTTCCAGAGCACCTGAGATATAATTCTCGACTCAGGTGCCTCAATACGGAGCCATTCTGACTCTGGCCGTTTTCTCTGCTTTCGAGTTCCACCGAGCTGAATTGTCTGCGTCCTGTTCCACAGAACCACACCTCGGTACAGATCACGTTGGAGGATGTCTCGAAGGGCTGTCGGACACCAGCCGAGATTGCCACCGTGAGGAGGTGGTATACGCTCCTCATTCAAAACCTTGGCAATGCGAGCGAGGCCGAAACCGGACGCATACAACTCGAAGATCTTTACAACAACCTTCGACTGCTGCGGGTTAATCTTTCTGACGACATATTGACGGCATTGGGTGCCGTCCGCATTTGTTCCGCTACCGTACACGGGGACGTTATCGTATCCGAATACCTTGTTACCGGTGACGTGCAGGGCCTTCGCTTTGCGGAACATGGCGTCATAGGTCCGCTTGGGACCGTCCCTAACAATACAAAGGCCGCGCTCCACAGGAGTATGCGGCCCTTGCTCGCTATCATCGGGAAGGTCATGTCAACGTCTAGCCTACTTCATCTTCTTGGGGTCCTGATATACCATCAAGTGGGCATAGGGCGTTCCATCAAACATAATGTAGCTTCCTGATGGATTGGGAGTGGTCGGTAGTTTCGTCGGCGCGGACTCAAACGGCCACATAATCATCCAGTGCGGTGGCTCCTTCACGGCTTTCGCACCGTCCCCGCTCATGACGACTTTCCCGTCCTTCTCGAAATGCGAGCCCCCGCGAGCCATATAGGCAATGCCGGGGACTGTGTTGGTGGGTTTGGGAGCGTTATTCATGAGGTCCGTCATCCATTGGTGGACGGCAGCATCCATACACATGGGGTCTGGGTCCGGTAGGTTCATCACCGTGGGAATGCAGGTGAACCCATTGGTGCTGGGCCTGACTTCCGTCAGTTTGCCGTCGGCCCCATACACCATGACGCCGACTTCCTTCACAAGGTGAGCCGGCGCGGCGCTCAGCGCCAACTTCACTTGCTCTTGTTGGGGCAATGACTTTACATCTTTTACAGTGCTGGGCTTTTTCCCCTCCGTGGCGGCAGCCACACCACCACAAACTATCGTGAACCCGAGGATTGCACCGAGGCCCAATATCAGCAGCTTCTTCATGTTATCCTCCTGTGTACGATGTGAGTTTGATGATTTACTTCTGTTTCGCCACAGTCTTGTATTTGATCTGCTCATATGTCGCCCGTGGAACGATCTTATTCTGCACCGTCGTCCCCTTCGTCACTCGCTGGCCTATTTCCATGATGCCACCAACCGCTCTAGTGATGCAACGACTGGAACTAGGTCAGGTCTGAACCAAGGGAAGCTCATTCCAATTGGTGGTGTAGGCAGGCGAACAGCGGCGAAACTCCGTCTTCCATGCCTTGGTGATACCGCTTGACGCATAGTGGAGGGTACCCGCTCCCCACCGATCATTGACGGCATCAAGGGCGGACATTAGTCGCTTCGACTTCCCACGGTCCTGATCGTCGAACAGATCGGCCTGTGTCCGATTCACCGGGACCAGGCCTGTGAGCATCACCCCAGCTTTTTTGTAGAGATACCCGTCTCGATAGATCGCTCGGATTCCCTGAAGCGCAGGCCTGATGAGGCCGGCGGTGCTGTCCGTTACAATCGGCAGATTCAGCGTGATCACGTTGCTATACTGCGGCCCTTCTTTGAACTCGTTTGTGGTGAGACACACTGTCAACACCGTTGCAGCTAGTTGTTCGCGTCTCAGCTTCTCCGCTACCCGCGAGGTGTAGGTCGAAACGGCTTCTTCCATTTCCTCAGGGTGCTGATGAGCGTCCCAAAAGTGCGTGAGCAGGTGAGGCTCTGCTTAGGGGCGGGACACTGTTCTAAATCCAGGCAGGACACCCCGCGTAACTCCATCACCAGACGAAGGCCTACAATCCCCATGCGCTTTCGTATCCACTGGTCATCGACCCCACGTAACTGTAGTGCAGTGGTGTGAGCTTCCCCCGAAATTTCGTCTTCCAAGGGTGATGTACAATCGTAGTCACCATGAAAGGGAAGACGAAATTTCGGGGGAAGCTCAGACAGGGCGGGAATGAAAAGGAAAGAAGGGGAATGTATGGATTAAATGGAACGATACAGGACCACGATATTGCTAACTAAATTGGGGAAACCATTGCAATTGCGAGCTTTACAAGAAATGGCCGTTTGTCACTCTTAATCAACGGGACGACAAGCGGTTTAGGAAAGCGTTGTCACCACCATACTCCAGCCTACTCAGGCTCACTCAGGCCTACTGTAGCCAGGGTTTGCGCGAAACTCGAACTTTGGCTAGAGTAGGCTGGAATGAGTTGGAGTGAGGTGGAGTTGAGCACAAAATGAGCACAATTATGATGACGCACTTCGCTTGGATCGGTAGATCTTTGCCGGAAAAATCCGGGTCTGGATTAGCCTAGCGCCCAACAGCCTCGTCTTGCCGTAGCGGAGCGGAGGCAAGACGGTCGGCTGGAGCGCCTTGTTGGGCGGCTTAATCAAGCAGGTGCCAGTCGAACCAGCAGTAACATCTTCGTTTGCGCCTCAAAGGCGGCCAATCAGTTCGTCTTGTAGCCTGCCGTTACCTCCTTCTTATGCGCTGCGAAGGCGGCGAGGACTTCTCCCTTCTCACGCGCAGGCACTTTGGCAAAGTCAAGGCTGCGCCCCAGCTCGGCCGCCACCTCATCGAATTCTTCTGGCGAGATCTTGAGGTCACGATGCGCCTCCTCAAGGCCCAAATGAGTTTTACCCGGCTTTGTTGGCGAGAATTTGAACGGCCCGCCCGTGATCTCGCCGACCCACAGAGTTCGCATGAACTTGAGGCCCGGCAACCTGCCCAGGTTCTTCGTGTGCCATTCCTTTAGGGCTGGGTTCTGAGAAGTCTTTCCCACAATCGGGTTCTGCACCACCGCGTCGCTAAAATGGTCAACGACCGCGGCGATGGCGAAGACGCCGCCGAGGCGTTCGTAAAGGCTTTGCTCTGCCATTTTTTCTTTGTCAGGCTTCGCTTTTGCCTCTGCTCGATCTTCAGCGAAGGCTACAGGCGCAGCGGCGAGGCTGAGTGCGACAAGCAGCGATACTACTAATGTGCTCTTCATAATGATAACCTCCTTCATCGTAACGTGACCCGTTCTAGGGCTGCGTCACAGCGCCAGAACTCTGTTAAATGTTTCTTGCAGTGTACCGAGAAGACCGCGTGCGGTCTGGTCACAATTGCTCATTGACACTTCGTCCAAAAGACAGAATCTTCTCAGCGACCTTCAGCATCTTTCCGCCTGTCTAGTCGTGATTTGCGCTGGTTCAATAACCTGTGTCCAGTTCCAGGTCCCAGATTTCAATTTTTCTGTGTCTTTGACGTTTCCTTCTGCCTGTTCCGAAAACAACTGTTTTTGAAGTGCTGGGATTCTTCGAGGGGTGGTCATGCGTTCCAATGACTCTAAATCGCCCGCTGAGCCGCGCGGCCAGCAGTCGTATCCCTTAGACTTCAACGCGCGCGATTCGCACAATTCGTTGAGCGATCTCTTCCGGCGATAGGACAAAATCGATGCACCCACTAGCAATTGCGCTCTCCGGCATGTCTGGCTGACTTGCCGTACTAAGCTTCTGTGCAATGGTAATCCCGCCTATTTCTTTTATGCCGCATAGTGCTGCCGCCCCATCCCCATCATAGCCAGAGACAATAACGGCAATAAGCTTGCCGTCCCAGTGACAGGTCAGTGAACGTAAAAAAACCGTGATGACATCAGGCCAGCCCCGAGGCTTCGATATCGGCTTTAGACGGAACTCTCCATTAAGGACGTGTAGGTCCCGGTTTTCAGGGATGATAAATATACGGTTCGGTTCGATGTGTAACCTTTCCGTGATGAGATCAACCGGCATCGTCGTGAAGCGTGGAAGAACCTCATGGAGGTGGGTAGGCATGCGTGTGATGTGATTCACGATGACGATAGCTACACCCATGTCAGACGGAAGATTTTGCAATAGCCGAATATAGGCATCGAGGCCTCCGGCCGAACCGCCGACGCACACAACAGGAAAATTTGTCACCGAGAGACCCAAGTTGATTAGCCCTCTATATATTTCATATGCGAACCATGTCTCATTCTAACTCATTTGTTTTTGAACCTGCGGAAAGAATACGCGCTAAGGCCTGATAAATCGAGGTGTTCCATGAGGGATTTAAGCCAGGGTTTTGAACACTAGAGAGACGATGGGGCAGGCGTGTTTCTGCAAAGGTGTTTATTGGGCCTCATGGAGGATTTCAGATTGAAACTCAGCGGGCCTGTAGGGTGATAAATTTGTGCTAAAAGTCTGCGAGATGGAGAGAAGCAATAGAATGAATGGAACCAATCGAATCAAAGAAAGGCGTTGATTTTCAAAGGAACGGGGAAACCAGGTTGCCAATCAAGCCGTTACAAAAACTGCCCTGGTCGCGCTCTTAATCAGCGGGCCGTAGGCTCAATGCCCACAAGTCGAGGCGTCGGGTTCGCTAAACTGGCCTCGCACCTGCCGACAAATCCTCCCCCCTCACTGTTTCCCAGTTTGACAGGTGTTAGCCTGACTAGAAAATGACGGCAGTATCCGACGCTCAAAACGGATTATGTCTTTTACAATGGGGTATCCTGCTCCCCTTGAAATTGAGACCACCTCTACGACATGGTCCTGAGTGGACTGAGGAGGTGGAGATGGCATCAGAATCAGTTGATCCGATTGAACAATGGACGGCCAAACGGCGGATGACCTTTCTCTCCTCCCTCGGACGCAGATGGAAGCGGGACCGCACCATACGGTCCCTTCAGTCCATCATCGTGTCGCAAGGAGCGCGGATTCGTGAACTGGATGAGGCCCTTCGTCTTTCACGCGAGACCCCGCCACCTCCGGTGTCGGGATAGCGGGCCACGTGACGGCCTATCCCAAGGTTGGAGTCGGATATCAAGGCGATTGAGAACGATATGGCGCATGTCTATTCGCTATTCGATTCGCTATATTAAGGAACATCGCCCCATGAGGAGCAGCCTGCAAGGAGCCGGATGACCGGAAGAGAGTATGCCATAGGAAACAGGAGAAGCGCTGATGGGTAGATCCTCGTCCGCCATCAGGCGTTCGGTCGGCACGAGCGGCCCGAAGTTACTGATCACGCCAAAATCCTGGTCTCCGGTGAGAGTCTTAATCACCCGCTTGATGGTCGTCATCCTGCTCTTTTGCTTGCTGTTCGGCCTCCTCTGGGCGGATCGAGACGGGTTACGCGATCAGAGCGACGGCGAGATCTCTTTCAGCGATATCGTGTATTTCACCATGATCACCGTGTCCACGGTCGGCTACGGAGATATCGTGCCCGTGTCCACACGCGCGAGACTCCTGGACGCACTAGTCATTACGCCGATTCGTCTGGGAATCTGGATTCTCTTCCTCGGCACGGCCTATCAGCTGATCATTCGACAATATTTGGAGGGGTATCGCATGGCAAAGCTTCAGGAGACTTTAAGCCGCCATATCATTATCTGTGGCTTCGGCCATACCGGTATGTCCGCGGCGAAAGAACTGATGGCTCGGGGTGTGAACGCGGAGCAGATCCTGGTAATCGACACCCTCGAGGAGCGGGTCCGGCTAGCCGGGTCTTTCGGGATCGCCGCAATTCAAGCCGATGCATCGCAGGAAACGGTCTTAGCCGATGCAGTCATCGGCAAAGCCAAGGCCGTCATCATTGCGGCAGGCCGCGACGACTCGAGTGCGCTGACGCTCTTGACTGCCCGCCATTTGAATCCGACGGTACGCATCATCGTAAGTGCGAAAGAGGAGGAGAAAGTGAAGCTCTTTAAGCAGGGCGGCGCCGACGCCATCGTCTCCCCTGCCACATTCGGCGGCTACATCATCGCTGCCGCCGTCGACCACGGTCACATGGTGCAGTACCTCGACGATCTCCTCACGGCAGGAGGACAGGTCAGTTTGCTCGAACGCACGGTCCGTCCCGATGAAATCGGAAAAACTCCGGCGGATCTCAAACCCGATGTCCTCCTCCGTCTCTACCGAGGCGGCACAATGCTATCACTCTTGGAATTGGAACAGGCCGGGCGGCTACAGGCCGGCGACATTCTGGTGTTGTTAACCACCGGGCAGAGCGGATCGGCCTAAGCGCTCCATCCCAGAATGATGAACCTGTCTGGCTAGAGGTCTTCAGCCCCGTTCTTGATGCTCTCGCGTGATCCCAACACCCGGTTGATCGTGAACCCCTACACAAGGATCGAGAAGACCACCACCGCATAAGTGATGGTGACCACCGCCTCCCGCATCTGCCCAGCGGCAGCGACAGAGCCAATGCCACAGACATCCCGCCGCGGAGGCCCCCCCCAGGTCAAGATTGAGATCGTGCGTGCGCTAAACTCTCGCACCAGGCTGAACAATTTGATCTGCATGAGCACCCAGTAGCGGCCTTGGTTCCCGATCAACACCCCGCCTAACAAGCGGTGGTTCACATAGCTGAACAGCGCAGCCAGACAGATGAGAATCGTCAACGTATGGATCAGCGACAAATCTCTCTTTCCTTGAAATTAGTCGCTGCTTATCGAGGGGGGGTCCTTCTTGCAGAGAATGGAGATGAGGGTAGCTAGGCCGCTACGGCAACTCCTTAAATTTCAAAGCGCAGAAAGGGTACCAACGACGGTTGGATCGCTTGCCCTCCATCAAAATTTTTGTAAATACCTAGGTATGTTATGACCCGTCTGCCGTTAATGACTAGGCTTGGCAAACCACTTCCACTCCAGTTGGAGTCACCAGGTCTCTTGCGTGAAGGAAACCTGGCTATACTCGGGGTTCCTCGGCCTTCTTGAATTCATTCATCGCGTCCTTGCGATTCTCGCCTCGCATGACTCCATCTCGATTACCTTGGTAGCGAGACCAGCTAACTGCTGACCCTCTCAAGATATTTAGAGCCGCAGCGAGCTACCTGTCCATCTCGATAAACGGGGTGTACTGGTTCTTTTCCCTGTGGCCGGGCGCTTAAGATCGATCAGGGTTCGCCGGATTTGCCCTTCCGTCGGTCGGCGTACTCATGAAATTGCGACGACTTTACCAGGCCACGAGTCAGTTGCTGAATGGTATCGATCAAAGATTCTCGGAACACGGTTTCGACGGCAAAATCCCTGCTTAGACTGTCGGTCATGAGGGTGTCTTTGCTGTGTACCTTCGACTTGAACGTCGCGGTGAGGAGCGATTGTCCCTCGCGGCCTGTGGCGGTCCCACTGAGCTCCGCATGCCCTTCATAGGTATCCCAGGGTCTAAACAAAAAATACAAGGGCCCGGTGGCATACAAGGTCCTTCGGAGTGCACAATGTCCCTCCGCCTGCAGTTGCGGGATGGCGATTTCAATGAGCACATCATGGCCTGTTGCTTGGCTTTTGTCATCGACCACTTCGACCGACTCAAAAACCTGCGACAACGCTTGCGTCATGCCTGTTTCCAGTTCCGCTCCAATGGGTACATCATAGGTTCCGGCACAGGACACCTCTTGCCTAGACGTGGCGTTCTTGATGGCATCTGGCATGACCAGCGCGGCTGTCAGCGGGGTCTTTCTGATCTTCAGGGTATCCACGGTGGTGTGCAAGGGCAACGAAGTGGGAGCGCAGGATGAGAGCGCGAAACCCAGGACTCCAAACGCCACGATCCATATGGTCCCGGTCATAGTCCAGCCCTCCCTTGAGGCGTCTTGTATGTTAATCTTGTCAGCATGTCAATAATTTCTTCACCATGTACCGCTTCCGTGCCATGCTCCCTCCGTTCGCCGGTCGAAATCCTCACTCCAAATTCGACTCGGTTCATAGTGGGCAGGTCCAATCATTGCGGCCGGTATCTCATATTCTTTTGAAGCCGGAGGAACTCCCGTCTCACACAAAGAGGCATGGCGACATGATCACATCTCTAAAGAGTTTTTTGCGGCTCCTCTGCACTAAAAATCCCATCTGCTATTATGCCGCTACCAAAACAGGACAAATCACCACCATCGGACCCCATTTCAGAAGCATCCTGGTTTGTGGTTTCTTCTGGGGTTAGGTTGTCGGTGTGTGGATCAGGTGAAATTCGTAAACCGCACAAAGATTTCTAAGCTACCAAAGCAACTCCTTGAATTTCAAAGCGGAGGAGGGAGCCCAACGACGGTTGGATTGCTTGCCCTCCACCAAAAATTGTTTACTCACAACCCATTCCGCTTAATCATCCGACACTTCAAACGCCAGGTAACGTTCTAGGCCATCCGCAGTAGCGCGAAGCACGATCTCTTTACTGAACGGTTCCTGCGAAGACCACGTCAGCGTTGGTTTACTGAAAAGATGTGATGAGCCAAAGCTGTGAGCCTCGACCGGCACGAGCGTACCCATCCTGATGTGTTCTTGCCGGATGGGATGGACATCAATCAGGAACTCGTCAAGCAAGCCTGGTGCTGATGGTATCGGCGCTATGCGCCGGGAATACAGTGCTGGAAGGACTACAGCAGGAAGCGCGAGAGGCGCGGAAAGAGTTGTGGGCCGATCCGCAGCTGGTGCCCACGTGAATATTGCTGAAGGCATGAGTCCCCACCCGTTGAGACGCTACGTGGGCTTTCTCTGCTCATCTCCCTTGCGCCTCTTTGCTTCCCTCCTATGCGGTTGCGCTCCTGATCATAACCCACGGCGGCGTAGTACAGCACGCGATCGAAGAACCGTCCGAGCAGGTACAGCAGTTCCAGCTCTCCATGCAGTTCCATAGCGCTCTCGGACAGATCTTCCTGCTGGACGAAGTCGCGCACGTGCTCCTTGGTGGAGATGATGGCCCAGACGAAGCTGCTGCTGGGTGCGCGCCTACCTTGTTCTCAGCAGGACGCAAATCCCTGGATTAGATGAAGCTCCCCGCAGCAGGCTACTCCGCCGAAGTAGCCACTTCGGCTACGAAGGCCGGAAGCTGCGGGGTATCTTGCGAAATTCTCAGAAGCCGCTACCCTCCTTCGCCAAAGCTACGGAGGGTTCTCCTCGCCTTCATCCCCGTAGCAGCCTACTCCGCCGAAGCAGTCGCTTCGGCTGCGAAGGCCGGAAGCTACGGGTTATTCGGCGAAGGAGAATAAATGTGCGGCGAGGCGCACACAAGGGTCAGGCCTTGGAGGAGTACGATCAAGCAGTCGTGCGCCGATCACCTTCTCCTAATTTTCTGGCGAAGAGCTCCAGCGCCATGCCGTAACAAATCTGGGCCGTAGCCGGATCGTAGCGGGGACCTTCGTCGCGAAGAAAGGCATGCGCATTGTTGAACTCATGCCACTGGAAATGTGCCCCGACATCACTCAGTGTGTTGTAGATCAGCGCTCGCCCCTCGCGGGGAATGTGTGGATCCTGCCTACCCCAGATCATCAGCAGCTCGCCTGTGATCTCCCCGATTCGGTCCAGACTGTTGTCGCGCATGCCCTCGCCCAGGCTGCGCTTGTGGATATCGGTTGGGTAGCAACAAGTGGCGGCCAACACATCGGGCTGCATCGCCGCGCGAAACGCCAAATGCCCCCCAATGCAGATCCCCATGACGCCCAGCTGACCTGTGCAGTGCGGTGAGAACCTGAGAAAATCCAGCGCGGCTCTCGCGTCGCCATCGTAGCTCGATAATGTCTTGGTGGTCTTATGCCGGTTGCCGCGCTCGGCGCCGGCCTCGTCGTAGGTCAGCACGGTCCCGGCCAGTTCCAGTTCGTGAAAAATCTCCGGAACCGCCACCACAAATCCGTGGCTCGCCAACATCGCCGCCATGCGCCGAATTGGCCCCGTGACCTGAAAGATCTCCGAGAATAGGACCAGGCCTGGATACCGCCCCTCCGCCACCGGACTAAAGAGATACGTGCGCATGAGCCCCGTGGGAGTGTCGATATCAGCCGACTCAGTATCTGTGATGATCATCCCGGTCTCCGATTGATTGACAGGAACGACTCTTCATCACTCACATGTGGGGGGAGCCGGTAGACCCTGATAGACAAATTTAGTACCCCCGCCCGGTGCTGCCACCGCGTCCCATCCGATCCAACGGAAGCGCTTCGTATCGTGTCTTCATGTCTGGATGCTCGTTGAGATAGCCCTTCACTGCCACATCATCGGCGAAAACATCCGGACTGCGCTTTCGATACTCCTCGACCGTCAGATCATACTTTTCCAACAGCTTGCCGAGTTTCACGTGGATGTCCGCACCCATCTCCTTCATCTGTTCAGCCGACGGGCGTTGCCCATCCTTGAACTGCCCTCCACCTTTAAAGTAGTTCGTCATCATCTCACCGATATCGACGCGCGCTCTCACAAATTTTTCTACCTCAGCCGGCTCCGTCGCAAGGCTAACACCCGAAAACAGCAGGACTCCCAACGAGATTCCGATGATGTGACGTGCCAGATTCATGGACATGGACTCCTTGTAAAAATTGGACAAGACCTTCGTTCTGCGGAACATGATCTATCATACCATCCAGGCAAGACGAAAAGGAGAGGGATGGAAGCTGATGATCTTCTGTGCTCGCGCAACGCGCGGTCGCGGACTCCCCTCGTTGGACGCGCGCAGTGGAAGATCAATCAGCCCCCATCCCTGAAGAGAGAACAAGCAAGCTTGGAAGGGTCATTTGGAAGAATATGGATCGCTCGATGCGTGCGGTACAGGAGCACCTTGCTTACGCCTTTACACCGCTTCTCGATCGGCCTCTGCACCCACAGGGCACATGCAACCGGAAGGTTCTCGAATAATAGGTTTTCACGGGGTTATTTCTGCTAGGATGATTGCGTGTGGATAGATGACCTATGACATCGATAGAAAGGACGCTACCATGAACAGCACGAAACTCATTGGCGCGGTGATTGTCATCGCTCTGATCGGGCTCCCGTCCCTTTCCTTCGCAAGAGCGCGAGGGGGCGGATATGGTGGGGGATATTCCAGCGGGTCAAGGAGCGCTAGCCCTTCAGGGAGTATCGGCAGCCGTGGATCACGCACCTATGACCAGAACGGCTCAAAGCCGATTGAACAGTCGACAACACCCAAGCCGTCTGCAGCCTCCCCACCGTCAACGTCTAGTAGCCCGTCTGCAACAGCCCAGCCGGCGCCGGCCATGCAGCCCTCGTTTATGCAGCGTAACCCTATGCTGACTGGCATCGCTGCCGGCCTCGCCGGATCATGGATCGGCCACATGCTGTTCGGGGCAACAAACAGTAATGCTGCGAGTACCACCGAAACCGGCGAGACCGGCGCGGCTGCTGGGGGTTCCAGTTCCACGGGGATACTCCTCCTTCTTCTACTTGCAGGCGCAGGAGCCTTGTTTTATTTCCTAAAGGTACGGCGACCCGTTCCTGAATTTTCCGGTATTTCGCGCAGTAGCGCAGTCAGCGGCAGTCTGTCGCGAGAGTCTTCCGCTACGACCCTCCAAACCACCGCGGTAGTCAGCGACATCACCTCGGCTGACAAGGCAGCCTTTCAACAACTGCTGATCGATATTCAAACAGCCTGGAGCCACCAAGACCTGGCCGGACTACGGCGATTCGTCACACCGGAAATGCTGTCGTATTTCAGCACCGCCTTAGCCGAACAAACCAGCCTCGACATCTCCAATCATGTTGAGGACGTGGTGCTCGTACAGGCAGATGCCCGGGAAACCTGGATCGAAGACACGACGCAGTACGCAACGATCGGGCTTCGCTGGAGTGCCCGTGATTACACCGTGTCCTTGACCAAGCAGCGGGGAGAACCTGGCTATCTTGTCGAAGGCAGCGAAGAGACGCCGACCGAGTCCAGCGAAGTCTGGACATTCATGCGATACCAGAATGGAAAGTGGTTGCTCTCTGCGGTTCAGCAATAGGAAGGTGAGAAGCGGACAGGTGCCCTCTTGTTCATAGAACGCGCGCCCTGAGGAGTGCCTCGTTGAACGGCAGCACGTCAAGTAACATGGGTGGATCAGGACCTGGATGACCACTATGGTCACTATCATATTGGCTATCGCTGGTGGGGGTATGCTACAGTATTAAGTTGTTGCTGAACGGGCGTTCTGGATCAATTCGAGGCCACGGGCAAGAGTACAGCGCCTCGACCTCTCCGCAATGGCGGGGCAGGCAATAAAAATTCGGAGTAGTTCTACACTTCTTAACAGATTACAGGGAGAGATCATGACCACGAAACCCATAAAGCCCGTGCATGCAAGACCAGACACGGCTTGGGTCCGCATTCCTGATGGCACGAAGGTCAAACACCGGCATGAAGGACACATCGGATTCATCGATGGGCTTACCGAGATCGTCACTGGACCGAACCGGAATCCTGACGGGAAGACGCAATATCGCATGAATATCGGGGCGCCGGATCGACAGCTCGTGACCGAGAGCGATTTATCTATTTTGATCGATGATGAAGACCTCGTCATCATGCTACGGCAAAAGGCACCCTATCGCCGTGCGGTGACTCAATCATTGCACAGCGTACTCGCACCGGATCGCTTCGTGAAGCTGAACTAGCAGTTCTCGAAAAGGGTTTTGGAAGCGCCCGATATTCCTGATCTTCGCGGCTGGGACAAGAGAGAACGTCCCCGTAGGGTGCTCAAAAACTCCTTCCAGCAAGGTCCGAAACGAACCGACACCGCGGAGGAGGTACCGACCGCACTTCGTGGGGCCGTTCGCCCATATAATTAATCTTGGCGAACGGAAAACCGACTCCAGCGATTCAGACCTCCGGGAATCTATCGGTACGTTGAAGATTTCGATGAGCTGAGAACGAAGCTGTGGGAGTGTGTCAGTACCCTTCTCGAATCGGAGGCAACCATGACAGAAACCTGCTACGCCAAAGGCAAAAAAGTTATTTTGGTCACCAATCAGATCAAGAACGGTAAATGGCTATGCACATTTTCTATTCCAGAGTTCAGCCATCTTGTTGATAGTGGCCTCCAAGGCCAGGACCTGTCGAAAGGCCACAAGACGGAATGGGACGCGAGAAGCAACGCGTTTCAGCGTGCCAGGTTGTTCCTGGATCGGTCACAGGACATGACGCAAGGGCATCCTCTAGAGAAGACCTAACCCGCCCGCCTCATTTGTGAAGGCTCGTCGCAACCCAGCCCGAGCATGCGTTCCTCGTGGAGTGTATCTCGTCTCTCGCATACAACGATCTGGCACAGTGACTCAGCATAGTGTTGGCGCTAGAACAACTCCCAGGATGCTCAAAATGGCCAGATTTTTCACCCGCCCAACCCCGGCGCGCCAAGACGCACCGTTCCACGGGCGCGGCCGCAGCGAGCGAAGAGGTGAGGCGTACGCTTCGGTACGGTGAGCCTCTGAGCGATGCGAGAACAAAGCTGGCGGACTTTATCAACAGCCTGTTACGCCCAGGTCCGGTGAACTTCGCTCACGTGCTCTACCCCGCCCACCGCGCTAATAATCCATCTGACATCGTCAGGGATCGAAACCACCCGCAACTCTGCACCGTGGCCGTTGGCTGCTCCGCCAAGTTCCTCTACAACTTGAGCCAACTTTAGATCGTCGCGTGGGATCAACATTCCGCACTGATTGAGACTCGGTTCATTCGGCGTCGCCGAATCCGGCCAGTACGCGCCAAGGTCTGTTTCTGTCAGCGCCTCCTGTTGGCCCAGCTCACGCAATCGCAGAAACGCCTGATGGCTCACGCAAAAACTGTTGTAGCTCTTATTGATCACAATCTTTTTCATCGCCCAATCCCTTTCTCTTTTCCGTTACCGTTCTCGATGTCACGTACGCATCAAAGGGCTACGTATCAGATGCCCCCTCCCTGCGCGACCGGTCAAGCGATCTTCGCCGGATCCGCGTACGCATTCGTATAGTTTCCGGACCAATGGGAATAGCGCCGGTTGGCCCAGGTGTTGACCTCGCCATTCTGGGTTGTGCCATAGCGCTTCGCCAGCACGGCCGTGAATGTGCCCAGGTCCCCCCCGATCTCCAGAAGATCCGCATCCGTAATCTTCTCCCACTTTGCTTTGAGTGGCGCCTTAAGTTGGATCCAAAACGTTTTAAATTGTTCTTGATTCATGTGGCACTCCTTTCTCACGTGACTGATCGTATCGGTAGACACAGAGTGACTGCCCTGTCCTATCGGTTGGACACCACCCCTGCACTCGTCAGAGACAACAGTAGTGGGCCACACACGTGGCAACCAATGGACACTCAGGCGTAGAAGCGGCGGAGACTGGAGAATCAGACGCACGGGGACGTAGGAGGGAGTGCTGTGCGAGAGATGGGACAGTCGGCGTAGCTCAGAACGTCATCTTAACTTTACAGGGCACAGAGGGGCAGAGTCAATGCAAAGGACACAGAAGCTGGCTATGGCGCAAGAGCAGCTCGCAGGATGCTCAAAAAGGCCGTCCAGCAAGGCCGCAGGCGAGTCGAAACCGGAGGCGTACCCTCAGGGGTACGTTGAGGATTTCGATGAACCGAAAACGATGCTGGCGGGCTTTTTCAGCATCCTGCTAAACATCGGGAATCTGCCAATCAATAGGTAGCAGATTAGCGCCCTCAAGGCCTCGGTTGACGCTCGAGAAGCACCGGCATCCGAAAAACTTCCTGGCTGACAAGGGCGAGGGGTGCGCGGTTGCGACCACAGTATGATGCGATTGCGTGATTAATGCCCGCTTCTTCTGAGCTTCTCGTCCCCACAAGACGAAGACCACCCGAGTCTGCTTGGCGGCAACCAATTCGATAATTCGATCGGTGAATCGCTCCCAACCGCGTCCATGATGCGAATTGGCCTGACGAGCCCGAACGGTGAGAATCGTGTTGAGCATGAGGATGCCCTGCCTGGCCCAGGGCTCCAGATACCCGTTATTGGGGACCCGGCATCCTACATCGTCGTGGAGTTCCCGATAGATATTTCGCAACGAGAAGGGCAGCGGCCGAACGGTGGGTTGCACGGAAAAACAGAGGCCATGGGCATGACCAGGCCTGGGATAGGGATCCTGCCCAACGAGGAGCACCCGGACCTGGTCATAGGATGTTGCGGCCAAGGCGTTGAAGATATCCTCGCGGGCCGGCAAGATCGTCTGCCCACCAGCCAGTTCCTTTTCAAGAAATGCATTGAGCGCCAGATAATAGGGCTTGCGCGTCTCCTCTTTGAGCAAGGATCGCCAGCCTGGAGGGATAGGAGGCAACATAGAGAGAACTGATACCACAGAGCCGACGGTAATGCTCCATCAAAAAATCAAGGCTGCAGCGAGCGACCCAAGATGGCTCTCTTTAGCAATCGCACGCTCTCTCTAAGCTGGGCTACCCCCATTCATCTTGCTTCTTCCTCTCCAACCCATTCATTCCGCGATTCTACCGCTACTCCAAAATCCTCTGGAGGCTCCTCACCTCCTGCCTCGATTAAGGCAAAGGTATTTGGGGCAGTTCGCTTGAAGATTTCATTATTTCTTGAATAGCGAGCGAGAGTTCCGCCCAGCGAAATTCGATTGGTTTTATTGTTCGGTATTCCTATGGCTTTCATAATGTCTTTAATATGGAGCGGCTTCCCTGCCTCTCGTAAGGCAACAAATGCCTTATGTGCGCTCCCGCCAGGGCGTAACATTGTTTCAGCCTTGCCACTTCTCGCTTCTTCTCTCGGCAGAAGCTTTCCCGCCTCCTGCAAGGCCTGAATATACACTCGTGCCTCACGAATCTTTGCTTCAAACTCTATGATTTCTTGTTCTTTTCGTTTGATTTTATCATCAAGCTTTTCTCTCATTCCCATAAAGCTCCCTCCAATCCTGACGATCTTATATCATGATGCAAAATATGGCGCAATGGTTTACTTTATGGTTGTACGAATTTTTCTTGCCATGCTATAGTCCGCATCATTGGGGTCAAACAGGAGGAAAATATCATGCCTGAGTTAGATGCAGTATTGATAGCCCTTGAGGAGAAGCGCAGGATGAGCAAGAACGGTGGAGAGTATTGGATGGCAAGAGATATTCAAAGCGTTATGGGCTATTCAAGATGGGAAAACTTTGAGAAGACTGTTCAGAAGGCGCGACAGTCATGCGAAAGCGCAGGAGTTGAACCAGAAAATCATTTTCGTGATGTCACGAAAATGATCGAGGTGGGCAAAGGCGCTATGGTGCCAACCCAAGATGTCTTCCTCACTCGATACGCTTGTTACCTCGTTGCGATGAATGGTGACTCAAATAAGTCGGAGATCGCAACAGCACAAGCCTATTTTGCCATCCAGACACGGAAGCAAGAGGAACAGGAGCAGTTAACCGGAGAAGAACAGCGGATTCGGCTTCGAGAGCGGGTGCGTGATCGAAATAGGAGCTTAGCAAGTACAGCAAAACAAGCAGGCGTCCAAAAGTTTGCCATCTTTCATGCCGCTGGCTATAAGGGACTTTATGAAATGGGCTTGAGCGATATTAAGCGTTACAAGGGAATCAGTGATAATGAAGATCTACTTGATAGAGCTGGACGGACTGAGCTGGCCGCTAATGAATTCAGAATTACTCAAACCGAAGAAAAGCTTGTTCGTGATCGGGTCAATACAGAGCGCCAGGCCATTGACACTCATCTGAAAGTGGGCCAAGAAGTGAGAAAAACCATCACGAAACTTGGTGGGACAATGCCGGAAAAAATTCCGGCTGAACCATCAATTAAAAAACTAGTCAGTCGTCGCAAGAAGCAGTTGCCTGACCCATCAAAACGCTGATGGACTATTTCACAACCGATCACTACCAACATAAAGAAGTCATATTGTATTTTCTGTTCTATCAGGCTATACAAGCGACCCATGAATGACGCGCAGGTTGAAGAAATCAAACGACACTTTGGGGTAGTGGCTGCAGCCCTTCATAGCGACATCCGCCAAATTGCGGAAGGCCATTCAGGGATTCGGCATGAGTTGCAGGAGATACGAGATGAATTCAAAGAGATGCGCGCTTTGATGCGGCTCTCATTCTCACAACTCGCAGACTGTTGAAAAAGTCCGCCCGCATCGTTCTCGGCTCGCAAGAATCCTCAACGGGAACCCGGCCGCCTCACCAACTCGGCGGCGCGCACAGACCTGGTGCTCCTTATTCGTCGCACCGTGCGCCCCAGAGGGTACGTCTCCGGTCTTCACTCGCTGCGGCCTTGCTGGACGGGCTTTTCGAACAGCCTGCTAGACCAAAAGATCCTGACACTCGAAACCGATATTTCTACCCTTAAATCCCGCATGGACCGCATCGAAACCCACCGCGTCTTGCTCACATCATTCTATCGATCTTCAAACACGATCCGTTCGACCTCCTCTTCAGTGAGCACACCAGTTTTTCGAACACGGCGGGTCATTTTCCGTTGGAGCGCGACAAATGCTTCCTCCTTTAGCTCCGCCTTATACGCGGGCACCATGCGACGGAACAAGTCACTTTTGGTCATCCCCTCACATTCCGCGAGCCGTTCGAATTCCCTTGCCAGAACTAGGCTTACCGAGAAACCGAATACTGACATCTTGCGTACCATAACCACCCCCCTCCTTCAGGGTTTACCAAGGTCCTCTACCATGGGCGACAGAAGGCTGCGAGAAGGTCATGTTCAGCTTCCTCGCCGCACCTATGGGACACGGACCTCAAACAATTCATGTGCCAGCCACAGTGAACACGCTCAGCTACCCATCCTCCACCCATCATTCCTTCAGCAGGGATGAATCAGTTTTGACGAGCGAATTTTCAATGATGGTTGAGCGCAGATATAGTGGGGTCGCGTCTTGTATTCATACATTCGAGTGACTACCTGATCGGTGCTTGCGCTCCAAAGAAGCAGGCCGCAGATCGGCATCAATTTGCCTCGTAAAAAGTCGTCCGTTAAGCGCGGGACTACATGAGGGGATCTGATCGTTGCCTGTGAGGTGCGCCCTTCGAAGGGCCAGGCCGATCATCCTTCACAATCCAGAAGACGATGCGCAATTTGTGTCCAACGATGGTTTCTGATACCTTTCGCGGGTCCTTAGCCCGAGACATTGCACTCCGGTTATCTTAAGGGAGGAACCTCATGCTATTCATTACAAGCAGGCAACCGACCAATAACACTGAGCCGGAACTCAACACAAATTTCGTGTTTGATCTTGAGAATAATTCGTCGAGCCGTGGATTTTTCTGCTGCCGGCGAATCAAGAAAGATGTGCATGAAGAAATTGGCAGCAAACAAATGCTGTCCGCCATTAAGGAGTCAAAATATCGACAGGTGCTGATCTATATTCATGGCTTCTCAAATCTTCCGGAACATGTATTTGAAAATACTCAGGAGCTCCAGTCGCTCTGTAACAAGGAAAAGAGTGGCGAGGTTTTGGTGATTCCGATCATCTGGCCCTGCGATAACGATCTTGGCCTGGTGAAAGACTATTGGGACGACCAAAAGTCGGCGGATCAAAGCGCCTTTGCATTTGCCAGAATGTTCCAGAAGTTCATGGCCTGGAGAAGCTCGGCGGATTCCAATCCCGAAGACGATCCGTGCTTGAAACGCATCAACGTGCTGGCGCATTCCATGGGCAATCGCGTCCTTCGTGAAACACTGAGCAACTGGCAGAAGTACGATCAACCGAACGGATTGCCGCTGTTATTCCGCAATACATTCTTAGTGGCGGCCGATATCTTGAATGAATCGCTGCACAAGGGGGAACCAGGCGAGCTGATCAGCCATGTCTCACGGAATGTGGTGGTCTATTACGCGTCTGACGATTTGGCGTTGCGTGCGAGCAAAGTAGGGAACGTGAAGAACGCGGAGGCCTCTCGCCGTCTTGGGCATTCCGGCCCTGAGGACATGGACCTGACGCCCAAAAACGTGTACGCCATCGATTGCGATGAGGTCAACACGGTCTATGACCCGCCGAAAGGGCACTCCTACTTTCGGTCCGGCAAGACCAAGGGAACACCCGGCGTGGTGTTCGATCACATCTTCGACACGATGCTCACAGGCCGTGTATTCCCAAGTGAGGAGTTCAGGAAATCGAGCATCCTGGCGTTACCAAAGTCCAGAAAATCATCCTGACAGGCTGTTGATAACGCCACTCTTCTCACCCGCCCAACCCCTGCGCGCGGCTCGACTGAGTTCGCCGAAGTCCGAGACGCGCCTTTCACCAGGCATCGTTCTCGCGTCGCTCAGAGGCTCAACGATGAGAGAAACTTCCTTGGAGATTGGAGACACGTGAAGGGCTTTTCCGTTTGCCAAGAACTATTGAGAAAGGCAAACTGCTACACGAAGCGCGGGCCGTACCTCCTCGCCTCTTCGCTCGCTGCGGCCTTGCTGAACGGCTCACGTTCGATTTATCAGTTACCGGCGAATCAAGCGTTAGAAGCCTGCCAGGAGACCTTGGTCAGAGGAGTGCTTGAAGTTTGCTCAGTGTCTCTGCGATCACGGCGCTCGGCGCCGCCCCTTTCTTGACGGCCTTTCGGACTTTCCAATCGAGGCTCTTCACTTGATCCGCAAGCACCACGCTCGTGTGGTCTGGCGCGTCAACTATCACGACTTCAAACGGATAGCCTTTCTTTTGGCTGGTCATAGGACAGCAGAGCATCAGTCCACTCAAACGATTGTAATTTGCCGGCGACAGTACGAGCGCTGGTCGATGCCCGGCCTGTTCGTGGCCCGCTTGAGGATTAAGTTGCAGCCAGACGATGTCGCCACGGTCAGGCACATAAGACCGCCTGCTCATTATAGTGCCTCTCGACCGACAGGCCCACCGAAGTCGAGTTCGTGGTGTACATTGCGAGGCGTGATGCGCTTGATGAGATCCTCCAGCCGATAGACGCGGCGGAGATGCGGCCGTACGACAAGCGTTCCTTCTCGTACTTCGATATCGACAGGATCCTTCTCTCGGAGTCCTGCCTCTTCGGCCACGCGTTTGGGTACCCGAATGGCTAAGCTGTTACCCCATTTTTGAGCGGTGGTTTTCATCGTAGGCTCCCTCCATGTCTGCATCGTAGATACGGTGTCGATACTATACAAAATCTCGGAGGCATGTCAAAGAGAGATGGCTAGTCGATGCGCAACAACGATCGCCACGGCCTGACCGCTACTGCAGGCAGGCACGAAAAGAATCGGCTGGTCACCCCTGATTGACCAGCCCAATGCAGGGCAACGAAAGCTGTACGGTTCCCGTCCAAATACAGCTTCAACGGAGCAGGCATCGCCGCCCCGCTCGACTACGGGCGCTCCCCCTCCTCACCCACCTCTCAAAGGACTGGCAATTGAACAAGGCCTCTTCACTTCGTTACGCATCTCGTTACGGAGCGGCCAAGGCCGCCTTCGATTGCGCGCGTCGAACGAGCACATTCTGATCGTGCGCGTTCCGCGAGCAGGAGGATGGCCAGGCGACCCTCCCTCTCTATTCTTCTAATTCCTGCTTCTTTTTCCCCATTTTGCTCTCCGTCCCTCGCCAGAGCCGGACAATGTTATCCTTGTGTTTGATCCAAATCAGCGCGCTGATAACCAGGGAAAAGATGAAGAACTCCTGTCGCTGTTCATTCACAATCGTCACGATCGGAAAACATCCAAAAGCGGCCAGCGCGCCGCCGGATGAATAGCGCCAGATCGCGACGGCCCCCAGCCAGATCAACAATAAGAGGAGTCCGATAGAAGGAGAGAGGCCCAGCACCACTCCCACGGCCGTCGCCACACCTTTCCCTCCTTTGAACCCCAGAAACGGCGAGAACATGTGCCCAAGGATCGGCGCGAACGCGACGACCATGATGTAGGATTCAACGGTGAGCCAATGCATCGCAACCCAGGCACAGACCCATCCCTTGCCGAAGTCGCCAAGCAGCGTGAGAATCCCTGCCTTCTTGCCGGACACACGCAGCACGTTGGTGAAGCCGATGTTCTTGCTCCCGACCGTTCGTGGATCGGGCAGGCCCAGCGCCTTCGATACCACGAGACCGAACGGAATGCCTCCCAGCACGTAGGCAAGCACCGTCATCAACAGGCAAAGGAGTTCTTCGTTCATGGATCAGGGGATGAATGATGGGAGGCGCAGATATCGAGAACACGTACGAAACCGACACAGGACGCTCAACACTTCTATCCTCTTTGTGAGTCGTGCGCCAGTCGTCAGCCACTGCATCATCGGACCATCGGTTCACTGATGCAATGAATCAATTACAGCCCCTTTGCCACGACTTGCCTCCAGAAACTCCACACATATTGACCACCTGAGAGGTAGCCGAGCACCAACGAGAGGTACAACGTCACGATCCCAGCCAAATGTAAATTGCCGAGATCGGACACAAACGTGTCTTCGAGAATCAACAGCACGATCGCCACGACTTGCAACGCCATCTTGTACTTGCCTGTCGTCTCTGCCGCAATCACCATGCCTTCGCCTGCGGCAATGGCACGAATACCCGTGACCGCGACTTCGCGGGCGATGATGAATATGGCGACCATCGCACTCACACGATCGACATTGACCAGGAGAATCAAGGCGGAGAGGACCAATAACTTATCGGCGATAGGATCGAGGAGCTTCCCAAGCGTGGTCACCTGGCCGTTACGGCGCGCCAGATAGCCGTCCAACAAATCGGTCACCGCGGCGACGACAAAGACGATGGCGGCGATGAGAGATCGGTCCGGAGTCGGCGTGGCAAACAACACCACGAAAACAGGGATCATAAGAATGCGTGAGACCGTGATGAAATTCGGTAGGTTGAGTGATTCCTGTCCAACCGATCTCCATGCCGCTATTACCCGATTCATCAGTAATCCATTCCGTTAGCCGGTTTCTGAAAAACTACTATGCCACAAAAAAGCACAATCTCACAGGATGCTCAAAATGTTCGTCCAGCAAGGCCGCAGGCGAATCGAAACCGGAGGCGTACTCTCTGGGGTACGTTGAGGATTTCGATGAGCCGAGAACGCCGCTGGCGGACATTTTCAGCATCCTGCGTCAGACGATGCCGTGTTTCAGCAAGTCATGCAAATGCACAACCCCGACAATTCGCTCGGCCGTGTCTGCAACAACAAGCGTGGTAATGGAATACCGTTCCATCATTTCCACCGCCTTAGCTGCCAGTTCATCCGGGCCGATCAGCTTCGGATCATGCGAAGCCAAGGACCCGGCAGTCGTGTTGGAAAAATCTCCCCCTTGTTGGAGAAACCGCCGCAGATCGCCGTCGGTAATGATTCCCGTCAACGCGCCAACCTCGTCGACGACTGTGGTCATGCCAAGCTTCTTCGCCGACATTTCGAGAATGGCCTCCGATGCCAAGACCGTGTCTCTCACCTGAGGGAGTTCTTTCCCGACATGCATGACATCCCGCACTTTCACCAATAGTCGGCGGCCAAGTGTCCCACCTGGATGGAATTGGGCGAAGTCCTCCTCCTTGAACCCACGCTTCTCGAGCAGCGCGACGGCTAACGCATCGCCCATTGCGAGTGTCGCGGTCGTGCTCGCCGTGGGAGCCAGTCCCATCGGACAGGCCTCTTCTGCGACGGATACATCCAGCGCAACGGTACTATTCTTGGCCAGCGTCGAACTCATTCGACCGACGATAGCCATAATAGGAATGCCCATGCGCTCCATGAAGGGCAACAGCTGCAATATTTCCTGTGTCTCCCCGCTGTTCGAAATCGTAATGAGGACATCGCCGCGCGCCAACATACCAAGATCACCGTGAAGCCCTTCGGCAGGATGGAGAAAAAACGACGGCGTCCCGGTACTTGCCAGCGTCGCAGCGATCTTCTGCCCGATCAACCCAGACTTGCCCATGCCCGACACGACGACTTTACCCTTACAATCGTAGAGCAGGTCCACGGCCTCCGTGAATCCGCGATCGAGCCGCTGAACGAGGGCTTGAACGGCACGCGCTTCGATATCTAACACACGCCGGCCTGCGTCGAGACTGGTTCGGCTCTTCGGTGTCGCCGATCGAGCGCCGCTCGGCTTGGTTACTTTCGAGGTTGTGACGCGTCGCATATCCGCATGACCCGTTCTAGCAAAGCTTTGAGCTGATGGAGTGGCACCATATTGGGTCCGTCCGACAAGGCCTCATCGGGATTGGGATGCACTTCCATAAAGAAGCCATCGACTCCAACGCCGGCTGCCGCGCAGGCCAATGGCTCCACGAACTCACGCTGGCCACTGGACTTCGTGCCCCCGCCGCCCGGCAACTGCACACTATGGGTGGCGTCGAAGACCACCGGGTAACCGAAACTCCGAAGGACTGGAAACGACCGCATATCGACGACGAGATTATTATAGCCGAACGATGACCCCCGTTCGGTCAGGACGATTTGCCGGTTTCCACACTCCTCCACTTTTTTCACCGCGTTGCCCATTTCTTGCGGCGAGAGGAACTGGCCCTTCTTCACGTTCACGACTTTGCCGGTCTTGGCCGCAGCAATGAGCAAGTCGGTCTGCCGACTGAGGAACGCGGGAATCTGGAGCACATCCACGATTTTCCCTGCCTCAGTCGCCTGCTCTTCGGTGTGGACATCCGTCAACACAGGAAGGCCCAGTTGATCCTTCACCTTCTTCAACACCGCCAGGCCTTGTTCCAGCCCCGGCCCTCGATACGAGTGGATGGAGGTCCGGTTCGCTTTATCAAACGACGATTTGAAAATATAGGGTATGCCCAACGCCTGCGCAATTTCAGCAATGCGCGCCGCCGTCTCTAGCACGAGCTGTTCACTCTCGATGACACAAGGCCCGGCAATCAAAAACTGCCGATTCCCCGCGCCGACCTTAAAGGAACCAATTTGGACTTCGTGACTCATCTTCTTCTCTAGCGATCTGGAGGATGCTCAAACTGATCTTTCAACAAGGCCGCAGACGAGACAAGACCGGAGGCGTAGCCTCTCGGCTACGTTGAGGATCTTGTCGAGTTGAGAACGCCGTTGAAAGGCAGTTTCAGCATCTCAACTCAGTGGCCGCACTTGCGTCGCAAGGCGGCACCGACGAAGCCGCTAAACAGCGGATGCGGACGGTGTGGCCGCGAATTGTATTCCGGATGGAACTGCGTCGCCAGAAACCATGGATGGTCTTTCAATTCGATGATCTCGACCAGCCGGCCGTCCGGCGAAAGCCCGCTCAGCACAAATCCTTTGGCGAGCAAGCGCTCGCGGTACGCGTTGTTGAATTCATACCGATGCCGATGGCGCTCACGAACCTCGCTCACCCCGTACATCTTTTGGGCCAAGGTGCCCTCCCCCAGCACACAGACATAGGCCCCCAGCCGCATCGTCCCGCCCTTGTCGCTGACGGACTGCTGATCCGACATCAAATGGATGACGGGATCGGAGCAGGTTTCGTCGAATTCCGCGCTATTGGCGCCGGCCAGCCCTGCAACGTTCCGCGCAAACTCGATCGTCGCGCACTGCATGCCTAGACACAAACCGAGGAACGGAATCTGGTGTTCTCGTGCATAGCGAATCGCGGCAATCTTTCCTTCGATCCCGCGCCCGCCGAAACCGCCGGGAACCAAAATGCCATCGACTTCGCGGAGAATGCGCTCGGTTCCTTGCCGTTCAATCTCCTCCGATTCGATCCACTGAATGTTCACCCGCGTTTCATGGTCGATGCCGCCATGCACCAGTGATTCCGAAAGACTCTTGTAGCATTCCTTCAAGCCCGCATACTTGCCGACCAAGGCAACCGAGACTTCATGCTTGGGATACTTGATCTTCTGAACCATCGCATCCCACTCGCGCAGATTCGGTGGACCGGTCTCAAGTTGCAACTGGCGCACGATCAACTCATCCAACCCTTCCTTCCGAAATACGATCGGTACTTCATAAATCGTCTCGACATCCTTGGCCGTAATCACCGCGTCTTTCTCGACGTTACAAAACATGGCGATCTTGCCTTTGAGTTCCGGCGGCAGATACCGATCGGTCCGGCAGAGGAGAATATGCGGCTGGATACCGATCTCTCGGAGTTTATTGACCGAGTGCTGCGTCGGTTTGGTCTTCAGCTCACCGGCTGTGCCGATATACGGCACCAGCGTCAGGTGGACATACAGCACATTCTCGCGGCCGACATCGTACGGCATTTGGCGAATCGCTTCGAGGAAGGGCAAGCTTTCGATGTCACCGACCGTGCCGCCAATTTCCACGATCGTCACATCCATCCCCTGAGAAATGCGCATGATGCACTGCTTAATCTCGTCGGTGACATGAGGCACCACCTGCACCGTCCCGCCAAGGTAGTCGCCACGACGCTCTTTCGTGATGACCGAATGGTAGATCCTACCGGTCGTGTAATTGCTTTCTTTGGTGAGCGTCAGGGACGTATACCGCTCATAGTGGCCGAGGTCCAGATCGGTTTCCGCACCGTCGTTCGTCACGTAGACTTCCCCATGTTGATAGGGATTCATCGTACCGGGATCGACATTAATGTAGGGATCGAGCTTGAGGAACGTAATCTTCAGTCCTCGACTTTCGAGCAGGTTCCCGATCGAAGCCGAGGCGAGCCCTTTCCCCAGTGAGGAGACCACTCCACCTGTGACAAAAATAAACTTGCTCATCATCGCCCCCATCTTATCGGCCACATAATTCTGACAGGCCTTCCATCGTTACCTGACGTGCAAGGCCTTCAGCCCGTCCAGCTCTTTCTTGATGGCGTCGAACTGCTGGAGCTTCTCCGCCACCGACTCGACATCCTCCGGGGTATCGACCCGTAAGGAGGCACGGGTGGTTTCCCAGACTCTGATCGGAATGCCATACTCCAACGCGCGCAACTGCTCAAGCTTCTCCGCATCCTCCAATCGTCCGGTGGGAAGGGAGGCAAACTTCAAGAGGGTGTCGCGCCGATATATGTAGAGACCGAGGTGAATATAGTGCAACCCTCCGACCGCTCCCCGGCTGGTGTCATCCCGCACCAATGGGATCGTTGCCCGTGAAAAATAGAGCGCGTTGCCGAGATCGTCCGTGACGACCTTTACCACCGAGGGATTGTGGATGTCCTCCGTCGAATCGATCGTGCGCTTCAATGTGCCCATTCCTGCGCCACTCTTGATGAATGGCTCAATGAGATCCGTCAGTAAATCCGGCTGCAGCGGGATTTCATCTCCTTGTAGATCGACAAAATATTCTCCGTCGAACATGCGCGCGACGCCGGCGACCCGATCGGTGCCTGTCCTATAATCTCCGGCGACCATCGCGACGCGCCCACCGAATGCTTCCACAGCCTGCTTGATCCGCTGATCGTCGGTGGCGACCAACACCTCCGTCACTACGCGACAGGCCGCCGCTTGTTCATAGACATGTTGGATCATGGGCTTCCGGCCGAGCATGACCAGAGGTTTCCCTGGAAAACGCGACGAGCCGTACCGGGCAGGGATTACCACCATGACAGATGGTGCGGCGTTACTCATGACCGAGCGTCTCCGAAAGCTGTTGCGCCGAGAGCGTCGCCGTGCCGACCATACCGACGACAACACCAGCAGCGTGGTTAGCCAACGTTGCCGCATCTCTCATTGAGGCGCCGGTCGACAGCGCAAGAGCCAAGGTCCCGATGACGGTATCGCCCGCGCCAGTGACATCGTAGACTTGGCGGGCGAGTGCGGGAATATGCCAGGATACGTCTTCTCCCTCGTACAGACTCATCCCTTTTTCACCGCGCGTAATGAGCACGGCATGACATCCTAACCGTTGGCGAATAGTCGCCCCAGCCTCGTTGTTAGCTTGATCGTCATCGCCATGCACCCCGGCGGCCTGTGTCGCTTCAAGGTGGTTCGGTGTGATGACCGTCGCTCCCTTATAGTAGCTGAAGTGTTCGACTTTTGGATCGACGACCAGGGGAATGCCACGAAGTCCGGCGAGTCTGGTGAGTTCCGACATCAGCGTGGCGCTCACCACCCCCTTGGCATAGTCCGACACCACAAGGCAGGAAAGCTCCCGTAACCGCGATTCCACATACCGGAGAATCCGCCGTTGCATCGCCGGCTTCAGTTCCGCTCGGCGCTCCACGTCGTATCGTACGATCTGCTGATTATGAGCAATAACGCGGGATTTTCTGGTGGTCGGACGATCTTGGTCGATCACGACGCCTCCGCGCCCAGCACGTGTCGATCCCAGCTCCTTGAGAAGCATCCGGCCGCTTTCGTCCGAACCGATGACGCCGCAGAGGTCCGCTTTCCCTCCCAGAGCAAGAATGTTATTGAAGACGTTCGCCGCGCCGCCAAGCCGCAAGGATTCGGAATCGACATGGACCACCGGCACCGGGGCTTCCGGCGAGATCCGGCTCACACGGCCCCAAATATAATGGTCGAGAATGAGGTCACCGATCACAAGCACAGAGGCCTGCGAAAACCGAGCGATGTACTGCCGCAGGACTTGCGGGGACGCCGGACTTTCGCTGCTCTGTGACCGAGAGCCTGCCGAAGTCTGCCGTGCGGCTTTTCCTATTGGATGGCTTTTCCGAATCGTTCCCATCGTACCCACTCCGTCATTTGACCCTGCCCGCTCCACGACCAGTAAATACGGAACGCCTTCCCTCGGATCTTCTCCTCGCGCACGAATCCCCAAAACCGGCTGTCCAAACTCTGATCGCGATTGTCGCCCATGACAAAATACGAGCCATCCGGAACCGTCACCGGCCCGAAATTGTCTCGTGGGTTGATCGCGCCGTCGATGATCCCCGGATCGATCCGCTGGGTGAACGATTTATCGTCTAGGACGACTCCGTTTACCAATACGGCTTTATTGCGAAGTTGGATGGTATCGCCGGGAGTCCCCACGACCCGTTTAATGAAATCCTTTTCCTCGTCTTCGGGAAACCGGAACACGATGATGTCTCCCCGTTGCGGCTTGCCGAACTCGATCAGGGCCTGCGACGCATAGCAATTGATGGGAGGGAAACTCGCTGAAAATTTGCACTGACTTGGCCATTGAATGCCGTAGGTCAGCTTGCTGACGAGGATATGATCCCCGATCAACAGCGTGGGAATCATCGAGCCGGAGGGAATCTTGAAAGCCTGAACGACGAACACCCGGATCGCAAAGGCCAGGAGCATCGCCACGATAATGGCTTCTGCATACTCGCGAACGAGCGACTTTCTGACCGGCTGTGCCACCGCCGATGGTGCATCGAACACGGCCGGCGCTCCTGCTGCATCTGTCCGACCCTGTGGGGCCACGGGCCTGAGGTCGTCCGATGGGGGACGCTTCGTGTCCCCGCTCATTCCTCACCGACTTTCAAAATGGCGAGAAAGGCTTCTTGCGGCACCTCCACGTTCCCCACCGATTTCATGCGTTTCTTACCTTCCTTCTGTTTCTCAAGGAGCTTGCGTTTCCGCGTAATATCGCCGCCGTAGCATTTCGCCAGCACGTTCTTCTTCATGGCGCCGATCGTCTCGCGCGCGATGATCTTGCTCCCGATCGCCGCCTGAATGGCGATTTCGTACATCTGCCGGGGAATCAACTCCTTCATTTTCTCAGCGAGCTGACGACCGCGCTGAATGGAACGATCTTTATGAGTAATAAACGACAAGGCATCGATGGCTTCGCCGTTCAAGAGAATATCCAGCCGCACAAGATCGGACTCGCGATAGCCGAGCAACTCATAATCGAGCGAGGCATAGCCTTGCGTGCGAGACTTGAGCTTATCGTAAAAATCGAGAATGACTTCGTTGAGCGGCAATTCATAACTGATCGTGACCCGCGTCGGATCGAGAAAGTGCATGCCCTGTTGGATACCGCGTCGTTCCTGGCAAAGCTGGAGGATGGCCCCCATGTAGCGCTCAGGCGTAATGATCGACGCCAGAATAAACGGCTCCTCAAACGAGTCGATACTGCTGGGAGGCGGGAGCTGCGATGGGTTATTGACTTCCATCACCTCGCCTTTGGTCGTCAGCACGCGATACACGACGGTCGGTGCAGTGGTCAGCAGCGTCAGGTTATATTCACGCTCGAGCCGCTCCTGAATGATCTCCATGTGCAGCAGGCCCAGGAAGCCGCAGCGGAAGCCAAACCCGAGTGCCAGCGAGGTCTCTGGTTCATACACGAACGAGGAGTCGTTCAACCGGAGCTTGACCAGCGCATCGCGCAAATCTTCATATCGGCCCGTGTCGGTGGGATAGAGCCCACAGAATACCAGCGGCTTCACTTCTTTATATCCGGGAAATGGCGCGCTCGTGGGCGTCACGGCATCCGTGAGGGTATCGCCAATTTTGACGTCTGCGACTTCTCTCATGTTCGCGCAGAGGTATCCGACTTCACCGGTCAACAGCTCGGCCTTTTTGGTCCGTTTCGGAGTAAATTGGCCGACTTCCATCACTTCAAACGTCCGCTCATTCGACATGACTTTAATCTTCATCCCGGGCCGTAGGGAACCATCCACCACTCTCGTCAGCACGATCACCCCTTGATAATTGTCGAACCAGGAATCGAAAATGAGGGATTTGAGCGGCGCATCGGGATTGCCGGACGGTGGAGGAACTCGATCAATGACCGCCTCCAATACCTCCGGCACGCCTTTCCCATCTTTTGCGCTGATGGGCAACGCATCGCTGGCATCAAGCTGCAAGATTTCCGAGATAGATTGCTTCGTCCCCTCGACATCGGCACTCGCCAAATCGATCTTATTGATAACCGGAATGATTGTGAGATTATTGGCCATCGCCAAGTTCACATTGGCAATCGTCTGAGCCTGGACCCCCTGTGTCGCATCGACGAGCAAGAGCGCACCTTCGCAGGCCGCCAAACTGCGCGACACTTCATAGGTGAAGTCGACGTGACCTGGCGTATCGATCAAATGCAAGGCATAGGTCTTCCCGTCCTTGGCCTTATACCGGACTGCTACCGCATGGGCCTTGATCGTGATCCCGCGTTCACGCTCCAAGTCCATCGCGTCGAGAATCTGCTCTTTCGATTCTCGGGCCGTGACTGCGCCAGTAGCTTCCAGAAACCGGTCAGCGAGGGTTGATTTGCCGTGATCGATATGGGCGATAATCGAGAAATTGCGTATCAGGCTTTGCAAATCCTAACTCATTTCCCAATAAAATCGATTCATTATAGTGAGCGCCCCCGATGTTGTCAAAGCAAACGCCCCCTCGTATACTCCGCATCGCACCGATTTCTTGCTGGCTCTCACGATCAACACCTTCACCGCGTTTTGCGTACGAGTATGGCCAAGATCAAAAGAAATCGTATAACCACACTCGCCGATTGGGACCGCACATACCTCTGGCATCCCTTCACCCAAATGCAGGAATGGGAGCAGGAGGAGCCGCTCATCATCGAAAGGGGAAAAGGAACCTACCTGATCGATACAGAAGGAAAGAAGTACCTGGATGGCACTTCCTCCATCTGGGTTAATCTCCATGGCCATCGCCATCCGACGCTCGACCGTGCGATCAAGAAGCAACTGGATAAGATTGCTCACTCATCACTGTTCGGAATCTCCAATCCACCGGCGATTGAACTCGCGCGAGCAGTGATCAGGATCGTGCCCAAAGGCCTGACACGAGTGTTTTATTCCGACGATGGATCGACGGCAGTCGAAATCGCGCTCAAAATGGCGGTCCAGTACTGGCAGCTACAGCGGCCAGGAGCCGGCCCCAAGAACACCTTTCTGCATCTGAAGCTGGCCTACCACGGCGACACCGTCGGCGCCGTCAGCGTCGGCAACATCGACCTCTTTCATGGGCGATTCAAATCACTGCTCTTCCCCACCGCCGAAGCAGACCCGCCCTATTGCTACCGTTGCCCGCTTAATCTGACCTTTCCTTCTTGCCAGATGGCCTGCCTCGACCCGATTGAGCAAATCCTCAAGGACCGGCACCGTGAATTGGCCGGCTTCATCATCGAGCCACTCGTGCAGGCCGCAGCAGGCATGCTGACCTCTCCTCCCGGCTATCTGAAGAGAATCCGAGAGCTGTGCACCAAGTACGACGTGCTCCTCATTGCCGATGAAGTCGCCACCGGATTCGGCCGCACCGGCAAAATGTTCGCCTGCCAGCATGAGGGGGTCACGCCTGATTTGATGACGATCAGCAAAGGCTTGACCGGCGGCTACATGCCACTCGCCGCGACCCTCACCACCGACGACATCTACCAGGCCTTTCTCGGCAGATATGCAGACTTTAAAACCTTCTTCCACGGACACAGCTACACCGGCAATCCGCTCGGCTGCGCCGTCGCGCTGGCCAACATCGAGGTGTTCCAGAAAGAAAAGACGCTTGCCAGACTGCAACCCAAGATCAAGACGATGGCGCGATTGTTATGGCCGCTCCGGCAACTCCCCCATGTGGGCGAGATCAGACAGCAGGGATTCATCGTGGCCATAGAGTTGGTGGAGGATAAGCAGACGAAGAAGCCCTATCCGCTTAAAGAGCGGGTCGGACATCGAGTATCGATGGAGGCGCGCAGCCGAGGGCTCTTGCTGCGCCCGATCGGCAACGTGATGGTCCTCATGCCGCCGCTCAGTACGTCATTGCCTGAACTCAGACGCATGGTTGAAATTCTACAAATTTCCATCGAAACCGTTACACCACTTCAGGTACCTGGCACAAAGTCATGAAATCGGCAGCCTGACGTTCAAATTCACTCGGCTGACGGTGGGATGGAAGAGGAGGGCCGACCTGGCGATTCCCTGTGCTCGCGCAATGCACGGTTGCGGACTCTCATCGTTGGACACGCGCACGTTGGGAAACCGCCAGGCCGCCCCTCATACTGAGGAGAGAAGAAGGCAGGAGTCGCGATGAATGCGCGGAAACCCATAGACCAGGACGACCTGAAAAAGTAGAATGTCCGCCACCCTTACTTCACTTCAACTAGTCTATGAATATGAGAACAGGACCGCCTTCTCCCTGCCCCCTCTGTGATGCCGAACCAATTTCATCAATGCGTCTACCTGACAAGGATGCCTATGAGATTGAATGTCGGCGATGTGGAAAATTTTCTGTATCAGGCCTTCTTTACTCATCCCGCGACATACCGAATGCCTTGAGGCCTTGGCTATCCGCCTACACTCGTCAAGGCCATGAACATGGCAAACCCACTGAGATGTTACTCTCATCGAACATTGAAGCACTAGGTCAAGAGATGGAGAGAATATCGCCCAAAGATCGAGTCGAGAAACTACTTCAAACGCTGATCAAGCAGACCAGTCATGTAGGAGCCCCTGTGGAGTTCTCTCCCCAATGGGACTATCCCTTGGCGACTGCCCACAACTCTCAAGAGGCTATGTTTCATGTAGGGGAACTGAAAAAGAAGGGGTTAATTGAGTTCTTTAACATGACCCATCTCCTCGTGACACACGAAGGACGGGCTCATGGTAATCCGACGCCTCTACCGATGGCGTCTCCGTCCAAAAGCGACGATGAAACGGCTACGGAGAAAAAGGAATGGGACGTTTTTATCTGCCATGCGAGTGAGGATAAAACAACCGTCGTTGAACCCCTAGCGGCGGCATTGAGAGACGCGGGGGTTGCTGTCTGGTATGACCGTTTCGCACTGACAATTGGCGATAGTCTTCGTCAGAAGATTGATGAAGGGCTAATAAGATCACGGTTTGGCATTGTAGTGATTAGCCCCAAATTCTTCACGAAAAAATGGCCGGAGTTGGAACTTGATGGGCTAGTACAAAAGGAAATTGCCGGGGAAAAGGTAATTCTGCCCGTATGGCACAATGTGTCACATGAAGACGTATTGAGCTACTCTCCTCCACTCGCAGGAAAAATTGCCGGTTCTACTTCTCACGGAATCCCTGCGTTAGTCCAGGAACTTATTCTAGCCATTCGATCTACCGCCAGCACCACCGGAGGAGCTGTACTACAAGCACAAATAGAACCGACCGCTGCGCACCCCACTCTTCCTGCCAATCTAGAACATGATACCACTATGTTCCGCAAGCTTGATCACATGGCAAGTGAAAAAACAGTTCGTGAGCTTCTGAACCAAAAGATTTACACGAACTATTTTCGGCTCGAAGATGATCATTTGCTGGCCGATTTTATCGATGAGTTCCAACGGATTGAGAACTGCTACCTTGATGACGAGCTGAGAAAACAATCTGAAAAGCTTGTTGAGAAGTTAGTAGCATTGCTGAATATAGTTCGACGCACGTTTTTTAGTGTGGGCGATGGACGGTTGAAATTTTACCCGGACCCAATCGACCCAAAACACTTCGATACAGAATGGACAAATCTCGTAAAAGCAATTGATAGCGCATGGACTGAGTATAAAACATATCGGATGACGGTAAAGGAACGCCTACGGATATGAGATCCGCTGGATCGTTGGATCTTTCACAAGGTCAAAAGAAAAACCCGCGTCTCTACGTCAACGACGTTTGAGTTCGGTTGAACCAGCGTCTGAATACAGACCTTTTCGGCGCAACGATGGCATGCTGACCATGAAGACTCTCTTCGCATTTGCCGTTTGTTCATTTCTCCTAGTGCTTTCTGCGTCATACGGTTACCCACAGCCACAGGCCAAATCCGAGAACAAGCCAACTGCTCAGGACAAGCGAGGTACCCAAGAATCGCCTTTGATTATCCAGGGCGATATAACCACCAAGGCTCCCGAGAAACCAGAAAGCGAGCGAAAACAAGAGGAAGAAAAAATAGGCATTGAAAGGTCCATCGCGACTTATACTGGCCTGGCCGCTGGTATTACGTTCCTGCTTGTCATAGTCACTGGCGTCCTGGCCCACTATACGTACAAGTTGTGGAAATCCACGAATGCGCTGGCCGAAGACGCTAAGCGAACGGCTGACAGGCAAGCTAGTGAAATGCGTGAATCTCTCGAAATTGCCACTCGCTCGGCTAAGACTGCCGAGGACAGCGTTATTCTGGCAAGGAATGAATTCAATGCTGTCCATTGCGCAAGACTCGTTGTTCGGCGGATCATAATTGACGGCTCGCGAGAACTTCCGGTCATCCGTTATGAAATCGCCAATATCGGTGGTACCAAAGCTAAAGACCTTGAGATAAGTACCATGGTCTGGCTGCCAGATACCTCGCACTCCATTCCCCACATGCCTCAATATGGAGATAGCATTGCTCTCCCTGTAACCATCGAAAGCGGAGACAAATATTGTGGGGAATGTATTGTTGCTGCTAAGGAGGCTGAGGAATTTGGTTTCCGAGAGAAACAGATGGTCGGGAATCTTCCTATATCGGTCATTTTGTCCTGCATATATTTTTTGGGATATATCGTCTATCGAGACCAACTCGATAGACGGTTCGAAACCGCATTCTTCCGTCGATATGATCCCGGCTCCAACCGCTTCAGCCCCGTTGATGATCCCGATTATGAATATCGTGCTTAGCAGCAATGGAACGGCTTAGGGGTCACATTGATGGAACGAAAAAGGGGTCGGGAGTCTTTGCGACTCAGCAAATAGGGGTCACGTCTTGGAATATAACATTTCGCAGCGCGTGGCAGTCCGGTTTTCTCCGTCGCTCGTCTGGCCGCCCCACAAGTCCTGCGATACAGAGAAAAAGAAAGTGGACACGCTAGAGTTGCTTCGGTAAGACCGTAAACCCCTCGCGCTGAGCGGCTTCGCGCAATCGATGATCTAAGCACACGAACTCATGCCCGGAGGCTTGCCCGTTGGCCCACACGATGGCGGCCGCCAATTGCATCGCATCTGCGGCTCGAAGTGGATGCAAGAGCAGGACTCGCCCGGCCTGTTCTCTCACCACGACACTCGGCTCGATTTCCGTCCATGCAGTCATGAGCGCTTGCAGCACGATTCGAGCTTGGGTCTCGTCTGCGGAAGTGAGCGCCTCTTCACGTCGCAATCGGGCCAAGGCGGAATAGCATTCCACCACCGTCCCCCACCATGCGACCAGAGCACCATCGCGCGCACTGAGCCTCTTCAAGTTAAGCGTATGCGGCTCCTGAAGACAGAGCGGTAACACGGCTGACGCGTCCCAGAACTTCATCGCCCCTCGGCACGGTCAGACAGCAATGCTTTGACCACCTGTCCCCGTCGATCTCGCGGGCGACGCATTTTCCAAAAGCCGGCCGGCAGCTTCCCCGTTCCCAGGCGAGCCAATCCAGCACGTGCGAGATCCTGAAGATGTGCGGACCCAATGTCTCCATGGCGAGGCAGCGGTACCAACTTAGCAATGGGTTTACCCCGTTCCATGACAATCACTTCTCCTCCAGCTTTGACTTTGGCCAGGCACGCACTCAACGTCGCCTTGAGCGTAGAAACCGCTGCCGACTTCATAATGGGGCCTCCATGGTCAGGTATGATATGACCACTATAGTCGCTTCACGATGATCAGACAAGCCCCGTTCCTCATTCAACTTTTTTTGTCGGAATCATACTGTCTCATACAAGATTTGAATCCATACTTGAGCCTTGACTTACTTTCTGAGAACAAAGAAACCAAAGAACAGCAAGGGGGTCGGGAGTCTTTGTTTATGCCCATCGAAAATTTGTGTACACATCAAAAATTTGGGGTCAAATCTTGTAATAATATATTTCTCGGCTCGTGGAGGTGAGCTGATTCATGTGGTTTCCTTGATTGGTACCTTGATTTATGGCGAACAACTCGTCAGGATTGTAGGCCGCTGCAAGGAATAAGAATCAATCAACAAATTCGCTTGCGGCTGAGTTTCACAATACATTCAGACCCGAATCCTCTTCGATTTATGCCCTCTGCTGACTCACCTCTCTGAATCGAGATACGATGGTATATGTGCACATTCATCTAGCAGTTGCGTGCGTGTTCAAACCATAGACCGATAGTTGCCATGACTCGCTACCAGCATTGCGCTCTCACCGAGGTCTTCGCGTTCATGCATCGGTCGACTTCGGTCGAAAAAAGGCGAAAACACATACGATCTGTGCTCTCGCTCAGCGTCCTGTTTCTGTTCTGGCTATTCAGATCCACGGCGTTCGGCGAATCACCTGCTCCCTCCGTACACTGGGGAAGCCTCGCGTTTCCCGATCAGTATTCAACGCTCACAACGGGGCTTACGCTCAACCGATTCACCCCGATAGATGGCGCTGGAGCCACATACGATTCCACGGTGCCCAACACGCTTGGCTTCAATCTCCTCACATTCAGTTGGACGCAACATGGCCATGATCGTTTTGAAGGATGGAGCATTAATCTAACGGGAGGTATTGGTCCTACATCCGATCAGCCGAGCGAATTCTTTCAAAACGAGGTCATTCACCAACTGCGACACCTGCCGCCGGTAGGAAGCGTCCAGCCGCGTCAGGATACGGACGCCATGATTGATGGTTCAATCACCAAGTGGTTCTTCAACAAGAATCAAATTGGGGTCACGTCTTGTAATGTGATATTTGGTGGCACGTGGAGTCCGGCTCTCTAGTCCGTCGCTCGTCTGTTGTTTCTCGCGTTAGCGAAGCCTCCCTGACCGGACATTGCGTGGCGTCCGGAATACCATCGCGACACAGAGTCCGTTACGTGTGTAAGCCGGCCATCTTCGCCATATGCACATCGTCCTTTGTCCGAATCATTGAATCTTCAACAGTGGACATTCCCCCTTCACCCCCGACTTCCGCCTCATAGGCGATGGGCTAGACCGGCCTCGAAAAGTCCCCTGTTGTTGCGTTAGGATGTACGATCCCGAGATCTGATTCCTGTTCCACTGGGCTTGCGGGAAATGCCCATGTCAATTATACCGGAGCATCGAGCATGGAGACCCATTATACTATTCTGGAAATTCATGATACGGCGACTCCCGAAGAAATAAAGGATTCGTACCGGCTCTTATTGCAAGTGTGGCATCCGGACCGCTTTCACCATCGGCCCACGCTGATGGAAAGGGTGGAGGAGAAGTCCGGAAAAATTAATGTCGCCTTCGAAACGCTGAGTGACCCTGTCTTGAAACAACGGTATGACGACTGGCTCCGTGCTTCCGGCGGACGGAGCACAAAGACGGTCGAGTCTGTGACGTGCCCTTCCTGTCACACAACGATTCGCCCCGCTCACGAACAGAGCAAAAGCTGGGAGGTTTACGAGCGCCAGCGCCGAGCAACAGAGGAGCACAACCGTGCTGCCGGCGCGACGGCTCAAGGAAATCAGCCGTTCCCTCGTGCCAAAACGGCCATGCTGGCCATCGGCGCACTCTTTACCCTCGTTATCGTATTCGTACTCACAAAACCATCAAAAATCCGTATTTCCAACAAGCCCCCTCAGGTAGTCGCACAGGAATCACGTCCGGACACTGAACCGTTAGCGGGAAACGAGATGGATCAGGATTCCCAAGCCGAGACCGCCCAAGAGGGTGCGTCCAACAGCCCTGCTCAGGCAGATGACCAGACGGCACCTTCGAGGGATACCCCTCCGACAACGCCTCAACAGGAGGGCCAAGATCGCCTTGCGCTCGCGCAACGACTGATGGCGAAGGCCCCTGTGCGCATACAGGCTCCCCCGGGAGAGATAATCTCAGACGTGGACCAACAACAACTGATGAAGCTGGCCACCCAGGGTTATGCATCGGCGCAAAACCAACTTGGGCAGATGTATGCCAATGGACGAGGCGTGCCACAAGACTATTCGACCGCACGGAAATGGTATGCGAAAGCCGCCGCTCAGGGCCACGGGTGGGCGCTGACCCAGCTTGGGCAGCTGTCTGCCGACGGGCTGGGTGTGCCCCAGGATTATAAACAGGCCCACCACTGGTGGGAACAAGCGGGAACCCAGGGTGTAGCGCAGGCGCAGTACAACCTTGCCCAATTGTACGCCACCGGTCGTGGTGTGCCCCAGAACTATCCGACGGCTCGAGCATGGTACGAGAAAGCCGCAGCCCAGGGCCACGCATGGGCGCAAGCGCAGCTCGGGCAACTCTATGCTAATGGACAGGGTGTGCCGAAGGACTACGCGGCAGCCAGGAAATGGTATGGAAAATCCGCCGCCCAGGGTAACGCGTGGGCGCAGGCGCAGCTCGCAATGTTATAACTGAGGAATCTCTGCCGGCGTGACAGCCTCGCGGGGGCGATCGGAGGATGCCCTCTTCGACGACGCGGAAAAAACCTTGAAGAATTCCTGAAGGGACTTAGCCCGCATTATTCATGAATCTTCTGCTACAAGCGTGGATACACGGCTGTGCCGGGCAGTCTCGCCGTTCAGCCCTTCGACATACTACACGAGTATGCCTCAGGACCTCACAGCTCCAAGTGCCCGTCTCGCTTCGCGTCTGCACGCGTTCGTCCCTCGGCTGGGCTCGGGACCCTGTGCCTGTCGAAGGGCGACGAACCTTCATGAATAATGAGGGCGAGGGTGAAGTCGCGCTATCACATACCTGCCTGCCCTGGTTCACGTCCGGCCAGAAACTCCCTGCGACACTTCGATTCGCTCCCCCTTGCCCACATGGAGGAGATCGGCAGCGGAGGCTTCTTTTAGAAATACTTCGAGCCGGCCATCGCTGTTGATCAGCGCACAGGGCTGCCCTGCCGGTCCGTTGCTATAGCTGTCGACAAGGTCTTCGATGATCCGGTCGCCGATCCGAATAGACCATTGCCGACGCGTTGTGGTGGAGCGTCCCTCTTCGAGATGCTGAGAGGTGAGGTTAGAAATCAGATTCCCGAACCGATCCACGTAGACAATCTCGCCGACCAGGGTGGTGAGTTCCCAACGTGGTTGAGAGATGGAACACCTCCGGTAGTCTTCGATCACCGGCCCGTACGACTCAAACGGTTCGTGCTTGGCCAGCCTGGCCGCAGCCGGAGCAAAAAGATCCCGTCCATCGAAGGTGCGGCCCGGCGATCCATGCCGAAACGTCTGTTGGTCGATCTCGCGTACTTCAACCGGCTGTTCGTCATGAAATATGTAGGTGAGCACACCGTTATCAGGGCCCAGAAAAAAGTACCGCGCACTTTTGACGGCAATCGCCCGCCTGGCGCTGCCAACCCCCGGATCGACGACCACGACATGGATGGTGCCTTCAGGAAACTCGCGATAGCACGACTTGAGGAAGTATGCGGCTTCATCGATTCGATACGGAACGATCTGATGGGTGAGGTCGACGATACGAGCTTCCGGGTATGTCGCGAGGATCGCACCTTTCATGCCGGCGACGAACCAATCGCGATCACCGAAATCCGTTAGCAGCGTGATGAGTCTCAGAGAGTAAGGCACGCTAGCCCGCATGTATTGGGCAAGAGGATAATATTTTGCAGGATGCTCACAATGACCAGACTTCTCACCCACCCAACCCCGGCGCGCCGAGACGCGCCGTTCCGCGGGCAAGGCCGCAGCGAGTGAAGACCGGATACGTACCCTCTGGGGCGCACGGTGCGACGAATAAGGAGCACCAGGTCTGTGCGCGCCGCCGAGTGGTGAGGCGGCCGGGTCCCCGTTGAGGATTTCGCTGAGCTGAGAACGATGCTGACGGACTGTTTCAGCATCCTGCTAGAGCTCCTCGAATTTGATCTCCACGACTTCGTATTCGACCATCTTCACCGGCGTCTTCACTTCCACGAAATCGCCGACTCGCTTGCCGATCAGCGCCTTGCCGACCGGAGACTGAATCGAAATGCGGTTCACTTTCATGTCGGCTTCATCCTGCCCCACCAGCGTATACACTCGTTTCGACTGCGATTCCTGTTCAATCAAACGCACCGTCGCGCCGAACACGATCGTGTCGGACACCCGACCGGCCGTTTCGATGATGCGGGCCTCGGCTAATTTCGACTGCAATTCCACAATGCGCGACTCAATGAATCCCTGTCGTTCTTTCGCGGCATCATACTCTGCATTCTCGCTCAAATCGCCATGGGCACGCGCTTCGGCAATGGCCTCGATATTTTTGGCACGCTCAACTTTGCGCAGCCGATCTAGCTCGGCTTGGAGCGCCTCGTGCCCTTTTCTCGTTATCGGTGTCGGCATACTTCCTCCAAACTACAAGACTGAATGATGAGCCATGGCCTCCTGTTCAGCGATCGGCAATCACCGTTCCGGACTTCCTATGCCGTGGTATTCCTGTAGCGATCGAATGGTGAGTTCTTTCTTGAGAATCGCTTCAATACCCATGATCGCCGCGCGTGCCCCTCGAATCGTCGTATAGTACGCCAGCCCTTTGTTCAGCGCCTCTCGGCGGATCGACAATGAATCAGCATGTGACGACGCATTACTCACCGTGTTCACCACTAATGACACCCGCCCGTTCTTGATATGGTCCACAATGTGCGGGCGACCCTCCTTCACCTTGTGCACAGTTTCCGCAAGCACCCCTTGGCTCCGCAAATATTCTGCCGTTCCACTGGTTGCTTGCACGGTGAACCCCAGCTGCTGAAGTCGCCGCACCACATCCAGGCTTGCCGGACGATCGCTCTCCTTGACACTAATAAAGGCCGTGCCTCCTCTCGGCAACGGCGCGCCGGCTCCTGCTTGAGACTTCGCAAAGGCCCACCCAAAATCCTGGTCGATGCCCATGACTTCTCCGGTGGATTTCATTTCCGGTCCCAACAGAACATCGACCCCCGGAAACTTATTAAAGGGGAAGACTGATTCTTTCACAGACAAATGCGTGGGGGTCGGGGCTTCGAGCAATCCCAGGTCTGGAAGGCTCTTGCCCACCATGGTCTTCATTGCCAACTTGGCCAGCGGCACACCGATGGCTTTACTCACGAACGGCACCGTACGCGAACCGCGAGGATTGACCTCCAGCACATAGATCGTATGGTCCTTGATGGCAAATTGCGCGTTCATCAACCCGATCACCCCAAGCTCCAGCGCCAGCGCCTTCATCTGCAGGCGAATCTCTTCGATTACATCTTGACCGAGCGAATACGGCGGCAATGAACAGGCCGAGTCACCCGAATGCACGCCGGCTTCTTCGATATGCTCCATGATTCCAGCCACGACGACGTTCGTCCCATCTGAAATGGCGTCGGCATCGACTTCGATCGCGTCCGACAGATACTTATCGATCAGCACTGGATGCTTCGGCGACGCTTTCACCGCCGATTTCATATACTCAAGCAACCCGGATTCATCATAGACGATCTGCATGGATCGCCCACCCAATACATACGAAGGCCGCACGATGACCGGATAGCTGATCCGGGTAGCGATCCGAAGAGCCTCGTCCACCGACCGAGCCATACCACTCTCCGCTTGGCGAAGCCCTAGCTTGTTCAAGAGGTCGCGGAATCGCTCGCGATCCTCCGCGCGATCGATCGCGTCAGGGCTCGTCCCCAAAATTCGTACCCCAGCCTTGGACAGGGGCAGCGCAAGTTTGAGAGGCGTCTGCCCGCCGAACTGTAAGACAACTCCCAACGGCTGTTCTCGCTCCACGATGTTGAGGACATCCTCCTCGGTCAATGGCTCAAAATACAGCCGATCTGAAGTATCGTAGTCCGTACTCACCGTTTCCGGATTGCAATTCACCATGATAGATTCGATGCCTTCTTCCCGGAGTGCCATCACCGCGTGGACACAACAGTAGTCGAACTCGATCCCCTGCCCGATACGATTCGGCCCCCCACCGAGGATCATCACTTTCTTCCGATCTGTCGGGCGAGCCTCACATTCGCTTCCGTACGTCGAATAGAGATACGGGGTATGGGCCTCAAACTCTGCGGCGCAGGTATCGACCCGCTTATAGGTCACCCCTCTCTTGCCCTGACTGGCCTTTGCCCGCTGCTTCCGGACCGAAGCTGAAGTCGCACCGATGAGCTGTGCAATACGATCGTCTGAAAAACCAAGTTCTTTAGCCTCCCACAAGAGCGATTCCTCAAGCACCGCTGGTTTCTTTCCCGCATGGCCAGCCAACAGGGTTTCAAATTGCATGAGCTCTCGAATCTGCTCCAGAAACCAGGGGTCGACTTTTGTCAGCGCAAACAGGTCGTCATTGGAAAGGCCCAGACGCATGCCATCCGCGATATGCCACAGCCGCTCGGCAATCGGAGTCCGCAGATGTTGGCGTACCCGTTCCAACGCCGGTTGTCGATCGAATCCCTCTGGAATGCCGCGATCCAACCCTTCCCGCGACGAAAGTCCGTTCATATTCAACTCCAGCGAACGGATCGCCTTCTGCAGGGATTCTTTGAACGTGCGCCCGATCGCCATCACTTCGCCCACCGATTTCATTTGGGTCGTGAGGGTCGGATCGGCCCCTCGGAATTTTTGGAAGGCAAACCGCGGGATCTTGACCACCACATAGTCGATCGTGGGTTCGAATGAAGCTTTCGTCACACCGGTGATGTCGTTGGTGATTTCATCCAACGTGTAGCCCACAGCAAGCTTCGCGGCAACCTTCGCAATGGGGAACCCTGTCGCTTTCGATGCAAGCGCAGAACTCCGCGACACGCGCGGATTCATTTCAATGACCACCATGTCGCCGTTCTGAGGATCCAAGCCGAATTGAACATTCGACCCGCCTGTATCGACGCCGATCTCGCGCATGATCCGAACCGCAGCGTCCCGCATGCGCTGGTATTCTTTGTCCGAAAGCGTCATGGCCGGCGCGACGGTGATGCTGTCGCCCGTATGCACGCCCATCGGGTCCAGGTTTTCGATCGGACAGACAATGACGACATTGTCTTTGAGGTCCCGCATGACCTCAAGTTCGTATTCTTTCCACCCGATCAGGGATTCTTCAATGAGGACTTGGCCGACCGGACTCATGGCCAACGCCCAATCGATCAACTTTTCGAACTCATCTCGGTTGTACGCAATGTTCCCACCGGTCCCGCCCATGGTGAATGAGGGCCTGATGATGGAAGGAAATCCTGTCTGTTCAAGAATCTTGATGGCTTCTTCACGGGTGTGCGCCGTCCCGCTGGCCGGTACGCGCAACCCGATTCGCTGCATCGCGTGCTTGAACGCTTCGCGATCCTCGGCCTTATGAATCGCCTCAGCAGACGCGCCGATCAACGTCACCTTGTACTTTTCAAGCGTCCCGCGCTTGACCAATCCCATCGTCGTATTCAACGCGGTCTGCCCACCCATGGTTGGAAGCAGTGCGTCGGGGCGTTCGCGCTCAATCACTTTCTCCACGACCTCGACGGTGATCGGTTCCACATAGGTCCGATCCGCCAACTCAGGATCGGTCATAATCGTCGCAGGGTTGCTGTTAATGAGAATGACCCGGTAGCCTTCTTCTTTCAGCGCTTTGCAGGCCTGCGTGCCGGAGTAGTCGAACTCGCACGCCTGGCCTATGACAATCGGCCCTGACCCAATGAGTAAGATGGACTTGATATCTGTTCGCCTCGGCACATCGACCTCGTTTCAGAATCAGCTGACGTCCTGCATTGGCCCAATCATCGGCCGGTATGGTGTCGGTAACGGGGGAGCCGTCCCTCCACCTGGCCCATGATAGTGCTGAAGCGCCTTGGGCAGCCACGCTTCGATCTGATTGATACGCGTCAAATCGGACGGATGGGTGGACAGGAATTCAGGGACAGCCTGCTGGGATCGAAAACAGACCTTCCCGATCATCTGCCTCGGGCAGCCGCTCATGCGCTCCCAAAACGGCACGGCTTCACGTGGATCGTACCCAGCCTTCGCCATCAAGAGAAGCCCGATCTCGTCAGCTTCCGACTCTTGTTTCCGATTGAAGGGCAACGACACATTCACCCCGTATGCCGCCAACAAGCCCTGGAGCGCTGCTCCGCTCATGCCTCCCGTCCCTCCCGGGATTCCCGTGTTGCGCGGATCAGTGCGGCCCATAGCGCCAGAGGCCGCTGCGGCCATCGCGCCCACCTGCACGATCTGGTCTATGATACTCCGGCTCATCCGCTCCATCCCGTGGCGCTGCAACGCATGCGCCACCTCATGCCCCATCACCGTCGCCAATCCCGCATCATCTTTCGTATGTTTAAGAATTCCCGTAAAGATGGCGACCTTCCCACCAGGGAGCGCGAAAGCATTGACCATCTTATCGTCTTGAATAACGGCAAACTCCCACTGATACTCCGGCTTATTAGCGGCTTCAGCAATCTTCCGCCCCACTCGATGCACGAGCTCATTCACTTCCACATTGTCGCTGAGCGGCGCGGCGCGCAACACCTCGCGGAACGCCTCCGCTCCAGATTGCAGCTCCTTCTCTTCGGAAAAAAAGATGACCTGATCACGAGCCGTGCCCGGTGCGCGATAGCACCCGGTCATGCTGCCGAACAGACTCAGCGCTGCCCCAGCCCCTAGAGCTGTGCACAGGCTCATTACCCCCCGAGCCCCAAGAGCCAGCATCGCCCGGCGTCCAATCGGCGTCGAGAAGACTGTATCGATGTGGCGATCTGATGATTGAATCATGGCGGATCACGTCAATGAAGCTCCCCGTAGCAAGCTACGGGGTATTCGGCGAAGGAGAATAAACAATTCGGCACAGTAGTCACTGGAAAATTTCGGTTATGGCATCCAGAGGTACATGAATTGCGGCGTGCCACCCCGCACCATCGACAAGACATCTAAATTGGCTAACCCGGTGAGGCCTGTACTCGTCCCGAACAGGCGCGAGTACATATTATTTTGATACTCCCCTCGCCGCCCATAGGTCACAACCCGTGCCTCTGTGAGGCCCGCTTTCTTCTTGGCCAACTCAACCGCGTCCTCGAGATATCCGATTTCATCGATCAAGCCTGCCGCCTTGGCCTGATCTCCGGAATAGATCCGTCCATCCGCAAGTTTCCTAATTTGTTCGGCCGACAGGTTGGGACGGCCCTCCTGTACCACTGCCAGGAACCGTTGATAGAACGAATCGATCACGCTTTGAAAAATCCCTCGCTCCTCCGGTGTCATCACTCGGAACG